>OBVZ01000001.1_pt1 | contig 354491 bp, 239 predicted proteins | sample 1476241 | NCBI WGS metagenome assembly OBVZ01 (sample SAMEA2580034, study PRJEB22360) | human gut metagenome | reverse complement strand
GTCGCATAGACAAAAAAGAGGAACGACTATTTTATATTAAAAAAAGAAGGGGATGAGACTTAGTTTTGACACAGCCCCATTCTGTTTCTACATATTGCAAGTAAAAAATTCCAATTTTGGAATTATGTTCCTCGAAATATTGGTATATTGCACCCACATAAGAAAATCAAATATCTAAACTATGCATAAGAAAACAATTCTATACCGACTTATACTGCTAAACGCATTCCTACTATTGATCTCCACAATATATGCCCAAAGCAATTATCGCCCGGGATTTATCATCACCCTTCAAAAAGATACAGTATACGGAGTTATTGACTACCGTACGGATAAAATAAATGCAACACGCTGCGTTTTTCTTCCACAAGATAATAGTGGTGACAAACCTATTACTTATCACCCTTTTGATATTCTAGGATACCGTTTTACAGATGATGGTAAGTACTATGTTTCCAAGAACGTGGAATTGCAATATGGCATCCCAAAGCCCGTATTCCTCGAATATCTGCTACAAGGAATGAAAAGCCTGTACTACTATGAGACAGAAGATGACATACCTGTCTACTTTGTCGAAGACCATAATACTCTTGTAAAAATAGATGCACCCAAACTATCCAGACAGACTACCAGTATGCAGTTTAAAGACCAGACCGACCGATATATCCCGCTTTTGCACTACGCATTCAAGGATTGTCCGAGCCTGGCACCCAAGATTGACCGGGCACGTTTCAATCGCAAGGAAATGATGAGAATTACTAAGGAATATCATTATGCAATGTGCACCAGCAACGAAGAGTGCATCGAGTTTGAAGCGAAAGAAGATAAACGCTCGATACAACTGGACGTTACTCCTTATGCAGGAGTCATACAATACAAAGTTCCATCAGGCAGTTCGATCGGACTCTATAGCTCACCCGATTTATCTTATCTGGCAGGAGTTACTTTAGCTATCAGCAACAGACGGTGGATGAGTTCGCTCAGTGGCTGCTTTGATCTGTCTTTTTCACGCATCGCATCTTCTGCAAAATCATTTAGCGATTATAATAATTCATATTATACATACAAACATAGCGGAACAATGCTTTCAGGCAAACTGGGAATACGCTATACTTATCCGAAAGGAATAGTACGACCATTTGCCGAATTAGGATTGGACGTCAGCGGAATGGTCAATGCTAAAATAAAGACTAATGATAAAAGCGAGAGATGGCTGGATGGTGTTTATCCAGGCTATTATGCTAATGCGGGAATAAATTTCAAACTTTCGCAAAAGAAAAAGCAAATGATATGTGTGCGTGCTCAATTCAAGGGTTTAAGAGATATAATGGAGAAATCCGCCCTCGTTAATGGCTGGTCAGGAGTGATAGGATATACATTTTAGCTACTATTTTATTCGCCTGTATAATACTCACATTAGGAAATTCTCTAAAAAACCGTTTCTCTTGCTATACCCACATTCTACCTTACAACAAACTCCCCTTATTTTCAGCCTTTCGAATGAAATAAGGAGAGCCTTATATAACTGGGTTATCAGCCATTAACACTTGACTTTTCAGGTATTAATAACTGACGCGACAAGTATTAATACCTGAGAAGTCAGATATTAAGACCTGTCGTGACATATTAGAACGTTTGTACCAGAGTTTATTAACTACCGTCTTAGTAAGTCACTGTCAACGGTGTACGCACCTTCTGCGCATACTCAGCCATATACGCATTCCACGCATCAACCGTCTTGATAGCAGCCTTATCCCAGGCAGAACCCCAGTAATAAGTGTATTCCGAGCCCGGTTCATACTCGCTGATTGCCAGTACATGACCGTCAGCTCCACCGCGCAGTTCCTTCTTCTCCTTTTCCGGGAAAAGAACCGTCTTTGCTTCTTTTACCAATGAAGGAAATGCAGCGCCGATAAATATCTTACCGTTACCCCCGCTTCTGTCGGTTGTAGGGTCTACATAGGTGATATAGCCGTTTGCAGCGTCTGCTGTAACCACACCGTCCGGTTCACGAAGAACGATTCCGGTAGTCACAGGCATCGCTTCTTTCAGGTTAGTATACGAAACAACGGTTTTATTCAGGTAAGAACCAGCATCCAATGTGATGACACGCGTCTCCACCACGTTAGAGTCGCCACGAACAGTCAACGGATTAAATTCCAGCTTCACTGTGAAACGCAGCGGGCCATTATCAAGGATTTCCTGTGTCCGATAGCAATAAGGATAGATAATCGTATCACCCGCCATCAGAGCGGCTGTACCGCAGCCCAGCGTAGGACCTACGGCATAACAATCCATCCCGTAGCCGTGGTCAATGTGATAAGAGATGGCATTTTGCAGTTCGGCAGCCGCTTTAGGGTCTGTCTTTTTCAGTTCGGCAATTCTGGCACGCTTTTCCTTATCCAGCTCTTCAGCGTAAAGGCTTTCAAGAATCGGTTCCGTAGTGTTATACTTCGTAAAGAGGTCGTAGCCGAAACCACGTTCACCACGCTTCTGCAAGGCAGGGCCATAGGCACGGTATCCGCCCAGGTCATTCTCCCATGCCACATCGTCCAAACGTTCAGGATAATAGCGGCCGCAGGCAATTACATTATACGGGTCGGGAGTACCGGATTGGATAGTATAAGTGGCTGTGCCATTTGCTTTCACCGTAGCCGGGAAAACCACTTTCTCGTCATACGTCACTTGATAAGGTACTTGCTGACCATCTTCACCAAGCACTACGATCTGGGCCGTATCAGCCAGCTGCAGCTTGGCTGTAACGTCACTCATCGGAACCTCAACCATTTCACCTGTGCGCTCCAGCGCCAGAGGATTGGTTACTGTAACCGTCATTGACTGCTTGCTGTCAGCACAAGAGGCAAAACCCATCAGGGCAATAGCAGCCAGAATAAATATCTTCTTCATATTATACACAACAAATAAGGGGATAGAATCAGGTAAAAAAACGAAAGGGGATAAATGTAAACCGTAAACTATTCAACAGAAAAACGATAAGGTGACAGACGGTAAGGAATCTCCTCACCACCCTATCACCTTATAGCAATTTCTTGTTATCGTTATTTCGGCTGTTTTCCGATATAAGCAAGGATACCACCGTCTACGTAAAGGATATGACCGTTTACAGCGTTAGAAGCCTCAGAAGCCAGGAACACAGCAGGACCTGTCAGTTCTTCCGGATCCAACCAACGACCGGCAGGAGTCTTGGCGCAGATGAATGAATCGAATGGATGACGGCTTCCGTCTGCTTGTTTCTCACGCAGAGGAGCAGTTTGCGGAGTAGCGATATAACCCGGACCGATACCGTTACACTGAATGTTGTATTCACCATATTCAGAGCAGATATTGCGAGTCAACATCTTCAGACCACCTTTGGCAGCAGCATAAGCCGATACAGTTTCACGACCCAGCTCAGACATCATAGAGCAGATGTTGATGATTTTACCGGCACGCTTCTTCATCATGGCAGGCAACACAGCCTTAGAAACGATGAACGGAGCGTTCAAGTCGATATCAATCACACGACGGAAGTCAGCAGCTTCCATTTCGTGCATAGGAACACGGCGGATAATACCGGCGTTATTAACAAGGATATCAATCGTACCTACTTCTTTCTCGATAGTAGCAACCATTGCCTGAACAGCCGGTTCGTCTGTTACGTCGCATACATAACCGTGAGCTTTAATTCCCTTTTCAGCATAAGCAGCCATGCCTTTGTCCACCAACTCCTGGTTGATGTCGTTAAAACAAACAGTAGCGCCTTGTTCTGCATAAGCAGAAGCGATAGCAAAACCGATACCGTAAGAAGCACCTGTAACGAGAGCCACTTTACCTTTCAAAGAAAAATTCAAATACTGATTCATAATTTTTTGTTATTAAATGATGAAAACTATTGTAGTTGTTTATTTTAAATCTGTAATTAATGAGAAGTCCTGATCGCCATAATCGAGATTCTCGCCGCCCATACCCCAGATAAAGGTATAGTTGTGGGTAGCCGCAGCCGAATGGATCGACCATTCGGGAGACAGAACCGCCTGATCGCCCTTCATCCATACGTGACGAGTTTCGTCCACCTCACCCATAAAGTGGCAGATAGCGTGCTCTTCGGGGATTTCGAAGTAGAAGTAAGCCTCCATACGACGGCTGTGCACGTGTGCAGGCATCGTGTTCCATACGCTTCCCGGAGCAAGTTCCGTCATACCCATCTGTAGCTGACAGGTGGGCAATATCTGATTGACCAGCATCTTATTGATGTTACGGTGGTTGGAACCTTCCAACGAGCCCATTTCAGCTACTACGGCATCCGCTTTCGTCACTTTACGGTCGGGGTAGTTGCGATGTGCGGTCAGTGAGTTGAAATAGAATTTGGCAGGATTGGAAGCGTCTTTGCTTTCGAACGTCACTACACGGTCGCCCGAACCAAGGTAAAGGGCTTCTTTATAGTCAAGTTCGAAAACCGCGTCTCCGGCCTTCACTACGCCCGGTCCGCCTACATTGTAAATACCCATTTCACGACGGGTCAGGAAGAACGGAGCTTTCAACGGGTCAATCGCTTCGAGTGTCAGCACCTCTCCTACCGGAAGCGCGCCGCCTACAACCATACGGTCGTACATGGAGTACACCATATTCACTTCGTTGGGAACAAATATCTTTTCGATTAAGAAATCGCGACGGATTCTTGCAGTATCATAACTTTTTGCATCCTCGGGATGCGCAGCATAGCGAATTTCATAGTTCGTTTTCATACCTTATTTATTTATAGTTATTGAATAAGCTCTCTTTCTCAAATGCACGTCGTTTACGTACACGATGCAAAAATAGTAAAAGAAAACGGGTTAACCTTGCAATTTTGTTCCAATTATCCACCAAAAATGTCCAGAATTGATGCAATGTACATCTTTTTAACGAACTATAATACGTTTCGAAGGAGTTTTTCACCTAACAGAATAGAAATAGACTCTTACCTTTTTTCTCTGAAAGAACAAGCCGGCATACGCATAGTTTGACAGCCATTTCGACGATATAAAATGATACAAAAAAAGAAAGCTCCGATAATCAATGACTATCGGAGCCTCTTTTTGTTGTCCTACCAAGATTCGAACTTAGACAAACAGAACCAAAAACTGTTGTGCTACCATTACACCATAGGACAAACATAAGTGCTTTCTGTTAAAAAGCGGTGCAAAGATAGAGGTTTGCGAGCAAACCTCCAAATATTTCGTTTACTTTTTTACTTTGCCACCCTGCAAATTGCTGAATTTTACTTCGCAATCAGCAGATAATAGTTCTTTTTACCACGCTGAACAAGCAGGTATTTCTCGTCAAGCAGGTCAGCAGTCGTAATTACCTGGTCAAAGGCTTCCAGTTTCTCTTTATTCAACGATACGCCACCGCCCTGAACCAGCTTACGCATTTCACCTTTCGAGGCAAATACAGCCGCGTTATCAACAAACAGGTCAACAGCCTTCACTCCTTCCGCCAGAGCGTCACGAGAGATTTCGAACTGAGGCACCCCTTCGAATACAGCCAGCAGCGTATCTTCGTCCAATTTACGCAGCGATTCGGAAGTAGCATTACCGAACAGGATATTAGACGCATCTACTGCTGCATTGTAATCTGCTTCGGAATGAACCATGACAGTCACTTCCTTCGCCAGACGTTTCTGCAAAGCACGCAAGTGCGGAGCCTGCTGGTGTTCGGCAACCAGTGCTTCTATTTCTTCCTTCTCGATTGAAGTGAAAATCTTGATATAGCGTTCAGCATCAGAGTCGCTCACGTTGAGCCAGAACTGATAGAACTTATATGGAGACGTATAGCGGGGGTCCAGCCAGATATTTCCGGATTCGGTTTTACCAAATTTACCGCCGTCAGCTTTCGTGATCAACGGGCAAGTCAGCGCGAACACCTCTCCCCCATTGGTACGGCGGATCAGTTCCGCTCCGGTAGTGATATTTCCCCACTGGTCGGAGCCTCCCATCTGAAGTTTACAACCCTTGGTTTCATATAGATGAAGGAAGTCGTAGCCTTGAAGCAGCTGATAAGTAAATTCGGTGAATGACAATCCATCACGTGCTTCTCCGTTCAGACGACGCTTTACAGAGTCCTTTGCCATCATATAGTTTACAGTGATGTGTTTGCCCACTTCGCGAACAAAGTCAAGGAAAGAAAACTCTTTCATCCAGTCATAGTTGTTCACTAATTCAGCACGGTTAGGCACATCCGACTCGAAGTCGAGAAACTTGGCAAGCTGTTCTTTGATACATGCCTGATTGTGACGCAATGTTTCCTCATTCAGCAGGTTACGTTCTGCCGATTTTCCGGAAGGGTCGCCAATCATACCTGTAGCGCCACCGATGAGTGCCAGCGGTTTATGGCCGCAGCGTTGTAAATGACGAAGGATCATCACTCCACAAAGGTGACCAATGTGTAGTGAATCGGCAGTCGGGTCGATACCCAAATAGGCAGTCACCTGCTCTTTGTTCAGCAACTCTTCCGTTCCCGGCATGATGTCCTGCAGCATGCCACGCCATCTCAATTCTTCTACAAAATTCATCGTATTACTCTTTTTATTAAGTTTTTATTGTCTTTCAATTCCATGTGCGACAAAAGTACGACTCTTTCTCGGAAGATACAACTCTTAACGCCTAAAAAAGACTTTTTGGATATTTTCCCGAATCGCCTGCCGCAACTCTTCCACATCTGTGCCTCGTGTTCTTGCTACCCGGTGCAGCACTTCCTCAATGTCAACCGGACTATCATCCGTCTCCAGAAACATACGGTCGACAGGCATCGTCCTCACTGTCTGTTCCGGATAATGCTCGCCGAAAGAAAGATACATGCCATTTTCCATCAACTGCCTTGCTTGTTGTGGTTTTCCGCGAAAGCCATGCCAAATCCAGGGTTGAACCGGTCGAAACTCCTTCTTTACCGCCAATAATTCCTCCATCGCCTTCACACAATGAATAATCAACGGCAACCGGTACTTTTCCGACAATTCCACCAGCTTTCCAAACATCCTGACCTGAAGTTCCATCGGAGCAGCCGTCAGCTTATCAAGCCCCGCCTCTCCTACCGCCACCAACCGCTCTTCCACAAACAGTTTCTGCAGATACGCAAGCTGTTCTTCCGCATCCCGTTCTGTCAGTTGCCAGGGATGAATGCCAGCCGAATAGAAGGACGACAGGCACAATGCGCCCCCTACCGGCAACTGATAGTTGATAATCGCCCTGCCGCGAGAAGCCTCCTCCGACTTGTGAGTATGAATATCCAGAATATGACTTGTATTTTTCTCCATCTCTCTCATTCTTTGGGTAAATCGTTTCTAAGGTACCGGATCATAGCCGGAACCACCCCACGGATGACACCGGAGAACGCGCCGGACAGTCAGATAAAGTCCTTTGAAGGGTCCGTGTTTCTTGATGGCTTCGACCGCATAAGCCGAGCAGGTAGGCGTAAACCGACAAGAGGGAGGAGTAAGGGGCGAAATACATGCCCGGTAAAAATAGATGGGAATCAGTAGCAAGAATGACAACACCTTCCTCACAATGCTTCTCAAGGACATCCCGCAGGCGGATATCCGGCAGACATGGGGTTTCATGAGGATAACTTTTCAGAAATGCGCGAAAGCGCTATCTTCATTTTCTCTTCCAGTTCGGCAGTAGCAACAAGCTCGTCCGACAGATAGATAAAGGCGATTGCGAGACGCTGCCCTCTGCTTTGAAGATCGTCCAGCAGTTGCAGTTTGTTCTTCCGGTAGACTTCGCGTATCTGCCGTTTCACCCGATTGCGCTTTACAGCCCGTTTGAAACGCCGCTTCGAAACACTGATCAGTATCGTGGCGGGTGCTTCACCCTGTTCTATGGGCATATATACAACACGTATCGGAAAGATGGAAAACGACTTGGAATTGCCGCCTTCGAACATCTTTCCGATCAATATTTTACTATTCAGCCTTTCGGCTTTACGCAAAGTATATACGCTCACTCTGTTTATTTATTGTTTTCCTTGATAAACATGTCGAGCGCAGCCGTCATTGAGGGAGCTTGCACTGTTGGTGCTTCAAGGTCCAGACGGAGTCCGGCGTCGCGTACAGCTTGCGCGGTAGTCGATCCGAAGGTACCGATTCTGATCTCTTTCTGATCAAAGTCCGGGAAGTTTTTCTTCAAAGAAGTCACTCCTGCAGGGCTGAAGAACACGAGCATGTCATAATCAAATTCCTCATCCGACGTGAAGTCGTTGCTCACGGTGCGATACATCACAGCTTCTGTGTGCTGTATATGATTCTTGTCAAGCAGGTTTTTCACATCATCATTGTGCACGTCCGACATAGGGACGAGATATTTCTCCGTTTTATGCTTTACGATAGATGGCACCAGATCTTCAATCTTTCCGGTAGCACCGAAGAAGATTTTACGTTTGCGATATTGCACATATTTCTGAATGTACAATGCAACCGCTTCCGTGACACAAAAATACTTCATTGTTTCCGGAATAGCTACACGCAGTTCCGTACACAAATTAAAGAAGTGATCGATTGCGTGACGGGAGGTGAATATAACGGCAGTGTGATCAAGAATTGAAACTTTCTGTTGCCGGAATTCTTTCGCCGAAAGACTCTCGACCTTTATAAACGGTCGGAAATCTATTTTTACGCCATATTTCTCTGCTATGTCGTAATAGGGAGATTTCTCTGACGCAGGCTTAGGCTGCGAGACTAGTACTTTTTTAATTTTCAACGTCCTAAATTTTTATTAGCAATACATTGTTTACCTGAATCATTCCCTGATAGAGTAGCAGACAGGGTATGATTTCAAGAGCGCAAAAGTACAAAATTAATAGGAAAACCGCACTTAATTGATGAAAAAAAAGCTTTATCCACTTATAAAACATCAATATTTTAGTGAAAATTAGAATAATTAGTCCGATTATCACTAAATTGGTCAGATTCAGATCGAAATAAACCAGAAAAAGAACAAAGGGAAAAAGGGCAAATCCGACGTAATATATGAGTGTAGAGTAAGACTCCAGCCACATATTTGTCTTGTTTTTGTCAAAAAACACCCACCCAAGGAACATATAAAGTAACCATTTTAGTAAAAAATAGGCCAGACAGAAGCCGACATAAATCCCCAATAGTAGGAGAGGGGAGACCTTGGTCATGAGCATCGGGCAAGTATCATGAAAATAATTGAAGAACACAATACCCGTCAACACACAGGTCTGTACTACCAACACAAGGAGGTAGCGCACATCGGCTGCCGTAGAACTATCAAAAATGCTTGTCCGTTCGCGATGCAGCACAAAGTCTTTCACTTGCTGCGTGAGAAACTTCTTTCCGCGTGCCAGAGCGATGGAGGACAGAAAGAAACAGGCGAGCAAGGTCAGCGCAATCACATCATCCGTGCGGGGAGAGTAGGAGATGGGGGTTCCCTCAAATCCGGAGTTTAGTATAGCGGCTATCATATCGCTGCAAATTTACGGATAGAAGCGTCCCATACGGGAGTTGTCTGAAGCAGCTCCACCGCTTCTTCCGGTGTTCGTGCTACTTTCCATATATCACCGTGCTGCCGGCGCATGAAGTTTTCTTCTATCGCCCGTTCGAGCATTTCGAGCAGCGGGTCAAAGAAGCCGTTTACATTCAGAATGATGATCGGGTTCAGATACAGTCCAAGCTGTTTCCATGTGATAATCTCAAGCAACTCCTCCAGAGTGCCGCATCCACCCGGCAACGCAATGATGCCGTCGCTCAGATTCGCCATCTTCTGCTTGCGTTCGTGCATGGAAGTGACTTCGATCAGTTCCGTCAGACCTGTATGATGCCAGTTTTGCTCTACCATGAAATGGGGGATAACTCCGGTCACTTCACCGCCATTCTCCAACACTGCATCGGCTACGGACCGCATCAGTCCGATACTTCCGGCACCATTTATCAGACGGATATGCTGTTTGGCAAGCAGGCTGCCGAGCTTTTCGGCTGCTTCAAAATATACGGAGGCTATCTTAGTGCTGGATGCGCTGTACACGCATACGGAATGTATCTGATTCATTATCTTTTGCAAGTTTACTGGATGAATGGGTACAAAAGTACAAAGAAATCATATACATATCAAAATGAATGTGCAATTTATATAGAGGAACAGGACAAGAACATGCGATTCTAAAACTCAAAGCTATAGGTTATGGAGGGAACTATACCATAAAGATATATCTTATATGTTTGCGCTATATCCATAGGTTTATAATATTCTTCGCCTCCACGCCCCGCATAGATAGAAAACACATTCTTCCTGCCATAGAGATTGATAATCGAACAGGTAAGCGTTCCTTTCCTCATGCGATAAGTGCCCGACAAATCCAGCTGATGGAAAGCAGGCGCCCGATAGCCATTTCTGGAACTATAAATATATAAAACAGCCCCATGAAGTTCATACTTGCCAACAGGCAACGTTAGGTTCATGCCCGAACTATAGGAGAAGGTAGAAGACAACGACCATCGTTTATTGATGTTATAGTTTAAAAACAATTTCAGATTATGGGGTCTGTCGTATACTGGCCTATATTCTGTGTCCCTGATATTAGCCAATCGATTGCGAGCATGCGAAAGAGTATAACTTGCCCATCCGGTCAATGCTCCCCGGTTCTTGGAGAGATAAAATTCTACTCCATAGCTTTCGGACTCTCCCTGTTCCACCTCTTTCTCAATCGTATTATTCATGAAGAGATTTACATCATCTTTAAAATCAATGATATGATCTGTTTTACGATAGAAAGCTTCCAGTGAGAACGTATAGTTGCGATCCGATTGATTCCATTCATATCCGGCAGTAAACTGTCTCATTATTTCCGGCTTAAGTTTTTCATTGGCAGGCACCCACATGTCCGACGGGATACCGACAGAAGAATTAGAAAGCATGTGCAAGTTCTGCGAAGCTTGATTGAAAGAAATATTCAAGCGATGATTGCGATTCACTTCATAGGAAAGCTCTGCTCGTGGTTCGGGCACAATAAATGTTGATGCTCCATAATCGGGACCGGAAGGTGTACGAAGCGCAGACAAACGAATGCCACCATTCAACTGAAAACGAGAAGCAAACCGATATTCTACCTCACCATAAAGCGCGAAGTCTAGCATTTTTCTTCTATTAAGCCTATATGGGACTACATGTGTAAAAACTCCATAATTATCTATGCTCCCCGGTATCGTAGTGAAAAAGTGCAAGGCTCCACCTCCTTTTATTCTTAGATTCCGTGAAGTATTGTGCTCCATATCATATTTCAGCTGATAAGACTGCATATTCGATTTCCACAAATAATGCAGTCCGTCCGCATAGTTTTTATAACGATAATAGTAGTTGCTGAAAATTGCACTCAGGTTGGTGTAAGTCTTCTGATTCAGTGTGTGGTTCCAGCGGAAAGTAGAAGTAGCATTTCCCCAGTCCATCCCATACCCTCTCACCAGTTCATCGAAGACAGTATGATCACCTCCGCTATAGAGCGAAAAATAAATCCGGTTGCGATCGTTGATAATGGTATTGAATTTTGCATTTACATCATAGAAGTACATTTCCGGATTGGGCACATCATCATTATTGCCAAGCAAGCTGCACGTCACTCCCGGGTAGGCAAACCTTGCAGCAACCAGATAAGAGCTCTTATCCTTCTTCAGCGGTCCCTCAAACATCACTTTTGAAGAAACCAGTCCTACAGTAGCTTTTCTTTTTGATTCCTTATTGTTCCCCTCTTTCATGCGTACATCAATCACGGAAGAAGCTCTTCCGCCATAATTCAAGGGAAAATATGACTTATACAAATTTACATTGTGCACTGCGTCATTATTGAACACCGAGAAGAAAGAAAGGGCATGATTCGGATTAAAGACAATAGCCTCATCGAGCAGAACGAGATTCCCCCATTGATTGCTACCTCGCACCGAGATGTTGTTGGCTCCTTCGTTTCCACTTGCCACTCCGGGAAGAAACTGCAAAGATTTCATCAAATCCGGCTCACCACCTACTACCGGCATTGACTGTATATCTTGCTGTCCCAGCCGGAACTGACCGCTATGTCTGCGATCCGCCACTATCTCTACATCTTTCAGTTGATAGTTGCCAGGCTTAAGTGCAAAGTTCAGTACCTTGTCTGAAGTAATATCCAACGTATCCGTACGTGTGATATACCCCAGTACAGAACATCGGATGATTCGTTTCCCTTTCTCAAGACTTAAAGAATATACTCCATACGAATTTGTCGAGACTCCAATGCCCGAAGTCAGGTCGAATACATTGGCGTCAGACAATGCTTCCCCTGTCTGTTCATCTACCACCCGACCTCTTAAAATCAACGTCTGCTGTGCAGAGAGTTCCGAAAGGAAGATACAACTAAAGAATGCAAATGACAATATGGCGGTAACCGGTTTCTTCATACTTTCAAGGTTACATTATTTTTTTCTATCTATCAACCCATATTTCTTAGAATAAGCACTAACCCTGAACATCCCCCAGACATTGCCGCTTATATTGCTCTTTACACTGGTGGGAGTAGGTGAATAGGCTCCTCCATCTGTGCGCATTTGCTCAATAGCCTTATCATATATATCATAACATGCCTTGGACAAAGATTGTAAGGTGACAAATATGGTATCCGCTGATACAGGATAACCTGATTGAGGATATAACCTCTTTACACTTTCACCTTCACTGACAAGGAGGTCTACCACCTCATCACCCAAGAATTTATCACTCAATATGGAATAAGCCCATTGTTCACGGGTATCCAATAATTTACCAATGGATGCAACAGGAAAGGAGTATTGTTCTATATAAAACAGATAATAATTATCGACATCCGGTTGATTGACAAAACTAATTATCGGAGTCCAAGGTATAGGTTTTCCATTATCCAAATCGAATTCCTGAACCTTTAGATCTATTATCGGAGTCTTAGGAATCATCGTCTCTGTTGCAGTATGATGTTCTCCTTTATAATAGATATCAAGTGTGTATGTATGACCTTCTATACCATATATTTTGGTTGTTGCATATACTCCCCGGCTCTTAGGAAATACATTATCACTCAAAATTACTTCATCTTCTTTTTTCTTATGATAATTATAATAATAAAAATACGTTCCAGAATATTCTCCAGTTTGAGGCACTATCAGAGTAAGTGTATCTTTGATTCCTGCTGTCACATCTTCTATTACGATCAGCGCATCTTCAATCCCTTCATAGTACCTGGTTGCTGCCGAAATAGCAGCCGGTTTAGTCAGCTGAAAGAAGTAAGGAGGGGAATCGTTTGAAATAACCCCTTGAAATACAATCCCATTAGCAAGATTGTCGGGCATGTCGACATCAAATGCTTCTTCGCAGGATAAAAAGAGTAAGCAAAAGAACAAAACTACTAATCTTATGGAATGATTAAAACACTGGAATCTATTCATACTAGTAAAGGTTTATTTTGTTTCTACCTCAGTTCATATTCTAAAAGTCTAGATAGTTCTTCATACGAATTTGTCATATATACCAAACGATCATTAACAATGATCGTAGGAGTTGCAAAAACTCCCCGGTTTACTAAGTCATTTATTGTTTTATCCAGTTTCTTATAGTTCTCGGAAGAGTGCAAATCTTTCCTGAATTGAGTAATATCTAAGTTTTTAGTCTTAGCAAGATTAAATATTCCGAGCTTTAGTATAAATTCCCTGAGTAAGCGGTAAACTATAATTAATGTGATCTACAAGCAATACACCACCTGGATAATATCGATTAGCATTCGTCAAGCAAAAAACAAAATTAACATTACCATTCTCAATATAAGTAGCACCTACATTTCCCGTAGTATATGAATTGTCTCTCTTATCTTCACAATCCATAGATATTCTCAATTCTTTATATGTACCACAACTACTAATTTTAAAGACACCAACAACATTAGTTGCAGCAGCATATGCAGTTCTCATCACTCTCTCTTTAGCCACAGACTCACGATTCATCAATTCTGCCTTATACTCATCCATAGATGCTTGAATCTCAGCTTCACTAGCCAAAGTCTCGATCTTTTCTCCCTCGTCATCAGCCTCTTTAGCCTTAACGTCATCATACTCGCTATTCAATTGAGCCAAATCCTGCTCAGTTTCCGGTAAATAATAGCTGTCGCTACATGAACTGCATATTGCGAATGCAGCTAATGCGATAAAAATGTTCCTTTTCATCGTGTTGTACGGTTAACCACCACCATAAGTTTTTTATTCATATTCAAGAAGAAAATCACCTGACAAAATCGTATCGCCGATACCAATCTCTAAAGAATACTCGCCGGCACTCTTTCCTGTGAGATCAATCCGAAGTGTAGTTACATTCATTTCTACAGATGAATAGGCTACTTCACCTGTTGCAGAATTTTTCACTGTGACCGTTACTGAAGCAACAGCAAAAGGAAAGTCAACTAATAACAATGAGCCGTCAATAAAAGCAGCAGGAAGAATGGGCATTGAACGGTGAGAACTCGAAAGTATATTATCTTTCAAAATAATCTTCTGCCGTGTTTTCAATTCCATTGCATCTACATTTATACCTAGTGGAAGTGACACCACTACTAATAATAAGATTAGAAATTTTGTTTTCATAATAATTGTGTGTTTAGAACTATAGTCCAAAAATACACGATTATTATAATAGCAACAATTTTTATGTGGTAACAGTGGTAACAGTCGACTTTAGAAAGTAACAGCCAGTAACAAAAAGAGTGTATTTTATTGATTATCAGATATAAATATAGAATCAAACAGTTTTAAATACATTTTACTCTTAATACGACTTTTTCGTGATTTAAGAGCATCAGAAGAAGCGTCCATCAACTCCATTATGATAGCTTTTGAACAGCCAAGCAAGGAAAGTATGCAGTAGAACAAATCATCATTAGTCAAAGCCGGACAACATTCTCCTAAATTCGACATTACATCTATAAATGTTTTACGAATCGTTGCATTTATTTCAGGTTTAAAGGCACGCAATTTAATCAATTCCTTAGGTTTTGCATTTTCCATCCCTTGCAGCTTCTTGTAACTTTCAGTCGATTGAAACATAGAGAAACATATTTGTAATTGCTGATCCCTCAACTCAGAAAGTGTATTTATACGTTCTTCTTCCGACTTAGCAATTTTATTCTCCCGCAACAACATTGTATCTACACGATTTTGAACCAACTCTTGCTGTAATAAAATATAATGTTTTTTTCTACTTCTATCAATCCACAAAAACAAGAGTCCTCCAGTAAACACAAGAAAAATAAATATAGCAATCAAGCTCCCCATAATTAGTCTCCCACGATGAAGCAAGAATTGCTTTTGTTCAGCAAGTTGATGATTGTCCATTAGTTCATCAAGTTGCTGTTTATCAGATAATTCTTGAATAGAATCATAAAGAACCATATAAGCATCAGCATTCTGTACCGCAGCTTCCCAGTTTCCTAGTTTCTTCTCCACTTGATAAAGTCCATTATAACGCGCAGCTCTTCCATAAATATCATATACATCTTTATTCCAATCAAAATAATACCGAGCAGAATCAGGTTGATTCAGAGCAAACATAATTTCTCCTTTATGGCGATAAACCTTATCTAACTCATCCGACTTCAACATTGATATTACTTTTGAAATATACTCATTTGCTCGAACATACTCTTTCTTCTGCTTATAAACTATCGCAAAGTCATTATAGAGTATTGGCAACTGGCTCGAATCCTGCGTAACTAATACACAATCATAGGCTTTCTGGAAATAGCACAATGCACTATCCAATTGATTCTGCACCAAAAAAACATGCGCCATACCCCTTAGCGGATAATAAGCATGTTCTTTATCTTTATGAAGAATTTGGTAGGCTTTTTTATAAGCCTCCATAGCTACATCATATAAATCTTCCTCCAGATAACACTCCGCCAAATTATCATATATCATTGCCAAAAAATCATCTTTTTCCGGCATCAGTTCAATAGCCTTCAAATACTCTTCTACCGCAAAAGGCACATTCCCCATATCCCGATAGGCAGCTCCCCAGTAATAGTGAGCTTGTGCAGCTCGCAAACTTTTCTTTTTACCATAATAATCCACCGCAACTTTTATCAATGAGTCATCATCCAATGTGATATAATTCTTATATCGTGCTTGAGTCAGTAACAAAGCATACAATGCTCTATCAGCACGTGATAACTTTTGTGGAAACGGAATGCTTTCAAGGAAAATCAGTGCACTATCAGGATGCTCAGCCATTAAAGAGTCGGCATGCAACAGCAGCTGATTTTCTTTTTGAGAAGTGCAAGAGAAAAGAAATAACAGAAGAAGACCGATAAAAATAGAGAATCGGAGAGCCACACGTTTGAATAAATAATAGATTTGTGTATCTGCCATTATCGTTTTGTATTATGGTTATGCAAAGAAAATCTTTTTTTACGACAACGACAACCTTTACCGCTAAAAATAAAGATTAACCGGACACATTATAAATATGAGTTTTGAGCAAAAACCGATAAGATATTAAGTATTAACCGTAGCTGTCATTCAGAAGCGTATCTGTCTGTCATTCAGACGACCAAAGGGAGGAAGAATCTCCTCTTTGTGGGTATAGGAGAGGAGATCCTTCGTCGCTTTACTCCTCTGGATGACAGATACATTTGCCGCAAAACTGTTCGAGTTTGCCTCAAACCCGAACAGAAATGAATTAAATTAAAAGTAGGCAGTATCTTTATTGGGGCCGACAGAAAAGTCGTTAGTATCTCAAATCTCCTCCTTCGGGAAGGAGGAGTACCCGTAGGGGGAGGTGGTAGGTGAATGCATAAAGCTTTCATTTACAATGCTGTTCGTATACCTACCACCCCGCCCTTTGGGCACCCCTCCTTCCCGAAGGGAGGGGAATTTGAGTTACTATCGACTTATGAGATTTATTCATTTCGATTCAGTATGGAGCTCAAACCGGGTTTTCGGACTGACCCAGTAATTTTTCATTCTTCATTTAAAACCTCTTCATAATGATTAAAACCAATATTTTATTGTCATCTGTCAGGTTTTAGTAGGCAAAGTATTTATAATGAGATAATTATCGCCTGACAATACACCCTGATAATACGGCTGACAATAGCAATCGTCCATTCTATTGTCAGCCGTATCATGCTGTTATTCCAGCTTGACTACTTGATAAGAGTCCCTTTGTAAGTATGCCTTGCTCGTGCCACGCCTTTGGCATGCTTGTGCCACGCCTTTGGCATGCTTGTGCCACGCCTTTGGCACGACTGTGACAAGCCTTTGGCACAACTGTGCCAAGCACTTTGCACAACCGTTTCAGAGGTTTGGCACAATCATTTCCGTAGGTGGCACAACCGTTCTGATAGCTTGTCACAAACCGTATGTATACTTGAACGGGAAACAACGAAAGGAGAAGTGTTGGTGACAGTGTGAAATGAAGGCTCTTCTCGCACACAAAAGAGGAGATTCTTCCTCCTTACAGTCGTCTGAATGACATAGCCGACCATTTCTCATTGGCATTCGTCTGAATGACAGAGCCAAATGATGGCAAAAAAATATATTGATACACTTTAATGTGAGATATATCGGAAACTTCCCTCACTCCATAAGCTGACAGTAAAATGAAACTTTTGCTATTGTCAGCTTATTGTCAGGGCTTATTGTCAGGAAGTAATCTGTTTATTATGAGACTATTATATGTGAAAAGCTGACAGATGACAATAGAAATCCATATTTAATCATTATGTAGAAGATACGGGAAAATTATTTCTCCGGTCATTTCTTGCTTAGATCTGAAAAATAGTATCGTTTGCAACGACTAACATTTTATGATGGGGCGCAGGGAATCCTGCTCTTGACCAGTTGCAGGCATCTTTTTGCCTGTGACTCTTCTCATAGGCGGTTTCGTACCCCCGTGGGGAGTATGTAATGTACCTCCAGCATCCTTATATGTGTTAGTCAAAGGGAAAGGCGAAAACGTTCTTTTTTGCCCCTTTATTAATACTTTTATCCTATGGAAACAGAAAACACGTTGACTACCGCAGAAGAAAGTCTCAATGAACTCTTTTTTGAAGAAGAAGCCCGTCTGTGGGCAGAGGTGTACGGCAAGCAATCTGATAAGCCGGACCTTCAATCCCTTCATAATGCCTGGTTTCTGCCGAAATAACAGCCGGCTTAGTTAACTGAAATCAGGAAGGAATTAATCAGATGAAAACATAGCCATTTACCATTTATGCTCCAATATAACAAGTAAATATTCGCTTACAGGTTTGTCAGCCGCAAGAAATCAAGTAAATGCAAATGTGCGATACCGGCAACTTCGCTTCCCTGATTAAACTCATCCAAGCTGACCACATATTTAGGATAGTTATCGGGAATATTCACCAAATTTCCGAACTCACGTTCTCTTGTTTTCTCGTCTGCTATCAAACAGGTCACTTGAATATATACACGCTTTCCTTGTTTTATTCCGACAAAATCAATTTCTTGCTGTTCATGTTGCCCTACATAAACGTAATACTACAAATATAACGATTTTATCAATCATAGCTTATAAACAGCTCAATTTTAACCAAACGGTTAAAATGGCCAGTCGCATTAAATCATATTTCTGTCATTCTCTTCGTTCTTAGAATTGTAAACGGTCAATCCTTTTACTGTCAGCAAATATTTCTGACGAGGATGTTTTGGGCTGTTAGGGTAGAGCATCGCAACAAAACCTTCTTTCATTGCAGGATTCAGATAATTTGCCATAAAGTTCTCTCGGTCTTTCAAATTCATAGCCGCAAGCATTTCCTTGATTGATAGTTGCTGTTTTGCCAATATTTCAATCAATGCTTGTACTGTTGCTGAACATGTCGGGTACTTGTCGGCTGCTTGTCGGCTACTTGTCGGGTTTTGCCCTTCCGCCCATTCAGATGGAGGATTCACAACCATATACCGATTCTTTAATTCATTGTGTTCGCCCATCATCAAGTTTCTGAAAAACAGAGTCAAAAAACTCATATCCGGTTCGATACCTTTACGCACATTGCGGTAATTGGCCCGAACCAGCGCATTGCGGAAATACCAAGAGTGTTCGGCAAATAGATCATTGTTTACATCGAAGCCGATGCTCCTCAGATATTTTATGGTGAAAACAGCCGTTGTTCTGGTGTTTCCCTCGCCAAAAGGATGTATTTGCCAAAGGTTTGAAACGAACTTTGCAATATGCTCAACTACTTTATCTAAAGACAATCCTTTGTAAGAGAAGTTTTTTTCCTGTTCCAAATCATACTCTATTGCCCTACGTAAATCTTCTGCATTGACATACAATACGGTATCGCCACGAAGCACCCATTCTTTCTTTGTGATGTCATAGTCTCGGATTTTACCTGCAAATTTGAATACACCTTCAAACAGCCTTCGATGAATTGAAGTGAATCCGGTTACAGAAAAAGCAAATGACTTTTCATTCAAGATTCGGGCAATGTTGGCAGAAACCTTGTCCGCTTCCTCCGTATCTTCATCATTTGGAGTGCGTACAGTCTTGGATTGGTAATATCCATTGATAAGTGCTTTCACTTCATCAATGCTGATATCACCCTCAATATGTTTGACCGCAGTATCTTTCAGATAATCGGAGGTCTGCAAACCATCTACAGCTTGAAGACCGATAGCGGTTTTCCAAGCCGAAGCCCTTTCTTTCTTGTCAGGTTCTCCGTTACGGATGTATTCGTCGAAGTTTGGCATTTTATGTAATATATCAGAGTTGATATGCTTTTATATATTGTTTGATGTCATCACCAATACATCATTTTCTGTTGACATATATTCTTGAAGCATTTTTTCTCGCTTTTCTTTCCTATATAGGTAACCCCCAACTGCTTATAAAACAGGAGAAACTCACGGAAAGGGATACAAATATAGTCATTTGCTGTTTACAAACAGCAAATAAAACTGAATTTTGCTGTTTGCAAACAGCAAATAACTATATTCCCTGTAAAACCTCCCGAACAACAAAAGCCGCAATCCATCTCTCCCGCTTAAGAAGAGATGATATTGCGGCTCACTATGGACTAAATAGCTGTAAAGCTATAAGCTGATTTCAAACAAATTACAGACCAAAAGCAGCTTTGATCTTATCCACGTAGTCCAGTTTCTCCCATGTAAAGAGTTCTACTTCTACGGTCTTGTTGCCCTCATAACGAGAGAAGAACGTTTTCGATACCACCTGCGGCTCACGTCCCATGTGACCATAAGCGGCAGTCTCCTGATAGATCGGGTTACGAAGTTTCAGGCGTTCTTCGATAGCTTTCGGACGAAGATCGAACAACTGGTCGATGACACGGGCGATTTCGCCGTCAGTCATATTCACGTGACTGCGTCCGTAAGTGTCGACAAAGATATTGATAGGACGCGCTACACCGATGGCATAGCTCACCTGTACGAGCATTTCGTCGGCAACACCTGCTGCAACCATATTCTTAGCAATGTGGCGGGCTGCATAAGCTGCGCTGCGGTCTACCTTGCTGGGGTCCTTTCCGGAGAAAGCACCACCACCGTGAGCACCCTTGCCACCGTAAGTATCAACAATAATCTTACGGCCTGTCAGACCGGTATCTCCATGAGGACCACCGATCACAAATTTCCCGGTCGGGTTGACATGATAGATAATCTGATCGTTGAACAGTGCCAGCACTTTATCGTGGTGGATGGAAGCGATGACACGAGGCATCAGGATGTCGATAACATCACGACGGATGATAGACAGCATCTCTTCGTCAGCCTTGAGCTGAGCTTCGGCAGAATCGTCTGCCGGCTGAATAAAGTCGTCATGTTGGGTAGAAACTACAATCGTATCAATACGAACGGGAGTTCCGTTGTCGTCATATTCAATCGTTACCTGGCTCTTGGCGTCGGGGCGAAGGTAAGTCATCACCTTTCCTTCACGACGAATGTCGGCAAGAACCTGTAGAATACGGTGCGCCAGATCGAGTGAAAGCGGCATATAGTTTTCCGTCTCATTCGTAGCGTAACCAAACATCATACCCTGATCGCCCGCACCCTGTTCCATCGGGTCCTGACGCTCTACGCCACGGTTGATGTCGGGGCTTTGCTCATGAATGGCGGAAAGAACACCACAAGAGTTGCTTTCGAACATGTACTCTCCTTTGGTGTAACCGATTTTCTTAATAACTTCACGTGCAATGAGTTGGAGATCAACGTACGCTTTAGTTTTCACCTCACCCGCTAATACTACCTGTCCGGTAGTTACTAGTGTTTCGCAAGCTACTTTAGAACTGGGGTCGTAAGCCAACAGTTTGTCAAGCACGGCATCCGATATTTGATCGGCTACCTTGTCGGGGTGTCCTTCTGACACCGATTCGGATGTAAATAAGTATCCCATCTTTCTTAAATTAAGAATTAAAAATTAAGAACTAGAAACGAGAAGAGACGGAGAAGAGGTGAGTGCTGCGGAAATGCTGCCGAAAAGGCGTCAACAAGACGTGTTTTAGCATTTTTTTCCGTGGTTGCAAGCTACTCAAATCTGTCCACACTTTCATTTCGGGGACAAAGATAAGTATTATTCGGAGATTATATTTATCTTTGGGCAATGTTTAACACATATATACAGGAAATAAAACGGATTATTTACCTGAAACAAGAAAAGTCATGATTCTAAATAATAAGCTAAAAACAATCTTTGTATTGGCTCTTTACATCGGATTTACGATTGCCATTTACGCCATTGTATGCCACTTCTTGAAAATTGAATTTCAAGACATTCACCTGTTATATGCAGTATTGGTAGGGTGTATCGCTTATCTACCTAAGTTTATCGCCGATAAGAAGAGAAAGAAGTAGGCTCATTGTCTTTCCCAGCACCGGATGCACCAGTTCGGGGGCAATCTCTGCCATCGGCTTCATCACGAAGTCACGTTCCGCCATCAAGGGATGGGGGAGGTTCAGTTCTGCTCCAGAGGGAGAAGTAGCCGAAAGTATCAGATCGTCATACATCAAAAGGTCGATATCAATCAAGCGGTCGCTGTACACACCGCCTGTTGATTTATGCGTGCGTCCCAGTTCACGCTCTATCTCCTGCGTCTTCTGCAGCACTTCCAGAGGCAGCAACTCCGTTTCTATGCATACGGCTGCATTCAGAAAGCTGTTATCCGACTCAAAGCCCCAGGGAGCTGTCATATAAAAAGCAGACAGGGAAATCACTTTCCCTATCTGCTCCTCTATTTTATGCACGGCATCCCGGAGATTCTTCTCTTTATCTCCCAGATTAGTGCCGAGACTCATATATACTCTTGCCATTAGAAATCTATTCTACCTTAAACGGTATTCTTCGTTCAATGGAACAAAGAACTCTACCTTGCCACACTTGGGGCAGACATACAGATCGAAAGCTTCACGATTCTGGAACAATTCGAACAGGTTTCCGAAGACTCCCGTATTCATTCCCTCATGAAACTCATATTTGCCGGAATAGATCATCTTCACCTGACAACGCAGGCAATCGATGGAACGTCCGCTATCGTCCGCTTCTTCTACAGCAGACAGGTCCAATATCTTATCATCCGGGAAACTGTAGTTACAGTTCCAGCAGATTTCAAAGCTATCTTCTACCTCTTCGTGGCATTTAGGACAGATTTTCATGGCTGTGCCTTTCCTTATTTGTCCAGAATCAGCATCGCATCACCGTAGGTACCGAAGCGATAGCCTTCCTTCAACGCTACATGATAGGCATCCATCACCTGATCGTAACCACCGAAAGCGGCAACAATCATCAGCAGTGTAGAAAGCGGCATATGGAAGTTGGAGATCATCGAATTGGCTACGGTAAACTCATACGGAGGGAAGATAAACTTGTTGGTCCATCCTTCAAACTCCTTCAAGTGGCCGTCCGTGCTCACTGCACTTTCGATAGCGCGCATCACGGTAGTACCCACCGCGCACACGTTTTTACCCTTATCTTTGGCATTATTGACTGTATTTACGGCTTCTGCATTCACAATCATCTGCTCAGAGTCCATCTTATGTTTTGTCAGGTCTTCTACGTCGATATCACGGAAGTTACCCAGACCGGCATGCAGGGTGATATAGGCGAAGTCGATCCCTTTGATTTCCAGACGCTTCATCAGTTCGCGGCTGAAGTGAAGGCTGGCTGTCGGAGCAGTCACCGCACCTTCGTTCTTGGCAAAGATGGACTGGAAACGTTCCGAATCTTCCGGCTCTACAGGACGGTTGATGATAGAATGGGGCAGGGGAGTCTCACCCAATGCATAAAGAGCTTTCTTGAACTCATCGTGCGGCCCGTCATAAAGGAAACGGAGCGTACGTCCACGGGAAGTGGTATTGTCGATTACTTCCGCCACCATCGAGTCGTCAGCACCGAAATACAGCTTGTTACCGATACGAATTTTACGTGCCGGGTCTACCAGTACGTCCCACAGACGGAGTTCTTCGTTCAGTTCACGCAATAAGAATACTTCGATACGTGCGCCCGTCTTCTCTTTATTACCATACAGACGTGCCGGGAATACTTTCGTATCGTTGAATATAAATACGTCTTTATCATCAAAGTAGTTCAAAACATCCTTGAACATCTTGTGTTCAATCTCTCCAGTACGACGGTGTAACACCATCAAGCGCGACTCATCTCTATACTTCGTAGGATGCAAAGCGATTTTATCCTCGGGTAATTTAAATTTGAATTGTGATAGCTTCATATCTATTCCTTATTACGTTAATTATTATCTTCGTCGTTTTCTATTTCCTGCCGGTCTATCCACTCTTTAAAGTGCTCCGGGTCCAGACAATCTTCCAGACGGACGTCTCCTACACGTGTGCGGATCAGTCCCGTCAGATGAGCTCCGCTGTGGAGGGCTTCGCCAATGTCACGGGCAAGAGCACGGATATACGTCCCTTTGCTGCACACCACACGGATTCGGATCATCGGTTCCGGATCGTCCAGACGGCATTCCAGCAGCTCTATCTCATCAATAACAAGCTGCTTCGCCTTTAGTTCCACATCCTCGCCTTTACGTGCCAGCTCGTAAGCGCGCTTGCCGTCCACCATGCAGGCGGAAAAGGCAGGGGGCACCTGCTCGATAGCACCCAGAAAGTGCGTCAGCGTTTCTTCCACCAGCTCCCGCGTGATATGTTCGGTAGGGTAGGTGGCGTCTATCTCATGTTCCAGATCGTACGAGGGAGTAGTAGCACCCAGCCGGAGCGTGGCTACATATTCCTTGGTGTGATACTGAAATTCTTCTATTCGTTTCGTAGCCTTACCGGTGCATACTATCATCACTCCCGTAGCAAGAGGGTCGAGCGTTCCGGCATGGCCTACTTTCAGCTTTTTCACTCCTATCCGGCGGCAGATATGGTAACGGACGTGTCCTACTACCTTAAACGAAGTCCAGCCGAGAGGTTTATTGAAAAACAGTACTTCTCCTTTTTTAAAATTCATCAGCCAATTTCTAAATTGTATCCCAGCAACAACATGATCAGGATCGTTCCGCCTACAATAATCCGGTACCAGCCAAATGCCTTAAAGCCATATTTTGTCACAAAGCTTATAAAGAACTTGATAGCCAGCAAAGCCACGACAAAAGCCACGACATTGCCAATGATAAGTGCCGGCATATTATTGAGCAGAATTTCCGTACCACCGTCGAGGAAGAGTTTCAGCACCTTATATCCGGTTGCCGCAAACATGGTCGGTACTGCCAGGAAGAACGAAAATTCGGCGGCATCCTTACGTGTCAGCTTCTGCGCCATACCTCCTACAATGGTAGCCATGGAGCGGGATACCCCCGGTATCATGGCTATGCACTGATACAAACCGATGTTGAACGCTTTTCTTTCCGTCAATACCGTATCTTCCTTTCCTTGCGAAAATATCTTGTCGCAAAACAGCATGAATATGCCTCCGATAACCAGCATCACAGCCACTATCACTACACTTTCCAGCATCTCGTCTATTTTATCGCTAAATAAGAAACCCAGCACGGCAGCAGGGATGAAAGCGACCAATAACTTCCAATAGAAATCAAATTTGTGCAGAAAGCGCTTGATGGCAGGTGTATTCTCCGGCACCGGTGCATGGTTCAGCCGGAAGAAACGTTTCCAATAAAGGCAAACTACCGAAAGAATCGCACCAAACTGAATGATAACCGTGAACGCTTTTACAAATTCCGTACTTTCTACGCCCAGTACGTTTTGCGCTATAATCATGTGCCCGGTAGAAGAAACCGGAAGAAACTCTGTCAACCCTTCTACAATAGCAATAATAATCGTCTCAAATGTCGTTAAATCCCCCATCCTTATTCTTCTGTTTTTTGTGTTTTAGGTTTACGCAACACTGCGTATATCATTGATAAAAAACCAAACAGGCAAACCACAGGTGCCACCTTGATTCTGCGTACACTGAAAATATCCGGTTCAAAAACCGTTTCGGACGATGTAGGGCCCGTCATCAATAGAAATCCAATAATGACAATCGCCATTCCTATTGCGAGCAAGATAAAGTTCACTTTATCGAAGGCAAATTTCTGTTTGTCAGACATAAGCTTATTTTGTTACAAGTTACTAAATTCCCAACTATATGTTATTCTCCTAAATATAATACAGCGTGTTGGCTCTCATCCTCAGATATTTATTGATAGAGAGGTAAGCGCACAGCCAGGTTATGATCACCCCGAACACCAATACGCTGCCGCATACAATCAGCATGACTTCCGGAGTAATCACCTGAATCAGCTCCTGCTCATAGGTCACCGCCCAATAGGCAGTCCCCATCAATATGGCATCGGCAAGCATACCCGCCAATATCCCGCTCCACACGTTTCTACGCAGGAAGGGCCCCCGTATAAATCCCCAACTGGCACCCACCAGTTTCATGGTATGAATAAGGAATCGTTTGGAATAAATGGCAAGTCGTATTGTATTGTTGATCAAAGCGAAGGAAATGAAGGTGAGCACCACCGCCAGTGCCAGCAGCACAAGGCTGATATTCCGTATATTTTCATTAACGGCATCAATCAGCTCTTTCCGGTAGAGCACATCCTGTATATTGGAATTCTTCTTTATCAGTTTTTCTATCTTCGCAATGCTGTCGGAATTGGCATAATCGGAGTGTAGCTTGATTTCAAGTGAGGCCGTGAAAGGGTTATATCCGAGAAATTCTTCGGGATCTGTCCCCATCGCTTCTGTCTGTTCTTTGAGCGCCTGCTTCTTGGAGATGTATTCGGACTGCTTCACAAAAGGTTCCTGATTCAGCTTCTTCTGAAGTTTCAGAATATCCGCCTCTTTCATGTCATCACTGATGAGAATGGAGAAACTGATATTCTCGCGCACGTACACAGACATGTTGTGCGCCGTGAGCACAAAGAACACGACCAGTCCCAACAGCAATAACACCAATGTCGTACTGATACTGGACGTTATAAATTGCATGTCGAACAGTGACTTCGACTTATATCTGTTTTTATTTCCCATGTGCTATCTTTTTTTCCGGAATACGTAAATCATCGAACTGCTCCGTTCTTTCCGTCCCAAAGTACTGAACCAGGCAAGCGTCCCTACATACATCCCTTTAAGGAAACTGCACGAACTGCCACGATGTTTCTCACTCAGCATCGACACATAAAATGCATCAAACGGCATCGGATGACGCGCCGCCATTATGAAACCATGGCGGGAAGCTAATTGCTGAATAGTGCCGGGAGTGAAATGCCAGAGATGGCGGGGGACATCGTATGCCGCCCAATACTCTCCGTAACGTTCCGCATCGTAAGAGGAACAGTTGGGTACCGCCACAATGAGCATCCCTTTTTCTGTCAGCAACTCACGAAGCATCTCCCATGTCTCATTGAGATGTTCCAGATGCTCCATCACATGCCAGAGGGTGATCACATCGAAACTGCCGGGAGCAAACTCCTGCAAAGCTGATTCAGGCTTTACGTCCAAATCGAAATGCTCTTTGGCAAAGGCACGCGCCTGCGGACTTTTCTCCACTGCCTCCACTTTCCAGCCACGGCCAACCATAGCGTCGGCAAAATAACCGGTTCCCGTACCTATATCAAGCAAACGCCCTCTTTTTCGGTGTGCCTCTCTGGCTACCAGACGCGCCTTGCGGCCCAGCATATAGGAACGTACGTAATGGTAAATGGTATTCATCGCGCCCTTGCGCGTATCAGTGTGGGAGATGTAATCGGGAGTCTCATAATACTTGCCTATTTCTGCTTCTACCGGCACACCTTGCGTGAACGTAAATCCGCAGTCTTCACACGAACACAGCTCAAACTGTTCGCCCGAAGCATAAAAATCCGTACAAGTCATGACGCGTTTCAAGTGCGTACTGCCACACACCGGACAAGCATTTATAATGAGTTTCTCCATTAATTTCTAAGCAAAATTAAGTGCTGCCCCGATTCACAAGACAACACTATTCCCGAATTTGGTGCAAAGAAACAAATAAAAAGTGACGTAACGGGCTTTCGTTAAGTACTTTTAATAATATAACGTTACTCTGACACTTATTTCAAAGTGTACTCCCAAACGGGGAGATGAAATGAAATGTGAAGCAACTTCCCGCAATCAGAACAAAACTTCTTAGTACATGAAAAATGGATAGGAATCATTGTGCAGAATCAGAAATATACAACACAAGTACGGGCTGAACTGGAAAAACGGAAGGAATCACAGTCTGCATATTTTCAAATCACACATATTTTACGTTATAAGAATCAACAAGACAGAAAATAAGGATAAAACATGAAAATAGAACGCATGTGTCACGTCTCAAGTATCAATCTAACATTCTCAGTCCATCCCACAATTGACAATATCCAGAGCAAAACAAACATCCAAAGTACCTTTTATTCTGTTCCTTTAAATGAAGCGAAATGTTTCTCACCGACCAACGAGTCGTTCCTTTAAAACCAACAAGGTGTTTCTTTAAATGAAACGCCTCCTAACATTGCTAGTTATCATGCATATTTCACCTATCTATATCCAAAAACAAGATCATTTATGCATATTCTTGCAGTGTTTTATGCAGTATTTTTTCTATTAGAATGGATTCAAACAATCTTCTTTCAATGATAATCTTAAAAATAGGACATAACTCATTCATGTACATCTTCCTAATCTGCCAGCTATTTGATTGCGCATAAAATTTATTTAATTAACTCTTGTTTCAACCATATCGGCTGTATCATTATTATTGATAAGAAATTCATAAATAGATTTATTATCTCGATAAACAATCCTTTTACTCAAACTTTGAATGATTAAACTATCCATGTGATTAATGTATGCTCTTCTTACTTTTTTACTACTATGAAACCATGCGGATCGAAAAATCAATAACGAAGTATCTCTTTTATCAATATATACCGAGTCTGCATAATTATTAGCATTATAATAGCAACAAAGTTTTATAGGTTCATTTGTTGTATTGACAAGTGATATACTCGTTAATTGGATGCAACTCATTAGAGTTAAAACTAATATAAGATAAAAAAATACTTTCATTTCCAATTTGTGCTGATTATCAATAATTGTTTCGCAAATAAAGCATATATTTCTCATAAAAAAAGGAGGAGAATAAAATTAATTTCCTTCTCCTCCTTATTCTTACTTATAATAAGAACTTCTCCAAGGAATCTTCATCATTCTATTTCTATACTCGTCAGCTTTGTATTCTAATGTCCCTTTTGTTGTGTATACATTGTCCATCGGGTCAAAGAATCCATATTGACTGTATTCTTGAATGGTGCGTCCATAAAAGTTGGCCCATCCCATTTGATTTTGTTGTTGTATATGATAATTCTCATGGAAACGAGTACCTTCTTCGTCGTTTCTAGAATTAACATACATATTCCTACCTAATGTGATTCCACCACCTTTCATGAGTAATGTTGATAATCCTCCACCTCTATATAATCCTTCGGCACCATAGGACTTTTCAACTTTATACGGAGCACCAAATATCACATCCATCGCAATGCTTCTACTAACGCCACTGATAGCTCCCCCAACAGCATCCTGCCAAATCCGATCCGGGTCTTTATATGCGATAGCATTCACCACACCGGAAGTAAGCCCCGTAGCAGTTCCTCTCATTGAATTATAGCCTATTTCAGCCAAACTGTTTGCAAGCTTACCACCATTTACCCCCTTAAAGGTAGGAATTACAATACCAATAGCAGAGCCACCTATGACAGAATAAATATCACTCCAATTCATATCATTTCCAAATATAGCATTGGTCGCCGCAGTATTGGCTACACCGCTAAGCATATTATACCCAACAGAGTTTCCAAAAGTACCTAAAGCCGACAAACTTCCAACAGCACCGAAACCGCCACCAATTGCACCACCAACTGCACCGACACCTACGGACTTCCAAAAATTTCCACTATTCCATGGCTGCCCACTTATCAAGGTTGATACTGAGTAAGTAACCGCTGATGCTCCTGCTCCGATAACAGCTCCCCAACAAATACCATCCAATATTGCTCCTACCGGACCAAGAAAAATGCTAAAGAAAAACTCACCATTCTCATCAACATAGCACAACGGACTATTCATACAGTAACTGTACCGATTGAAAGCCTGCGTGAAATCCAGTATTTGCACATAAGGGTCAGGAGTCAAGAAACGCCCTAACACCGGATCATACAACCGGGCATTCATATTAATCACTCCGAACATTTCCAAATGCTCGTGCCCCGTATAGCCTCTGCCCAGCAGTAATTTCGGAGCTGCACCAATAGTGTAAGCCTTTAGCGTTGAAGGATTACGTCTACATCCCCAGGCATCGAAATTATTTTCCTCCACAATGTTACCCTGTGCATCTGCGATTTGCAAAACACTACCTAAATAGTCACGATGAATGAAGTAAACCAATGATGTGTCTCCTTTCTTCATCAACACAGCAGAAGCGTCATAATACCCCCCACCAAGATAAAGACGTTCATGCATACCTGTACTGTCAACATCCAGTTCATAGTTGCCACCAAGATAGTAACGGGTCAGCAGATTCCGGGAATTGTCAGAATATTGCATCCGTATGCGGTCATGATTGGCATTATAAGTCAAAACAGCTTTTTGCGTGCCACGTGCGATGACAGAAGGACGCTCGGCAGCGGTATATGTAATATCAATACCGTAATTAATACGATCTTCCGATAAAGGAGCCAGTCCCGTCACTGCATAAGGACGGTTAGGATTTGTATACACCAATTCTCCCGCATCACCTTTCTGACGAATATTACCACAATTGTCATATTTCACCACTTTATCCCCAAAAGTGGAAAGGCGGTTTAAGGCATCATAACCAAAGCTCTCGACCAGACTTCTTGTTACAATTGAACGAATAACTGCGCCGCATTCCTCCAGTGACATTTTTTCAACATTCAAGATGAGATCTATCCAAGGGGCGACTTTAGTCGTGCAATCGTTCTAGCCAAATAACTATTCTGTTGTCAAGCCACTACCTTTAGAAACGACAGAAAAACAAACAAAATATACAATATCATTCAGCATGAAAACAAAGTTTCTTCATGCCAAGATAATACTAAAAGCCCCCAATAGCCAACGAATACCAGAGTAAAAACACTCATTATTATTCGCTCATTGAAATTCCACTTTCATGAAGCCCTATCATTTGTCTAAAATTATCAGCAAACTCAAGATAAGACTTTAGTCCATTATTATTAACTATGTGAGCCTCTCCATTCTCTTCCGATAATTTTTTTAATATATCTATCTCATAATCTTCAAGGTAAGAAGAAGCAGAAAGTTTTTTAATGAATTCATCTATGCATTCCAAAGCGCGCTTGTTATTACCATTCAGATAATGAAATATTGGTAATAAGTAGCCATCTCCTTGACTATATTTACCTATTTCCAAACCATAAATCAATTCTGTTCTATCTGACAGTAAATCAAGATAAGGAAAACCGTAGTTAATAATGGCATCAGCCATACTGTTCGCCTCTTTTGTCACGTCTTCATTATCAGAAAAGCGCCATTCCCTATAAGAATTTTCCGGCATCAAATAGCCAAGAGCAGATCCAACCATAAGACCAACATATTCTGGATATTTTGTTTTTTCCAAATTCCTTAGATGTAATTCCAATTTGTTGACATCCTTATATATAACACCAATAGAAGGATTCAAATATCGGACATGCTTCTCTCCATACGTAGCAATGCCAAATCCTATATTTTGAATAATATCCTCATCAGCCATTCTCACAAAATAGTCATACCCCCTTTTTTTAAATCCATATTTAACTAAACGCTCATTTAATATAGATTTAATTTTTGTCATTTGTTCTTTCATATCAATTATCTAATAAAATATTACAAATATAATTATTTTTTTCAATATCATGGAAGATTATATACAAAACTTATATACTTCCATTTATTATTTACACTCAGCCAGAAGTTCTTTGCAAATAACAATAAACAAATAAGCCTTTACATTTCACAAAAAAGTATCTGACCGAGTATAGGATATTAGAAATAGTGTTTTACTATTATTACATAGTTACCTGTATATGGTATTCCTATGTTATTCTGAAAATGAGGAACTTGCAAAGCATTTCGTCCAACAGGCGTGAATTGTGGATGATTAAAAATCATTTTAGGAAGATTAATTTTCTGATTAGGAGTAAACCCTGCACTAGCACCATTTTTAACTTCAAACAAATGTAACTTACCATCTAGCTCACCAGCAAAATCAAACCTATTACGCACCATAATAGTTTTACCATTAGAAAGAGTATGAGGTAAATCCACGCTAACTTCTGTCTGATATACAGTTCCACCATCTTCTACAAACTCTTTCATAGCTTCTTTTACACCGAGTTGCCCTTTATTATAAGAACTCATAGAAGTGCCATTCATGTTATTAAGTAAAGGATCATCCGGTAATGATTGGAGTACATTACTAGGAGAAAGAGACAAAGCTTCAGGATGCTCAATCACATTTATCGGTGTATTCTTCAACGAGAATGCATTTCTTCCTTGAGCAATATCTTGTCCAGACCATACATTCTGACCTTTAACAAACGACATACCACCGCCAATCAATCCACCTGTGACGGACCCCGCTACAGCACCATTCAATGCCCCCTTAAATCCATTAGACCAAGCATCACCAATATTTCCTCCGCCCATTAATGTATTTCCGGAACCAAGGACGAAACCTGATGTCCCACCACCAACGAACCCCCCAATAGCTCCTCCGATAAATCCGCCACCAGCGAATGCACCTCCCGTAACTGCACCAATAGCACCCGCTGCACCACCAACAGCAAAATACCCAAGCCCCTGCCAAACATTATCAATACTATCCCAATGAGTAGCTACATTGATTACTCCACCAATAACAGCCGCAGCCACAACCCACCAAAACTCACCATTCTCATCAACATAGCACAACGGACTATTCATACAATAACTGTACCGATTGAAAGCCTGAGTGAAATCCAGCATTTGCACATAAGGATCAGGAGTCAAGAAACGCCCTAACACCGGATCATACAACCGGGCATTCATATTAATCACTCCGAACATTTCCAAATGCTCGTGCCCCGTATAGCCTCTGCCCAGCAGTAATTTCGGAGCTGCACCAATAGTGTAAGCCTTTAGCGTTGAAGGATTACGTCTACATCCCCAGGCATCGAAATTATTTTCCTCCACAATGTTACCCTGTGCATCTGCGATTTGCAAAACACTACCTAAATAGTCACGATGAATGAAGTAAACCAATGATGTGTCTCCTTTCTTCATCAACACAGCAGAAGCGTCATAATACCCCCCACCAAGATAAAGACGTTCATGCACACCTGTACTGTCAACATCCAGTTCATAATTATCACCAAGATAGTAACGGGTCAACAGATTCCGAGAATTATCGGAATATTGCATACGTATACGATCATGATTGGCATTATATGTCAATACAGCTTTTTGTATGCCGTGGGTAATGATGGAAGGACGCTCAGCAGCGGTATATACGATATCAAGATGGGACTTAACAGGGCTTTCTGCCAAAGGAGTCAACCCCGTCACTGCATAAGGATGGTTAGGATTCGTATACATTAATTCTCCAGCATTACCTTTCTGACGAATATTACCAAGGTTATCATATTCCACTATTTTCCCTCCATAACTAGTAAGGCGGTTTAAGGCATCATAACCAAAGTTCTCAGCTAGATTTCTTTTTGTATCGATACGACTCTCCAAGTTACCATTCGAGGCATTGAAATGATAGCTGTAATCGAAAAGGACAGAACCGTCAGCCCGAGTAATGCTACGCTTCACAGGTAATCCCCAATCATTGAAAGTATAACTGCGTTGCATTCCTCCGGAAGTAAGCTTCGTCAGTTGACCTTGCGGATTCTCTTCATCGTGGCGATAAACTATTGTACCATCTGCCAGACGGACTTCCGTCAGGAAACCATTTCGATAGATAAGCTGTTCGGTAGCCAAAGTACCGTTTTGCGATGTATAAGAAACAGAAGCCGGCATTCCATCATCTGTATAGGCATATGTTTTCTGCAACCATTTTCCGTCGGGAGCCTCTTCACGCTGTATTTTCAACCTTCCATATTCATCGTAGGTATTGAGCAGAGCACTGCCATTATTTGATACAGCCGAAAGCAACACATTTTCTGTATCATCATAAGTATAAACAGTAGTCAAATCCAGTGTCGTTTGCTTCGTAAGGCGACCATAGCAGTCATACTCTGTCGTTATCTCACGACCGTCTGCATCCGTTTCCTTACAGATGTTTCCCGCATCGTCATAAGCTGTACGTCTGATTCCCGCACTTGGATCTTTGATAGCGATTCTGCGACCGTACTTATCATAATAGAAACGAGTCTGAACATCTCCCGGAGCCACCGCAAGCACTGGTTGTCCATCAGGACGATAATAATAGACAATACTTCCTGCAGCATCCGTAGTTTGCGTCATCAGTCCCATTACATCATACTTGCGGATACGACGAATACCATTTTCAATAACAGTATCGGTCAAAGCACCGTAAGCGCATGAGTCTACTTTTCCGGATGCATAGTGTATAGAAGTACGACGACCGAACTTATCATACGTATAATCGTTCCAACGTGAAGGCACATTGCCTGTAGTGGGCAGCGATTCTTTTTCCAGCAGACCAGTTTTGGTATTGTATACCTTATCCGTTTTCATTTCCTGACCATCAAAGCGAATCTGTGATATACGAATTTCCCGTTGTAAAAAGTCATAATACGTTTTAGACACAGGTTTTCCGGTCTCAACAGTAGTTATTACATACAATCCCGGCTCTCCTTCTTTGCTCCATGCAGCTGATGTCTGTTTTACACTGCCATCCGGATTATGGGTTCCTACAAGGTTCCCCCAATCGTCATATACATAGCGGGTAGCACGTCCTTTATGGTCAGTACTACTCTGTAAAAAACCGGTTTCCGGATCATAAACATAATCGGTAAACAGTCCCATAGAAGTACTGTCTCTCAATAAATGTCCGTCCAAACTATAAACAAATTCTTTCGACAACCAATCTGTTGATTCATAAGAACATTGCTCCTGTTTAGTCAATTGCAGACGATCGTTATACTCACAGAGTTCTTGAGAAGTAATATTCCCATTGAAAAAATTAGTCTTTCTTACAGGCAAGTACCGATCGTCGTAGTCCGTTCTTACTTCCTGAAAGATGATTGAGTCATTACGGGAACTCTTCGTATGGGCATAATACGGAAGTCCCAATAGATACAGATCACTCCTATCTACATTCTGATAACCATATGACTTCTTTTCCGTATTATGGGCATCATAGGAGATAGATGCACTAACTATTTGACCATAATTATTATATTCATACGCAGTACTCTTTTCCGTCTTGTTGAGAGCATCCTTTACTGTCTCCCTCTCTAATTTCAGGAGCACAGTCTTATCTTGCGCCTTTTCTAACACATATTTGCGTACAATTGTATCGGTAGGAGTTTCTTTTCTCACTTCGGCACTCAGCAATTCCGGATCAAACACGGAAGTCATTGTGCGTTTATTCACGATGTCTTCTGTCTCTATTTTCCTAAAACCACGAAAACCTAAACCCGTCCGGTGAAATACGGCATTCGTATAATTATAATATTCCCACGAAAGCTGCTCATTCCCTTTCAACTTCTTCAGCCATCCCGACACATACAAATGGGGAGTCATTACGGTATACGGATATCTGACATATCCCAACGATGCGTCCGGAGTACTCACATAGCGACTCTCAGGCACTTTCATAATATCCATATAATAATGATTCGAAGTAACTCCGTAGCTATCGGTCAAGTCATGCAGCATACGCGCTTCCGACTCATTATGTGTATAATCATACACATGGAGTTTTTCATTGTCCACACAAATCAGACTTCCCGACCAGTAATAAGATTTAGCCACATTAGCCATAGCAAACTGTGCCGACAGATTATCCATTTGCAATGAGGAACGTATATTAGGAGTCTGACTAATCTTTCCATTCACATTCAGATAAAGATCTATTTTTCCACACACGTTACGCAACAAGTCCGGCCGGCCGTCGCTGTCTACATCTATCAGCATAAAGTTATCTCCCACTGTCTCGTAGAAACTGTAGAACAACTCCTCTGTATGCACCTTGAATCCCGGATTACTATCACTGTAAAATGAATTTCCGGTAGATATCAGAAACTTCCATTGTTTGCCGTTTTCCACATTCCAGTCAAAGACAACCAAATCCCGTTCGGTCACACTTGGATCTACCATACATTCCTGTCCGGAGGAGTGTACATAATGCTTGTATCCAGCCGCACTGGTGCTTTTCAAATTGCTTTCACTATTACATGCGCCATGACAGATACCGTCTCCCAAATGCTTGAATCCTTCCTTGCAATGTACACGGCGGGGCCCCAGAATAATATCCATATTCCCGTCACCATTCATGTCCGCCACCATCAGTTCTCTATCTTTGATAGTAGGACTTTCAAAGTTGAAGTACATGATATTGATAGCACTCGAATATGCCAGTTGCCTGAACCCGTCTCCGGTAAACTCATATACATAAAGACCGTTTATGTTAATCAAACAGATATCCGTTTTGCCATCACCGTTATAATCCATAGGGATCATTCGATCGGAATACAATGCTTTGTTGTCCGTCTGATACAGTGTAAAGTCGAAACATTCTCCGTCGTAAATAGCCTTTCGGCCATTCAGGTCGACCAGTAAGGCGCGTGACAGATATTTGTTTCGATCCGAATCATGACAACTGGATATAGCCAGCAACTCCGTTTTACCATCACCATTGAAGTCACCAAAAAGCACTTGGCGTTCGTGCACATATCCACCCCATTCCGAATATACGTAGTCTGAATGACGATTGGGATCAACGTCGTTTCCATAAACAGAAGCCACCAGCCTATCCGTACCGTTTTCTTCATAATAATTCACTTTTACCGGGACTTCCAGACCATCTCCGTTTACATCAGCCGCAACTAATTGCTTAAAACCCTTTCCAGCCGTAAAAACTACGGGAGAAACTGGATAATCGGATAAATCTTTATATATAAGCAAATGCTGGTCTTCACTATACTCGCCATAAAATACCGGATACGAGATCAGTCCGTCACTCTTTGATGTCCGGCTGAACTTGCCGCGCGACAAGGCAAGAGACCTGTAAGAACTGCCTCCCTGAGCAGAGTTCGGAAAATACCGTTCCAAATAAATAGTATTTCCGCTTAAAAACTCGATGCTCCGTCCGTCACCATACTTGAAAGATAAAGGAGCAAGTTTGCGGCTTTCGGTCTCACAATCCAACTGTACGGGCAGATTCACTCCCCTGTTTTGATAAGAAAGTCGATAACGACGCCACAGCCTACCTTTATAATAAGACTCTACCTTTTCTAACAGACGGCTATATTTAAGTGGCTTTCCGTCAGCATAACGCGTGATATCATCAGTCACATTCCGATAGGTAAATATAACAGAGTCATTATATACTCCTCCAGTTTCACCATACATTATCTTGCTAATATAGGACATATTATCCACTTGCATATATTCGTATTTTATAGACTGTCCTTTGCGATTTACACAGGAAGTCATCACATAGCTGAAAGGAGCCTGCGGAAAAGTCTTGAACAGGACAGTGTTTCCATCCGGATAGCGAGTTTCCAATGCGCCATCTGCCAATTTCTTCACTTTGACAAATCCCTGTTCGGATTGCCAGGTATCCGTGCTTTTCTTCATCAGTCGCATACCATCCAGCATTAATTTATCTTCTGAAGTAGACAACGGGGTAGCTTTTCCATCATAATAAATGCTACCGCTAACATGGTTGATTGCAGACAACCCTCCAATAGTCCATCCATACCCTAGTGCGCTTTCATTCTGCTGGCTGTTATAGCTAAATGACAGTTGCGGCTGAAAACCATCCGGGGCGGAATGAACATTTATAGGTACCTGATAGGTAACGGCACCTGTCGGACTTAAAGCATACTGAACAGGGATTTTTCCCACATCCGTATTATCCTCAGACACAGATGTATGCGCTTGCATTGGTAGAGTCACTAATAGCCCTGCCACTATAATCCTTATTTTTGATATTATATTCATAATTATTTCGTTTTGATAGTTTTTATTCGATTTCCTGACTGATCGTATTGGTATTGTATCGGACAGGTATTAATTTCTTCAGGTTTCATATCCGGTTCTTCCGGGATACCTGAACTTAGATCTGCTATAATAGTCGTTTTAATCTTTCCGTTCCGCACCGACCCATTGCTTCCCTTATATCCGGCAGCTATAAGAAAATAAGTGCCTGCCGGAAGATTAGGGATATGGAGATATGCCGCTCCGTGCGAAGCATATTCGGGAATACCCGCTTCATCAAAGTCATAAGTATCTCCTCTATCAAACATAGCTACAGTGTACATTGCATCGCTATTGTAACCCCATTCGGACTCATCACCCGGGTGGAGCGGAGCTACCAAAAATAAAGTGGTAAATGCAGTTTCCGAATCCCAGTTATGAATTCTAATATCGCCACTCGCAGTCGTTTGTAGCCTATAATACACTGCACACCCATCAGTAATCTCATATGACCCCGTTCTCGGTGAAAAATACCGGTATTGCCCATAAGCAGGCTCACTCGTATTTCGCGTATCAGTAAAAGATGACTGCCCCGCAGATAAAGTCACAGGTATTGCGTCAAGAAATCCAATTCCATTCTTTGGGGGACTTTGAGCAAATAATCCGGAATAAATGAGAGATGCCATCACTATAAAGAATATAATTCGTTTCTTCATTGTTATCTATTTATTTTAATAATTAATGTATAATGATCCCCGCTACACGAGAGCGTCGCACACTTTCGTGGCGGGGAACTGAGTATCTTGACTCAAGCTATTTTCAAAGATTCATCGCATTAGCCCCCAACACGCCTGCCACAGCCGACGCTATCGCGATAACCACCTTCAGGATCATGTCCCATACAGATTTCTTCATTGCCATCATTTACCTCCTTTCTCGTTCTTTAAATAGTTTAGTTTACTCTGTGTTTCTACCGTACCTTCTGCCACAAGTTCTTTAAATTCCTCTTCAGCATCAAAGCACGGACACGCTTTCATCCACTCTTCCGGCTCTATCTCCCCGTTACCGTTCTTATCCGGCGAGAGATCCCGGTGCCCACACACCCGGCAGTCCGGAAACTTCTCAAGCAGCTGATGTACAAGTAGCCGAAGTGCAGCACGCTGTTCCGGAGTCCGGGTATCTGCCGGGCGTCCCCGGCAGTCCAGACCACCTTCATAGCAGATTCCGATACTGTTTGCATTGAAGCCTTTCACGTGTGCACCGATACGTTCGACAGGGCGGGTGAGATGCACCGTTCCGTCTTTGCGGATGTAATAGTGATAGCCTGTTCCGTTGAAACCGCGGCGGCGATGCATCAGGTCGAGAGCCTCCGGAGAGAGCATACGATTCCCCTGCGTAGCGGAACAATGCACCACGATCAAATTGATAGTTCTCATGTGAATTGATAATTTATCAGACAGTTAAGTCATTATTTTTAGTTAAGTCGTTGTCTTAGTTAAGTCACTGCCTTAGTCTAATTGTTGTTTCTAGTTAAGTCGTTGTTTCTAAAAATTCATAATGCAGTATAGTCTAGTCGTCCGTTATGTGTGTTGCGTGTGGCGGTTCGTTATACTGTCGGATCCGGCGCTTCCTCATCGCCATCGTCGGGATTCGGGTCCGGATTTACTTCTCCACCCGGAGCGGCAGCATCAGCAAGATCGAAGCGCATACATTTCACCCCTGTCACCATGGAGCGGGTGGCTACGCTATGATCCAGATTCTTGGTAGTGCAGGGTTGGAAACGAACTGTGAGCGATGCTTGGGAGGCAGACACTTCTTTAGCGGTTTCGACACCCCTGCCACCCGCTATCATCACTATCCGGAAGGTGCCGAGTCCCTCAAGTGTCACGGTCTGAGAAGATTGCAGATGCCGGGTCAGGACGGTAATCAAGTTATCGATGGTGTTCTTTACATCTCCCCGGGAAAGGGATGAGTATTCAGCAATCTCTTCGGCTATGGTCGATGTACCGACATTACCGGTACGGACCACTCTTGGGTAGAATAATTTTTTACCACTTTTACTTACCACACTCGATTGGTACGGTTTGTATAATACAGTCATAATTGTAATAGTTTTTGTTGTTAATAAAATTGTGTTATGTTGTCCTCAAGCTTAATGACACTACAAAGATAAGGGAATGGTTTTACATGAAGAAATTATTTTCAAGAACCGTCTTAAACAAATGAATATTTTTATTTAATTCATTATATATCAAATATTTAAACTCATCAACTATCGTCCTACCGATTCATCACACTTAGCAAATACCGTCCCGGCATCTTGATTTTGCCACAACTGTCACGCAACGCACAAAATCCTTTCCAGACAGGTTCTCCGATTGCCCCGAAGTTGCTTTTTCGGATGATTGCATACTGTTCCATAGGAGGTATACCGTAGAGGCGCATGTTGTAAAGTAATCCATCATAGTTTCGCCCGATACCATCAGTGGGAGGTTGCAGTTCGGAGAGGGTTTCGTTGGTCCATTCCCGACGTTTGGACGGGAGGGGCGCCTCCGTGTTCTTTTCGAGAAAATTCTCCTCCTTTCCTCCTTCCTTCCCTCCTCTTTCTTCTTTTTCCTTTTCTTCTTCTCCTTTCGGGTTTCCGCTTTCCGTATTCCCGCACTCCGCCTCGGGAGAGGAAGGAGAGGGGGAATCTTTTCTATTCTTTGCTACGCTATGCTCTGCTATGCTATTCTGTGCTATGCTATGTGTACCGGATGTTACATTTTCGGGGATAAACGATCCATTTTCAGCCCTGTTAACATTTACTTCCAATTCGTCCGATCTCCCTTGTTCATCGGCAGTAACGGATGATTCCATACTTGTTTCATTAACAGAATTTACAGTTTCACGGGATTGGCTACTCCGGTTGCCCGCTCCGTTCTTCCCGGACGGACGAGCAAGCAGTTCTTCGCTTATCAAGCAATAGGCAGGGTCGAGATGCGAAACATTTCTGCGCTTGGTACTGAAAAGGTACTGACGCTGTATATCGGCAGAAGTCAGAATGCCATACTTGGCGTGGAGCGCAGCGTCGAATATTCCGTACTCCACGGCTAAGGAGACAATGCGCCTGATATCATCACTGGTTTTCTCGTATAGATTGGACGACAGATCTTCGTAGAAAAGCGCATCGGCACACACATAATAACCTTCGCCCGAATAGATATAGGAAAGTACCTCTATCAGTACGGAAAGCGAAGCGTCACCTTCGCGCTTCATGATACGACGCACCAGGCGGTCGTGTATAAAATCGGTATTAAGGGGAAAATAGTCTAGTCCCTGTTTTTTTATTCGTGGCATATCAGCGAGTTTTAAATTGTTATACTTGTTACTTATTACTTGTTACTTATCACTTTTCTCCTCATTCTCTCATCGCTTCTTCTTCCCGTTGCTTCTTACATTTCTGCAAGACGCTCGCCCTTACTACCTGCATGGCGTGAAGAATGAGTTCAGTTCTCTTTTCAGGATCTTCCGTACGGGTGATCACCGGATAGCCGGTACGTTCATTTACATATTGTGTATCTTCTTTCTTTTGGTAGTAGATACGGCTTCTTTCCTTGCGGCAATCTTTGCAGTAGCGGTCGAAACATTGCCGGCGTTTGTTGAAGTAAAAAGCATCCAAAGGGAGCTTGCGTTTGCATTGTCCGCAGTAGTGAGCGGTGGCGTTTTCTAAGTTATTCATGTTATCCATAATCAAAATATTACATAATGTTGACGGTGTGTATGTTTGTATGTTCCCCTATAACAGCTATTTAGAATGATACCGGTCAATTTGCCGGCAAGTACCGGTCAGGCTATTGGCCGGTACCGGTCAAGCTGCCGAATGGTACCCTCCGACAGGTTGGCAAGTACCATTCATGCAGGCGATGTGTACCTTGTCTAAGAGCTATTGAAAACAGCCATTTTACAATTTTCTATAAAATTCTCCTTCATATTCATAGTTATTACCTAATTTATGCCTATTTTTGAAACATATTAAATTTTAAATCGTCACAAATATAATACATGTTTTATACATAAAACAAATAGTTTTTAAAATTAAGAATGTTAAAACAATAAATAAACTGAAGATCAATATAATATAAACATTATTCACACCACTAAAAATATAACAAGAATAATATGGATACATTTCTAGATGTTTCGGGAATAGTAAAGCGCGCCAAGCAGGCGCTCAACTTTAAAAAGGATAGTGAACTGGCCAGTTACTTAGGTGTTTCACGTGCAACATTATCCAACTGGTGCGCCAGAAACCGGATTGACTTTCATCTGCTGCTCAACAAAATGAGAGATGTAGACCTTAATTGGCTGCTGGTTGGGAAGGGTACCCCCAGACATCGAACCAAGTTCTGTGAAAGCGATTTAGTAAGCGGCGAGGTTCAGATGATTCACAATCCTAAAACAGCAGAAGCAATGGATGACCGCAGCGTTACCCTATATGATATTACAGCTGCTGCCAACCTGAAAACGTTGCTCACCAACAAGCAACAATATATGGTAGGAAAGATACAGATCCCAAGCATTCCCCTATGCGACGGAGCCGTTTATATCAGCGGCGACAGTATGTATCCGATATTGAAATCGGGAGACATTGTAGGGTTTAAAGAGATCAACAGTTTCAGCAATCTCATTTACGGTGAAATGTACCTGGTTTCGTTTACGATCGAAGGGGATGAGTATCTGGCAGTGAAATATGTGAACCGCTCGGAAAAGGAGGGATACCTCAAGCTGGTAAGCTACAACGCTCATCACGACCCAATGGATATCCCCTTCAGCACCATCAACGCAATGGCAATCGTGAAGTTCTCCATCCGCAGGCACATGATGATGTAGTTTGACAACCACTCTCCGGCTCTCCCCAAATAATATTATTTAGGCACGGATTTCACGGATTACACGGCTTTAGTTTATTGAAACCGTGTTAATCCGTGAAATCCGTGCCTAAATAGAGAATGATATACTAGACTTCTTCGCCTTTCAACGTAGCCGAACTGGCTTCCGTCACCCGCACATTGACAAAATCACCGATACGATGCGTACCTCTGTCGAACACCACCACACGATTCTGCTCCGTCCGGCCAAACAACTGATCGCGCGAACGCTTGGAAACACCTTCTACCAATACTTCATACGTCTTTCCGATACAGCGCTGGTTGGACTCTGCGGACAGACGGTTCTGCAAAGCGATAATCTCATTCAGGCGACGGACTTTCACATCTTCGGGCACATTATCTTCGAGATGCTTCGAAGCATACGTCCCCGGACGTTCAGAATATTTAAACATAAAGGCGGCATCGTAGCCACATTCTTCCATCAAAGAAAGCGAGAGCTGATGATCTTCTTCCGTTTCGGAATGGAAGCCCGAGAAGATATCGGTTGTCAGGCCGCAATCGGGAACGATACGTTTGATAGCGGCTACCCGGTCCAGATACCACTCACGGGTATATTTGCGGTTCATCAGTTTCAAGATGCGGGAGCTGCCGCTCTGCACGGGGAGGTGGATATGCTTGCACACGTTCGGTACCCGGGCAATTACTTCCAGCGTTTCGTCACTCATATCCTTCGGATGGGAAGTCGTGAAACGGACACGTACGCCCGGAGCAGCTTCAGCTACGGTACGAAGCAACATCGGGAAGGTAACGACTTCACCGGTCGGCTTCTCAAACCGGTAAGAGTTTACGTTCTGTCCCAGCAGGGTAACTTCTTTGTAGCCCTTCGCCACAAGATCCGCCACCTCATTCAGAATGCTCTCTACATCACGGCTGCGTTCGCGTCCGCGGGTATAAGGCACGATACAGTAGGTGCAGAAGTTATTGCAGCCGCGCATGATGGACACAAATCCGGAAATGTGATTGCCGCAGATACGCGAAGGAATCACATCACGGTAGGTCTCAGTCGTCGAAAGGTCTACATTGATCGCTTTCTCTCCGGCTTCTACCGCCGCAATCAGTTCGGGTAGCGTCAAGTAAGCATCGGGGCCCACCACCAGGTCGACATGATGATTCGTAATCAGGTCATCCTTCACCCGTTCGGCCATACAGCCCAACACACCTACAATCAGATTCTTCTTCTTTTTCTTCAGTGAGTGGAAAAACTCCAGACGGTTCAGAATCTTCTGCTCCGCATTGTCGCGGATCGAACAGGTATTCATAAACACAGCATCGGCTTCTTCGAGCGTTTCGGCTACCGAATAGCCTGCCATCTGCATTACCGAAGCAATCACCTCACTGTCTGCCACGTTCATCTGGCAGCCATAAGTTTCGATAAACAACTTCTTGTTGTCATCAGCAGTTGCGGATTTAAAGTCCGCTCCCGTTAATTCGTTCATATTCAAATCTCGTTTTAAATTTGTCCGCAAAGATACGGCTTCGAATTCAATAAGTGGTAAAATGGTACGAAAATAACGCAAAAACTTGTAGTTCAGGCATTATTTTGGTAATTAATGTTAATGGAATAAACATTTGAGGGGCATATCCTTGCTAAATTTAATTTTATTTTTCACATTTGTGCAATGAAAGAAACATTAGATTTTTTCATAGTTAAGGTTTAGGTTAAAAAAATTAAGGGGAGCTGTGAAGCTGCCCTTTTTTCATAACAAAATGTTAGCTCGAATCAGATTTATTGCCTACCTTTGGCGGATAACTATTTAGAAGTGAAACAGAATGGAAGATTTTTTGAAATTTCTCTTGATAGCAGGTGTCATCCTCGTGGGAATATTCAAAGAGGTGAGCAAAAATAACAAGTCGAAAAAGACTCAGAATAAACGCCCCGTCCCACCCACACCATCTCCGGTCGAAGTAGATCCCGATGCTACTCCCATACCCGAATTTTGGGGGAGAGGCAGCAAGGTTTTGGACGATTTCCTCCAATCACTTCCGGTGGAACAGCCCGCTCCCAAACCGGCTCCCAAACCGACACCCAAGAAGAAAAAAGAAGAAATATCTGTAGCCGCATCCATAGCGAACAGTTCCGCACAAGATAAACGAAACACGAAGCAAGGTTCTCATTATGATCATCCCGAAACGGACAACAGCAACCAGGAAGATTTTTCAATCCATTCTGCAGAAGAAGCCCGACGCGCTATTATCTGGGGAGAAATCCTGCAACGCAAGTATTAAGTAATGAACTTTCCAGATTACCGGTAATGAGTTTTTAAGTATTTTGAACATTGAGTATTAACTAACAAATATCAACCGCATTTAACGCGAAATTATACTATTTATGTCATTCAATCGTATTTCGGCAGCAGAAGCTGCAAGCCTGATCAAACATGGCTACAACATCGGTCTGAGCGGATTTACTCCGGCAGGAACGGCAAAGGCTGTTACAGCTGAACTCGCAAAAATTGCAGAAGCAGAACATGCCAAGGGAAACCCATTTCAAGTAGGAATTTTCACAGGTGCATCTACCGGAGAATCTTGCGACGGCGTTATGTCACGTGCAAAAGCGATCCGCTACCGCGCTCCTTATACCACCAACTCCGACTTCCGTAAAGCCGTGAACAACGGGGAAATCGCCTACAACGACATTCACCTGTCACAAATGGCACAGGAAGTACGTTATGGCTTTATGGGCAAGGTAAACGTAGCAATCATCGAAGCCTGTGAGCTGACTCCGGACGGAAAGATTTATCTGACCGCTGCCGGTGGTATCTCTCCGACTATCTGCCGCCTTGCCGACCAGATCATCGTTGAATTGAACGCCGCACACAGCAAATCCTGCATGGGTCTGCATGACGTGTACGAACCGCTCGACCCGCCTTACCGCCGCGAAATTCCTATCTACAAACCGAGTGACCGCATCGGATTGCCTTATATCCAGGTAGACCCGAAGAAGATTGTAGGTGTAGTAGAAACCAACTGGCCGGACGAAGCACGTTCATTCGCTGCCGCCGATCCGTTGACTGACAAAATCGGCCAGAACGTTGCCGACTTCCTTGCTGCCGACATGAAGCGCGGCATCATCCCGTCTACCTTCCTTCCTTTGCAATCGGGAGTGGGAAACATTGCGAACGCTGTACTCGGTGCACTGGGACGTGACAAAACGATTCCTGCTTTCGAAATGTATACGGAGGTGATCCAGAACTCTGTGATCGGTCTGATCCGTGAAGGACGTATCAAGTTTGGCAGTGCTTGTTCGCTGACTGTAACTAATGACTGTCTGGAAGGTATCTACAATGATATGGACTTCTTCCGTGACAAGCTGGTTCTCCGTCCGTCGGAAATCTCAAACAATCCGGAAGTGGTACGCCGACTCGGCATTATCTCTATCAATACGGCAATCGAAGTCGATCTGTACGGAAACGTAAACTCTACTCATATCGGCGGTACAAAGATGATGAACGGTATCGGCGGCTCGGGAGACTTCACCCGCAACGCTTATATCTCAATCTTCACTTGTCCGTCTGTGGCTAAGGAAGGAAAAATCAGCGCTATCGTACCGATGGTGTCCCACCTCGACCACAGCGAACACTCTGTGAACATCATCATCACCGAGCAAGGTGTAGCCGATCTTCGTGGCAAAAGCCCGAAAGAACGCGCACAGGCTATCATCGAAAACTGTGCACACCCGGACTACAAACAGTTACTTTGGGATTATCTCAAACTGGCAGGTGGCAAAGCACAAACTCCGCACGCTATTCAGGCTGCACTTGGCATGCACGCCGAACTGGCCAAAAGTGGGGATATGAAGAATACGAATTGGGCTGAATATGCCAGATAAGGCATGAAACGTCTGTCGTTCATACTTTCATTCGTCGTTTGTATTTGCGTTGCAAATACAAACGACGTTTTTGCACAAAAAAGGGAATTCCAGCAGTTCACAGGTAAGGTAATCAATCTGAAAGGAGAACCTGTGCGCAATGTCAGTATCTATATTCCGGGAGCTGACAGAAGCACCTCTTCCGATATAAATGGAGGCTTTTCTATTGAAGCCAAACATAAAGAGACGCTCCATTTCTCACATATAGGTATGAAAGATGTGCTGTTACAATTGAATAAAGATTTTCCATCGGAACTTTTTGTGCGAATGGAGCCGGACACTTTTCAAATTCATAATATATTTATTCGAAAAAAGCAAGTTATTAAGGTGAAGCCCGAAGATATGCCTGAGCAAACGCTCATTAATGTTATAATCAACAATCCCGACTTCCCGGGAGGATTAAGCGGGCTCGATGAATTTATCAAGAAAAACATACAATACCCGGAAGAAGCTTTTCAGGCAGGAGAAGAGGGACAAGTCACCGTAGAATTTACTATCGACGTAAACGGATATGTCAGCGATGCAAAAGTTACCAAAAGCGTATCTGCCAGCTTAGATAAAGAAGCATTACGCATCATCGAATCGATGCCACGATGGAAACCGGGTATGCAACTGGGGCGTCCTGTAGCAGTCTGTATGTCTGTTCCTATAAACTTTGTCATTGAGCAAGACTACCAAGTCATTGATTGAGCAAAAGCCGGCAAACAGAAACATGGACCTATAGAGCTCCTTTTACCTCTTAAGCCATCCCCCTCCGGACCTAAATAATATCTACATCATCCTTCCAACAGGAAAACACTATTTGCACGGAACAGTTGCCAACAAGTGAAACGGATAGTTGCCTTCGGCAACCGTCATTCCGTTTGCAGCATAACATTCACTATCCGGGTCCGGCAGATTTCGTTGTTGCTGTAAGAACTCGATAGAGATAAAAGCTGGTTCTGATTCCCGTTCTATTCGATCCGGCTTGACACGCTCTCCCGGAAGTTTTGTATCCTTAGATCTTGGGGCAGCTTGCGAAGCGACCAAAGATTGGGAAGGCACTTTTACCTCCCGATAAACGGTATCCACCCGCTCATGCACAATGATCACCGTATCTGTTACAGCAAGCCTGTCCGTATCGGTCTCCCGACTATCCGGGGTATTGGAAACACCATAACCAATGATACACCCCAGCAAACAGGCAGCTACCAACCACCAGGGAGAAATCTCCGAACGTTTTCCATATTTATGCTTCTCCCCGAGAACGCCCCTGCCGAATGGCTTCTGCTTCACTTCCATCTTTTCACCTTTCTGCCTTTCTTTAAGAGTCCGTGCAAAGACAGAATAAGGAACCGGAGGCTGGGCAGACTTTTCCTGCTCATACTGCTCTTTAGCAGAGCGAATCAACTGTTGCATCTCCTGCGATTCTTCCAATCTTTCTAAATCATCACTTTTCATATTCATCTATTTTTGGGGATTATAATCTGATAAAGAACGCTGCAATACTTTCAAAGTATAATATAAGCGAGATTTTACTGTACCTTCCGGACAACACAGGACTTGGGCAATCTCCTGTACCGGAAGTTCTTCCTCATAACGGAGCGTATATGCCGCCCGTTGTTCGTCTGTCAATCCTGCAAGCGCTTTCTTCAACTGCCGGTCGAAAACCTGCCGATCGTGCACAGCCTCAAACTCAGGTGAAGAGCAACTATCTTCTTCATTCGTATACGACTGTTGCAAACGGTACTCGTCTACTATGTCACGGTGGCGGTACTCATTTTTGCAAAGATTATATGCCATCGAAAAAGCCCATGTAGAAAACTGCTTTCCATGCTGATAACTACCTCTGGCTTCATAAATCCGGAGAAACAACTCTTGCAGGAAATCGTCTGCCAATGCTCCGTCCGCCGACAGCATCCGTATAAAGAAACCTTTGAAGCGGGGAGCATAGCGACAATAAAGCTCTTCGAATGCTTTCTCGTTGTCTCTGAATACAAAGCGTTCCATCAGCTGTTCATCTGTTTCGTCGCGTTTGAAAGAACTGAATAATGTCATGGTTCCACTGGATCAATTAGTTGCTGGTATTCCTCTTTAATACTGTTAACAGTAACCGTAGCAGTTCCCTGTTTTATCATATTCTTTATACGATCAGCAACTGCCTTCATTAACTTATTAAACTCAGCTCTCTCCACACTCACAATCTCGTCTTCTTCTCTTCTATCTAAAATTCCCTGTAACAAGTGCCGCAACTTTATTGCTTGATTCTTATCGCCACTTGCATCGTAAAAGCGCAAAAGCGGAGAAAGAGATACGATGTAATTTTTTGAATAATTAATGCCGGAAAAATAGACCGAGGAATTTTGAACCAAAGGTTGCCGCAAACAGTCCAACAAATATTTCTGCTCATAATTCTTCCGAATCACAGCTAAGTTATCATAAGGTTTTGTAGAATATCGAAATACTAGTCCTTCCGAGTAAAGGCTGTCTTTCAGTTCTTTCAAATACGAAGTTGAGGTAAACTGCGGATAATATACCGGACGGTTTTTCTTAACAGTCAGATACCATGCTCCCGGATTATTTCTTCCTTTCCACTTAGGAGAAGTTTCCGAATCCCATGAACATGATTTAGAATTTCCACCTGCCATTGTTTTCCAATCAGGAAGTTCTTCCGAATCCATTCCTATCTCTCTCCAAAATTCACTTTCTGAAGAAGGATGATTAAAATCGTCCGCATCTACAATCTGAACATTCTTAAAAAGTCCTGCCCCATATTGAAGCAGATAATGATAACATAAAGTAGCATAAGCACCAGAAACAAATATTGCATTTTCCTGCAATCCGACAAGTTCATTATAACAGTAAGACAAAAGATCATGAGAATATAAACCGCTAGAGTACCACTCTTTACATATTTCCTTTATTTTATCTGTCTGACCTGCACGCTGACAACGTATAATATCATTCACATAATCGAGTTCACTTGTACGCTTCAAAGAAAAAAGCTTTTGCAGAAGAACCTCTTCCTTCTTTTTATCCTTTGCTTGATCCAGCAAACGCTGGTAACAAAATCGGGTATCGGGCACACACTTCTGCATTTTTCTGAAAGCTTTGTGGCGTTCTTTATCCAGCTTCTGCTTCTGTAGTGAATCCGTTTCTTCCCAATATTCGGCATCACATGCAGACAAATAGTTTTCCCATGCCCGCACATCTTTCTTATCCTTCATCACTTCTGCTTTCCAACCTTCTTTTTGAGCTTGATACCAGTCTTTTCCTAACGGGAAAGGCATTCTTTCGAGCAAACGAACTTCTAATAGCTCTGTCTCAACAGACTGAGCAAACAAAGCCTGCCCAAAACTTACCAACAGGAATAATATATAAATGAATTGTTTCACAATCTTTTTAATGGGGATAGTTTAGAAATTAATACTTTTCAGATAACGCTCACGCACTTCATCACTATAATAATCTGCTTTCTTAACGATAGATTCCAGCAAAGAATAAAGCTTATCATAATGAGTCACATCACCAGACTCCTTATAAAACTGAAGAAGAGATTTGAAAGCCGGTACATAATAGATGCTAAGCATTTTTACTCCTTTAAGATCAAGACAAACATCTGTCAGTGTCTCCGGATAAAACGTTTCATATAAGTAATCCAATAAATAGGTATTCTCGAAATTACGACGCATGACAGCCAGATTATCATAAGGTTTGGAAGAATATCTCATTAATAGCCCTTCACCATATAAATGGTCTTTCAATAAATTCTTCACAGCTTCGTTGGTTGAAACAGAGATATAAATGGGACGTTTGGTATATTTGGCAATATGTTCTATGCGTTTTTTCATTTCATTGGCAAATGTCATTGTTGGAGTTTTACTTTTATAAAACTCCGGATCAGCATCTTTGAATTCCGGTATGCCCAGTTCCTCTGTCAGCTCATTCATTGAGAACGGAGTAAGCATCAAAGCAGAGAAGATCACTTTCTTATCGTTAAACAATCCCTTTCCATATTGAAGCAGATAACTTGCAAACAACGTCCAATTAGCATCAGTAAATATTAACGCATCTTTTTCTGCAGAAATCAATTCATTATAGGTATAATTCAAAGACTGGAGAGGGTACGTACCTGATTGATACCATCGGATAGAAACATCCTTCAACCTATTCTTATTATGAAAGGACAGAGCCATATAAGTAGGATAATGCATAACAGCATCAGGCCACTTATCCATGATTTCATCGAAACTCATATCACTTTTACTAAAAGGCAAAATCATATTTTGTATCAAAGCATAAGTAGCAGTATTAGGTATGTATTTCTTCACTTTGACCATCATTTCATTGATTTCCTTTTCGATGCTATCGCCGGGAGTAAGCGATTTGAGTGTTTGGATCGTTCGTACATAGCGCATCCATGCTTTCTCATCTTTTGGATTTTCATCGGTGTGCTGTTTCCACTCGCGGGCCTGATTCTGAATCACAGAAATTTGAGACGCAATAGAGTCTGGCACCCAGACCGCTTTTTTTTGAGAATAAATCTGTTCGCCGTAAAAACACAGCATAATAAGTAACAGATATTTGATAGCTTTCATTGTTTACTCTTTTATTTAATTCAACATTGCTTAATTAGAACCGTTCTGACAAAGCATACACGCCAATAAAGCAAACGTTCAAATAAAAGAGCATTATTTTAAGCAGGTATTCACTTTTTCTATCAACAGCCTTTTTCATTCACCGGAATTAACGCCCGATAATGACCTCGCAAACCTTATCCTGAAAAGCCCTTGCCTTAGCTGCCGAAAGCACATTCTGATTCATAATAGCAAAAGCCACTTCATGTCCGTTCTTCATCTTCAGATATCCGGCAAGCGCGTTGATAGCAGTAAATGAGCCGGTCTTTGCATGGACATTTCTGAATGCGGAAGTATTCTTCATTCTGTTTTTCAACGTTCCATCTATCCCGGCAACAGGAAGAGACTTATACAGTTTCTGAAAAACATCTGTTTGCGAATAAGCATATTTCAAGAAATCGACCAACAGGGCGGGAGAGAGGTAATTATAATTAGACAGTCCGCAACCGTCCGCAATCTTATAGTCCTTCGGATCGTGTCCAAGTTTACGGATCAGCTTCATAATTTCGACAATACCATCTTCCGCCGTCACATGTTTCTTTCCGGTGGCTTGTGACGCAATACGGCAAAGCATCGCTTCCGCATTCAGATTATCACTTTCCTTCATCAACTGGTTCAGCACTTTCTGTACCGGAGTCTCCCAACGAGCCATTTGTTCAACTCCATCCGCCGGTAATTCAGTAAAACCATACGATTCGGGGACTACGATTCCTTTCGCACGGAGACGTTCCAGAAAGGCATGCATAAAGAAACTTCCTGAATCATAGACGTTTACCAGATCCTTCCTAAACGTAGAAACATTCCCTGTTACGGTCAGATTATTCCCGTTAGTCAGCCAATCTCTCGATAACGAATACTTTCCGGCAGAAGGAGTACGTGTCTTGGTCCGATTCGTCATTGTATAATAAGAAGATGCCGGCTTGCAGGATATACTCGCCGTATCTCCTTGCTGGGAACCGGGAACTACCGTCACCTCTACAGCACCCTTACAGAACATCAATGGAGATAAATAAGGCTGATAAGCCTCCGGAGTATCATCCCATGCCCATCCATGTCCCCAATAAAGAGAGTCTTTCATCGAAACATCACCATATACCTGTCCGCTGATGACCGAAAAAGGGAAGGTGATTACTTCTTCTATCAATGAATCCATCATCAGACTATCAAATTCCGGATCGAATCCGCCGACAACGTACAGGTTGCCCTGCAACGTGTCATGTTCTATCACGCCATCATACCATACTTCCGTACAGAAAGGATTGTCCGCGTCGGAACGGGAGAGCGCCGTAACAGCAGTCAGCAACTTCATGGTAGAAGCCGGACGGGAAAGTTTCGTATCATGATAGGTATAGAGGGATTTCTTTGCCGTCAGGTCATATACGGATATGCCGACTTCGGACGCTTCGGGAAGCATTTTCCGAACCAGAGAATCTATTTGGGAAAGATTTGCCTGTCCCCACAAGGGAAGAAGGCATACTGACAAAACAGCTAATAAAAGACTTTTCTTCATGCTAAACAATTTATGGCAATAAAGGTGGTCCTTTTCCATAACCACCCCTATATGCCCTGGCTTTTGCCGTCAGGAGCTATCAGCACATAATGAAGAATCCCCCCGTGCCTGATAACTTGCGGCAAAACCGATGCAACCATTATAACGCTTCCCTGAAAATCTCCCCTACCGTAGGATGAGGGAAAACGATCTTTTTCCATGCGGCAGCAGTCAGCCCAAGCTCGATAGCTGTTCCGGCAAGTGTGATAATCTCCGAAGCAGGATTACCCAGTACGTGTGCACCAATCACCCGTTCCTGTTCGTCCAGCAGTACCTTGCAAACCCCGTTCACTCCTTCATTCTCTGCAACGAAACGACCGGAATAAGCCATCGGAAGTTTCACTACCTGATAAGTAATGCCTTTTGATGAGGCCGATTCTTCCGTCTCACCGACTCCGGCAATTTCCGGATTTGTATAGACCACTCCCGGAATAGCGCGATAACTCATAGCGTCTTCTTTACCCAGAATAGTATGCACAGCCACTTCCGCTTCACGAACAGCTGTATGAGCCAGCAAAGAGAACCCTGTCAGATCACCGCAAACATAGACACCGGGCAATGAAGTCTGCATCTTCTCATTGACCCTGATAGCACCACGCCCGGTTTTATCCGGATTCAGATTTTCAAGTCCGAAACCTTTTGTCACGGGACGACGTCCGACGCTCATCAATAGTTTCTCTGCCGTAACACTACCATTTCCTTCCGAATTCTCATACGAAACCACCGCACCTTCTTCCGTCTGTGATAAAGCGACAACTTTAGTGCTGAGCAAAAACTTAACACCCCGCTTCGCATAATCGGCACGGAGCAGGCCGGACAGTTCTTTATCCATTCCCCCCAGAATCTCATCCATCATCTCTACCACCGTCACTTGCACACCCAGGCTATTAAAGAATGACGCAAATTCCATACCGATTACTCCACCACCGACAATAACCAGAGAAGCAGGCAGTTCCTTACTATCCAGCGCATCCCGATGTGTCCAGTAATTCACCGTTTCCACACCGGGAACAGGAGGGATAAAAGTTTCGGAACCCGTACACAGTATCAGATTTTCCGTTTCATAGGTTTCTTCACCGCAGCGAACAGTGTTCTTATCTATGATCTGTGCCTCTCCCGTCACCATCGTTACATTATTGGAAGTCAGCTTCGCTTTGACACCCAATACCAACTTGCGCACTACTTTGCTTTTACGGGCAATGATTTTAGGCAAATCGAAGGAAACTTCGGAAACATTCACCGCATATTTCGAGGCATGCCGCGCACTGTCATAAGTCTTGGCCGAATACAACAATGTTTTTGTCGGGATACATCCTTCATTCAGGCAGACACCGCCCAGACTGTTTTTCTCGATCAGCAATACGCTCAAACCGGCTTTACCGGCAGTTTCGGCAGCTGTATATCCTGCGGGACCGCCACCGATGATAATAACTTGGTATTTCATAGATATAGAATTTATTGTTCCATTTTCTTTTTAATCAACTCCACAAATTCATGTTCCTTGACAGGCATTACCGAGGCAAACTTCCCGTTTCCATACTCTATCAACACATAGTTCGTCACCGAAAACTTTCCGAACTTCATGGAATGATACTTCCTGATAGCGGTAATTTCGGCAATGGGGATTACTTTTTTACGGATAAACCGTCCCATAGATATCTCCAGATTGCCATCGGCAGACACGGTATAAACCGTATGAATAATCTGTTCGATCACTACAATAAGCAGAAGCATCAACAGCACTGCCGGCAAGATATATTTACACCACAAAGCGCCGACGGCATTTACAGTAAGCACCAGCAACAGAAAATAGTGGTACCAGGCAATGCGGGCATGAAAAATTCGATTCATTTTGTCAATTTTTTGCCTGCAAGGTAGCAATTTTATGAATTAGTGACAACGAAAAGAACAACGAAGTAACTTATTTTGTAGCTTTGCGGTGAGAAATAACAAAACTATGGTAAGAAAATTCGATTTCCTCGTTATCGGCTCCGGAATTGCCGGTATGAGTTTTGCGCTCAAAGTAGCGCACAAAGGTAAAGTTGCTCTTATCTGTAAAAGCGGGCTGGAAGAAGCCAATACGTACTTCGCCCAAGGAGGGGTGGCGTCTGTCACCAACCTTCTGGTAGATAATTTCGACAAACACATTGAAGACACGATGATTGCAGGAGACTGGATCAGTGACCGTGAAGCAGTAGAAAAAGTAGTGCGCGAAGCGCCTGCGCAAATTGAAGAACTTATCAAGTGGGGGGTAGACTTCGACAAAAACGAGAAAGGCGAATTTGACTTGCACCGCGAAGGAGGGCATTCCGAATTCCGCATTCTTCACCATAAAGATAATACGGGAGCAGAAATTCAGGACAGCCTGATCAAAGCCGTACAGCGGCATCCGAACATCGAAGTGATTGAGAACCAGTTTGCCGTTGAAATCCTGACACAGCATCACTTGGGAGTGACCGTTACCCGCCAGACACCGGACATCAAATGTTACGGTGCTTACATCCTCGACCCGAAAACCGGAAAAGTAGATACATACCTCGCCAAAGTGACTTTAATGGCCACCGGTGGAGTAGGGGCCGTTTATAAAACAACCACCAACCCGCTGGTCGCTACCGGAGACGGTATCGCCATGGTCTATCGCGCCAAAGGCACGGTAAAGGACATGGAGTTCGTACAATTTCACCCTACCGCCCTCTATCATCCGGGCGACCGCCCTTCTTTCCTGATTACGGAAGCAATGCGCGGCTACGGTGGTGTACTCCGTACAATGGACGGCAAAGAATTCATGCAGAAATATGATCCACGTCTTTCACTTGCCCCGCGTGATATCGTCGCCCGTGCCATCGACAACGAAATGAAAAACCGGGGAGACGACCACGTCTATCTGGACGTTACCCACAAAGACCCGGAAGAAACAAAGAAACATTTCCCCAATATCTACGAGAAATGCCTCAGCCTGGGTATCGACATCACCAAGGACTATATCCCGGTAGCTCCGGCTGCCCATTATCTTTGCGGCGGTATCCTCGTAGACCTGAACGGGCAATCTTCCATCGAACGCCTTTATGCCGTGGGAGAATGCTCTTGCACCGGACTTCACGGCGGCAACCGTCTGGCTTCCAACTCACTGATCGAAGCTGTCGTATATGCCGATGCCGCCGCCAAACATAGCCTGGAAGTGGTAGACCAGTATGCTTACAACGAAGCTATCCCCGAATGGAACGATGAGGGAACACGCTCACCGGAAGAAATGGTCCTGATCACACAAAGCATGAAAGAAGTCAACCAGATTATGAGTACCTACGTAGGTATTGTCCGCAGTGATCTTCGTCTGAAGCGTGCCTGGGACCGACTGGATATTATCTACGAAGAGACTGAAAGTTTGTTCAAACGCAGCGTAGCTTCCAGAGAGATCTGCGAATTGCGTAATATGGTCAATGTTGGCTATCTGATTATGCGCCAGGCAATGGAACGCAAAGAAAGCCGCGGATTACATTATACGATTGATTATCCACATGCAAAAAAGTAATCGTGAAAACACTAACTAAACTATTTATTCTTTTAATCATTATGGCAGGGATATCTTCCTGCTATCCTCCCAGTATTCCTTTGAAACAAGGAAAAGCGGAAAATAATGAAACTTACAAAATCAGTTATCTGTTCGAGCATGACGGAGTCAAAGTCTATCGCTTTACGGATAGGGGAAACGATGTATACTTTACGACAAAAGGCGATGTGACCAGCATCAAAAACGATTCTACGGCTGAAAGGACTGTAACGTTCCACAAAGAAGATACTGTCAGATAAAAGACAAGTTTCTAACCATAAAAAAAATGCCGCTTGCAGAATTTCCGCAAGTGGCATTTTTTTATCTAATAAACGCTTCTATTAATAGTTTTCTTTCTTCACTTCGAAATATGCTTGCGGATGCAGACATGCCGGGCAAACTTCAGGAGCTTCCTTACCGATTTCGATATAACCGCAGTTACGGCACTGCCATACTACTTCGCCTTCTTTAGCGAATACAGTCATATTTTCGATGTTGTTCACGAAAGCCAGATATCTTTCTTCATGACCTTTCTCAGCGATTGAGATATTACGATACATAGCAGCAATCATCGGGAAACCTTCCTGTTCTGCTACATCTGCGAAGTGAGGGTAATCCAGTGACCATTCTTCGTGTTCGCCGGCAGCGGCAGCGCGAAGATTTTCGAGTGTATTGCCGATCACACCAGCCGGATAGCTGGCAGTAATTTCAACCATGCCACCTTCCAGGAACTTGAACATACGTTTTGCGTGTTCCTTTTCCTGATCAGCTGTTTCTGTGAAGATTGCTGAAATTTGTTCGTAACCTTCCTTCTTTGCAACACTTGCAAAATAAGTGTAACGCATTCTTGCCTGTGATTCTCCCGCGAATGAAGTCAACAGATTTTTCTCTGTCTGGGTTCCTTTGATACTCTTAGTCATAATTCTATTATATTTTAAAATTGGTTATTACCAAACGTAACTTGTCGTACTACTTATAACGCAAATATAAGAGATTTGTTCGTAATAAGTCTCCTTTTCTTAATGAATAAAAACTATCAACTCATAGACAAAACCTATCAACAATCAAATAGCATGTTGCTAAACATACTTATCTCGATTATTTTATGTAATTTTGCAACCTCTACTTTACAAAATAGCAAAAGCACATGTAACAATTCACAGAAATGAAGTTATTTGAATTTAAACCCAAATTGGTTTCTTGTTTAAAGAATTATTCGAAAGAAACGTTTATGGCAGACCTGATGGCAGGTGTCATCGTCGGTATCGTGGCACTTCCGTTAGCTATTGCCTTCGGTATTGCTTCGGGAGTATCGCCCGAAAAAGGTATTATCACCGCTATCATTGCCGGATTCATCATCTCTCTGATGGGAGGAAGCAAGGTCCAGATCGGCGGACCGACAGGAGCTTTTATCGTTATCATCTACGGCATCATCCAGCAATATGGTGAAGCCGGACTGATTGTAGCTACACTTATGGCAGGTATCATCCTGATACTGTTAGGTGTATTCAAACTCGGAGCGGTCATCAAGTTTATTCCGTATCCCATCATTGTCGGTTTCACCAGTGGTATCGCCGTTACTATTTTCACTACGCAGATCGCCGATATCTTCGGATTGTCCTTCGGAGGTGAAAAGGTACCGGGGGATTTTATCGGGAAATGGATGATTTATTTCCACCATTTCGACACAATAAACTGGTGGAATACAATTGTCAGCATTGTCAGTATCATTATTATAGCGATTACTCCCCGGTTCTCCAAAAAAATTCCCGGTTCGCTGATCGCCATTGTAGTGGTGACACTTGCCGTTTATCTGATGAAGACCTATGGCGGAATCGACTGCATCCAGACTATCGGTGACCGGTTTACTATCAAGTCGGAGTTGCCCGATGCTGTAGTGCCTGCCCTCAACTGGGAAGCTATCAGAGAATTGTTTCCGGTAGCTATTACCATCGCTGTGCTGGGAGCTATCGAATCTTTGTTATCCGCCACCGTAGCGGACGGTGTGATCGGCGACCGCCACGACTCCAACACGGAACTTATCGCACAGGGAGCCGCCAACATCGTAGCTCCTTTGTTCGGAGGTATTCCCGCTACCGGAGCGATTGCCCGCACAATGACCAACATCAACAACGGAGGTAAAACTCCCATTGCCGGAATTATCCATGCAGTAGTACTGTTGCTGATTCTTCTGTTCCTGATGCCGCTGGCTCAATACATTCCGATGGCATGTCTGGCCGGAGTACTGGTGATTGTATCTTATAATATGAGCGGATGGAGAGTCTTCAAGGCATTACTGAAAAATCCAAAATCGGATGTTACCGTATTGCTGATCACTTTCTTCCTTACCGTTATCTTCGATTTGACAGTCGCCATCGAAATAGGATTGATCATTGCCTGTGTCCTCTTCATGAAACGTGTCATGGAGACTACAGAAATCTCCGTAATCACAGACGAAATCGACCCGAACAAGGAATCGGATATTGCCGTGAATGAAGAGAACATCATCATCCCCAAAGGGGTGGAAGTGTATGAAATCAACGGGCCTTATTTCTTCGGCATCGCCACAAAGTTTGAAGAAACCATGTCGCAACTGGGCGACCGCCCGGATGTGCGTATCATCCGTATGCGTAAAATACCGTTCATCGATTCTACCGGTATCCACAACCTGACTACGCTATGCGAAATGTCAAAGAGGGAAAAGACGACCGTCATCCTTTCCGGAGTCAATGAAAAGGTACACAAAGTACTGGAAAAATCAGGATTCTATGAATTGCTGGGAAAAGAGAACATTTGTCCGAATATCTATGTAGCACTGGACAGAGCCAAAGAAGTGATGCAGTAAAAAACGACAGATGATAAAATAAAGAAAGAGCCATTTTACACCTGATGACCGGGTTAGATGGCTCTTTTTATTTGAGGGGGTGTCAAGTTATAAGCTGCACAGTCAGGTTCGTTTATTAGACGGACCTTCTCTACTAATACATCCCGGAATGAGAATATACTAAAATTCTATTCCATAAAAATGCATTCGCCCGATTTATCCGCTAATGCAACCCGACACCCAGCTGTCTTTTTTGTGTACCCATTACCTCATCAGACTTTTAAAAACAGACCACGTTTATACATCATTCTCAACAGGAAGAAAAGAATCAGATAATTAGCAAACGTGAGCCATACGGGATAATAATCTCCTATATATTGTTTCAGCCCGTAGCTAACCGAATCAGCTATACAACGGAAGTTTACCACTTCACCCAGCAGGTAAGCCGTGATAGAGTTCATGCCGTATATTTTCAGCCAGTTCAGCCCACGGCTGTGTCCTTTATAGTCAATCCAGTAATAAAACAGGGCCATCAGCAAAAAGCAATAACCACCGGACAGCAACGTCATGCTACCTGTCCACAAACGTTTGATGACGGGCATCTGCAAACTCCAGAGCATCGCCAGCCCTATCAGAAGCACTCCAACGACCGACAATACCTGCACCACCCTTTTACGGTCCGCCTTTCCTTCTTTCATTATTTTTCCGGCAAAGGCTCCGAGCATGACAGTCACTCCGAATGTCAGGCTGCTCCATATCCATGTGTAATTGTAATAGGGTGAAAAGTTCCAGGTTCCGTCTTCATTCCAATAGACACCATCTCTGAAGCGACCCAATACCCATCTGTCTACCTGCTCCGCAAAGTTTCCCGCCGGTGTAAAGTCACCCAAAAATGTCATAGGAATCCAGTACACGAAAAGCAACAACAAGGTTATTCCTATCTGCCACTTGAACGAAAAATGCAACTGGATGACTGCCGCAATAAGATAGCCGACAGCAATAGACTGCAAGGTGTTTGAATAGAGATAAATATGCTTGCCATCCAGTCCCAGCAGATTTCCCTGAACGATCATCCCAAATACAAACAGCAGAAATACCCGTTTCAGAATCCTCCGGTAGACAGGCCGGTAACTGCCGGAAGTCCCGATGTACTTAGACAGTGAAAACGGCATCGAAGCTCCCGTCATAAACAGGAACAACGGCATCACAAGGTCCCAGAAACGGAACCCTTCCCACACTTCATGGTCAAACTGATAAAGGATATCATTGAGAAATGGCAGATTCAACTGTCGCACCAATGCTGCAAACACCGGCTGAAAAAAGACAAGAAGAAATAAATCAAAACCGCGAAGAATATCCAGAGAAGCAAGTCTGGATGTGTTATTCTCTGATTTTTTACTCATAGTATTAATATATTATTCAATTAGTATCCCAGGAAACATGGACTGTAACGCATCTTAATACAAATGTATTCAAAACTTCTTTCTCCGGCAAGCCTATGGGGAAGGAAATTGAATCAGTGGAAGAAAAGCAAGATTTGAATAAATCGACCAAAATCTGTCAGAGAATGACTAAATAGTATTATTCCATATTCAAATTAGATTGTAATTTTGTCCCATACCTAAATAAAGTATTTATCAAATTCTAATTAATGAAACAATAGTATGAAAAAACATTTCCTGATTTTTACACTTTCTCTTTTATTCTTTTCACTTGCACAAGGCAAAGTGAGGCTTCCTGTCATGATGGGAGATCACATGGTACTCCAACAAAACAGTTCTGTCAAACTATGGGGATGGGCAGACGGTAAAAAAGTGACTGTCACCACTTCCTGGAACAACCGGACTTACAAGGTAACACCAGACAAGGACGGGGCCTGGCTGGTCAAGGTCGACACTCCTGCCGGGAGTTACACGCCTTATTCCATCACGATCAGTGACGGCACTCGCACCACTCTATCAGATATATTAATAGGGGAAGTATGGATATGCTCCGGTCAGTCCAATATGGAAATGACTATGAAAGGAAATATGGGGCAACCTATCGACCATTCGTTAGAAACCCTTCTGAATGCAGGCAACTATCGCGACCGTATCCGTTTTATCACCGTTCCCAGAACAAAAGGAGTGAAAGAACGGGCAGACTTCGAAGGAGCAAAATGGGAAGTTTCTTCGCCCGAAACAACGATGGATTGTAGTGCCGCGGGTTACTTCTTCGCCAAACAATTGACTGAAACGCTCCATCTCCCTGTAGGACTGGTCATCAATAGCTGGGGAGGTTCACGGATTGAGGCATGGATGACGGAAGAAACGCTGGCTTCTGTGGAAGGTGCAAACATAGAAGCTGCCAAAAATCCCAAACTGGATACGAACAGCCGGCTACAATGCCTGTATAATATTATGTTATTGCCCGTGAAAAACTATACAGCACGTGGTTTCCTTTGGTATCAAGGAGAATCGAATATATTCAACTATCAGCTCTACGCCCCGATGATGACAGCAATGGTTCAGCTCTGGAGAAATGTATGGGAAGCACCGGATATGCCTTTTTATTATGTCCAGATTGCCCCGCACAAATACGGAAACAGCCGGAACATAAATTCCGCCTTATTGCAGGAAGCACAAATGAAAGCATTGAAGACTATTCCCAACTCCGGAATGATTCCTACAATAGATGTCGGCGACGAGTTCTGCATTCATCCTCCTCAGAAAAACGTAGTAGGACTTCGATTGGCTAATCTCGCACTGACCAAAACATACGGTCTCCATAAATTACCATCTACCGGACCGATGATGACAAAGGTAGAATATTCCGGCAATAAAGCCATTGTTACACTTGACAATGCTCCCTACGGACTTGCACCGGGCAACTGTGAATTGGAAGGTTTTGAGATTGCAGGAGCCGATAAGAAGTTTTATCCGGCAAAAGCACGAATTGCAGGCCGCACAAGAAACGTAGAGGTATGGAGTGACCAAGTTACCCAACCGGTAGCCGTTCGATATGCTTTCCGCAATTATGTTGACCATATCACCTTACGTAATACGTTGGGTATAGCTGCTTTCCCATTCCGGACGGATACATGGGATGATGTAAAATAAGAACTCTCCGGAACGCCTCCAATAACCTGTGACATTTTTGTCTTTATCTTAAGTATTATACAGGGAAAAACAAAAATGTCACAGAGCTACTAATCAATTATTTATCCCTCAAAAGTCCTCTTTTTTAAGAGAAGTTCACAAAAAACTATAGGACGTTTTTATCTTTCTCTATGAGAAAACTGCACTTTTCCTGTAACAAACAAGATATCAGCACATTAATTACTTATTCCTGGATAGTATCTATTTTTACTTAAGCAATCATTCAGACAGACTTGTGCAACTGATTGATTACACTTCTGCAACACGACAGTTACACAAGTGCATCACATGAATAGATGAAGAAGAAATGACTAAATAGATAAGGAGAAATCATTAATTCATACGGAAGAAACAAGTAAATCGTCCTCATGATTTCGCTCAATGAACCATAAAGTTTTGCCCGCTATTGCAGTAAAATTGAAATGAGAATCAATTAATTGAATGACACCGACTATCATTTCTCTTTATTATTACACCCAAATTATAAAACAATATTATTTGCTTTACAAATATTTATTACTACTTTTGTCACATGCTTACTTTCGCTTGTAGAAAGAAAGCTTTTAAATTTTGTATTGAGAACGGTTATTTATTGCACTCACCATAGAATCCACTAATTTTATCCACGAGTGACAATGAGTGACGGGTCTCGCGCACAATTGTATATAAACTTTGTTATATACCAAATTGGGCGTGGGACTATCACTTATGTCGTGGAAGGGTCGTAGTGGATACCTATGGTGGCATAAGTAGATAGTTTCCACGTCCTCTTTTTTATAAATCACGCACCAACAGGAAACTGATGCGGCAACCTGACAAAACATGCAATCAGATTTCAAAAAGGACATTATTCGGTTAATGCAATCCACTAAACTCCTTCAGTCTCCACTCTCCGAATTATCGGAAGAAGAAAAAGGAATTGCTTATAACCTGTTGAACCGTTTGGTTGACGGAGCTGTCGATGAAAATTATACCATGCTGGACTATATGCAGATGGCACGTCTTTATTATAATCTTGGGGAACTAAGTAACAATTTATTTGGAGAACAAGACAACCCGCATTATAAAAAAGCTATTCAATATTTAGCCAAAGGAGGTATTGACCTGAGTATGAATAAATGGCTGGAACTAATCAGTTTGCGTGCAATTGAATAAAGATTATTATCCAAGAGAATAGATGATGCTCACTCCCCCAAGAAGAGATGTTCAATACATTTATTAATAAAAGAGACCATTCAATAATCCTAACCAGATTAAATATGTGGAGGTAGCAGACTGAAGGACTGCTTGTGAAAGTACTCCTTCCCGTCTGTCTCTCAAAGAGGATGCCCACAGTTTCCCCACAGGCATCCTCTTTTTATTTTATATATCAATGCTTTACATGAAGCACATTTTAAAATGAATGCATCCTCAGTCGCTTATCAACCAGCATTCCGTCTTTCAAAGTCAGTTCAAACTTCACTTTCCGTTTCGCTTTCAGTTTCAGTATGAACAAATCTTCCGAACCTTCGAGTGATTCCTGTTTTCCCATATTGACGAAAGTAGGATAGAGAGATTTCACGCCATTCGTATGCAATCGGTCGTAAGTCAGGTTCTCCATGGCTTTCATGTTCAACGGTTCCACACCTACAAATTCATAGTCATTCTGGTCGTAAGGCAGAGCAAAACTAAGGGCATTCACCGACTTCAGCTCATTGCCTTTCACACGGATTTCAACGATTTCGTCCTTTTGATACAGCTTCTTCGGAGTACTGATGGACAGAGAACCCGATACTTTCTCCGTAGCTTTCCTGTCGACACCACCGTCAAGTTGAGTGGCCACGACAGAAATGTCATAGGCATCTATCAAGTCATTCAGGTTGATGTCTCCCTTGCTGATGTATCCTTCGAAGTCCGAATCTCCGCGACGCAGGCCCGTGTAGTTCATATACGAAATCAGGTCGTTGCGGTCGATCTTGCCATCATTGTTGATGTCTCCTTGCAGATAACTTGCCGTTCCCGGTACTTTGAATACATACAGCTCACGACCGGAACCATAATTGCCTACACCTGCCGTAATGCTGAGTTTGATGTAACGTGCCGTAGGATGAGCGGTAAACTCAAAGACTTTCACGTCAGCATCCCGCTTCCAGTCGAATGCTCCGGCTTCCGTCCAGTGTTCCTTGTCCATGCTGTAAGATACGGAACCTTTCAGCAGTATACCGTTTCCGGCATCCGTACGTGGCAGATAATGGAATTTATCCAGTTGGTTAACCGTTTTGAGGTCGATAATCAAATCGAACGGAACTGCACTTACATTATACTTCGTGTGCCAGTTATCTCCGGATTCTGCAAAGTCGAACAAGCGGTTCACACCGGCTCCGCCTTGTGCAGCTGCCGTTGATTCTCCTTCAATGCCCTGAATAGCAAATTCCAACGGGTTCGTCTTTGTCTTCACCTGGAGTTCCGCCCAGTCGGAAACGCCGTCTTTATTGACTGCACGGAGTTTGAAAGAATAGGGGGTATCCGCTTCCAGATCTTCAAACAGCAATTCCGTATCACGTATGGTAGTATAAAGCATTCCGTTAAACTCGATTTCGTAGAAATCAGCATTAGCCAGTTTGTCCCAAGTAGGTTTCAAGGTATATGCTTCTCTATTTTCTTCCGTTATACGGAAATTCTGCGGGGCAGTCAGCACCCCTGTCGATACACGATGGCGGTCAGCCGGTTCGAAGCGGAAACCTTCCATGTTCAGTACCACCTGATTGGCGGTCACATCGACAGACGCTAATTTAGCATGCACCAGCGGATTCTTTGTGATGACTACTTTTTCAAATTCGCTGCCTTTGGTTGCAAACTTATTCAAGTCAGGGGCAGCTTCATACCAGTACACATTCTCACCTTTACGATAATCTTCGGGGGTGTTTACTTCTGTCAGTTTTACCGTCTTGTTATTGATCCGGGCAGAAAGTTTCTTCGGTTTCTCTGTGACGTTGATACGCAGTTCCGTCCTTTTTTCTTTCACAAAGCCGTCAAAGTTTCCGGCAGTCGGGTGAATGGTAACGGTAAGGCGGTTCTTTTTATCTACGTTGGACTCGATGATAGTGGAAACTGACTGTTCGCGTTTGTAGGCTTCGGTCACACCATCGTCATCGTATTCCACGGTTGCCATGTGTCGGTTCGGGTAAAGTTCGTAGATACGGAGGGAGGGATCTATCTCGCTGACATTATTATTGGGATGAGTCATGGGAATAATCGCTCCGCTTTTTACAAATACAGGCAACTTCCAAATAGGTGTTTCAAAATTGTTGAGGATACAGTTGCCTTCGTATTTCTCACCGGTGAAATAATCAATCCATGTACCTTCGGGCAGATAGATGCCGTTACGGATATCATTGCCTTCCTTATCGGCTTTGGTTGCCTGATAGACAGGTGCTACGAGAAAATCCGTACCGTACATATACTGGTAACAGGTAGCCGTACCATAAGTATACGGATTCGGATAGTCCAGGAACATGGCACGGATCAGCGGCATTCCGTCTACCGCTTCCTTGGCAAAGCTATAAGCGTAAGGCATCAGTTCGGATTTCAGTTTCAGATACATGCGGTTAATGGATGTAGCCGGTTCGCCTAAAGCATGGGGGTACTTTTCGTTGGCTCCCCAGCCATCCATATTCAACTGCATAGGAGTAAATGTTTTCCATTGGAAATCACGTATATTGACTACTTCGTTTTTTCCACCGAAGATACCGTCCATATCCGAACAAATGTTCGGCTGGCCGGACAGACCGGAACCGATATAGGTCGGGATGTGGAAACGGATATATTCCCAGACACCGCCTGTCTGGTCGCCCGACCAGATTCCGGCATAGCGTTGCGTGCCTGCCCAGCCATCCAGAGAGATGATAAATGGACGGGCATCACTGCCATAATAAGGCATAATATGTCCTACGTCCGCCACTCCATTCAATCCGAAGGAATAACCGGCTCCTACCCATGCCACGTCAGTTTTCAGTACACGCACGCCGGCATCACGGACTTCTTTCACGATATCACGCTGCAACAAGGCACTTACACCTTCTTTCGGATGCAAGTCCGACTGTGTCCAGAGCCCTATTTCCACACCGTTTTTGCGGGCATAATCTCCGAGACTTTTCAGATTGGCAATATTGCCGTCCAGTGTTTCCGTCTGTCCGTATCCGGCTCCGTAACCGTCATTCGGAAGTAACCATCCGAGAGGCATATCCTGATTCTTGTAACGGTCGATCACAGCACGTGCCGAAAATTGGTAATTGTTCTTTTCGCCGTTCAGAGACTCTTTGATACCGCCATTATCTTTCTGGCTTTCCTTATAACGCTTTCCGTCTTCAAAGAGAATTCCTTTTTCGTCTTCCTTCCAGTAGTCACGATTGTAGGCGTTGAGATGTCCTTCGTAAAAACCGAATTTGGGCAACAGAACGGGGTTCCCCGTCAACTGATAGAAATCATTCAACAAGGAAACGGCTCCGTCGTTGACCATATAAAAAATATCAAGGTAAGAAGAATTGTGAGATAGTTTCACTTTGTTTTTTTCTGTTGCTCCAAAGTCGTACCCGCCTTTTTTGAAAGTGTACCACATCATTCCGTAGCCATTGGTGGACCAGTAGAAAGGAGTAGGAGAGGCCACTCCGCCATCTGTCCAGCTATTCTGGTTTTCGATGGCAATGACTTTGCCTTTATGAGAGAAGCGTCCGTTTTGCACACCACCTCCATAGAAGTATTCTTCGGGATTCTCTTTCAATGTCACGGTCACTTCTTTAGGACCGAATGCTACCGGAGCGACTTCTTCGATGACGCATTTATTTGTCAACAGATTAAAGACTTTCATCAGTCCGGTCTGCTTATTCAATTCAATCCGTACTCTGGCGGTAGTCAGGGTGATATCTCCTCCTTTCTCTTCCACCGTCAGTCCGGAAACTTTGCGCCGGGGCTGGTCGACAAGTATCTGTGCTTCCGGCTTTGCCTCGGGATCACGAATGACACCGCCGGAATTGTCCTGAAAGACACGGAAAATATTTTCTCCGTAAAAGTCGATAGTCATCCGTTGCCGGTTTGAGAACAATACATCAACCGTCGTCGGATTTATTTTCTCCGCACGGAGAATGCCCGATGTCTGTTCCTGCCGGACGGCTGCCGAAGAAACGTCACTCTGATCCGAAGTTACGGATGCTTGTATAGATAAAAAGGAAAACAAAGATAAAAATAGTAAAACGGCAATATGCCTGAAATGTCGCAAATAGAAGGGGGTTTCTTTTTTCATGATTCTATTTATTAAGTATTAGACATTAAGATTGTTAATATCAGATTATAAAATATTACTCGTTCGGTGATAAATACACTTTATCTTCCAGTTACCCTAAAACGGGAGCTGTTTTATTATTATTTATTCACAAATCCCATCAGGATAAGTGGAGGGCAATAGCATGGCACTTTATTCGGGTAACAAGGTGACAGGCATTCAGGAAATACCTGCCAAGATAAAAGACTAAATTCGTGTGTTTCATAATATTAGTTGTTAGGCGTGTTAAAAAATGATTCTCAGGTTAAATTGTCAATAGGATGCCGTTGCCGGAATTCCCGTTTCTTTTATCAGATCCACAATCCGGTCCAGCTCTTCGTGAGTGGCTTTCTGCAGATCATGGTCGGGAGTTTCCCGGTCAATCGTATAGATCATTACTTGCCTCGGGGCAATCTCTTTGACTGCTTCCAGCCAAGGAAGTACAAACTCATCGGATGTGTTATTCATATCTTTTCCCAGATAACTTCCTTTCAGAAACATGGTCTGAATAATACAGTTGCCCTTGAATTCTTTCATCTTTTCGATAATCTTCCTTACGGAATATTTTCCATTGGGACGATCGAGGAGATGAATATATTCTTCGTTTACCGTATCCAGTTTCAGGATATTGTTATCTATCTTGTTCAGTGCATCGAATACGGCAGGGCGGTCGATAAATGTGGAATTACTCAATACACTTACTTTTGCTTTCGGAAAATAATGATCCCGAAGTGCCAGTGTATCTTCTATGATTTCCGGAAAATGAGGGTGAGCAGTCGGTTCACCGTTTCCGGCAAATGTCAGAACATCGGGAGCAGGACCGTTCTGCTGCATATCTTTCAGCTTTTCTTCGAGAGCGGTACGTACTTCTTCACGAGCAGGCAGATGTTTTTTCGGACGATGGTCGGCATTGAAGCCACATTCACAATAAATGCAGTCGAACGAGCAAACTTTACCATCTTCCGGCAATAAGTTGATTCCCAAAGATACGCCCAAACGGCGGGAATGAACAGGGCCGAAAATGGGGGAAGGAAAAATAATAGTCATTTTATTTACGATTTGACGATTTAGTATTAACAATTAAATGTACACTATTCAGATATTCTCCTATGCAGGGCAAAGATACTTCAAAACTTAATACGAAGTTGCATTTGTACGTCTGCTTTTTTATTTCCCTGTATTAAATCGTTGCCGGAACCTATTTCATTCCGGTCGAGATAGATCGTTTCTCCGAACTTAGTTATCAACATCCAATGTTCATTCAGTTCATATCTCAGACGGACGGCACAACGGAATCCACGCCCCTGGAAGGACGGAGTGTAAAATGTATAAAGCAATCCTTTCTCTGATACATAAACACGCGAGTCATAATCGTCTGTAGAAAAATAACTGCCTTGAACGTCAGCAAACAGCCTGGTCCAAGGCAGTTGGGAGGATATCATTTGTGTAACTTGATATCCTTTACTAGCAGCCCTGTCTTGAGAATGAAAATGGTTGTAATCTAAAGTTGTACGACTGCTAAACACATCTCCCCCAAAATAGTTCAAACGATATCGGAGTTGGTGATGAAAAATAGGAAGCGTTAGTTTTTCTTTGCTATCTGTCAAGTCACGTTCTTTCTGTTTATATCGATATTTTAAGTACATCGTCAGATGACTGTGCGGAGTAAACGTAGCCTGAAACAATCCGTCTACGCCATGGGAAGGCTGGCTGATCCGGTATTTCTTCCACGGGAAAGAAAACAGATCGAAGGAAGCAAAGAAGTGCCAGTGCCGAAAAGGAGAGGTTTCCAATCCCAGATAATACCCCTGTTCATTCTGAACCGTACTTCCTTCCCCAAAAGAATGGGCGAACATAGCCCAATAATTATATGAATAGTATCGTTGTACGATCATCAACTGAGTTCCTTCCACCGGTGAATACTGAAGACGGTTCAAAGTAGCACTGCCTTGTTTTCCCATAGCCGTCTCTCCTTGAAAAGAAAAACGATGCCAGCGACAGGCATAGTCTATCCCCAAATTGTAGAACTGATTTCCATGAATGTTGTATTGGGAATAACCTGTTAATTGCGGTTCATAAGGTCGGTTGAAAACATAGTAAATTCCGGTGATACCCAGACGGATACGGTTTTGTTGATAACTTACGTTTCCACCGGTCAGCTGCATGGTGAATAGATTCTTCTTATCGGCTTCTTTCTGACTGCGGTGTAGTCCGGTTTTGTAGATAGAAGTTATTTCGCCATCGGTCAGCACACCGTCCAGCGAACGGTGTGAGTAAAAGCCGGATACACTCCATTGTTTTGTAATGCTTACAGTTGCCACCGCTCCCCGAAAATAATTAGTTTCGTCAGTAGAAGAATGTTTCTTGATTCCTCCGCTGCGGGTGTTGAAAGAAGAGGCATATACGGTCTTTCCCAGTAAGTAATCCGTGCTAATCACCAGCCCCTGTCCGAAACTTAACCGATAGTTACCAACAGACAATGTTTTTAACCGCCCACAATCTTTGAGTAAGAGATAAAAAGAATAATAATCATACCCTTGACGATTGTGCAGAGCAAAGAAAGGTTCTCCGGCATCCTTCTCCGCAACGAGACCTGCATAGAGCTGGTCGCGATAACGGAAAGCATACTTAACAGAGTTATAAACAGAAGGTCCCAAATAGGTATGTTCATAACCTTTCCGCTTGTAAAACGGTATATCTATGCGAGTTAGAACTTCATTCTTCCCATACTTCATAGCGCTTTTCAACATAGTTTTCCACCGAAAAGGCGACTCATTGTTAATAGCTTTGATACATACGAAAGGCAATAGATACTGAATGGTCTGCCTGTCCATATCCTCTATTAACTGAAGTTCATAAAGGGTCTCCATTTGCCCGTGCACATATATATAGGCCAGCAGATGTTCAATCTGAATATCACTGAGAAAAGGAAATTGTTCCAGTTGTTGACGGGTAGCCCGGTTTAAATCTACAGGTTCGTGAAGACGGACGGACAGTTCTTCCAATTCATTCTCCCAGTTGGGTTCATTAACAGCATTATCAACACTATTATTAACAGATAAATCTTCAAAAATATCTTCTATAATACTTTGAGAAGGGTTTTGAGCACTACAAGCAGGAATAATGAACAGGCTGTTTATAATACTTATCAACCGAAATAGTTGAGTAGTTTTCATTAATAAATTATTTGTTTGTACCTTACGTTTTTACAGACAAGGGCGCAAAGATACTTTAAATAGGTTAACGTCTAAAAGAAATATCTGAATAATAAAATTTTAATTCTATTTTTGTAATGTGAAAAGGAGGCTTAACATAGTAATAATGATGGCGTTTGCTATGGTCTGTTCATCGAAGATACAGGCACAGGACAAGCAAAGCATCAACGGATACCTGGTTCCTATGTGTATCTACAACGGAGATACCATTCCATGTATCCAGTTAAGAACTGTTTATATCTTCCGCCCACTTAAATTCAAGAATGAAAAAGAACGTCTGGAATACTATCGGCTGGTACGTAACGTAAAGAAGGTATATCCTATCTCCAAAGAAATTAACCAGGCTATCATCGAAACTTACGAATATCTTCAGACATTACCCAACGAGAAGGCACGTCAGAAACATCTGAAACGTGTGGAAAAAGGATTGAAAGAACAATATACCGCACGGATGAAGAAACTCTCTTTTGCACAGGGTAAACTCTTGATTAAATTGATAGACCGACAAAGTAATTCCACCAGTTATGAACTGGTGAAAGCCTTTATGGGACCTTTCAAAGCAGGATTCTATCAGACGTTCGCTGCACTGTTCGGTGCCAGTCTGAAAAAGGAATATGATCCGTTGGGAGAAGATAAACTGACGGAAAGAGTCGTGCTGCTGGTAGAGAACGGACAAATCTGATTCACCTTGTTATAAGTTATAAGGTTATCAACGTCCTTATTAACCATCATATTTCTATTAAATCTAATTCCACTATCACCATAGGAAAATTACCCCGCTTTATCTGACTTTCAGGGTATTAACAGTTGACTTCTCAGGTGTTAATACACTGCATGACAAGTATTAACAGCTGAGAAGTCAGCTATTAATAGCTGTGATGCCATCTGATAACAGCTTGAAACAGGATGGTTAATAAACACTGAATCAATCAGACTCATCTAAGAGTAGGTTGCTACAATACTCTCTTATCGTCCCACACAATTATGAACAGAAAAAGAATATTGATTAATAGCAAGTTAACTACGATATCAACCACTTATTAACTAATTATTAACCGACTGATTTTATACTGTCAACGCAGCTTTTTGAACAAATCCCAGATGACAATACCCGTTGTTACAGACACGTTCAGAGAATGCTTGGTACCATATTGGGGAATCTCGATACAGCCATCCGAATGATCAATCACTTCCTGTTGCACCCCTTTCACTTCATTTCCCATTACGATAGCGTATCTTTTCGTCTTGTCCAGTTCGAGTTGATCCAACATAATGCTGCCTTCCGCCTGTTCTATCGAATAGACAATATATCCTTCTTTGCGGAGGTTATCAACAGCATCAACAGCGTTATTAACATACTCCCAGTCAACAGTGAACTCTGCGCCCAAAGCCGTCTTATGCATTTCGGGGTGGGGAGGAGTAGCCGTTATTCCACACAGATAGATACACTCGATACGGAAAGCATCCGAGGTACGAAACACGGAACCTATATTATGCAGGCTACGAATATCATCCAACACTACTACCAGAGGCAGTTTTTCTGCCTGTTTAAACTCTTCGGCACTGATACGGTTCAGCTCTGTTATTTTCAGTTTTCGCATACGTTCTTCCTTCTATTACATTTCGGTTGCAAAGGTAGTTCTTTTCTGTTAACAGAGGTGTTGATAACGGTTTAAAACCTGTCAAAACAATCGGGAAAGAATTTGAAAAATAATTCTTGCATTATTCAAAAGAAGGTATAAGGGACACTCCTTATGAACATTCCAAAAAACTAAGCCTAAACTTTCTATGCATCCATCAACATATTTTTCAGCACTTATCTGCCTGTTTATATCCATAAAGTTTTTAACTTTGCACTTTATCAACAGGGAGTTAATAGTATTCTCCCATTTGACAAGGCTTACATTGATAATGAAGATAATAAATAGTAAATCTTCTGCTTTACATCCGTTCATAACGGACTCATAAAACAGAAGGATAGACTAATAACTTATCCGGCAAGGAAAATCGTATTTATTTGCTAACATTATTAACAGGCTATCATCACTAACAAAGGATTTTTTTTTAAAAGGAAGAAATAAAAGAATATTATTATGAATAATCTCATAAAGGCTATTAAGGAGCTGAAGAAAGAAAAGAATGCAATCATTCTGGGGCACTACTACCAGAAGGGTGAAATACAGGATATCGCTGATTACGTTGGTGACAGTCTGGCGTTGGCCCAGCTGGCTGCCAAGACGGAGGCGGACATCATTGTGATGTGTGGCGTTCACTTTATGGGTGAGACGGCGAAAGTGCTTTGTCCGGATAAGAAAGTACTGGTGCCTGACATGGAAGCAGGGTGTTCGTTGGCGGACAGTTGTCCGGCGGACCAGTTTGCGCAGTTTGTCAAAGAGCACCCGGGGCATACCGTTATTTCATACGTTAACACGACAGCTGCTGTGAAAGCGGTAACGGATGTGGTGGTGACTTCCACCAACGCACGGCAGATCGTGGAAAGTTTCCCCGAAGATGAGAAAATAATCTTTGGTCCGGACCGGAATCTGGGAAATTATATCAACTCAGTTACGAACAGGAATATGTTGCTTTGGGACGGAGCCTGCCATGTGCACGAACAGTTCTCGGTGGAAAAGATTGTGGAACTGAAAGCGCAGCATCCGGAAGCGTTGGTTCTGGCACATCCCGAATGCAAAAGTACTGTGTTGAAACTGGCAGATGTGGTAGGATCTACAGCTGCACTGCTGAAGTATGCAGTGAACCATCCGGAAAATACGTATATTGTGGCTACCGAATCAGGTATCTTGCATGAGATGCAGAAGAAGTGTCCCCAAACAACGTTTATCCCTGCTCCGCCGAACGATAGTACCTGCGGATGTAACGAGTGTAGCTTTATGCGGTTGAATACGTTAGAGAAGCTCTATGAGTGTCTGAAGAATGAGTCACCGGAGATTACCGTTGATCCTGAGATAGCGGAGAAGGCGGTAAAGCCTATTCAGCGGATGCTGGAGATTTCTGCAAAGTTGGGATTATGATAGGATATACAAACGGTACCTTCCAATACATCAAACGGTACCATCCAGTATGTCGGAAGGTACCGTTTAATGTATTGAAGTGTACCATTCCGTGCATCAGATGGTACCGTTCTTTGAGATGTAATTATCTCATTTAAATTTCATTCATAGCGATATTAGTTTTCTGCTTCCAGACGGATAACGAATCCACCGCCTTTTGCCATATCCATATTCAATATAGTTTTATTATCCACTGTTCTTTTCTCTACCATATATTCTTTAGGTTGCTCATAGGAATTTGGAGCGTCTTTAAAGATAGTTGCCTGATAGGAGAGATTGTCTTTCAGGAAGTTGAGGTTTATTTCCGTGGAACGGGCATCCCAGTTGGTCATTCCGCCCACATACCAGTCATTGCCTTTTTGTTTGGCTGTCACGATGTATTCGCTTAATTTTGCTTGCAATGGCAAGGTCTTATCCCATACGGCAGGAACTTTAGAAAGGAAGTCGAGCACATCCGGATATTTATTGTATTCGGTCGGTGAGTCGCACAAATAAGCCATCCATTGATCGTAAATAACAAACATGGATAATTCGTGCGAACGTGTTCCCATGCTCATAGGCGGAGTATTATCTATATCCATTGGTTTGAATTCACTTTGAGTGACACTTCTCATCGATCCCGGAGTGTAATCCGCCGGTCCTGCCAATAAACGGATGAACGGGAAACGGGTGTGATATTCGGGAGTTAACGTCTTTTCCCAGAAGTTACATTCCGCTCCTCTTACAGCTTCATAATTCAATATGTTGGGATATGTACGATGCAATCCGGTAGGAACGGGACAGCCATGGAAAACAGCTACCATTTTCTTTTCCGCCAGACGTTCGGCAAACTCTTTTCCCCATCGCATAGCTATCTGGTCATTTCGTTCGAAGAAGTCGATTTTTGCTCCGGATACTCCGTAACTGTGCATTTTTGCGATCCAGTCGCTGGGATTTTCTTTGGCACAACTGGCCCATGTCCAGACGATAATCTTCACATTCCTTTCTTTGGCGTATGAACATAGTTCTTTCAGATAGTCTTCGGACCATCCAGCATCTAAAGTCATATATTCGATATGATTCTTTGAAGCCCAGTCTACGTAGTATTTATATAACTGGAACGATAGCTGCTTATTTCCACTGGGGAAGTCAACCCCTTCCAGAACTGCTTTATGCCACCATTCCCATGCACTTTTGCCCGGTTGAATCCAGGAAGTATCGGTCAGACGGCAAGGATCGGCCAGTTTATATACCAGTTCATTATTCAACAATGATTTATCTTCTTCCGAGACAATGATTACCCGCCAGGGAAAGCTACGGTTTCCGTCCGTTTTTGCAATGTAATTTTCTCTGGAGATAACCAGATGATTGGAGTACCAGTAATAAGGATTTGACGGATCGGAATCCATTGTTTCTTTCGGGTAGTTAGCCCACTTTCCCCGCATGGAATTGTAGCCGTTGGATTCCATGTACAGAGCCGGATAATCATAGGTATTCGATTCTGTAATGACTACTTTATAGGGAGAATCGGGATATTCGTATAATACCGGAGAAACAGCGAAATGTTCGTAAGGTATTTCCAACGGACCTTTGTACACTTTATAGAGCCTTTCGAAGTTCCTGTATCCCTGATGTATCTGGTGGGTGCGACCGGACTGGTCTGTTTCGCCGGAATAATTAGCATCGCATTCCGGATAATAGATAGTCGGAGTAGAAGCGAAATTGAAAATGGCATCTTCACTGATAATCGTTATTTCTCCGTCCAGACGGGTAACGAACTGATAGGCTACTCCTTCATCATAAGCACGTACCACGAGATCGTAGTTATCAGTAAAAGAAATGGTCAGTTCATTATAAGCATCCTGTAATACTTTATTTTTCCCGACAGGTACGTCGATGGTCTGATCGACTTTTCTTTTCTTAGCCGACTTTACACTTCCGTTACCGATTACTCTGCCGTCAGCCAGATGTAAGCCGATGGAAGAGGGGAGTATCAGTTGTGTATGATCGTACCATACTTCATATTGGGTACCGTTGTCTATTTTCAGTTTAATCTTCAGTTTTCCGTCAGGAGAAACAGTTTCGTATTTCTCAGCCTGTAGTGTACAGCTCAGAGAGAATAAACAAAGGAGTATTAAATAACAGATTTTTTTCTTATCCATATGATTCGGTTTTAGTCAATGACAGATAGTTTGTTTATTTATGAGTTTGTTGTAACTTGTCTTTCAGAACGGAAACGACTTGGGCAGCTAAAGCTGAATATCCTGCATCGACCGGGTGTGTTCCGTCTCCGCCTGCATAATATTCGGGATGATCGATGACCACTTTCCATAAGTCATTCACCTCTATGCCGGCACGATTGATATGTTTCAGTGCAATTTGGTTACGGACTTTTAATCGTTCGGTGATGGGAGCAAATTCTTTCATACCTTCTCCAGTGCGGACAGGAGTGGTAGTTGCCCAGATCAGTTTTGCTTTAGGGGCATATTTACGGATGACTTTGATTAATTGAGGGAAACTTTTATCATATTCTTCTTCGGTATAATCGAATCCGTGCAAGCCATTATTGAAATGGATAACATCGAACTTGGTGTTTTTGAGTATCACTGCCAGTTCGTCGATTAAAGCCGGATCTCCTACACTTTTCGAATTGGAAAGCCGTCCTACATATGCCTTTTCTTTCAGTGCTTCTTCTACTTTTCCGTAATATCCGCGTGTGATGGAATTACCGATAAGCAATACATGGGGAAGGTCTGTTTTGTTGGCTCCGGGAATCCAGATGTCAGACCATTCGATATATTCGCGTGCAATCTTTTGTTGGGCAAATACGGGGATACACAAAAACAATAGGATGAATGTAATTACGTGTTTCATGATAATTAGAATAAATGAATAAATTTGATGTGTCAAAAGTAGTCAAGAATAAGCTGGAAAGTATATATAAACAGAGCAAAAAATGAAACATTTGCAGCAAACGGTTTATTTCCGCGTTTTACAGTATCTATTTTTAATCTGACTGTGATGATAGAGAAATGCGGAGAATACCGTTCTTTATTTAGAATCAGTATCTCCGCATTTACAGTATTGAGGTGACTATTAATACTATCAGCCTGCCTTCTTATGGAACAATTATAGTTCCGCTGTCTTTTGCAAACAGATATTATCAGAAGATTTGCCGACCATGAAATGGTATGTTCCCGAAGGTGTATAGAATTGTTTCTTCTGGTCATCCCACAGACGTAATTCTTCTTTCGGAATTTCTATGGATATTTGTTCGGTAGCTCCTTTCTTGATGTGCACACGTTTAAATCCTTTGAGTTGTTTCAATGGAGTCTTGATTCCCTGATCGGGGAATTTCACATATACTTGAGCTACTTCGTCACCATTGTATTTACCACTGTTCTTTATAGAGAAGTTTAAAGTAACGTTTTGAGTATCTTGCTTGATATTCAAATTGCGGTAATCAAATTTAGTATAGCTGAGTCCATAGCCGAAGGCATACAAAGGCTTGCCTTCGAAATACATATAAGTACGGTTGTTCTTTACGCTGTTGTAGAAAGTCAACGGCAGGCGACCAGCCGGGTTATAGTCTCCAAACAGAACTTCAGCGATAGCCGTTCCACCTTGTTCTCCCGGATACCAGGCATCAATAATAGCCGGAATATGCTGATCCATCCATCCTATTGCCATAGAACTGCCGGCAACCAATACAACAATTGTATTCGGATTGGCTTTATAAGCTTCACGGATAAAGATTTGCTGGTCTTTGGGTAATTCAATGGAGTTTCTGTCCTGTCCTTCACGTTCGATGGATTGGTTGATACCCATTACTGCGATGACAACATCAGATTCACGGATAATTTTTGAGGCATCTCCATACATATTCAGCATGTCATACTGATCTGTGCTGGGTACACGCCAATGAAGTCTGGCGATCGCTTCACCTCCATTGTCGAAATATTCGGCTTTCAACTGATACTTCTTTCCTTTCTCCAGTGAGATAGAACCTTTTTCTGTACGTACACTGTGTACATTCCAGTCGTCTATGACCAATTGATCATCGATGTACAACCGGCAACCATCGTCGCTGGTGAAGCTGAACACGTATTCACCGGATATATTCGGAACTAATTCACCTGTCCAGCGAATAGAAAGCGGAGATTTAGGCAGGAACGGGTCCGGAGCCTGATTTTTCGGTTCGAAGTTGATTCCTTTGTCTACACGGGTTTTAGGAGTTCCCTGGAAAGTAGGATTGTCATAATATTCAGCCTTTAGTCCGTTAGGAAGATGGGTCGGAGAAATAAGCTGATAACCTTCTTCCGAAGATACCCATGGTGCATGTACTACTTTTATTTCATTGCCTACCCGGTTGCGGATACCATCCAGCACAGATACCGGAGCATTGACCGGAGTTCCGCTGTAATCACCAAATTCGCAGTTGGCGGCATTGATACCTACCACAGCTATTGACTTGATTTTCTGTGCATTCAGCGGGAGAGTATTTTGCTGGTTTTTGAGCAATACAATACTCTGACGGGCAGCTTCGAGAGCCAGGTCATGATGTTTCTTACAACCTACGATTTCAGGGGACAGGTGATTATACGGATTCTTTTCCGGATCATCAAACATGCCTAAACGCATACGTGCACGCAGTACACGGTAGGCTGCACTGTCTATTTCGGCAGCACTGACCATATATTGTTTGTAAGCGTTTAATAGTGGGTTGGCAAAAACATAGTCTCCACATTCTACATCCAGTCCGGCTTTGATAGCTATCATGGCTGCCGCTTCCGGAGTTTTCACATAACGATGGTCAGTCATTAACAGTCCGGGAGCACCGCAATCGGATACGATGTATCCGTTGAAACCCCAGTCCTGTTTCAATACTTTATTCAATAACCAGTTGTTGGCAGTACATGGCACCCCATTGATGGCATTGTAAGCTGTCATGATGGATTCCGCTTTTCCTTCGCGGATACATTTCTCAAATGCCGGGAAATAATATTCCCTTAAGTCCGTTTCGGTGATAGCTGCATCGCAATAAAAACGATTATGTTCTTCGTTGTTGGCGGCAAAATGCTTGGGAGTAGCTACAGCTTTCAGATAACGCGGATGGTCTCCTTGTAATCCTTTCACAAAAGCGGTACCCAATACTCCGGATAAATAGGGATCTTCTCCATACGTCTCCGGGGTACGTCCCCAACGCGGGTCACGAGCCATATTGACAGTCGGTGACCAGAATGTTAATAAGTCACTGAACTGGTCTTTTTGTTTCTTTCCCCGTTCCAGTTCATTCCAGCGGGCACGGGCTTCGTCCGAAATGACGCCGGCAATGATATGATGTAATTCGGGATTCCACATACTGGCCAGTCCGATTGCCTGCGGGAAAACTGTAAATTTTCCCGGGCGGATGATTCCGTGTAACGCTTCATTTCCCATGTAATATTTATCAATTCCCATACGCTCGATTCCCGGGGAAGTAGCACGAAGCAAAGAGACCTTTTCCTCTATTGTCAGTTTCGATAACAGATCCTGTACTCTTTCGTGTATGGGGGCATTCATATTTTTATATAAATCCTGAGCCTTTGATACTGCCGCCCCTAACTGCATGAAAATTAAAAGTAAAATTAGTTTCTTCATTCTATGTTATTTTAGTGTTATTTATTCGTTTATCAAGTCGAGTGTGACACTGCGTAAAGAACGTATATCGACAATCTCCCATTTTGATTCGCCTTTGAAACGGTATTTGTATTTGAAGTTGAAACGTTGGCGTTTCTTTCCGCCGTAAACATCCGACAATTCATAATTTCCATAATAATCGGGTTGTTCTTCATCGATGGAAGCCACTTCGATAAAGTCTGCGTTGTATGGTTTCATGGTCAGACTGTTGTCCTCGTTCACTGTAACTATGATACCGTTCTTTTTGATGACTTCTTCATTTTTCTCATATCCCTTGATACCGGCAAAGATACGGAATGAGTTTTTCGTAAGCGGGTGGAATGTCTGTGAAGCGGCTGCGTCACGTTGCGATTCCCCTTCTTTCTGTAGCTTTCCGGCAGCATTGTAGATAGTAGATTCGTCAGTACGTGCATAGAGGTTTTTCATCTGTACCTGATAAAGTACCTGAGACTTGTTCGGATTGACAGAATAAGCCGACACACTCTTGATACGCATTGGAATAAGGTAAATCGAGTCGGGTGACAGCCCTTCAGGTTTTACCTGAATCGGCATCACATTATATGTGTCAGGGCTGCTGGCTTTCAAAGTGACTCCCATCTGAGCGATGGAGTAATACTTTGAAGGAAGTTCTTTGGCATACTTTGACTGGTCAATGTCGTACTTTATTTTATTATAATTCTGCAATACTTCCGGAGCATATTCCAGTGTTACGTCCACATCCCGGTCGATTCGAAGGGAACCGCCGCAGTTGATGGAGATATATCCGGTACTTTCTGTTTCGTTGAGGTCGTGCATACCGGTATATACCAGATCGTTGTCACTGATGATACAAATTATCTTTTGTCCCATTTCCTGTTCAAAGTCGAAAGATTCGCAGGCTGTCAGGGCAAGCAATGCCAGAAAATAACCGGCTTTTTTTATCATTGTTTTCATTTGATTATCTGTTTTACTGATGATTCAAAATTAGTTGTTATATCCCGGATTCTGGTCTAGTAATTCTACTTTTCTCAATTCGGATTTGCTGATAGGCAAGAACAACAGTTTTCTGTGTACTACACGGTCACGGTAATTTTTCTCGTCCACAACAGTACGTTGGTAGAAACCACCGAATTCGTTGGCTGCGATGTTGAGGCCCATGATAGGTTCTGAATCCACATCTTCATAAATACCCCAGCGACGTACATCGTAGAACCGGCGTCCTTCACCCAGGAACTCTACCATACGTTCACGCTTGATTTGCTCGAACATTTCCGTAGGACTTTCCAGTTGGGCCTGAGTAAGTCCCGGTAATCCGGCACGGTAGCGTACCTGATTAAACGCTTTGGCCATTTCGTCCACATCACGTGACAAACTGTATGATTCGCCGGTAGGCAGTGTGATGGCATGAGTGGTGGTCAACTGGTTCAATGCTTCGGCATACGACAGCAATATTTCAGCATAACGGATGATAGGGAATCCTTTTTCGTAACGTTCGCTGCTGTTGCCACGCCATGCGTCATAAGAAGAAATGTATTTCTTGATCACATAACCTGTAGGAGTGTAGTTGTCACTACCCACTGTACCTGCATATTTGCCGGCATTACCGTCCATGCAGTATTTCACGGTTTGCAGACGGTAAGAACCGTCGGTAGTCGATGTAGCAGGCCAATAACATCCGTTGAAACCTACGCAGGCGTAGAAACGCATTTCACGGTTGGCATACATCTGCCAGATATTGCCGTTGAGATGATAGTCCGAGAAATCACGAGGTCCGGAAGTAAAGTCGTTAGGGCCTTCTTTATATTCTCCGACTGCCATGGCTTCTTCGATTGTTTTTCCGTCTTCCATACGGTAAGCATCGATCATTTTCTGTGTCAGCCCCATACCGTTGTATCCACCCATATATTGCGGGAACGATTGTTGTGTATATCCTTTTACCTCTTCGGAGATACGTCCCCAGATAACTTCATTATTGTTCTTGAACGGTTCGTCTCCTGTGAACATGTGAGAATAGGACTTGAACGGGTCGATGCCTCCGGCTCCATTCGGGAAGTTTTCTGTAGGAACACCTGCCGGCAGTTGCGGAGTGTTCTGGTCTTTGCTCACTGTGAACAGTTCGTAGACATTCATATCAATCACCCGTTTGCAGGCAGCAGCAGCTAATGCCCATTTTTCTTCGCTATAGTTTTGATTGATGTAATATGCTTTATCGTAAGTACGTTTCCAGTTGCCGAAGTAGAGACGGGCAGTGGATGTTCCGTTGAAAAGCGGTGAAGCGGCATGCAGGCGGAGACGGGCTATCAGCGCGTAAGCGGCTCCCTTTGTGGGGCGTTCAAACTGTGCGATAGAGGCTTTTAACGGAAGGTATGCCGCTGCTGTTTCCAGTTCCGAGCAGATGTATTCTACTGTCTCGTCATAAGTGGCACGATAAGTGTTGTAAGCAGGGCCGTCCAGGTTACTTTCGAATATTTCGTCGCCTACAAGAATTGCAGGACCGCAAGTCATCAGAATATGATAATAGGCGTAACCGCGCAGGAAGTGAATATAGCCGGTATAATTACGGCGGTCGAGTGCTGTCATATCCTGACATTCGTCCATACGTGCCAGCATCAGGTTGGCTTTACGGATTACTTTGTACATGTCACTCCAGACGTTCATACCTCTCAGATTATCAGGATTCACATATCCCAGTGCAAAAGCTGATCCGCGGAAGATGTCGCTGCTCATTACAGTGAAGATATCATCGCCGGCAGTAATGCCCGGTGCATATTCGTGACCGAAGATTCTGCTTTCGTCGGGCAATTGTCCGGCTGCACCCCACAGGTACGCTTCAAAATAACGTTTCTGTGTGAATACGGAATCAAACTTCAGTGTATCGTCGAAATATTGGTCTACGTCCAGGTAATTGCAAGAGCCTAACAGGACGATAAATGCGAAGAGAAGCCCCTTCGATATAATCTGGCTTATTTTGGTTTTCATACGATTCATTATTTTTAGAAGTTAATATACATCTGAAAAGCATAGCGGGCCGGTATAGGATAGGCTCCTCCGTTGTAATATGCCTGTTCCGGATCGAAATGTTTGAATGGGCTCCATACGCAGATGTTGGAAGCTACAAACTGTAAGTCGAGTGACGAAACACCCAGTTGTTTCAGAATCTTGCCGGCACTCAGGTTGTAGTTGAGGTTGATTTCCTGCAAACGCAAGTAGCGGACATTGGCTTTCCAGAACGTAGAAGGCTGTGTACTGTTGTGGTCATTTCCGTAAGAAAGACGCGGGAACATAGCGTTCGGATTTTCGGTGGACGCATCGCCCGATATTTCGCGCGGTGTCCAGCGGTTTGCTTGATTGGCGGTGATAGCCAGTGTATTTCCTGTTTCTCCGGAAGAGAATGGGAGGAATCCGAATGCTTTGTAGCCATCCACACAGAAGTTGTCTACATTGCCTGTTCCTTTGAATAAGAATCCCAGTGTCAGTTTTTTCCAGCGTACTTCTCCACCGAATCCGTACATCAGACGCGGATAGTTCGCCTTGTAAGAAAGAGGCACCTGGTCGTCGGAGTTGATAACACCGTCACCATTCACATCTTTGTATTTGATATCACCCGGGAGTACTTTACGTCCGGCAATTCCGCTCTGGTCGGGACTGAACTTCACATCGTCTTCATCGCGGAACAATCCTAATGCGATGTAGCCGGCATAATATTCGTAAGGTTTGTCTGCTCTTTCCTGATAAGAATATTTTTGGAAAGCTTCTTCCCAGTTTTTCACCATATTGGCTGTGTACGTAAAGTTACCACGAAGGGTAAACGAGAAGTCTTTACCAATATCCTGTGTGAATGAAATGTTTCCGTCGGCTCCGTAGCTGACCATGCTACCCACGTTTCCGAAAGGTTGTTCTGCCAATCCGATATAGTCGGGTACCATCGTGCGTTGTTGGAAGATGTCGTTGCGGGTATCGCGGAAAAAGTCTACTGTAAAGTCTACCTGTTCGTTGAATAATTTTCCTTCAATACCCAAATCCAGTTTGATAGCTTTTTCCCATTGGAGGTTATCGGCACCGACTGACTGCTCCGTTACACCACTGCTTCCGTTCCATCCTTTATTAGCATTTTCATTCATAATAGTTAGATAGGGAAAACGTTTGTTGGTAATACGGTCGTTACCTACCGAACCCCATGATCCTCTGATTTTCAAAAAACTCAACCAAGGCAATGTTTCGCGTACGAAATCATAATTGGTCGGTACCCAACCAAGGGCAACGGAGGGGAAGAAGCCAAAACGACGTCCTTTCTGGAAATTCTCGGAACCGGTATAACCGAAGTTCAAATCAATCATATATGTATCACGGAATCCGTATGTTAAACGACCGGATAAGCCTTGGTAGCGTTTAGGTACATTATCTACATTTACATTACAATTATAACCGTGTATATCGCACCATGTGCTTTGATAGCTGCTCATATAATAGTAAACCAAACCGCCGACACGATGATCACCGAATGCACGGTCATAGTTTAGAGTAGATTCAAAATGCAGCTTATTCCATTGTGACTCTTCATCCTTATTATAGGTGGCAGTTTGGGCATCTACTACTTTGCGCATAATTAAAGTACCATCTACAGTACGTCCGCTGGCATAGTACATTTCCGGCAGTACTTTACGTATTTCTTTCAGATAACTTTCCGAGTCGTAAGCAATCTGTGCCCTTAACTTCAGTCCTTTGGTGATGAAAGGCAAATCCTGAGTAACAGCCAGTGTCACTTTGTTTGTGAATCTGCGCCATTTCGCTTTTCCGGTGTGGTTCAGCATGACGTAGGGAGAGTATTCGTTGTTTGCTCCCCATGCCGGCAGTTCTCCGGTAGAGTATTGCAGAGGAATCGTCAACGGAGTCAGTCTTTGCTGGGCGCTCCAGAGTGCGTCAGTCGAAACGTTTCCCGGTTCGGTCTTTTCAGACAGATAACCTTCCGTACCCAGATAGGCAGTAGTTGTCTTAGTCAGGTTGACATCGATATTACTACGATAGTTATAAGTACGATAAGCTACGTCAGTACTGTATTTAGAGTTTTTTTCCTGTTTGTAGGCAGCGTTTTCATTGGACATACCCAAGCTGAAGAAATAACGGGCCACACTACCGCCGCCACGGGCACTCATATAGTAGGTCTGTTGCAGGGAATTCTTGTTCAGAATCTGGTCGCGCCAGTTTACATTCGGGTAAAGATCGGGGTCCAGCTGATACTTGATCAGGTCGAGCGCCATCGGCGAATAAAGTGCTTCTTCGCCGCGAGCCAGTTTTGCTTCGTTGGCAAGCGTTGCATAGTCATAGGCACCGAGGTATTCGGGCATATTCTGTAAGTGGGAAACGGTCAGGTTGGCACGTCCCGTAATTTTCAGTTTGTCCACTTCACCGCGTTTGGTAGTGACCAGTACGACACCGTTGGCACCACGTGTACCGTAAACGGCTGTGGCGGAAGCATCTTTCAATACCGAGAAGCTCTCAATATCCGCCGGATCAATTTGACTTAAACTGCCTTCCAGTCCGTCAATCAGTACCAGTGCACCTTGGTTGGCACCGAAAGTTCCGATACCACGTACCCAGAATTCAGAGATGTTTTTTCCCGGTTCACCACTGTTTTGCAGGGAGATAATACCCGGTACACGTCCGCCTAACATATTGGGAATAGAGGTAGCCGGTGTTTGCAGGTCTTTTACGTCTACATTCGTTATGGCACCTACTACGCTGACTTTTCGTTGTGAGCCGAGTCCGACAACCACCGTTTCTTCCAGTGTATTGGTCGAAGGCTTCAGTTTGAATTGTGCGTTTTTCCGGTCCAGTCTGGAGTCAATTCTCACTTCTTGTTTTTCATAGCCAAGGAATGACAGAGTGATCACATCGCCCATTTGTGCTCCTTTGATGGTAAACTTACCGTCCATGTTGGTAACGGTACCTACACCGGGACGGTCTTTCAAAAAGACGTTGGCACCCGGAATCGGGGCGTTGAATTCATCGAGTACCGTACCTGAAATGGTGATTGTACTTTCTTTTTGGGTTGGCTCTTGTGCTTTGATGCAGAGGCAGCAGAGCAGAAAAGCGGTTATAATATATAAATGTTTCATAGTGTTATTGTTTATAATGACCTACTGCGTTATTCAATAGAGAGTTTGCGGACACAACGGTTGTCCTTGTCGCCGATGTAGATAGTACCTTCGCTGTCGATGGCAAGTCCCCACGGTTCGGTGAAGAGTGCGATTTCCGGCGTTCCGTCTTTATATCCCGAACTGTTCGGGTTACCGATTACTGTGCTGACTACACCTTCGGGAGTCACTTTACGAATACAATGATTTCCGGAGTCAGCAATGTAAAGGTTTTCTTCTTCGTCCAATACTAATTGGCGGGGGCTGTTGAACTGTGCTTCTGTCTCCTGTCCGTCAGCGTGTCCTGCACGTCCTTTGTCTCCTGCATATATTCTGAAGTTTCCTTCACGGGTCGGGTCGGTGATATCTTCAAACACACCGATACAATGCTGGTTGGTAAATGCCATGTAGAGTTTTTTCGGATCTTTCCGGCTGAAAGTCATATAACAGTCAGAGGTAGCTAACAAATCATTATTGCCTACTTCTATTACCCAGGCATATCCTGTTTTTCCGTCAATCTTCAGGAAGAAGTTGGCATCTTTGGTACGGCAGTAGAAGTGATTGTCCAGTTCGCAATAAGCGAATGAGTGTTTGTAAGTAGTGTTCACTTTACTTGCATCTTCTCCATCGGCTGCCATGTAATCCCTTCTTCGGGGCGTCCAGAAGTCTATCGAGTTGACCGACCAGAATGTATTACCACCGTCAGTAGGAATCACTAATCCTAATCCGTTGTCTATGATACATGGCTGGTTCAGCGGATATTGGCCTGCGTTGTCGATAATGATAGAAGACTGGTTTTCTTTTTCATTGATCAGAATCAGTTTGTTGGCTCCCCACAGTTCGCGCGGACATACAAAGAGATTATCTTCGGCATCAATAGCCAGGAAACCGACTTCAGGGAATTCCGTTTCGCCCAGTGTACCTACTTTGACGCCACTTGTGCCGGGACGTCCGCACAATGTGGTAACTACCGTCTGAATGTGATAATCGAATTTCTTATCGTATACAGCCGACTGTTCGCCTACTTTAACGGTGATTTCCACCTGATCGTGATCCGGATCACCGTCATCCGGCATACCGTCGCCCGGACGGCGCGGAGTAATGACATAAAGCTTATTTCCCAAGGAGCCGACTAATGCCGCTTTCTTATTATTAAAATAAACCTCAATGTTTTCCAAATCAGTTCCGAAGTTTTCCCCGTTCAGAATCACTTGCGTAGCGATGCCACCTGAGTCCGGATAAAAATTAGTGACTGTGATCGGTTCATTGGGATTGTGTACCTGAGCCGATGTTTTATCTTCACAGGAAGATGCGATGATGATTGTCAGGGCACATCCTCCTATGCACAATAAAAAAAGAATTTGGTGTATTAAATTTTTCTTCATAATATTGATATAACATTAATTATTCGTAAGTGAAACGTATGAATTTATAGTTGAAGTTACCTCCCTCGCCAATGACAAGTTTCACTGTGTGTTTTCCTTTCGTGAAGTGAAGTTTGGGTTGATTTTCGGGATAAGTATCATGTTGCCATTTGAAGGCGCTCCAGTCATTGTCATTTATCATATATACGGAATTGGTTGGCACGCCGTCCACTTCCAGCGAATAGTATCCGCCGTTACTGTTGTTGACAGAACGGAACAGGTCGAACGCATATGTACCTGCGTCTTGTACGTCGAGAGTAAACATCTGCCATTCGCCTTCGCCGGTGTATCCGATGTTCATACCGAATTCCAAATCCACACCGGGACTGTTGTCATCACCTTTTTCCGACCGGTAGTTGTAGCCGGCTTCATTGTTAGCGCTGTTGTCATGATAACCTATGCCTTCACCTCCCAAGTCGAAATTGAAAACGGAAATCTCGCGGGTTTCAGAAGCGGAAAGGATGGAACGCAGATCCTCATAATTGTCCAGTATGGCAGGGGCCACATAGAATGTATCTGCGGCGTTACTTTCGGGAACTGCATAAGTTGCGTATGATAAGTCGGAACCGAAATCCAATAAATAAGAATTTGCTTCACCGGAAGTGATGTATTTGGTTACTTCTTTTCCTGCTTCGTCTTTGTAGTTCAGTACACAGCTTCCCGGTTTGTCTTTCCATTTCACCACCAGTCCGTTACCGAAGCGGGTAGCTACTTCTACCGTACGGTTGCTCAGCGTAGATTGGAATGATTCGCCGTACACATTGGCAGAGACATTGATCGGTTTTGATTGATTTCCATACCGGTCTATACAGGTCACTGTAAAGTCGTACTTTTTATTTTCTTCCAGGTCGTCATAATAGAATTTGAATACGCCGCTTTTGTAGTTTACATCTTCTTCGATAGAGCTGTCGTTGTTGTTGCATACGACGTTCATCTTCTGAACTTTTTCGTTGTCGATAGTCACTTCTATCAAAACACGTTTATTTCCTGCGCGTGCCAGTACTTCTTTGGATGTGGGCAAGCTTACGGTTACATCTACTGTTTGGGTCCATTCTCCTTGCGTAATGATGATTTGTGTGTTGCCGACTCCGGTAGCGGTTACCAGTCCTTTATTGTTTACTGTGGCGACAGATGGGTCTTCACTTGTCCATTCAAACGTACTTTCGGTGGGGCTTGCGGTCAGTTGCTCCGTATCTCCGAAGAACAGGTTCAATGAGTTCTGATTGACATAAACCATGTTCTCATAATTGTGATCGATTTCTCCGGTGTGACATGCCATCATGCAAAAGACTGCAAACAGCGATATACCCACTTTCGATAATTTACTTACATATTTACTCATAGTAAATTCCTCCTAATTTTTTAAGGTTAATCTATTCTTTTTTTAGTTATCTGGTGTTGCAAACGTACGATAAAGCTGGTTTAAATCTGAGTACGAATGCTGCAAACTTTAGTCAGAATGCGCCAAAATAGGGAATAATACCTGTTATTTTATGAGTCCTGCAGGTTTTAACTCGTACTATTTCCATATCGCGCTATTGTCTGCCGCAAAAGCTCTTTTTAAAGAGTAGCCGACAGGCTATTGAAATTAGTTTATAGTATGCTCTTGCTTGTACCATCCCTTTGGCACAACTGTGTCAAAGGCTTGGCATAACCGTGCCAATAGGGTGGCATAACTGTGCCAAAGGCTTGGCACAAGCAAGGCTGTTACTTTGTTCCGTTTGGTCGCATACTAGGAACGGACAACTCCGGTACTAGAAACTAATTGATCAAGTACTCCCTTTACAGCGAAACAGTGAGTTTATCTCCCGCATTCATACTGATCTGTACCGAACCGTCCGCATTTATTTCCGGTGTGAATGTTTTCTTGTTCATTTTCCAGTTATATGCACTTGCATTTGAAATGCGGAAAGAGAATTCAGCCGGGACGGATGCCCTTAATTCTGTCTGTTCTATCTGAGCATTTTTCCAGCTTGCATCCAGTTCGATTCCACCGCGGGCGCAAAGTCCTTTGAAGCTTCCGTTTTTCCATTCTTCCGGCAGACAGGGAAGCAGTTCAATCCGGTTATCGTAGCCTTGCAGCAACATTTCTGCGATGCCTGCGGCTCCGGCTGTGTTTCCGTCGAAGGCGAAGATATCTTCACCTGCTCCGGCAATTCCGGCAGGAGAGACAGTGAACATGTTTTCGCGGGATAATGGTCCTAATAACTGCTTTACACTGTTGTATGCTTTTATCGGATCTTTCAGGCGGGCATAGAAGCAAATCATATTGGCACGACTCCATTCCGTATCTTCCCAGTCTTTGGCGGCCAGACGTCTTTCAATAGTGATGCGGGCTGCATTCGCCAGTTCGGGTGTTTTATTTAATGTAATCTGCGAATAAGGATAGAGCGATAACAAGTGTGTGGTGTGACGGTGGTTGGGATGTGCTTCTTCGTAGTCTTCGAACCATTCCTGTACTCCTCCGTTGGCACTGATGCGGAAAGGAGGGAGTTTGCTGATGGCGGTACGGAGGCTGTCGGCAAATGCAGCATCGACATTCAATATTTCCGTAGATTTCAGGCATGCGGAGAATATCTCATAAACCAGTACACGGTCGCAGGTCGGCATCATGGATGCGCAAAACTCTTGCCCCTGATAGCGGAAACTGTTCTCCGGTGAGATGCTGGGACCCGTCACGAGGTAATTGTTCCGGGGATCTGTCACCATATAATCCAGCAGAAATTCAGCGTTGCTCTTTAATAAAGGATAAGCGGTTTCTTTCAGGAAGTTTTTGTCTTGTGTATATTCGTACTGTGTCCACACGTGAGAAGTGATCCACGAAGAGGCGGTCGGGAACAGTCCCCAGAGAATACTGCCTGATACGGCTGCGTATCCCCACGGATTCGATGTAGTGTGGGCGGTCCATCCTTTGCAGCCATATAAGTCCTGAGCTATTTTTGAACCATGTACAGACAGGTCTTTGATATAGTCGAAAAGCGGGAGATGACACTCGGGCAGGTTACCTACATTGGCGATCCAGTAGTTCTGTTCCGTATTGATATCCAGATGATAATCGTTCGTCCAGCCCATGTGGCAAGCCAGATTATCATTGAAGAACCCTTGCAGTGCTACGGGTAGCGGAGAGTTGGGACGTGAAGACGAAATCAGCAGATAACGGGCATACTGGAAGAATAAAGCGTCCAGTCCCGGATCAGATTCTCCTGCTTTCACTCGTGCCCAGCGCTGGTCGTTTGGTAAATGGCTGAATTTTCCATTTTCTCCGAACGAGAGGGCTACCCGGGAGAAAAGTGGGGTATAGTCTTCTACATGTGTATTTCTCAGTGTCTTGAAACTCTTTTTGGAGGCTGCTTCAATTGTTTCCTTGCATTTTTGCTGATAGTCGTATCCTGCAAATGTCGTATTCTTATAATTGGTACGTACGTCAGACAGTAAGAGTACTTCCGTAGCCTTGTCGATGAGAAGTTTCTTTCCGTCCGCTTTGATGGTCCCTCCTTTTATCTCTGCGGCGATGCGTCCTTCAAACAATACGCCTCCTCTGCCGTGTTTTTCAAATTCGGCATTGCCGGTATAAATCAGTTGATTGCCGGAAGCTACGACTTCCGCATTCCGGAGTAGCTGCAGTTCCAGTTCCACTGTGATGGATTCCGGACGGCTGGCTTTTATATGCATCGCAATTACGTCATCCGGATTGGAGGCGATGCACTGGCGGGTATATTCTGTATCGCCTACTTTGTAGGTGACGGTATTGGTGGCGGTAGTTAAGTCCAGTTCGTGATGATAGTCCGATAATTCTCCTTCCGGGTAGGTGAAATTCAGTTTCAAGTCACCGATCGGAAGATGCGTTCCGGCGGAATGAGGACTTCCTGCCATCGTGTTTCCGGCAATGTGGTTGCCTTCGGCGAGGTTGTCTTCAAAAAACAGCTTCCGTATCTGGTCGAGTTTTTCTCTTCCCAACGGGCGTTGTTGATGTTCGTCGTACTCTCCCGACCACATAGTCGATTCGTTCAGGCCGATGGTTTCCGTTTCCACGCCACCATATACCATTGCTCCGAGACGACCGTTTCCTAAAGGAAGAGATTTCATCCATTTGTCGGCGGGTTTGTCATACCATAATTTCATCGTATCTTCGGTCGCCTCCGATGGCAGGCAACCACTAAACAGAAGTGCGGCCCCGATAATCAGGCCTAATGATCTCGTTATGTTTCTCATGTTATAAAATAGTTATTCAATGATGCTGCAAAGGTATCCGGGAAGGTTATTTAAAAAATGCACAAATGCGGCTATTACTGAAACAAATGCGTCAACTGCTTTCTGTGTACCATTTTTTGGCGTATATTTGCCCGCATAGCAAATATAATAGCTCTATAATATATGAAAAAACACCTGATGCGATTGTTCCTCCTGAACTATTTGTTGTTACTCTCTATCTGTGTCGTTCGTGCGCAGGAACGTTCCGATTTTTATTTCACTCATGTCAATGGAGAAAATGGATTGTCGGCAAGTAATGTAAAAGCAATCTTGCAGGATAGCTATGGATTTATGTGGTTTGGGACAAAAAACGGACTCAACCGCTATGACGGAACTTCCATTCTTCAATTTGATTGTGATGATTTGGAGGAGGGTACGGGTAATCATAATATTGGTGCTCTTTTTGAGGATAAAGAAAGGAATTTATGGGTTGGTACAGACAGAGGAGTTTATATATATAATCCGGCGGTCGATGTATTTAAACGTTTCAAAATAGCTTCATCAGAAGGAATAACTCTTGATAACTGGGTAGCGGAAATCCTATCTGATTCACTAGATAATATTTGGGTGTTGATTCCTGATCAGGGACTTTTTCGTTATAAAGACGGAAAGGTTCATCATTATTCTTTGTTAGATAAAGACAATTTAAAAAATAATAATCCGGAATGTATTTGTATCAATGAGCAGGGTGAAGTATGGGTAGGCACTTCAGGAGTGGGTTTATTCAATTATAATTATCGGGATGATAAGTTTGAACAATATCTGGCAGACCGAATGGGACGTTCGTTAATTGGCAAAACAATTATAAGTATTTGTTTTCAGAAGGAGAATGCTATCTTGGGAATACATGAAGGAGATTTGCTGAAATATAATACTCGAACAGATGAATTGAGTGAAGTTTCGTTCCTTGGTGAGAAAAAGACATTTTTGCGAGATGTGATGTGTTTCGGAGATGAAATTTGGGTAGGCTCTCTTCATGGAATTTTCATTATTAATGAGAAAGAAAATAATGTTATTCATTTGAAAGAAGACTTGATGCGTTCATTTAGCCTGTCGGATAATAGTATTTATTCTATTTACAAAGATCATGAAGGAGGAATTTGGATCGGGACAATGTTTGGAGGTGTCAACTATCTGCCTAATCGTATCTTGACTTTTGATAAATACGTACCGGGGAGCGATTCACATTCTTTGAATACCAAACGTATCCGTGGATTAGCAGAGGATAATAATGGGTGTATTTGGATAGGTACTGAAGATAATGGTGTTAATGTATTGGACCCTCGAACAGGTAAAGTACATCAGATACATGATAATGTTCCAGGTCGTCTCATTACACTATCAGTAAAACATTATGAAAATCATATATATGTTGGATTATTTAAACAAGGAATGAATGATATCAGTATACCTGGTGAACATCTTAAATATATCAGTGATAAGGAATTGAATATTGAAGAAGGAAGTGTATATAGTTTTTTAAAAGATAGTAAAGGTCGTACCTGGATAGGACCTGGATGGGGATTATATGTGTCACAACCTAAGGAAAGGAAGTTTCGTCGTGTGGAAGAAGTAGGATATAACTGGGTTTTTGATATAATGGAGTCCAAAGATGGCATAATTTGGCTTGCTACTATGGGAAATGGTGTATGGAAATGTGATCCTAAAACCAATTTTTATAAGAATTATTCTTATAAAGAAGGAGTGGACAACTCTCTAAGTTCGAACTCCGTCAGCTCCATCATGCAGGACAGCAAGGGGAATATATGGTTCTCTACCGACCGTGGCGGTATATGCAGGTATAATGAAGCACAGGATGACTTTACGACTTTCAGTATCGAAGACGGACTACCGGACGATGTCGCTTATAACATCTTGGAGGACGATGCCGGAAATCTGTGGTTTGGCACCAATAAAGGATTGGTCAAGTTTAATCCCGAGAGTAAGGATATACGTGTTTTTACCAACAAAGACGGGCTGTTGGGCAACCAGTTCAATTATCAGTCGGCGTTGAAAGCTCAGGATGGACGATTCTATTTTGGCGGGGTGGACGGATTGATCGCTTTTGACCCTACGGTTCAGGAAGAAGAGAAGCCGCTCCCTCCTGTCTACATTTCCAAGTTTAGTATATATAATAAGGAGGTAACGGTTCATACTCCCGCCTCACCCTTAAAACAATGCATCGTACATACGGATGAAATTGTATTGCCTTACGACCAGTCCAATATCAGTTTTGACGTGGCTTTGCTCAGTTACTCTACTGCCGAGTCCAACCAATACTATTATCGTATGGAACCACTTGACAGGGACTGGGTACGGGCAGCCAGCAACCAGAATATTTCGTATGCCAAACTTCCGCCGGGAAAATATACCTTCCGGGTGCAGGCTACTCACGGCAATAAGTCCGAGTCGTCCACACGCTCTCTGTCTATTATCATTCTTCCTCCGTGGTGGCAGTCTGTCATTGCGTACGTTGTATATACCGTATGTATTATCCTCATTGTGGTAGGTGTCATCTTATGGTACAAACGCCGCAAGGAGAAACAACTGGAAGAGCGGCAAAAGCTGTTCGAGATTGAAAAGGAGAAAGAACTGTACGAATCCAAAGTAGACTTCTTCACAGAGATAGCGCATGAAGTACGCACTCCTTTGACCCTGATCAACGGTCCCCTTGAAGCCATTGGGGAAATGGAAATACAGGAACCCAAGATGAAGAAATATATCAGTGTGATGGTTCAGAACACCAAACGCCTGCTGGAACTTACCGGGCAACTGCTGGACTTCCAGAAGATTGGCGCCAACAAGCTGACCATGAAATTTGAGAGTGTGGACATTACCGAACTTCTTGCCGGAATCGTGGAACGCTTTGAAGTGACGTTCAGTTTGAACCGCAAAGAATTGCAGTTGAAATCGACAGAAGAGCAGGTATGGGCAGCTGTGGATAAAGAAGCGATAACCAAGATACTGAGCAACCTGCTCAATAATGCGTTGAAATATGCCAGCCGGAATGTACTTGTGGAACTGGAAAAGGGAGAGGGCAGCTTTACGATTCGTGTCACCAGTGACGGAAACAAGATTCCGGCAGAAGTCAGCCAGTATATATTCGAACCCTTCTATCAGGTGGACAGAAAAGAAAAGCCTCGCAACGGGGTGGGAATCGGATTGTCTCTGGCACGTTCGTTGGCGTCATTGCACAAAGGTACCATCTATCTGGATACCAATCAGGAGAATAATGTTTTTGTACTGACCATTCCTTTGAATATGGAAGGCATGAAACTGGAAAACCATAAAACCATACAGAAGGACATTGTCGAACTGGATGAACATACCCCCGTCACGACAGATATATATGGATATACCCTCCTGCTGGTGGAAGACAATGAAAGCATGCTGACCTTTATTCACGAACGCTTGCAGGAAAGCTTTACCGTAGAGACAGCGATGAACGGGGTAGAAGCGCTGGAAATATTGCGGAGCAGCCATATAGACTTGATCATCAGTGATATCATGATGCCTGTAATGGATGGCTACCAACTTTGCAAGGAAGTAAAATCGGACATGGAACTTTCTCATATCCCTATCATCTTCCTGACAGCTAAAAATGATATCGACAGCAAGATCAACGGTCTGAAATATGGTGCGGAAGCCTATGTGGAGAAACCTTTCTCTTTCAATTATCTGAAAGAACAAGTCCTGTCTTTGCTCGACAATAGGCGCAGGGAGAGAGAAGCTTTCGCAAAACGCCCGTTCTTCTCCGTCAACAATATGCAGATGAATAAGGCGGACGAAGAATTTATGAATAAGGTGATCAAAGTGATTGAAGATAATATAACCGATGACAACTTCGGTGTAGAACGTATGGCAGACATACTCTGTATGAGCCGTTCCAGTTTGTTAAGGAAAATCAAGACGCTGTTCAACTTGTCTCCGCTTGATTTTATCCGGTTGATCAAGCTAAAAAAGGCAGCCGAATTTATTCAGGAAGGGAAATACCGTATCGGAGATATCTGCTACATGGTCGGTATCAATTCACCGTCTTATTTCAGCAAGTTGTTCCTGAAACAATTCGGCATGACCCCCAAAGATTTTGAGAAACAATACCAATCCGGCAAGCAGATCGTTATCACGCAGGAGATAAAGAATGTCGATGCAGGAGCGGGAACAAAATAGATAAAATACCTCTCTTAGCCCGCATTGGAGCTTATTTGCCGTATTTTTATCATTTTTTGAATCGTTTGTACATAGTAAAGGAGTTGCCAATCCTTACCTTTGTGGCATACCTTAATAAGAGAAAAAAAGTTTCTTATTCGGGTATGCTTTATTTTTTTACACTAGAATATTATACCATATGAAAAACCAAAAGCTGCTACTACAAAAAATGTCCGGAGTATCCCTGATGCTTCTTCTGTTTCTTTTCTTTTCTAACTGTGCGGGTGGAGGCGGAACGTTCTCTACCGATGTATGGAATATAACTTATGACGATCAGGAAGGTGGTATATCACTCACCTATAAGTCAAAAAATATTTGTAACGGAATGTATGCTTCCTATCAATGGGAAGGGAAGGAAATAAAGACGAGTGATTATGCCCGCCATAAAATCAGTACGGGCAAAGTATCCGATTCTTTCGGGAAGGGACATATATATAAGGTAGAATACACGGATAAGGAACTTCCTGAACTGACCCAGTATTTCTATCTTTATCCGGATAAAGAATATATACTGACCGACTTCACGGTAGAAGCGAAAGAGGAAATCAGTTCCGCCAAAATGGCTCCGGTCAATGTCGATTCCATTTCCGGATTCTTGCAGGCAGGTGACAACCGTGCCCTTTTTGTTCCGTTCGACAATGACAAATGGATCAGATATCAGTCTCATCCGCTTGGTTTCGATACGTTGGTTAGTTATGAAGTAACAGCCATATTCAATAATGAAAGCCGGAACGGCCTGGTAATCGGTTCCGTAGAACATGACAACTGGAAAACAGCTGTTTCGATAGGCAAGGGAATGAATGATAATATAGGTTCGCTGGTATGTTTTGGGGGCATAGCAGATGAGCAGACCCGTGATGTGAAAGTTCACGGTGCATTAGTAGGTAAAAAGATTAAATCCCCTAAAGTTTTTTTGGGTTTCTTTGAAAATTGGTGCGATGGACTGGAAGCGTATGCGAAAGCCAACGCTGTAATTGCCCCTCCCAAAGCATGGGAGAAAGCTGTTCCATTTGGTTGGAACAGCTGGGGGGCATTACAATTCAACCTGACGTATGAGAAAGCGATGGAAGTCTCCGACTACTTCAAGGAGAATCTGCAAAATAATCATTTCGTAAACCCCGACCAGACTGTTTATATCGGTCTGGATTCCGGTTGGGACTGTATGAATGAAGAACAGCTGAAATCCTTTATCGAAAAGTGTAAGTCGAACGGGCAGATCGGTGGTATCTACTGGACTCCGTTCACCGACTGGGCACGCGACCCGGAACGGACGGTGGATGCCGCACCGGAATATAAGTACAAAGATATCTATCTCTATGCCAACGGAAAGCCGCAGGAGCTGGATGGCGCTTATGCGGTCGACCCTACGCATCCGGCAGTGGAGGCTATGATGAAAAAGACTTCCGGTTTATTCCACCGTGCCGGATTTGAGTATGTAAAGATGGACTTTATGACACACGGTGCAATGGAAGCCGACAGATGGTATAATCCCGAAATCAAGACAGGTATACAAGGATATAATTATGGCATGAAGTTGCTCAACCAGTACTTTGGCGATATGTATATCAACCTGTCCATTTCTCCTGTCTTCCCTGCCCAGTATGCGCAATCACGCAGAATAGCCTGTGATGCCTGGAATCAGATCAAGGATACCGAATATACATTGAATGCTCTTTCATACGGCTGGTGGCAGAAGTATATCTACCAATATAATGATGCCGATCATATCGTGCTGAGAGATGCCACTGACGGGGAAAACCGTGCCCGTATTACTTCGGGTGTCATTACCGGCATTTACATTACAGGAGATGATTTCAGTGCAGGCGGGGGAAAAGACGGTAAAGAGAAGTCACAGAAATACCTGACGAATCCGGAGGTAAATGCTGTGGCAACAGGAGAAGTGTTCCGTCCGGTAGAAGGAAACGGGGAAAAGTCGGAACATATCTTTGTAAGACAGACTCCTGACGGTCGTTTCCATTGTGCGGTATTCAACTATTCGGATCAGGAACAGACTACTACGCTCTCATTGGAAAGAATAGGGCTGGATAAAGCACGCAGCTATCAGGTGAAAGAATTATGGAGCGGCAACGAGACTTCTGCCGAAGGACAGCTCGAAGTAACTGTACCCTCTAAAGATGTGCAATTATTTGAATTTAAATAACCGAAAAATGAAAAAATACCAATTAACACTCTTATCGTTATGTGTGGCGGCCTTTGCGCAGGCTAAGGTTACACTACCCTCATTTTTTACCGATAATATGGTCATTCAGCAAAACAGCCGGCTGACTTTACCGGGAAAAGCGAAGGCCGGTAAACAGGTGACCGTAAAGGTGAGCTGGAATAATGAAAAATATACGACCCAAGCGGCAGCCGACGGTCATTTTACGATAGAAGTCCCGACTCCGTCTGCCGGAGGACCTTATCAGATAACTGTCTCGGATGGGGAGAAACTGGTGTTGAACAACGTCCTGTCGGGCGAAGTATGGATCTGTTCCGGACAGTCGAATATGGAAATGCCTGTTGCCGGATGGGGAAAAGTAATGAACTACGAGCAGGAAGTGGCAGATGCTGACTATCCCTCTATCCGCCTGTTGCAAGTGAAGAAAACCGTAGCTTTCTCTCCGCAGGAAAACGTAGAAATGAATATGAACGGCTGGCAGGAATGTAGTTCCGCTACTGTGCCGGAATTTTCTTCTGTTGCTTATTTCTATGCCCGTAAATTGTGGAAAGAGCTGAATATACCTGTCGGGGTGATTGACTGTACGTGGGGTGGGACACCTGCCGAATCGTGGACAAGTCATCAGACATTGAAGCAGGTCATGGGATTCCAGAAAAAGATGGCCGAAATGGAAAGCGCAGGTTTCCGGAGAGAGAAGCTTGTCGAACTTTATCACCGGGAAATGGACGAATGGCTTCAGCAGTTTGATGCTAAGGACCCCGGATTAAAAGACGGAACTCCACAATGGATATCAGCCCTTCAGACTGGGAATGAATGGAAACCGATGGAACTGCCCGCCTATTGGGAAACTCGCGGACTGAATGTTGACGGTACCGTCTGGTTCCAGAAAGAAGTGGAAATACCTGCTGACTGGAACGGTAAGGAGATTACCTTCCATCTGGCCATGATCGACGATGATGATATTACTTACTTTAACGGTAAGGAAATCGGAAGAACATCGGGATGTAATACGGTGCGTGCTTATCAGATTCCCGCAGCATTGGCAAAGGCAGGCAGAGGAGTGATCACCATACGTGCCATCGATTATGGCGGCGAAGGCGGTATACACGGAGAACCCCGGCAGATGTACATGGAAGCGAACGGCAAAAAGATTTCCCTGGCAGGCAACTGGAACTATCATATCGGTGTGTCGATGACTGGTGCACCTTCCAGACCTTTGTCTCCCGAAGGAACCGGATGGCCGACATCCTGCTACCCAACTGTACTTTACAATGCAATGATACACCCTTTTACAGTCTTTCCTATCAAAGGAGCTATCTGGTATCAGGGAGAGAATAACGTAGGATTTGATGAACAATACAGAGTACTGTTCCAGTCAATGATTACAGACTGGAGAAGAGCATGGAAGCAGGATTTTCCGTTCTACTTTGTGCAGTTGGCCAATTATCTGAAACCGGAAGAAGTGCAGCCGGACTCTAAATGGGCGGCTCTCCGTGATGCGCAGGCACATGCGCTGCATTTGCCCAATACAGGTATGGCATGCGCTATCGATCTTGGTGAAGATTATGATATCCACCCGAAGAACAAGCAGGAGGTAGGAAGACGACTGGCGCAAGCGGCATTGGCAAAGACTTACAACAAAGGTACGTACGAAGTTCCCGCTTATCAGGGATACCGTATTTCGGGACGTACGCTGATTCTTAGCTTCGATCAGGAAATTGTAGCTAGGGAAGGTGAGCCGAAAGGCTTTATACTGGCAGGTCCGGACGGAAAATTTGTTCCGGCACAGGCTACCATTCGCGGAAAAGAAGTCATTCTGCAGTCCGACCGGATAGAAATACCGACGGCAGCCTGCTACGCGTGGGCAGATAATCCGGTCTGCAACCTATATGGCAAGAGCGGGCTTCCCGTCCCTCCGTTCCGTACCAGAGAATAAATATAAACCATAATAATGTACACAATGAAATTAAAAGCATTCTTACTTTTTTTTCTTTTGAGTTCTTTTTCTCTTTTGCAGGCTTCTGACAAGCCGCTTATCAAAATAGAAACTGAACGGACCAGCCTTATCTATCAGGTAGCTGATAACGGACGTCTGTATCAGAAATACTTAGGCAAAAAGCTTCACCACGACTCTGATATCCAGTATCTGCCACAAGGAACCGAGGCATATCTGACTCATGGTATGGAAGATTACTTTGAACCGGCTATTCACATACGCCATAACGACTACAACTCTTCACTGCTGTTGAAATACGTAGATCATTCGAGCAATAACACCGGCAACGGAATCAACGAGACGGTGATTACCCTTAAAGATGATAAATATCCTGTTACCGTAAAGCTGCATTATGTAGCTTATGACAAAGAGAATATTATCCGTACATTCACTGAAATCAGCCACGAAGAGAAGAAGCCTGTCATACTTAGTAAGTATGCTTCTTCGATGCTTCACCTGAACAGTAGCAAGTATTTCCTGACCGAGTTTTCCGGTGACTGGGCACACGAGGCCAATGTGACTGAAAGAGAGCTTGCCTTCGGTAAGAAAGTAATCGATACCAAGTTGGGTGCACGCGCCAATATGTTTGTTTCCCCTTTCTTCCAACTGGCTCTTGATAATCCTTCGCAGGAAAATGCCGGAGAAGTATTGGTAGGAACCATCGGATGGACTGGCAACTTCCGTTTTACTTTCGAAGTAGACAACAAGAACGAACTGCGTATAATCAGCGGAATCAATCCGTATGACTCGGAATACAGTCTGCCCGCAAAGGAAGTGTTCCGCACTCCGGACTTTTATTTCACGTACAGCACGCAGGGAAAAGGAGAGGCAAGCCGTAGCTTCCATGACTGGGCGCGCAATCACCAGGTGAAGAAAGGGAACGAAACACGTATGACTTTACTTAATAACTGGGAATCTACCTATTTCGATTTTGATGAAAACAAACTGATCGGTCTGATGGATGAGGCTACCAAACTGGGGGTAGACATGTTCTTGCTGGATGATGGCTGGTTTGCCAACAAGTATCCCCGTAGCAGTGACCATCAGGGTCTGGGCGACTGGGAAGAAACTGCCGGTAAACTGCCGAACGGAGTAGGACGTCTCGTGGAAGAGGCGCATAAGAAAGGTATCAAGTTCGGTATATGGATAGAGCCGGAAATGGTGAATCCGAAAAGCGAGCTTTACGAGAAACATAAGGACTGGGTGATTCACCTGCCCAACCGTGACGAATATTACTTCCGTAACCAGATGGTACTCGACCTCAGTAACCCGAAGGTACAGGATCATGTATTTGGCGTGGTCGATAACCTGATGACTAAATATCCCGGCATCGCCTTCTTTAAGTGGGACTGCAACAGTCCGATAACCAATATCTATTCGGTGTATCTGAAAGATAAGCAGTCTCATCTGTATATCGATTATGTGCGTGGACTCTACAAGGTATTGGATAGGATCAAGGCTAAATATCCCGATCTTCCGATGATGCTGTGTGCCGGTGGCGGCGGACGCTCCGATTATGAAGCATTGAAGTATTTCACAGAGTTCTGGCCGAGCGACAATACCGATCCTATCGAGCGCCTGTTTATACAATGGGGGTACTCGCAGGTATTCCCGAGTAAGACGCTGTGTGCCCACGTCACTACCTGGAATCGTGGAACCAGCATCAAGTTCCGTACCGATGTGGCCATGATGTGCAAGTTAGGTTTCGACATCAAACTGGAGGATATGAACCAGAATGAACATCTGTACTGCGATCAGGCTGTGAAGAACTACAATCGCCTGAAACCGGTCATTTTGGAAGGCGATATGTATCGTCTCGTTTCTCCTTACGGAAGCAATCATACCTCTTCCATGTTTGTAGGAAAAGACAAGAAAACGGCTGCTGTATTTGCGTTCGACATCCATCCGCGCTATGCCGAAAAGACATTGCCTGTCCGCCTGCAAGGATTGGATATCAACAAAATGTATCGTGTGAAAGAAATCAATATGATGCCGGGCAGCAATTCTTCACTCAAAGGCAACGATCAGGTTTTCTCCGGAGAATATCTGATGAATGTCGGACTGGATCTTTTCACGACACAGCAACTGAACAGCCGTCTCATTGAAATAACAGCAGAATAAAAGCATATAGGAAACATAGCTTATAAAAACACCACGAACCATGAAGAAATTACTTTTAAGTGTATGTGCATTTTCATTGACTCTCGCTACATTGCAGGCAGGGGAAATCACTAAATATGTAAATCCATTTATTGGAACTGGGACCATCGATGGGGGACTCTCGGGTAATAATTATCCGGGGGCAACCTCACCGTTTGGTATGATACAACTTTCTCCGGACACCAGTGAAGCGCCCAACTGGGGCGATGCTTCCGGGTATGACTATAACCGGAGTACCATTTTTGGCTTTAGCCATACCCGTCTGAGTGGTACGGGAGCTTCGGACCTGATCGACGTTACATTGATGCCGACCAGTAGCGGACGCACCTCTTCCACATTCACCCATGACGAGGAGAAAGCCAGCCCCGGTTATTATCAGGTAATGCTGAAGGATGAGAATATCAATGTAGAACTGACCACTACTCAGAGAAACGGTATTCACCGCTATCAATACCCCGCCGGTAAAGATGCGGAAGTTATACTGGATATGGATCATTCGGCAGATAAAGGTAGTTGGGGACGCCGGATTATCAATGCTCAGATCCGTATTCTGAATGATCATGCAGTGGAAGGTTACCGTATCATTACCGGATGGGCGAAACTGCGTAAAATCTATTTCTATATGGAGTTTTCAAGCCCTATCCTTACTTCTACCTTGAGAGATGGCGGACGTGTCCATGAAAACACAGCAGTGGTCAACGGCACTAATCTTCATGGCTGCTTCCGTTTCGGCAAGCTGAATGGAAAGCCGCTGACGTGTAAGGTAGCCCTTTCGTCCGTCTCTATGGAGAATGCCCGTCAGAACATGGAACAGGAAGCTCCGCACTGGGACTTCGACCGCTATATGGCTGCTGCGGATGCCGATTGGGAAAAGCAACTGGGAAAGATTGAAATAAAAGGTACGGAAGTCCAGAAAGAGATATTCTATACGGCTCTTTACCACACGATGATACAGCCTAATATCATGTCTGACGTGAATGGCGAATACATGGCTGCTGACTATACAGCCCGTAAAGTGGGCGACAATGAAACTCATTATACCACATTCTCCCTGTGGGATACTTTCCGTGCCTCCCATCCTCTCTATACCCTGCTGGAACCCGAACGGGTGACTGACTTCGTGAAGAGCATGATACGCCAGTATGAATACTACGGTTACCTGCCTATCTGGCAATTATGGGGGCAGGATAATTACTGTATGATCGGCAACCATTCCATCCCTGTGATTACTGATGCCATCCTAAAAGGCATTCCCGGGATTGATGTGGAAAAAGCCTATGAAGCGGTGTATAACAGTTCGGTAACCTCACATCCCAACTCTCCTTTTGAAGTGTGGGAGAAGTATGGCTTTATGCCTGAAAATATTCAGACTCAATCGGTTTCCATCACTTTGGAACAGGCTTTCGATGACTGGTGTGTCGCACAACTGGCTGAGAAACTGAATAAGGATGCTGATTATGAGCGATTCCATAAACGTTCTGAGTATTATCGTAACCTTTTCCATCCGAAAACGAAGTTCTTCCAGTCCAAGAATGACAAGGGAGAATGGATCGAACCTTTCGATCCTTATCAGTACGGTGGAAATGGCGGCCATCCGTTCACCGAAGGAAATGCATGGCAGTATTTCTGGTATGTCCCGCACAATATTCAGGCTTTGATGGAACTGACAGGCGGAACGAAGGCCTTTGAGCAAAAGCTGGATACGTTCTTTACTTCCAATTATAAGAGCGAACAGATGAATCATAACGCTTCGGGATTTGTGGGACAATATGCACATGGCAATGAGCCCAGCCATCACGTAGCTTATCTCTATAACTTTGCAGGTCAGCCGTGGAAGACTCAGAAGTATGTCAGCCATATTCTGAATACGTTGTATAACAATACATCCTCGGGATATGCCGGAAATGATGACTGCGGTCAGATGTCTGCATGGTACGTATTCAGTGCGATGGGATTCTATCCGGTCAATCCTGCCGACGGTCGGTATATCATCGGCTCTCCGCTTCTGGATGAGTGTACTTTGAAACTGGCAGGAAATAAGGATTTTCATATCCGGACCATCCGTAAGTCTCCCGAAGATATCTACATTCAGTCGGTAACTTTGAATGGAAAGAAACATAAAGATTTCTTCATCACTCACCAGGATATAATGAACGGTGGTACGATGGTCTTTAAGATGGGAAAGAAACCGTCCGGCTGGGGAAAGTAACCAAAGAATAAAAAGAAATCGTTTTTGTATTCAAATAAATTCAGATAAACATGCGAATCATTAAATTGACAGTTTTAGCCTTGTGTCTGGGCGTTTCGGTAGTTTGGGCCGATGACCGACCGATTTATAAAGATAAGAATGCTCCGATCGAAGATCGTGTTGAAGATTTATTGCGCCGGATGACCTTGCGCGAGAAGGTAGGGCAGTTGCAGCAGCGTTGTACTTGGGATATCAATAATATTGGAGGTACATATAATGGGGAAAGCTTCGGCACTGCTCACGAGATGAATATATCGGCTCAGCAAGCCGCCGATTTATACCAGAAGATACATGAATATATGGCAAACGAGACCCGTCTGGGTATTCCTATCCTGACTTCGGCAGAAGGTATTCATGGTATTTTGCAGAACGGATGTACTATATTCCCACAAGCTATCGCACAGGGGAGCACATGGAATCCCGACTTGATCTGCCAGATGACGGAAGCCGAAGCGGCAGAAGCACGTGTGATGGGGATTCGTCAGGTCTTGTCTCCGGTGTTGGACATTGCGCGCGAGTTGCGCTGGGGACGTGTGGAAGAGACTTTCGGAGAAGATCCTTACCTTATATCTGAAATGGGGATCGGTTTCGTTCGCGGTTTCCAGAAGAATGGAGTAGGATGTATGCCCAAGCATTTCGTTGCACACGGTACGCCTACAGGCGGACTGAACAGTGCTTTCGTAGCCGGTGGTGAGCGTGAATTGCGTAATTTGTATATGTATCCTTTCGCTCGTGTCATCAAAGAAGCCGATCCGGTTGCGGTCATGAGTTGCTATAGCGCTTATGACGGAATCCCTGTGACGGGTTCTTCCTACTTTATGACCGATATCCTGCGTGGAGAACTGGGCTTTAAAGGTTTTGCATATTCTGACTGGGGTTCTGTCGACCGTCTGAAAACATTCCATATGGCAGCTCCCAGCACCGAAGCTGCTGCTAAAATGGCTCTGACGGCTGGTATTGATATAGACGTTTGGGACGCGGCGTATGAAACCTTGCAAGGTCAGGTGGAGAAAGGTCAGCTGGATGTGATGTATATCGACCGTGCCGTTCGTCGTATTTTGACGGCTAAGTTTAAACTGGGCCTGTTTGACGATCCTTATGGTGATCCGAAGAGTGTCAGCAAGGTCGTTCGTAACAAGCAACATGTGGAACTGGCCAAGAAGGTAGCGGATGAAAGTGCCGTATTGTTAGAAAACAAGAATAATATATTGCCGTTGGACTTGTCCAAATACAAATCGATCGCTGTGGTAGGACCGAACGGAGATCATGGAGTTGCCGGAGATTATGCATGGGTGAATCCGGAAGATCGCGAATGTGTATCTTTGTATGAAGGTATCAAAAATGTATTCGGCAAGAAAGTAACGGTCAACCATGTGGACGGCTGTGACTGGTGGAGCCAGAATGAAGAGGGTATTGCCGATGCGGTGAAGATGGTGGAAAAGAGTGATCTGGCAATTGTGGCAGTGGGTACGCGCAGTTATTGGCTGGGGCGTAATGCAAAGGATCATAAAGTAACTTCGGGTGAAGGGTTTGATTTATCTTCATTGGAGCTTCCGGGCAAGCAGCTGGAACTGATGAAAGCTGTGAAGGCAACAGGTAAACCTATGATTGTAGTTCTGATTACCGGTAAACCGTTGGTTCTTTCGTGGGCAAAGGAAAATGCAGATGCTATATTGGTGCAATTCTACGCGGGTGAGCAACAAGGTAACTCAATGGCTGAGATTCTGCTGGGAAAAGTAAATCCTTCGGGACGTTTAAATATATCCTTTCCCAGAAGTACAGGTAATACTCCTTGTTATTATAACTATTATCCCACTGACCGTGAGCAATGGTTTGACCAGGGTGGTTCGCCGGATGATCCTAAGGGACACTATATCTTTGAGAAACCGTATGCCTTGTACAACTTCGGATATGGTCTGAGCTATACCGATTTCAAATATAACACCTGTACATTGAGTGATTCCATCTTCTCTGATAAAGGAAAACTGATGGTGAATGTAGAAGTGGAAAATACCGGAAAACGGGAAGGTCAGGAAGTCGTTCAGCTATATGTACGCGACATGGTCAGTTCTATTTCTACTCCTATCCAGCAATTGAAGGCATTCAAGAAAATCAACCTTAAACCGGGAGAAAAAACAATGGTTTCACTGGAACTGCCTATTTCCGAACTGGCTTTTTACAATGCATATATGAGAAAAGTGGTAGAACCGGGAGAGTTTGAGATACAGGTCGGCAGTTCGTCGGACAGGATTCATTTCAAGAATACTATTGTAGTTAAATAGTTGCTGTTTATGGAGTTAAAATACAAACATATCTTCGTGCTCATTGCCCTCTCTCTGGGGACATGGGGACAACCGAAGGTTACGTACCGGCAAATTGTGACTTCGCCTATTGACAGCTGGGTAGAGGTAACAGACCGGACAAAGGCAATGAATGGCGAAACTCAGGAGGAGGCAAGCGTATCAAATGGCAAAGGGCAGACAATCGAAGGATTCGGGGCATGTTTTAATGAACTGGGCTGGGTGTCACTTGGATTGTTGCCTTCCGCTGACCGCGAGTCAATAATGAAAGAGCTTTTTCTTCCGAATTATGGAGCCAATTTCACTATTTGCCGGATGCCGATAGGAGCAAACGATTTCTCCCGTGACTGGTATTCGTACAATGAGAATGACGGTGACTTTAAGATGAAGAATTTCTCGATACAAAACGATACAGAGACTCTGATACCGTTTATAAAGAGCGCACAACTTCAGAATGCTGATATAAAGGTTTGGGCATCACCCTGGTGCCCTCCTTCCTGGATGAAGCATAACAAACATTATGCAAGTGCCGTGTGTGATCCTTCGTTGAAGAATACGAAGTTTGACAATGGACTTCCGGCTGACCGTGCGGGAAGGGAAGGAATGGATATGTTTATTCTGAAGCCCGAATATCTGAAAGCATACGCGCTGTATTTCTCGAAGTTTATTAAGGCTTACAGAAAGGCAGGGATTGACATCTTTGGTGTAATGCCTCAGAATGAGTTCAACTCGGCACAGATTTTTCCCAGTTGCTGCTGGACGGCACAAGGATTAGCTTCCTTTGTCGGTGATTATCTGGGACCTGAGATGAAGAAGCTTAATGTGGATGTCATGTTCGGTACCATGGAGCGTGCAAACTATCTGTTGGTAGACACCATATTGCAGGATTCTAACGCGAAGAAGTACGTCAAGGCAGTCGGTTTTCAGTGGGCAGGAAAGGATGCGGTGAAGGAAGTGAGAAGGCATTATCCAAAGATGAAACTGATGCAGACTGAGCAGGAATGTGGTGACGGACACAACGACTGGAACGGCATGCTCCATTCATGGGATTTGCTTAAACACTATATGGACAATGGTATTTCGATATACAATTATTGGAATGTTTCCCTTGAAGAAGGAGGAATCAGTCGTTGGGGATGGAGGCAAAACTCATTGGTGGTGGTGAACCCTGAATCAAGAACGTTCAGATTTACTTATGAGTATTATCTGATGAAACATATCAGTCATTTTGTGTTGCCGGGTGCTGTCTATCGTCCGGTGGAAGGTTCTGCCAAAGAGATACTGGCATTCGAAAATCCTGATGGAAGTACCGTGTTGTTGTATATGGAGAAGGAAGGCAAGGATAAGACGGTGACGGTAAAGCTGAAAGGCACGTCATTCCGGTTCTTTACGAAAGCCAATTGTCTGAATACGATAAAGGTGGATTAACAGGTAAAAAAGGTATTCGTCCGCACGGGACGAACCGAATTATAAAAAAATAGGTACGGATTACACGGATGAACACGGTTTTTAGATACTCAATCTCTTAAAACCGTGTTCATCCGTGTAATCCGTGCCTAAATAATATTTATTTTGCCTCTTCGGAAGTCTGTAACATCTGGAACAGCTTATCCAACTTCGGAGCCATAATGATTTCCGTACGGCGGTTCTTGCTTCTTCCTTCTGCTGTTTCATTGTCGTCAACAGGCATATATTCGCCACGGCCACTGGGCTGTATCTGCAAAGGATTTACACCGTAATTCTTAATCAGGATACGTACTACAGAAGTAGCACGGATTACACTTAAATCCCAGTTATCTTTGAACTGTACCGTGTTGATCGGCTTATTGTCGGTGTGGCCTTCAATAAATACATCAATGTCGGTTTGCTTATTCAGTACTTCCGCCAACTTGCCGAGCGCTTCTTCACCGCGTTTGTCCAAACGGGCGCTTCCTGACTGGAACAGCAGTTTATCCGACATCGCTACATACACTTTGCCGTCTTTCTCGCGAACGGTCAGCTCTTCAGTGCTAAAGCCCAGTAAGGCGTCTTTCACACTGTTCAGCAGTTGCTTCACTTTCTCGTTCTGGGCATTAATCATGTCCTGTAGCTCGTTGATGGTGCGTTCTCTTTCGCTGAGTTCGTTTTTCTTCTGACTCAACAAGGCATTCAGTTTTTCCTGTTCGGTCATGTTAGTGCTGAGCATGCTCTGATACTGGCGGATACTGTTTCCCATCTGTGTCGTATCACGCAGGAGCTTCTTGATCTGTGCCGACATCTGGTCGCCTGTATTACGGCAATCGGTCAGCAGGCTCTGCAAGCTATCGATACTTGCCATACGTGCGGCTTCTGTCATCATGAACTTCTTTTTCGTTACACACGAAGTACACAATAATAAGGTAAGGAGAGTAAATAATGCAATTTTCTTCATGACGCTTTATTTTTTTTGCAAAGAAATAATATTCTTGCGAAGATTACAAAAAATCTTTTATTAAACTCTGTATCATATGGTAAAGAAATACTTTGGATGCTGTTACTTGTTGAAAGTTACTTCATGCCAAGTTATGCAGCCTCCCGGATAATGCAGGGAAATCAGCGTTGCAGAAACTCACAAAGTTTCTGTACAGCCAGTGCACGGTGACTGATCTTATTCTTTATTTCGTTTCCCAGCTCGGCAAAAGTCTGTTGGTAGCCTTCGGGTTTGAATATCGGATCATAACCAAAGCCGGAATCCCCACGTTTTTCTTGGATGATTTCTCCTTTTATCACTCCTTCAAAGAGATATTCCTTTCCATCTAAAATCAGCGAAATGGCAGTACGGAATTGTGCTTTCCGGTTCTCTTTTCCTTCCAGTTCGTGAAGCAGCTTGCGCATATTCGCCTGAGCATCGTGTCCCTCGCCTTCGGCATAACGGGCAGAGTATACCCCGGGTGCCCCGTTCAGTGCTTCCACTTCCAGTCCGGTGTCATCGGCAAAGCAATCCAGATGATAGTTTTTGTAGATAAAAGAGGATTTCAGTAAGGCATTTCCTTCCAGTGTTTCGGCTGTTTCGGGAATGTCCGTGTGACAGTCGATATCATTCAGGCTGAGCAGTTCTATCTGATTCCCGAGGATAGCGGCTACTTCTTCGAGTTTATGAGCATTGTTAGTAGCAAATACAAGCTTGCGTTTCATTGTCTTATTCTTGTTTTAGCGGAATTATCCGGATTCATTCACCTGTTTATTTCACTTTCAACTGATCGAATCCTTCGCCATATACACCAATGACAGAACTCTGTGAGATGAAAGCGTTCGGGTCGATACGTTTTACCAGTCGGAAGATATCCAGCGACTGACGCCTTTTGGCCAGTACGACCAGTACTTTTACGTCGTTTTTGCTATACCATCCGGTGCCGTTGAGTACCGTTACTCCGCGGTCTGTATCTTTGATGATACGGTCGGCTATTTCGTCATACTTCTTGGAGAAGATAAAGAACTGGACGGATTGGCGGGCACTGTTGATAATCCAGTCGAGCACGACACCGATGATGAACAGGGTGACGAAACCGAAGATTACCCGGCGCCAGTCATGGAATACAAAGTAACAGGAGCTGATGATGAATACATCACAAATCATGATCATTCTTCCCAGCGATACGTCTTTGTATTTATTGACAATAGCGGCGATAATATCCGTTCCTCCGGTACTTCCGTTATAATTGAAAGTAATGCCCAGGCCTACACCGCACATAGCCGCACCGATGATACAGGCCATAAAGTCCTGTCCGCTGCCAAGCAGCAGAGGTTTCCCGTCAGCAGACATATCAGGTGTCTGTATGTAGTTATTTACCAGCACTTGGAATATCCACAGCAAGAAGGTCAGCATGAAAATAGCGTAAGTAGTCTTTATGCTGAATCGCGGACCTAATATCTTGATAGCGAATGTCATCAGAACTGCATTGATAATAAAGTACGACCACTGGATAGGAAATCCTGTTGCGTAATAAATGATAGCCCCGATACCGGTAGTACCTCCTGTCGTTATCTGGTAGGGTAGCAAGAACGCCGCCCATCCCAAAGCATAACTTATCAATCCGAGAGTAATGTAGATATAATCTTTCACCTCTCTCATTATTTCCGCCTTTGCTGGTTTGCGCATTTTGGTTTATTATTGGTTAAATCTGTATAGTGCGAACTTGTATTAAGATTCTCTTATACTATTTTCAGGCACGGATTACACGGATTAACGCGGCCTTTTCAATAACTCAAAACCGTGAAATCCGCGTAATCCGTGCCTAAAATCTATTATACTACTACGTTTACAATCTTTTTCGGCACGACGATGATCTTCTTCGGTGTTTTGCCTTCGATCCATTTCTGCGAACGTTCGTCGGCTAATACGGCAGCCTGAATGGTGTCCGAAGCGGCATCAGCGTCAAACTCCATGTTGAAGCGTGCTTTTCCGTTGAAGGAGATGGTATAGTTGATCGTATCTTCTTTCAGATATTCTTCGTTGAATGCGGGCCATGCGGCATCGCATACGGAAGTTTCGTGTCCCAGTGTATCCCACAACTCTTCGCATACATGCGGAGCGAAAGGAGCGAGAACGATAATGAGCTGTTCCAGTATCTCTTTCTTGCTGCATTTCAGATTGGAGAGTTCGTTGACACAAATCATGAATGCGCTGACAGAGGTATTGTATGAGAACTGTTCGATATCTCCCGTTACCTTCTTGATCAGCTTGTGAAGACTCTTCAATTCTTCTTTCGTTGCAGGTTCGTCTTTCACCAGATACTCGTCCGTACGACTGTAGAACAACGACCAGAACTTACGGATAAAGCGGTGTACACCGTCGATACCGTTCGTATCCCAAGGCTTGGATTGCTCCACCGGACCGAGGAACATTTCGTACATACGAAGTGTATCCGCGCCGTATTTATCTACAATCATATCCGGGTTAACCACGTTGAACATTGATTTGCTCATCTTCTCAACTGCCCATCCGCAGATGTATTTTCCGTCTTCGAGGATGAACTCTGCTTCCGCATATTCGGGACGCCATGCCTTGAATGCTTCCAGATCGAGAATATCATTGGATACGATGTTTACATCCACATGAAGCGGAGTAACTTCGTATTGGTCTTTCAGGTTCAGTGAAACGAAGGTGTGAGTATCTTTGATACGATATACAAAGTTACTGCGGCCTTGGATCATCCCTTGATTTACTAACTTTTGGAACGGTTCTTCTACTACGGATGCGCCTACATCGTGCAGGAACTTATTCCAGAAACGAGAGTAGATCAAGTGTCCGGTAGCGTGTTCCGTTCCTCCAACATAGAGGTCTACGTTCTTCCAGTATTCGTCCACTTTCGGGTCCACTAATGCTTGGTGGTTGTGCGGGTCCATGTAGCGCAGATAGTATGCGGAGGAACCGGCAAATCCCGGCATGGTGTTCAGTTCCAACGGGAAGATGGTGATGTTGTCGATCTTCTCATTTTCTACTGTGCACTTGTTTACCGTGTCCCATGCCCACTTAGTGGCATGTCCCAATGGGGGCTCGCCTGTTTCGGTCGGCAGGAATTTGTCTACTTCCGGAAGTTCCAGTGGCAGACAGTCTTCTTCGATTACGTAAGGCATTCCGTTTTTGTAGTAAACCGGGAATGGTTCTCCCCAGTAACGTTGACGTGAGAAAATGGCATCACGCAGACGGTAGTTCACCTTTACACGTCCCAAGTTATGCTCTTTCACATATTGCTTGGTCTTTTCGATGGCTTCTTTGATGGTCAGTCCGTTCAGGGAAAGATCGCAGTAAGGAGTTACATCCGGGCGGGGAGAGTTGCAGACGATTCCTTCTTTGGCGTCGAAACTTTCTTCACTTACGTCACAACCTTCTACCAACGGGCGGATTTCCAGTCCGAAATGCTTGGCAAAAGCATAGTCGCGGCTATCGTGGGCGGGTACGGCCATGATGGCTCCTGTTCCGTATCCTGCCAATACGTAATCGCTGATCCAGATGGGCACTGCTTCACCTGTAAACGGATTGATGGCATACGAACCGCTGAATACACCGGTAACGCTGCGGTCGGCGATACGTTCGCGTTCCGTACGCTTCTTGGTGCGGTCCAGATAGGCGTCTACTTCTGCTTTCTGTTCAGGAGTAGTCAACTGGGCTACCAGTTCACTTTCCGGAGCCAGTACCATGAAGGTCACGCCGAACATGGTATCTGCACGGGTGGTAAAGATGGTAAATTCGAGATCGCTGTCTTTTACTTTAAACTGCACTTCAGCACCTTCGGAGCGTCCGATCCAGTTCTTCTGAGTTTCTTTCAGTGATTCGGTCCAGTCGATGGTATCCAGTCCGTCGAGCAGGCGTTGTGCGTAAGCGGATACACGCAGACACCACTGGCGCATCTTTTTCTGAACTACAGGGAAGCCGCCGCGTTCGCTGACGCCGTCTATTACTTCGTCGTTTGCTAATACGGTTCCCAGTGCCTGACACCAGTTCACCATTGTTTCACCCAGGTAAGCGATGCGGTAGTTCATCAGGATTTCCTGCTGTTCCTTTTCGCTTTTCGCTTTCCATTCTTCGGCGGTAAAGCTGAGTTCTTCGCTGCAGGCAGCGTTGAGTCCTTTGTTTCCGTAGATTGCGAATGCGTCGATCAGTTCTTGGATAGGGCGTGCCTGCTGTTCGTCGTTGCAGTAGTAGCTGTTGAACATTTTGAGGAAAGCCCATTGAGTCCAGTGATAATATTCGGGTTCGCAGGTACGGATTTCACGGCTCCAGTCGAAAGAGAAGCCTATTTTATCGAGTTGCTCGCGATAACGGTCGATGTTGTTGACGGTTGTGATAGCGGGATGCTGTCCGGTCTGGATGGCGTACTGCTCTGCCGGCAAACCGTAAGCGTCGTATCCCATCGGATTGAGTACATTGAAGCCACGCAGTCGTTTGTAACGGGCGTAAATGTCCGAAGCGATGTATCCCAGCGGATGCCCTACGTGCAATCCGGCTCCCGACGGGTAAGGGAACATATTCAATACATAGAATTTCTGCTTCGATTCGTCTTCCGTAACCTGGTAGGTTTTCTCTTCCACCCACCTTTGCTGCCACTTCTTTTCAATCTCCCTGAAATTGTACTCCATAGTGATAAAGTTTTTATTTATAGTGATTTATACTGTTATTTCAATTTGAGCTAGCAAATTTACGTGTTTATTTTCAGATAACCACGTAGTGAGTGAAAAAAACCTTTTTTATGATAAGGTATTGCGTGACAAATGGAGAAATGTCACGGAAAACATCGTCTTGCTATTGACTTTTTTGTTTTTATTTCGTATATTTGGAGGAATATAAAAAGGAAAAGTAATGATAGAATATATAAAAAATATAACATAAGCTCAATAGGTGGATGTGCAAAATTGCATAGCCAGGATAACGAATGGGCAAGAAACTGTGAAGGTTCTTGCCCATTTCTGTTATAATAATTTTATTGAGGCTGCTGGAAACTCCTAAAAATAGTTTATAATAAACTTGGGCACCGTTTATAATAAACTCTCTCGTTATTTATTAAAAAAGCGTAGGGAGTTTATTCGATTTTGGAGGAATAGTGTAAGAAAGGAAGATATACGAATTTGGGGTGTCTGATGGTGGTGATTTGTTTGTAAATTAGAACTTCTTTCTGTAAGGTTGTTTTTTCTATTTAGTTTTTGGATACTGTCTAAATATATTAGGCTTAGTTTTAAAACAAAAAAGAGACAAGAGAAAAATAACACTTAGAGATTTAGAAGGGGGAATAAAGAAAATAGTTTGATATTATCCTATTGGACTTGTCTGCGCTAATGTATATTGTAACATTCTATTTCTCGTTTTACTTTGCTGAAAATGAAATTCTATCATTTTTAGGGTTTGAACTGACAAACCTTTTAAATAAACGTTAAATTAGACCGTATATTCCCCTAAAAACGATCTTTCCCAGCCTATACCTTCATTTTTCTCCTCGAATTAATTGCAAATTAATTACTAAATTAACTAGCGGGACTTACATTTGTGCCAGTTATCATAAAATTCTAAGAAATGAAAAGGCTACTGGTACTATTAACATTGGTTCTCGCATTCTTCTCTGCCAAGGCACAGGAAAACAAAAACTACTGGAATAACAAGCTCAAAATTGTGTCATTCCGGTTACCTCCTCCTCCGGTAGGATATACACCCAAAATCGTAGATTTGAATGGTGGTGGAAAGCCGGACGCTATCTATTCGATTACCCGTGACAGTATTCCGATATTATGGCTGGACGATGACGGAGACATGAGATGGGATGATCTGGAAGGAGATACAAAAAATGACTGTCTTTTGATAGACAGAAACCGTGATGGCATTTACGGTGGACATGGTGATCTTATTATCGACTGGATAGATACCGATAATGACGGAAAAGCCGATATGCAGATTGTCGCCGAGTATCCTCCCCGGAAAGCGGACGAAGTATGGCCAAACGGACACTATATGATCGTGCTGGATACTGACAAGGATAATATCTTCAACTATATTGATTGGAACACCATGCAGATTAAAAGCTGGGACAAGACAGGTATCTGCGATTTCTATATGGATTATAGCGGGCAGTCAGCTTTTCTTAAGATTCATGCCGCTACTTACAATATGCAGGATGTAAGGCTGAACTGGGAAAATCCATTTCTTTTCTACGATGAAGACGGTGACGGACTGAGTGAAATGGCAATCAGACTGGTAGATTCTCCAAAGAAAGTAGATGCCAGTGCACCCGCCAACAGCTTCGTTAACAAGCAGCTGACCGGAAACATCGACTGGGTTTCTATTGCCGTCGATATGGATAATGATAATCGTCCGGGTGATGAATTTGACTTTGACTTCACGCTTTCTTTCAGAGGAAAAGGGTTTGATTACAGAGATCAGGTTCATAAGTTCCGGAATCCCCGATTGGCTGGGACGGATTCTTTCTTTGTAGATCCCCGTTTCAGGAGGATGACTGAGTTGATTTATCCGGACCATGACAGTGCATGGGACCTTATATTCAACAGAGGAAAATGGGATCAGGTTTATTTTGGATATGATGAAGATGATGATTGCCATCGTTGGGAACGTGTAGAGTTATACGACCCGCGCGACCCTTTCAAGGTGGGATGGAACAAAGGTGGAATTGATCATAACAAACAATCGGATGCAGCGGGTGACCGTGGGGAATGGGACCTGGATAATTCAGGAAACGGCCAACTTTATATGGGTAAGTTTGACGGCAGACTTCATCTGTATGGTGCGGAATGGGGATGCTGGCGAATCGATCAGAACACAGACTACTATCAGGGATGGGACAGGATGTGGTTCGGGTTGGACAAGAATCCTTCCCGTTTTGCAACGGTGAAGTACACTGACAAAGATGGCAACGGCTTCTTTGATTATCTGGAGTATGACCTCGATGGTGACCAGACTTTTGAAACAATTGTGGATTTAAAGGAAATGGGAGTAGACGACCGTTGCGAACTCATTGATGTTTCATCTTTTAAGTATAAAGACTTCATAAATTTGATGGATAAGATGGCAGACGGTATGTGGAACAATGCTATGCAGGCATGCAAGGTAGCCGAGCATTTTCGGGTAAATACAGGTTGGTATGCCAAGTTGAAACAGGCATTATCCATCCGTGAGAAGTATGATAAAGGATACTGGTTGCAATTGTACTTGTACAAGGATCTGGAATATCTTTTTACCCGCAACCAAGATGTCCGTTCATTGGAGAAACTAAATAAAGCCTACTATACATGCGATTGGTCAATCCTGTTATAACTAGCTAAAGAAATAGAGATTATGACGACTAAAAAATATATTCTGATTGCTTGCGGACTTCTATGCCTGCTTTCTGTTGCCTACGGGCAGAAGCGCGAAACTTATTTCTTCTCGGCAGAGGACATGGCTAATATCCGGTCATCTGCGCAAACCCCTTGGGGAAAGACCATTGTAGATACACTAAAATCGCATATCGACGAACGGTTGAAATATCCGCTGGCTGTCCCTAAAGAAGAAGCCGGGCATCTGCACGACTATTTCTGTCCGGTACATAATGTGTTCTTTGAGTTCGACTGGAATAGTCCTGACAAGCAGTATTGTTCCTTCTGCAAGAAAACGTGGAGTTCCGACCGTATCAACTGGGCATGGATAACGATTGCCCAAGACAGGAACAAGCAGTTTCTTACTGATTGCATGTATGTGTATTTGGCTACCGGAGATAAAAAGTATGCCCGCTATATGAAAGACATGTTGCTGGATTACGCTGATAAATACCCGCATTATGAAATTCATGATAAAGGGCGTAACACTCCCGAACCTGCCAATTATAGTGCAAAGATATATGCGCAAAGTCTGGATGAGGCGGGATGGTTCAGTGATGTATGCCGTGTCTACTCTGTTGTTAAGCCTTTGCTCAAAAAGGGAGAGGTGGAAAAAATAGAGAAAGGATTGCTGAAAGAAGGTGCCGGTCTGCTTTTGAAAAGAGGTGGTGGAGGCAACTGGCAGGTCTGGAATAATAGCGGACTGGCCGCTATAGGAGTTGCCCTCAATAATGACAGTATCGTGAAAGTCGCTGTTGAACACACGAAAGTGGGTTACCGGCAGATGATGAAAACACACGTCAACAGAGACGGCTGGTGGAACGAGGGTTCTGCCAATTATCATTTCTTTCCGTTGAGGGCGATGCTGCTGACGGCTGGTGCAGTCCGTTCGATGGGATATGATTTGTGGGACAAACAACTGGAGATGATGTTCGTGGCTCCTATAAAGAGCATTTATAGTGACTTGACTTTTCCTTCCCACAACGACGGATGGTATGGAGTTTCACTGCCGACACAGATCAGACTGTATGAAGTGGCCTATGCCCGCTATAAGAATCCCCTATTGCTGAATACTCTACAGGATTGCTATCGGCTGGAAGACAGACTTTCGCCGGAAGCGCTTCTGACCAATACTACTATCCATCCCGACAAGGAACTGAAGGAATCGGAAAGCTACCTGTTTGGTCAGACGGGCTATGGGGTATTGCGGAGCGGTAAGAAGTCGGTAGTACTGAAGTACGGTCCGTCCGGTGGTGGTCATGGGCATCCGGATAAACTTTCTATCTCCATCCATAACGGTGAAAAGGAGATATTGCCCGACTTGGGCACCTGCGCCTACGGAATCCCCGATTACCTGAACTGGTATAAACGGACGCTTTCTCACAACACGGTAACTGTCGATTGTAAAGACCAGCGTCCTGCGACGGGGCAGATGGTGTATTTCGATGATCATTCCATAGAAGCCTTTTGTGACAAGGCTTATCCGGGAGTCGAAATGAAGAGAAAACTTCTGTTGAAAGGAGACATTCTTTGCGACGAGTTCGATTGCATCTCAGACACGATTCATCAGTATGACTATGTGCTGTTACTGACAGAGCAGCCACAGATAGAAGGAGAGTTTACAGGTGCAAAGCTTGATGAGGCGGTTGCTTATAAACAGATCCGAAATGTGAAAAGGAGTGTGATGAATCATCCGTTTACAGTCAGTACGCCAACCGGAAAGATTACTTTTCGGGTAGATGGTGTGCCGTCCTTTGAATTGTTTGTGGGCGAAGTTTCCGGCATACCGCCTACCAATCCGGATATTGTAACAAAAACCGGGACTGAACGACGTCCTGTAGAAACCTGTTACCCGTTGATGATCCGTGTGAAAGACAAAAATATGACTGTAAGGGCACAATGGGATATTTTCTGATGTCGAATATTTATCTTTATAATTAAATATATATGAAATATCTGATAAGCTTTTTGTTTTTAGTCCTTTCTTTTTCAATGAAGAGTGAGGCAAAAGTGACATTATCTTCCATACTTGGAGATAATATGGTATTACAGCAGCAAACAGAAGTCGAACTATGGGGAAAGGCCCGTCCCAATGCTGTTGTGACGGTGAAAACTTCGTGGAACAACCGGGTATATAAATCGTCGTCGGATGGAAAAGGAAACTGGTCTTTGAAGGTATCTACCCCTGTTGCGGGAGGACCTTACAAGATTACTTTCAATGACGGCGAATTGCTCACATTGCAGAATATACTGATTGGTGAAGTCTGGTTCTGTTCGGGCCAGTCGAACATGGAGATGCCTATGGGCGGCTTCGACCGGCAACCGGTCAGAGGGACGAACGATCTCATCGCCAAAGCCAAGCCATCCACACCTATCCGAATGTACACTACAGATTCAAAGGATGGGAGATGGGTACGTCAGTTTAGTAAAACGCCTCAGGAAGACTGCCAGGGCGAATGGCTCGAAAATACCCCGGTGAATGTTTCCCACATCAGTGCCGTGTCTTATTATTTTGCATGTTATATACAGGAAGTGCTGGAAGTACCCGTAGGCATTGTTGTATCTACCTGGGGAGGATCGAAAGTGGAGGCATGGATGAGCAGGGAATCCATAAAGTCTTTTGACAGTATCGACCTTTCCATACTCGACAACGATGCTGAAGTGAAGAATCCCACCGCTACTCCGTGTGTGCTTTATAATGCGAAGATAGCTCCCTTGACTCATTTTGCTGTGAAAGGATTCTTGTGGTACCAGGGAGAAAGTAACCGTGACAATGCCGGTCTTTATCAGAGCCTTATGCCTGCCTTTGTTACTGACCTGCGTGCGAAATGGGGCAGAGGAGAGCTTCCTTTCTACTTTGTGCAGATAGCTCCTTTCAACTATGAAGGGGCCGACGGTACTTCGGCTGCCCGCCTGCGTGAAGTGCAGTTGCAGAATATGAAGGATATACCGAATAGTGGCATGGTGACGACAATGGATGTCGGCCATCCGGTTTTCATTCATCCCGTAGACAAGGAGACGGTAGGAAACAGGCTGGCCTATTGGGCATTGGCACAGACCTACGGTATGAAAGGATTTGGATATGCTCCCCCTGTTTATAAATCAATGGAGATACAGGAGAATAAAATCTATATCAATTTCGATCATGCCCAACGCGGACTGAGCCCAATGTGGACATCGCTCAAAGGATTTGAGATAGCAGGTGAAGATAAAGTGTTCCACCCGGCTTTTGCCGAAATAGAAACCAAGACTGCCCGGCTGGCTGTTTCGAGTGACAAAGTTCCTCATCCTGTGGCCGTGCGGTATGCGTATAAGAATTATGTAGAAGCAAGCATTTTCAGCATTCATGGTATCCCTGCGGCGCCTTTCCGGACTGATAACTGGTAATTCCGTATGAAATATATCCGTGAAAGTCAGTGCGTATATCCATGATTCCCTGTATCTTTGTGTCCTCATTAAAACCATCATTATGGAACTAAAGCATGGATACTATCATCTGATTGCCATACTAACAGTAGCTATCTGGGGACTGACATTCATTTCGACTAAAGTATTGATAAATCACGGGTTGACACCTCAGGAAATATTCTTTTACCGCTTTCTGATTGCATATATAGGCATTTGGGTCATCTCTCCCAAACGTTTGTTCACCGGTAACTGGAAAGATGAATTGTGGCTGGTAGCCGGAGGTATATTCGGCGGCTCGCTTTATTTCTTTACAGAGAATACCGCTTTAGGGATTACGCAGGCTTCGAATGTATCGTTTATCATTTGCACGGCTCCCTTGCTGACCACTATCTTGTCGCTGCTTTTTTATAAGAGCGAAAAGGCATCGAAAGGACTGATATACGGTTCTTTACTGGCATTGATGGGGGTAGGGTTGATTGTTTTTAACGGTAGTTTCGTACTCAAAATATCTCCGATAGGCGATTTGCTGACTTTGCTTGCCGCATTGTCCTGGGCATTCTATAGTTTGATTATTAAAAAAATGGCCGGACGCTATCCTACTGTATTTATCACCCGTAAGATTTTCTTTTATGGAGTGCTGACTATTTTGCCTGCTTTTCTCCTGCATCCGTTGCAGCCCGATGCTGCCGTACTTTTGCAACCGGGCGTATTATTCAATTTGCTATTCCTCGCCGTGCTGGCTTCCCTGATTTGCTATGTACTGTGGAATGTAGTGTTGAAACAGTTGGGAACAGTTCGGGCATCCAATTATATCTATCTCAATCCTTTGGTTACAATGATTGCATCGTCCCTTATTCTGGATGAGAAGATTACTCTGGTAGCTTTGGGCGGTGCTGCTTGTATTGTCTGCGGAGTATATTGGGCGGAAAAGAAATAAAGTTCAGGGAGAACTCTTTATTTTAGGCTATATATTATTTATAAATGAATAAGACCGTCTCTGATAAGAAAGAGGGGCGGTCTTATTTTAGCTGTTTACATCTTATTTATCGAATAGGTAGTTGTTTACCTTTAGGAATTATCCGTCGCTGCTTTTATTTCTTTCGGATTTTAATTTGGTCAATCATAACTCCTTCGTCTAAAGCAGTGATTTTCAGACTCTGTTTCTTTGATGAACTTATTTTATGCGAAGTCGTTCGTTTTGCCTGATTGCTGAGAACATTCAGTTTCCATTCTTCACTTCGTCCTTCGGTGTGAAAGTCGACAATTTGTTCCGGTTCGTTACCGATAGAAATAGCATATCTGATTTGTTTACCTTCAACCGGATGGTTAGGAGTTAAAGCAACCTCTATCAGGATTGAATCAGTATCATTAGCTTTAAAGTTATATATGACATCGCTTCCTTTAGGTAGACTGATGGCTCCACGTTGATAACCCAGACCATGGGTAACGGGGCTTTCTCCGTTAAACTGGGAATAATCTTTTCCATTGAATAGGTAAAGAGGATGATCATCTTCCGGTAGCGGGGTGGTGGATCGGGTATGTGGAACTTTCTTGAACACCGGTAGGCTTTGTGGATAGCTCATCATTTTTTTCCATTTGCCGTTATTAAGGGAGTTATATCTCTCCATTAAGGAGGCCATGTTGTTGTATGCCGTATCGCTCAGTCGCCAGTCTGCTAATTCGTGGCGTGCCAGCTGTCCGTAAAGATGCTTTTTGTTCATTTCGTGGGCTGCACGAACAGGAAACTCGATCAACTGAAACCATACAAATTGTTTATCCGGAGCAACCTTTTGAGACATTGAGGTAACTTTAGCTGCAATTGTTTCGTATTCTTTAATGCGTTGTTTAATGTATTTTTCGCTCCATGGAAGATCGGAGATGATTTTGTATTTAGGGTCTTTTTCTTCTATACGTGTGTTGCCCATAAATTCCGGTTTACGTATGTAGGCAAGGCGGTAATATTCATTCATTACCGGAAGCAGTTCTTTGGCATTTTTTTTTCCGAACTCTCTGCTGAGCCAGGAGTATAAGTGCTTGTCCAGCCCGTTTATATTGTTTTCAATAGCATTGATATCCCATGCCATATCCAGGAACAATTCCGTAAGGTATTCACTGGGCTTGATATCGCCTACATTCAGTATCCACATATCTTGGGCTCCTTTGTCGTAGGCTAATTTCATTTGTGTATAAAGTTGGGCGGGATGGTTAGTTGCCAGCCAAAGGTAACTGTGCGGGCGTCCCCAGTATGAAATGTGATAATAAATACCATTTCCGCCTTTGCGTGCACGCTCTTTGCTGTCAGGGAAATGGCGGATGTACCCATAGTTATCGTCGCACCATAGCAAAGAAACATCTTCTGGCACTTCCAGTCCCATTTTGTAAACGTCCAGTACTTCTTTATAAGGGATGAATACTTGCGATACTTGCTCTACATTCGGATTTACATACTTTGCTATCATTTCCCGCTGATCTTTGAGTACATTAGTCAGGGCTGCTTTCTGTTCTTGTAAGGTGTTTGCACCCTGCATCTTACCATCATGTACTCCACGGATGCCCAAAGTGTAAATATTATCGGAACCGGCGAGCTCTTTGACGCGTTCTTCCCAAAATTTGAGCACATTTTCGCGGTTGTTCACGTAGTCGTACTTTCCGGTTCCGGCTGTTTTCCATTCAGCATTGGTATTTCGCATCATTGGTTCGCAATGGGCAGTACCAATAAATATTCCATATTTGTCTGCAGTCTCCTTGTTGCCCGGTGTCAGGTAGAAAGCGACGGAGCAGGTATGCATGGCAGGCCAGAATGTGTTGGCTCGCAGACGTAACAATAGTTCGAATATCCTTGCATGTGTTTTAGGGCCGATTTGTCCTTTCGTATCAGACGGTTCGTGGGTTAGGTAGCTCCATGGGGTTAGTCCCCAGTCTTCGTCGTTGATAAAGATGCCACGACGGGCAACCGAGGGATATTGGAGTGTTTTGAATCCTTCTTTCAGTTTGAATGATTGCTTTTTCTCTACAGGAGAATCTGCCCACCATTCCCAAGGAGATACACCGATCATTCGTGACAGTTCCAGAATGCCATAAGCAGTTCCGCGCTTGTCACTACCCAGTATGATCAGGTGGTTGTCTTTGACACTAACCAGAAAAGCTTCCTCATGCTGCTTTAGTTCCTGAATATCCTTGATAGCGATGAATTGTTCCGCTTTCTTATTCAGTCCGATTGTGCCTATGTATATATTTCCCTGTTGGTTACTTGTTTTCAACTCTCTGTCGAAAACATTGACATAGTCTTTCTGAAACATCTCAAGGGCGGTGTGGACCACTTGTTCTTCACTATCGTTGATGACCACTGTTACATCTTTATCATTCCGAAAGACAAAACCAGCTGAAGCATAAAGTGGAAAAATAACTCCGATTAAAATGCTGATGATTAATTTTCTCATGGATATTTTATGGGAATAAATGGTTAATTCATTTTGTTTTTAGAGCGATTGTTGCTGGTTGTACTCCTCCTGCACTCACTGTCAATTTCATTTCTCCGGGCTCGTAGCCGGAGCGGACAATTACCATTGCTCTTCCTTTGAAAAGCATCGGTTGAAGTGAGCCGAAACTTGCCATATCTGTTGGAGAAGCATTTCCGGAGCCGATGATCTTGCCGGTTCCTTTATGACTAATCTGTATTTTACGGTCATTGTGAGAGATGATATTTCCTTTTTTATCAACAAGTTCTATTAGTACATAGGAGAGGTCCTGCCCATGAGCTTTCATCTTTGTCTTATCGGCTGTTAATCTGAGGGCGACAGGTTCTCCGGTAGTTTCCAGTATGACGGAATCCCCTTTTCCATTCTCGTTTACTTCCACTGCTGTTAGTTTCCCTGCCTGATAGGGCACTCTAAAGGAAGCTTTATATAGTTCGTTTGTTTCTTTCTCACCTACAAGAGAATCATTCAGGTATAATCTCACTTTAGAAGCACGCGTATATACATTAACTTTCATCATTTTATTTTCCATTCCGGGAAAGGTCCATGATAAGGATTCTTCAGGCCATCCCCAGAAACTTACTTTACGGATCTTACCTTCTGGGACAGGTGTTTCGACTGCCATGCTTATCTTTCTGTTGTGCCATAAAATATCACGATAGTAGGATTGAGCTTTTTTTACGCCTAAAAGGTCAATATCTCCACACCAGCCATTAAACCAGGGCCAACCCATGAACTGGTGTACGTTTTCTTCCGGATCTACTTCGATAGAATTGCCCAGTCCCGATTCGCCGAGGTAATCAATTGCTGTCCATATAAAATCTCCTATGACGTAGGGAAGCTTTTCTACTTTATCCCAGTTTTGAGATGCTTCGTTGGCCACACTTTCACTGCTGTACATGATGCGTTCGGGATATTTGGCATGGTCTTCCTCATAAAAACGCCACATATAATTGTAACCGGCTACGTCAAGATGCCTGAAAGCCTTTTCAAGAGAAAGCATATTCTTCCTGTCTTTATCCCAGTACTTATTTACTCCGGCGGTGACAGGACGGGTATTATCATGCTTAAGTATTTCTTTTTTCAAATCTTCTGCAATCTTGAGTCCATTGTCCGAAATACGTTCCCTGATTTCATTTCCGATGCTCCACATGATTACCGAAGGATGATTACGGTCTCTTAGCACTAAAGACCGGATGTCACGTGCGCTCCACTCGTTAAAATAAAGATGATAATCTTCCGGATTCTTTTTTATTTTCCATTGGTCGAATGCTTCGTCAATAACCAACATGCCTAATCGGTCGCAAGCCGACATAAAACTTTCGGACATTGGGTTGTGGGAGGTACGTACTGCATTGAATCCATTCTGTTTCAGCAATTGTATTTTTCTTTCTTCTGCTCTGTCGAAGGCGGCTGATCCTAAAAGACCGTTGTCATGGTGAACACAGCCACCTTTTAATTTCATAGGTACTCCGTTGAGTTCAAATCCTTTTCCGGTAGAGAAATGTATGGTACGAATACCGAATGGGATGGATAGTTCGTCTTTCTTTTTTTTATTTTTCCAAAGACTGATGTTAGCTATATACAGCTCCGGTGTATCGGTAGACCATAACCGGGGTTTCTTCACTGTGATGGTAAAAGGAATTTCATGTTTATTTCCTGATGTCATTTTTACAGTGCTATTGGTGGTAGACACAACTTTTCCCCTGGGGGAAGTAAGGTTGATATTTACGGTATATTCTCCTTCTTCTGTATCTCCGTTAACAATGGTTGTGTTCAGTATGACGACGGCTTGTTCCTTATCAATGCTGTTGGTGCTTATGAAAGTACCCCAATCCTCAATATAGGACGGTGAAGTACGGATCATCCATACATGACGATAAATACCCGATCCTGTATACCAGCGGGAGTTTTTGCCTTCATTTATAACTTTAACGGCTATTATGTTTTTCTCTCCTGCTGGCTTACAGTAAGGTGTTATGTCTACTCTGAAAGAGGTGTATCCGTAGACATTATAATACGCCTTCTGCCCATTGATCCATATTTCCGATTGGTTATAAATTCCTTCGAAGTATAACTCGTGTCTTTTCCCGGCATCTTCCGGTGAGATAATGAAAGTTTTACGATACCACCCTTTGCCACCCACGGTTTGTCCGGTAGCAAAACCACCTACACTCTCACGGCTGAATGGTCCTACTACTTTATCAGGCTCCTGATTCTCGAGTGGTTCGATGCTCCAGTCATGGGGAAGATCCACTTTTCTCCAGGCAGAATCGTTGTAAACAGGTGATTCTGCATTCCTAACGTCTCCCCGGTAAAAATACCAGTTCCTGTCGAAAAGAGACTTTCTTTCAGATGCTTTCATGTTTAGGGATGGAAGCGTACTCAATAAAAGTAAGTACAAGAAATATTTAAAAAGTCTTGTCTCATAATGGCTGATATTACTCATAGATAGTTTATAGATTGATTATTTTAGAGTTAACCTTTTTAATTTGTTGCAAAAGTAGCGATATGTATAATAAATGTTTTTTCCTATATTTGCATATAGTTATTTCAAATTTGCAATTAACAGAGCTGGTTATGAGAAAGATAATGAACGAGCAGCTTCCTATATCGAAGTCATCCCCTTTGAAGGCTCGTTTTTATGACTACCCTTACTTCACTTATCCGTGGCATTTCCATACGGAGTATGAAGTTATCTATGTAAAAGAAGGTACGGGGATGCGGTTTGTCGGAAATAATGCGGAGAAATATGCGGATGGTGATATCATTCTGCTAGGCTCTGATCTGCCCCATTATATGAAAAGTGATGATGTATATCAAAAAGAAGGCAGTACACTCCGGACAACAGGTACTATCATCCAGTTTGAAAAAGACTTCATGCACCATGCCTTTAATTACTATCCCCATTTCATTAAGATCAAAAATCTGCTTGAAGAGGCACAACGGGGGATTTACTTTCCCGCAGGCTGTTCTTCAAGACTGGTTGAGCTGCTCGAATCCATTCCGTTGGAGACAGGGGTTGACCAGATCACTTCTTTCCTGCAACTTTTGAAAGAGATGGCAAACGTTACTTCCCGGTCTGTAATATCGACTTCTGACTTCGAGAATGATATTATATATGATGGATCGAGAATCGATAAAATCATAGCTTACCTGAATAAAAACTATACGCGACAGATCGACCTGAATGAAATATCCTCTCTGGCTGCCATGAATCCTGCTGCATTCTGCCGCTTCTTTAAGAGTAAAACGGGCAAATCGTTTAAGAATTATATATTGGAGATGCGGATAGGATATGCATGTAAACTGCTGCTTATGGGCGATATGAATATCTCGCAGATTAGTGTGGAGTGCGGATTTGATACTATTTCCCATTTTAACAAGTCATTTAAGAAGCATACCGGATTCAGTCCGTCTTACTATAAAAAGATGATGCTGGCTGAATAAGAAAAAGAGGCGAACGAGACGTATGGACATAAAAAAAGGGTCAACGCCTTGACCCAACCTTTGTTAACCTTAAATCTAATACTATGAAAAACACATTGCAAAGATACGGACTCTTGGGAAATTAGCAAATAATCCAAGTAAAATAGCATGTTTTATAACACGTTTTAAGATTTTCTTCCTGCTTGTTAAGAAATTGGACCTGCTTTTTTAAAAGGATGCAACACTAATTGTGAAAATTGAAACAGGAAATTCCGTTGATTCTCTGACGAAAAACTGTTATCTTTGCTCCGATAATCTCATTATTCACTCAACAAAAAAGAAAAGGAGCGAACCGTGAACGAAGAAGAAATCGTGCTTACCCCCATGATGAAACAGTTTCTGGACTTGAAAGCCAAACATCCGGATGCAGTGATGCTGTTTCGTTGCGGTGACTTTTACGAAACATATTCTACAGACGCCATTGTTGCATCTGAGATTTTAGGAATTACACTGACAAAACGCGCTAATGGGAAAGGAAAGACCGTTGAAATGGCAGGATTTCCCCATCATGCGCTCGATACATATCTTCCGAAGTTGATTCGTGCCGGAAAGCGTGTAGCTATCTGCGACCAGTTGGAAGACCCGAAACTGACGAAGAAACTGGTGAAAAGAGGTATCACCGAACTGGTTACTCCCGGTGTCTCTATCAATGACAATGTACTGAATTATAAAGAAAATAACTTCCTGGCTGCCGTTCACTTCGGAAAGGCTTCCTGTGGAGTTGCTTTTCTGGATATATCTACCGGTGAGTTTCTCACTGCGGAAGGTCCCTTCGACTATGTAGACAAATTGCTGAATAATTTCGGACCGAAAGAGATTCTTTTTGAACGGGGCAAACGCCTGATGTTCGAAGGTAACTTCGGCAGCAAGTTCTTTACTTTCGAACTGGATGACTGGGTCTTTACTGAAACTACTGCCCGCGAGAAACTGCTGAAGCACTTTGAGACCAAAAACCTGAAAGGCTTCGGGGTGGAGCATCTGAAGAATGGTATTATCGCTTCCGGCGCTATCCTGCAATATCTGACGATGACACAGCATACACAGATCGGGCATATCACTTCGCTGGCCCGTATCGAGGAAGATAAGTATGTGCGTCTGGATAAGTTTACTGTCCGCAGCCTCGAGTTGATCGGCAGTATGAATGATGGCGGCAGCAGTTTGCTCAATGTGATCGACCGGACAATCAGCCCGATGGGGGCCCGTCTGCTGAAACGCTGGATGGTTTTCCCGTTGAAAGATGAGAAGCCCATCAACGACCGTCTGAATGTGGTGGAATACTTTTTCCGTCAGCCGGACTTTAAGGAGCTGATTGAAGAGCAGTTGCACCTGATAGGAGACCTGGAACGTATTATCTCCAAAGTAGCCGTAGGACGGGTGTCGCCACGTGAGGTAGTTCAGCTGAAAGTTGCTCTGCAGGCTATTGAGCCCATTAAGCAGGCTTGTCTCGAAGCGGATAATGCCAGTCTGAACCGGATAGGCGAACAACTGAATCTTTGCATTTCTATTCGTGACCGGATTGCTAAAGAGATCAATAATGATCCTCCTTTGCTGATCAACAAAGGTGGAGTGATTAAAGACGGTGTGAATGAGGAACTGGATGATTTGCGCCGTATCTCCTACTCCGGGAAAGATTACTTGCTGCAGATACAGCAGCGTGAGAGTGAGCAGACGGGTATTCCGAGCTTGAAGGTAGCTTACAATAATGTATTCGGTTATTATATAGAAGTCCGCAACATACATAAGGATAAGGTTCCGCAGGAATGGATTCGTAAGCAGACGCTGGTCAATGCAGAACGCTATATCACACAGGAACTGAAGGTATACGAAGAAAAGATTCTGGGAGCGGAAGATAAGATTCTCGTCCTGGAAACCCAGCTTTATACTGACTTGGTGCAGGCATTGACGGAGTTCATCCCGCAGATACAGATTAATGCGAATCAGATAGCCCGTCTGGACTGCCTGTTGTCTTTCGCTAATGTGGCGCGTGAGAATAATTATATTCGCCCGATTATTGAGGATAATGATGTGCTGGATATCCGCCAGGGACGTCACCCTGTGATTGAAAAGCAGCTTCCGATTGGTGAGAAGTACATTGCCAATGACGTAATGCTGGATAGTACCACACAGCAGATCATCATTATCACAGGTCCGAACATGGCAGGTAAGTCTGCGCTCTTGCGCCAGACTGCACTGATTACGCTGTTGGCGCAAATCGGTTCGTTTGTACCTGCGGAACGTGCTCATATCGGCTTGGTGGATAAGATTTTCACCCGTGTGGGTGCCAGTGATAATATTTCGGTAGGCGAGTCTACTTTTATGGTGGAAATGAATGAGGCTGCGGATATTTTAAATAATGTCTCTTCCCGGAGTCTGGTGCTATTCGATGAGTTGGGGCGCGGTACGTCTACTTATGACGGTATTTCTATTGCCTGGGCCATCGTAGAGTATATCCACGAACATCCGAAAGCGAAAGCACGCACCTTGTTTGCCACCCATTATCATGAACTGAACGAGATGGAGAAATCCTTCAAGCGTATCAAGAACTACAATGTGTCTGTGAAGGAAGTGGACAATAAAGTGATTTTCCTCCGTAAGCTGGAACGTGGAGGAAGCGAACACTCCTTCGGTATCCATGTAGCAAAAATGGCGGGTATGCCGAAGAGTATTGTGAAGCGTGCCAATGCCATTTTGAAACAATTGGAATCGGATAACCGTCAGCAAGGTATCTCCGGCAAACCATTAGCGGAAGTCAGTGAGAACAGAAGCGGTATGCAACTCAGCTTCTTCCAGTTGGATGACCCGATACTTTGCCAGATTCGCGATGAGATACTCAATCTGGATGTGAATAATCTTACTCCGATTGAGGCGTTGAATAAGCTGAATGATATTAAGAAGATAGTCAGGGGCAAATAATGATGAACTGCACTCCTAAAGTTCTGTGTCCAACTTTTGGGGTGCAGTTCAGTTATTTCCTGCACCCGTAGATTTCCACATCCCCAATGCGGGCTATACCATCTTCCCCTGCATCCTGTATCAGCAGGCGTACATATCTTCCGCTTGTCGGAGTGATATCTACGTCCGTCACAGATACTGTATTTCCTTTTTGGATATCTACACGAGTCCATTTCTTACCGTCCTGACTGACTTCTATTGAAAAAGACCGTGTATTTAGTCGTTCCGGTAGTCCTGCGTTTCCGGCATGACGTACTACATAACGACTGATCAGGTATTCATTTTTAAAATCGAATTGTATCCAAGCGCGATTCCCTTCTTTCTTAGATATCCACAGGTGTCCTTCGCAGGGCGTGCCGTCTGCTGCAAACTTCGTTTCTGTGGAAGTCGGACTGGAAGTTATCTTCATTTTGGGTAAGAGTGTCAGATTGAAAGGCAGGTAATTGGCCTGATTGTGAAGATTGAAGAAATGGTCGCCCCGGCAGATTACAATATTGCCCGGTGATAGTTCTTCCAGACGCTTCTTCAAGACAACGATATTGTCCGGTCCCATTTTCCAGGATTCACCTTGTGCGGAAAGGAATATGGGATGCGAACCGTCAAATTTGGCTATGGTGTCTCTCCAGAAGGAGTAGATTACATCCACTCCGTTGGCATAACAAGGAAGATTCGGAACGAAGGCGAGTTTATGGTCCTGTATGTAAGTCGGCACTTTATACGGGCGTCGTTCCCAGTCTTGTTGTGTCAGGCCGTACAGGTAACGGCAGTTACGGGCATAAGCTCCCATTTGCTTCTGATTTACTTCGTCCCAGATGGTGATGACACGTAGTCCGCTTTTCTCCAGGTATTGCTGGGTCAGTTTTGCATAAGGGGTGAAGTCTGTTCCGGAGGTTGCATTCCAAAGATAATTGTGAGCGTCGTAAATCAACGAATATCCCATACCGGAGGGGCCGGATGCAAAGAAGTCGTTGGGGGTGGCTGTCGTGTAATAATGATTAAGCAGTCCCGGTCCGAAGTCCACTAATCCCGGGCTGATCGTCCAGTTGATAGGTATCACGCCTCTTCCTTTTTTGTCCCATAGTTCGGACATGGCATGCTGGCAGTATTGCACGTTGTCGCCGTCGCTCATATATAGTGCCAGATAAATTTTGTTTTCCAGTGCGGGCATTTTGGGTATTTCCGGATACTGAATCTGCTGTTGCATGCCTGCATACACTGTTGTATTTTCATAGAAATCGGAAGGGATGGTTGAGAGCCCATATTCTGTGGCAAGGCCTATACCGGAGCGTTCTTCGGCATACCAACCGGTAATGATGCTTTCTCCCGGCTGCATGGTTTTCATAAACTTGCGTAATACTGTATTTTCTTTCCAGTCACGTGCGTCCAGCCACACGATAGCTGCTCCTGATGCAACTGCCAAGTCGCGTACAAAGCCGCGTTGGGGCGGAAGGCTGATGAGCAGACGGTGCGTGCACTTTTTCCAGTACTGGTCGTACATGTATTCGTAGATTTCCGTGGCTTTGGTGTAAGGCAGCTTTCTGAGGTCTGCCAATACGGGAAGCTGGATATTTTGTTGCTTTAAAAGCTCGTATAGTTGGGAAGTTACGGGAATTGCATCTTCCAGTCCGGCAACTGTTGAGGCCAGGTTCAGGTAATGGACGCTCTTTTCCGGATCGTATAGAATCACTCCTTTCAGTTCATTCTTGTATTTGCTTACTAACCGCATGTATTGGGTAGCTTCGAGTTCGTTGACGGATAAATTCAGCAAGCGGGGCCATTTATGTTTACCTTCGCTGAAATGCTCGTACAAGAAGATGCGTGGTTGCCGCTTGTTGATTATCCCCTGTACAGCCAGCAGCATCGTCTTTTCTTCCGAAGATAGCTTACCCTGTTTCATATCTATTCCGTCCAGCTGTGATGCAGGAGTGGCAAAATGAGGCAGCATCTGACCTGCCGGCCAGTAAGTTCCGCTTTCTATGGTTTGGTGTTGGCTGACAGGAATGTATTGGTTGGTTCCCTGTTGAGCATATAATACAGAGACTGGCAGGGATATAAAGCATGTCAATATAAGAAGTTGTCTATAGAATAGTTTCATTGCTATGTGTATTAGTGTGTTTCATTTCAGAAACTCTTCCACCTTTTTGTAAAATAAAGAAAGATGATGACCGTCAATAAACCCGTGATGAATAGTCATGGCGATAGGCATCACCAGCTTGCCTTCCCTTACGACGGCTTTTCCGGCATTCAGCAGCGGATAGTTGTTACCGCTTTTCTTTTCCTGTGTGCCGGTGATGGAAGTAAAATATAAGTCGGGAGTTGCGCTAAGCAGAATCAGCCCGTAATCTCCGTCGGCTACTTCTCCGTTTTCTGCTGCATACGGATCACCGTCTTCGGGGATGGCTTCAATAATCATTTTGGCTTCCCGATAGAAAGTGTCGAAATCGTTGTGGTAAGGAAAACGAGTGGTGAAGAACTTGCCGTTCTCTTTTATCTTGATGGGAGAAAGCATATCTATGGCGTCATAGAGCACCACACGCCCCTCCGTATCGATGCGGTAACGAAACTCCGGAATCTCGTTGGCTGCACGCAGCACTGCGTACAGATAGTGGAGAAAGAAAGACTGTCCCGCCGCTTTGGCTCGCTGTTTGGCGCCTCCGCATTCTACTTCCGAGGTAATGGATAATTGGGGATTCTGGAAATGGCGGAAGAAGTTGAAATTCTCCTTCCGCTCCCAGTTTTCTATATCTATAATCCGTTTCATTTCTTAGCCACTTTCTTCCGGTCATAGAAGAACATGAAGTAGATACCTATGATGATGAATGGAACGCTTAGCCATTGTCCCATGTTGAACATCATGTGATCTTCGAAGGCTTCCTGATTCTCCTTCACAAATTCGATGAAGAAACGGAAGGTGAAGATATAAGCCAGGCAGAGACCGAAGAAGAATCCACGGTGTAGTTTCTTGCTATAATTCTTGTAAAGATAGAACATGATGAAGAACAGAATCAGGTAGGCAATCGCTTCGTAAAGCTGTCCCGGATGGCGGGGCAACATGTCTACCCGTTCGAACACGAATGCCCAGGGCACGTCGGTCGGTTTACCGATAATTTCGGAGTTCATCAAGTTTGCCAGACGGATGAAGCAGGCAGTGACAGGCGTAGCGACAGCAATCATGTCCACTACATCCATATAATGAAGCTTCGTCTTGCGGCAATACAGCCAGAGAGCGATCATCAATCCAAGTGTACCTCCGTGGCTGGCAAGTCCTTCGTAACCGGTGAATTTCCATCCTCCGCCGGGCAGGAACTTGATTGGCAGAAGCATTTCCACAAATCCTTTTCCGCTTGTCAGATACTGTCCCGGATCGTAGAACAGGCAGTGTCCCAGACGCGCGCCAATCAGAATTCCGAAGAAACAATAAAAGAAGAGGGGATCAAATTTCTTCTCGTCTATTTTTTTGTCACGATATTGGTAGTGGACGATGATGTAGGCAAAGAAGATTCCTACTGCCCACAATAATCCGTAGTAACGGATAGAAATGCCGAACAGGTTGAATAGTTCGGGGTTCGGATTCCAATTGATAGATAATAAGAGGCTATTCATGTTGGATAACGGTTTACGGTTTGATAATTAGTGTTTTGTGAATTTTTCGGCAACCATCCGGTAAGTTGGTATGTCGATACCTTGCTCCTCGGCTGCTGCAATCATGTCAAACAGCAAACCTTGTATTTCCGATTCATGTCCCCGTGCCAGATCCTTTTGCATGGAAGCGGTACTGTCGGGATCGAGTTTATCAATGACTTTCAAATTGTAGCTGACCGGATCTTCGGGAAATTCGACTCCTAGCTTACGTCCCAGTGCAGCACTCTCGGTAGAAAGCCCGATGAATGTATCCCGTACTTTTCCCTGTTTCTGCACTTCGCCCATCGGTACGTCGTAGTAGGCTCCGGTGACAGCCATTGCCGAGATAAACGACCACTTGACAAATGTATCCCGATTGATGTCCGGAGAGATTTCAGCCTTGATTCCACTTTCCTGAAGATCTTTCTGAATAGCTTCCAGAACGCCCGGAGCTACCTGTGTCCCTTTGTGGGCACCATACACCAGCCGGAAGATTTTTCCCATCTGGGTTATTTCTCCCGCACCGGAAACAAAGCCTACAATGTAGATACATCCATCCAGTACGGTTACCTCCGGAACCAGGCGCTGAATGCGCGGACCGGTTCCGTAAACATTCAGGATAGGGATAACGACCGTCTTGTCGTGTGATGCCCTTTTGATGAGTTCGGTAATCGAATCGACGGAATATCCTTTCACGCAGACAAAGATCACGTCTGCTTTTCCATTGAATTCTTCTGCATTCATAGCAGGGATAGCCAGCGCATGCTCTCCCTTTAAATCTGATTTCAGTTTCAGGCCGTTTGTCTGTATGGCCTGCAGATGAGCTCCGCGGGCAATACAAGTAACATCTTTTCCGGCAAGTGACAAGAATCCTGCGATACTGCCACCGACGCCTCCGGTTCCTGCAATGAGATATTTCATAATTTAATGAAGAATTAAGAATGAAGAATTAAGAATGAAGAATTAAGAATGAAGAATTAAGAATGAAGAATTATGAATGAAGAAAAGTGACCGGTGGAGTTTCTGCCTGATACTAAATTCATCATTTTTAGTTCTTCATTCTTCATTTATTATTATACGTTGAAGCGGAAGTGCATGATGTCGCCATCCTGTACTACATATTCTTTTCCTTCCACACCCAGTTTCCCGGCTTCCTTGACGGCTGCTTCCGAACCGTATTGGATATAATCATCGTATTTGATTACTTCTGCACGGATAAATCCTTTTTCGAAGTCAGTATGGATTACACCTGCACATTGCGGAGCTTTCCATCCTTTCTCATAAGTCCATGCACGTACTTCCTGTACGCCCGCTGTGAAGTAGGTTTCGAGGTTCAGCAGCTTGTAAGCTGATTTGATAAGACGTGCAACACCCGATTCTTCCAGGCCTACTTCGGCAAGGAACATCTGGCGGTCTTCGTATGTTTCCAGTTCTGCGATGTCTGCTTCGGTTTTTGCAGCGACAACGAGGATTTCTGCGTTTTCATCCTTTACAGCTTCACGAACCATGTCTACGTATTTGTTGCCGTTTACGGCACTTGCTTCGTCTACGTTGCAGACGTACATTACCGGTTTGCTGGTCAACAGGAAAAGTTCGTGAGCGATTTTCTGCTCGTCTTTTGTTTCAAAGGTCACGGTACGTGCGGATTTTCCTTGTTCCAGAGCATCCTTGTATTGCACGAGTACGTCATAAGCTTGTTTGGCAGCTTTGTCTCCACCTGTCTGAGCCTGTTTTTGTACTTTCTGTATACGGCTTTCGATTGTTTCCAGGTCTTTCAGCTGAAGTTCATAGTCGATAATTTCCTTATCGCGGACGGGGTTTACGCTTCCGTCTACGTGTGTCACGTTATCATCGTCGAAGCAACGAAGTACATGGATGATTGCGTCTGTTTCGCGGATATTGGCAAGGAACTTGTTTCCCAGTCCTTCGCCTTTGCTTGCACCTTTCACCAGTCCGGCGATGTCTACGATTTCTACTGTTGTAGGAACAATTCGTTGGGGGTGTACCAACTCTGCCAGTGCGTTCAGACGTTCATCGGGAACAGTGATAACACCTACATTCGGTTCGATTGTACAGAAGGGGAAGTTTGCCGCTTGCGCTTTTGCGTTTGACAAACAGTTGAAAAGTGTCGATTTACCTACATTCGGAAGTCCGACAATACCACATTGCAATGCCATATTAATCTATTATTTCTTTTATTATGATCCATACATGTGAGCAATGGGTTGGCACTAATCTCCCGATAAAAACAGTCCTGATTGCCAACTTGCTCATTTTAGTTTGCAAAGATAATCATTTTTTGAGCTAATGAGGGAAACTTGGTATACTTTCTGTCTTTTTCTGATAATTGTGCAGGTTTGGAAAAAGGTCTGGAGCAAATTGACAAAATGAATTTTTAATCTCTTTAGAAGGTTCTTTTTCTGCCTGACGGCAGGAACGGATGGAAATAAAGGAATGAAAATCTGTATTTCGTTCATAAATAGGGTGGTATATGAATCTTTACAATTCTAATAATTCGGTATTCATACCTTTCCTGTCAAATAGGGTAGCTTGACTTGTTGGATACCGTTAGCTGACATGCAGAACATTAATGGCTGACATGTCAGGTAGCCTTACTCAACGTGTCAGTCATTAATGTGCTGCAAGTTGGATATATATATTCTGCATGTCAGATAACAACACTTTTGCATAATCTTCCATTCAAACGGGACAGATATACAGATCATCTGTATATTCATGCATTGCCTTATTTCCCCGAAGGCTGGTTTGCTCGTTTTTGAAAATGCATCTGTCAGCAGAATCGTCAATATGGTGCCATTGGTCTTCTTATTCTTCGGTTTTTCTCTCTATTCGAAAATGATTAAGAATAAGGTGAAAATCCAGTATTTATTCGATAAAGGGGTTAGGAAGCTGTAAAGTCTAGTACTTGGCTTGATACTTCTTATAAAAGATTAGGAACAAGGTAAATCCGATCAGCGCAAACGGAACACCTGTCAAGGCAGGATAGCGATAGCCACCACTAACTGCAAGTCCTCCTGCATAAGCACCGATAGCATTTCCCAAATTGAACGCAACTTGTACGCAGGCAGCTCCCAACATCTCTCCACCTTTAGCTACCCGGATAATCAATAGTTGCTCCGGACTGGAGACAGCAAACAGTCCTGCTGTACAGAGGCACATCAGTAGAGCAGCCGCCCATTTGTAAGGAGAGAGGAAGAAGATAAGCAGCAGCAGCAGACAGATAAGTGCTTGTGCAGCAGTACCTACCTTTCCGGGAGAGTAACGGTCAGAGAGTCGTCCACTGATCAGATTGCCCATGACCATACCGAATCCGGCAAGAATCATCAGAGGGGTGATGCTTTCGGCAGAGAAACCGGAAACATTTGTCAACATGGGATTAATATAGCTGTACCAGCAGAATACACCGCCATTTCCCAATGCCGTAGCACCGAGAATCAGCCAAGGAGCCGGAGTTTTGAGAAAGCGGAACTGTCCTTTGAAGCCGGTATCTTTCAGTCCTTCTACATGAGGAACCCATCGCCAGATATAATACAGAATGACGATTCCCCAAAGACCTACCAGCAGGAAGGTAGCACGCCACGAAAGCATGGTGCTTAAAGAAGTTCCCAATGGTACACCGAATAGGTTGGCAATGGTCATTCCGGCAATCATGATGGAGACAGCTTCCGAGCTTTTACCTTTATCGGCAAGTCTTTCTGCCACAATAGAACCTACTCCGAAATAGGCTCCATGAGGAAGTCCGGAGATGAATCGGGAAATAAGCAGCATCCAGTAACTAGGTGATAAGGCTGCACAGATATTACCTATCATAATCAGGGTGACTAATACCAGCAATATATGTTTTAATGGATACTTCCGGGCCAATGTTAATACGGGGGCACCTACACAAACCCCCAATGCATAGGCGGAAATAAAATGCCCGGCAGTAGGGATACTTATCTGTAAATCTCTCGCTACATTGGGCAGTATACCCATCATCACAAACTCTGCGATACCCAATCCGAGGGTACCGAATGCCAATGCAATAAGACTCTTCTTCATACGAAACTTAACCTAATACCTGTTACTTTTTTTACCTTACTTTATTTAAAAGTGACTTTTATCGGAGCGCAAAGGTAAAACAAAATATCTCAGGGTGAGTTCGCCATGAAAGATTTTGATTTAAATCAATTTATACGGTTTAGAGGTAGGACGGATATATGGAGTTATCCACTAATAGCTCAATCCGGGAGAAAGGAAAAGGGAGTCAGTTCAATGAGTAGTCCGATTAAATACAATGACTTTAAACCGCTTTTTTGAGGATTTTATAAGAGATTATTTACAAATATTCTTTAAATATCAGATAGTTAATAATTTCTTTATAGCCGGGCTCTTAATAATTTGTCGGATACTTCATATCTGTTTTATCCTGGTGTGACCAGATTTATGGCCATTATTAGAAATGTAATTATTGCAAATATAATAATTATCCTCCGTCTGTTTTTTAATGGCCTCATTTATCATAATAATTGTAAGAAAGGCTTGAGGTTTCTGAAAGACTTTTATCTTTGCAGTAATAATATGCATAGACTATGAGAAAGATTGTTTTGATTTTCGTGACAGTTGTCCTTCCCTGTTTGCTTTGTGCAAGAAATGATGATAAGAGTACCGACGCGTTGCTTCGTCAGATTGATGGTATCATTAAGAACCGCCAGACTTACGGAGCAGAGAAGGAAGCTCGTATTGCTGACCTGAAGAAACTACTTTCGGAAGCAACTTCCGATGAACAGCGTTATGGGTTTTGTGGCAGGCTCTTCGATGAATATCGGGCCTATAATCTGGATTCTTCTTATGTATATGCACAAAGAAAGCAGAATCTGGCTTCTCATATGGGAAAACAAGATTATCTGGATGATTCCGCGATGAATATGGCAGAGGTAATGGGAACAACCGGAATGTATAAAGAAGCTCTGGAGCAGCTGGGGCAGATAGACAAGAAGACATTGCCCGATTATCTGTATTCCTATTACTATCATTTATATCGTACCATCTATGGACTGATGGGAGACTATGCCGTCACGGAAAAAGAAAAGAAGGCATATTACCGGATGACAGACCTGTATCGGGACTCTCTTTTGCAGATAAATGCTTCCGATTCTTTGGGGCACGTATTAGTCATGGCTGATAAATGTATAGTCCATGCCCAATATGATGAAGCAATTCGTATGCTGATGGATTATTACAGAAGACCTTCGATGGATGAACACTCCAAAGCTATGATTACCTACACCCTTTCAGAAGGATATCGCCTGAAGGGAGATAAAAAAGGGCAAAAGCACTATCTGGCTCTTTCGGCTATTGCCGATTTGAAATCGGCGGTGAAAGAATATGTATCTCTTCGGAAACTGGCCTCTCTTGTCTATGAGGACGGAGATATAGACCGCGCTTATAATTATCTGAAGTGCTCGTTAGAAGATGCTACTCTTTGCAATGCCCGTCTGCGTACATTAGAAATCTCTCAGGTGTTCCCTATCATCGATCAGGCCTACCAACTGAAAGCGAAGCGGCAGCAACAGGAAATGAAGATATCGCTGATCTGTATTAGCTTGCTTTCTATCTTTTTGCTGGTAGCTGTCTTCTTTGTTTATAAACAGATGAAGAAAGTGGCGGCAGCCCGTCGTGAAGTGCTTGACACCAATACACTGTTGCAAGAGCTGAATGAAGAACTTCATCACTCCAATTCACAACTGAAAGAGATGAACCATACGCTTTCAGAAACGAACTATATCAAAGAAGAGTATATCGGGCGATATATGGACCAATGTTCTACATACCTCGACAAAATGGATCTGTACCGTCGCTCTCTGAATAAGACTGCGGCTGCTGGTAAGGTTGAAGAACTCTATAAAGCAATCAAATCCTCCCAATTCCTCGAAGAAGAATTGAAAGAGTTCTATGCTAATTTCGATATGACCTTCCTGCAGCTCTTCCCCAACTTCGTGGAAGAATTCAATGCTCTGCTCGTTGAGCCGATGCAACCTAAGGCGGGAGAACTATTAAATACCGAGCTTCGTATCTTTGCTCTTATCCGGCTGGGGATTACGGATAGTACGAAGATTGCCCAATTCCTGCGTTATTCTGTTACTACCATCTACAATTACCGGACGCGTGTCCGTAATAAAGCACTTGGCGAACGAGATGAGTTTGAGGCTAAAGTGATGAAAATAGGTAAGGTAGAAGAGAAGGTTGCGGAGACGGAAGAGAAAGCCGCCCGCCCGGAATAGAGAAAATGAAGGGAAAAGTGAAAACCGGTAAGACGAAAAAGTAAGAAAACCACTACTTTTTTAGCATAATTGTTATTCTATAATAATCTTATTATTAATGGTTTATACTGTATGTTACTGTATAAATCACTATATTTTTGCTATCTCTCAAAAGAAGCGGGTTTAATTGTGGATACTTTTGTTTCAGCGAGAACAAATAGTAATCCTAATATTAACTTTAAATTATTGTACATGAAACAGAGCATGAAGTCGAAAGGCTTTGAACGCCGCCTCTTATTAATAATGTGGGGCTTGTTCCTATCTCTTAGTGCATTTGCACAACAGATTACAGTAAAAGGACATGTGGCAGACGCCGCAGGTGAGCCGGTTATCGGTGCCAGCGTGATAGAAGGGAAATCCACGAATGGTACGATTACCGATATAGACGGTAACTTCTCATTAAGTGTTTCAGCCAACAGCACACTGACTGTCTCTTTTGTCGGCTATAAGACGCAAACCATTTCGGTGAACGGGAAAACCTCGTTGAAAGTAACTTTGCAGGAAGATACGGAAGTATTGGATGAAGTAGTTGTAATAGGTTACGGAACAATGAAAAAGAGCGATTTGACCGGTGCCGTGTCTTCTGTCGGGGTGAAAGATATCAAAGACTCTCCGGTAGCCAATATCGGTCAGGCGATGCAAGGCAAGGTATCCGGCGTACAGATTATCGATGCCGGTAAGCCGGGTGACAATGTTACCATTAAAATCCGTGGCTTGGGAACGATCAATAACAGTAACCCTTTGATTGTCATCGACGGAATCCCTACCGACTTGGGATTGTCTTCTCTGAACATGGCTGATGTAGAGCGGGTAGACGTATTGAAAGATGCTTCGGCAACGGCTATCTACGGTTCGCGTGGTGCAAATGGTGTAGTGATGATTACCAGCAAACGTGGTGTAGAAGGTGCGGGAAAGGTAACGGTAAATGCCAACTGGGCGGTTCAGAATGCAACCAAGGTGCCTGATATGCTGAACGCCGCTCAATATGCTGCCCTGAGCAATGATATGCTGTCTAATAATGATGATAATACAAACCCTTACTGGGCAGACCCTTCTTTATTGGGAGCAGGAACGAACTGGCTGGATGAGATGCTGCGCACGGGAGTGAAACAAAGTTACTCTGTGAGCTACTCCGGCGGTACGGAGAAGGCTCATTACTATGTATCCGGTGGTTTCCTCGATCAGTCCGGTATCGTAGAAAGCGTTAATTACCGTCGTTTCAATTTCCAGGCCAACAGCGATGCTCAGGTCAATAAGTGGCTGAAGTTCACGACTAACCTGACGTTCAGTACCGATGTGAAAGAAGGTGGATCTTACAGTATCGGAGATGCAATGAAAGCACTTCCCCCCCAGCCGGTGAAGAATGAAGACGGCAGTTGGAGCGGTCCCGGGCAGGAGGCGCAATGGTACGGAAGTATTCGCAACCCGATCGGTACACTGCACATGATGACCAATGAGACCAAAGGATATAACTTTCTGGCAAATATTACCGGAGAGATCACCTTTACCAAATGGCTGAAGCTGAAAAGTACCTTCGGTTATGATGCCAAATTCTGGTTTGCCGACAACTTTACTCCGGCTTATAACTGGAAACCGAACCCGGTAGAAGAATCCTCCCGCTATAAAAGCGATAACAAGTCGTTCACCTATTTGTGGGACAATTATTTTGTATTCGATCATACTTTCGCCCGGAAACATCGTGTGGGTGTCATGGCTGGTTCTTCTGCTCAATGGAACAACTACGACTATCTGAATGCTCAAAAGAATATCTTCATGTTTGATAATATCCACGAGATGGACAACGGTGAGAAGATGTACAGTCTCGGCGGTAGCCAGAGTGACTGGGCACTGCTTTCTCTGATGGCACGTCTCAACTATTCTTACGAAGATAAATACCTGCTCACAGCCACTGTACGTCGTGACGGTTCTTCCCGTTTCGGCAAGAACAACCGTTGGGGAACTTTCCCTTCCGTCTCTCTGGCATGGCGCATTTCTCAGGAAGACTGGTTTCCGAAAGACAACAACTTCCTGATGAACGATCTCAAACTACGCATCGGATACGGTGTGACCGGTAATCAGGAAATCGGTAACTACGGTTTTGTTGCTTCCTATAATACGGGAGTCTATCCTTTCGGCAACAATAATTCTACCGCTTTGGTATCGACCACCCTTTCCAATCCGAATATTCATTGGGAAGAAGTGCGCCAGACCAACTTCGGTGTAGATATGAGCCTGTTCAACTCACGTGTCAACCTTTCGCTGGATGCATATATCAAGAAGACAACCGATATGTTGGTGAAAGCTTCCATTCCTATCACTTCCGGCTTTGAAGATACTACCGAAACCTTCACTAATGCCGGCAAGATGCGTAATAAGGGAGTGGAAATGACCCTGCGTACCATCAATATGAAAGGTCTTTTCTCTTGGGAATCTGCTTTGACGGCTACCTATAACAAGAACGAAATTCTGGACTTGAACAGTGAGACCCCGATGTTTATCAATCAGATGGGCAACTCCTACGTGACTATGCTCAGAGCCGGTTATCCGATTAATGTATTCTATGGATATGTGACTGACGGGCTTTTCCAGAACTGGGATGAGGTAAACCGCCACGCTACCCAGCCGGGAGCCGCTCCGGGTGATATCCGTTTCCGGGACTTGAATAACGACGGAGTCATCAACGATGAAGACCGTACCGTAATCGGCAATCCGAACCCGAACTGGTTCTTCTCTCTGACCAACAATTTTTCTTATAAGGGATGGGAACTCTCTGTTTTCCTGCAAGGTGTATCGGGTAATAAAATTTATAATGCCAACAATGTAGACAACGAAGGAATGGCAGCCGCTTACAACCAGACCACAGCCGTATTGAACCGCTGGACAGGCGAAGGAACTAGCAACTCCATGCCCCGCGCTATCTGGGGAGACCCGAATCAGAACTGCCGTGTATCCGACAGATTTGTAGAAAACGGTTCATACCTCCGTCTGAAGAACATTACACTTTCGTATACACTGCCCAAAAAGTGGATGCAAAAGATTCAGCTGGAAAATGCCCGCATCTCCTTCTCTTGCGAGAATGTGGCCACTATTACCGGATATTCCGGCTTCGACCCGGAAGTTGACGTCAATGGTATCGACAGCAGCCGCTACCCGATTTCACGTACATTCAGCATGGGTTTGAACTTTAACTTTTAAATCAGGAGGAAGAATATGAAAAAGATAACAACTTTGGTGATGATGTTTGCCATGCTGGCATTGACATCATGCAACGATTTCTTAGATAAATATCCTAAATATGGAGTCGATCCCGAATCGGAAGTAACGAACGAGATTGCTGTGGCACTGACCACTGCCTGCTATAAGACTCTCCAGTCGTCCAATATGTACAACCAGCGTATATGGAGTCTTGATATCATTGCGGGCAACAGTGAGGTAGGTGCCGGAGGGGGAACTGACGGACTGGAAACTGTTCAGGCTTCCAACTTCATAGCCCAGAGCGATAATGGCTTTGCCTTGTACGTATGGCGCTCTCCGTGGGTAGGTATCGGACGTTGTAACATCGTACTTTCCAATCTGCCTTCGGCTGCTGTCTCTGATGAGATAAAGACCCGTTGCATGGGTGAAGCGTATTTCCTGCGTGCACATTATTATTATATTCTGGTGCGTCTGTATGGAGGTGTACCTTTGCGCCTGCAACCGTTTGAGCCGGGAGAATCTACGGATATTGCCCGTAATACGGTAGATGAGGTATATGCCCAGATTCTTTCCGACTGTAAGAATGCAGTGGCGATGCTTCCTCCGAAGAGCAGTTATGGAGACAGCGACAGAGGACGTGCCTGCAAAGAAGCCGCAATGGCCATGCTGGCGGATATTTACCTGACACTTGCTCCTAACCATCGCGAATACTATGATGAAGTCGTGACTCTATGCAATGACATTGCCGCGATGGGATATGATCTGACTCAATGCAATTATGCCGATAACTTCGATGCTACCATCAACAATGGTGCGGAATCCCTTTTCGAAGTACAATACTCCGGAAGCACGGAATATGACTTCTGGGGCGGTGATAACCAGTCATCCTGGCTGTCGACTTTCATGGGACCTCGTAATTCAAGTCTGGTAGCCGGTGCTTATGGATGGAACCTGCCTACAGAAGAGTTCTTCAAGCAATACGAAGACGGTGATTTACGGAAAGACATAACTGTATTGTATCAGGGCTGTCCCGCTTTTGACGGCATGGAGTACAGACGTTCCTGGTCGAATACAGGTTATAATGTGCGCAAGTTCCTTGTGTCGAAGACCGTCTCTCCGGAGTATAATACCAACCCCAACAACTTCGTAGTATACCGCTATGCGGATGTCCTGCTGAAGAAAGCGGAAGCATTGAACGAACAGGGACATCCCGAACTGGCTGCCGGACCTCTGAACATCGTTCGTCAGCGTGCCGGGCTGGCAGATGTGCCGACTACCCTGACCCAGACCGAAATGAGGGAGAAGATTATTCATGAGCGCCGGATGGAGCTAGCTTTTGAAGGACACCGCTGGTTTGATATGATCCGTATTGATAATGGAAACTATGCGCTGACATTCCTGAAATCCATCGGTAAGAATAATGTGACCAAAGAACGCCTCCTGCTGCCTATTCCGCAGACAGAGATGGACTCCAATCATCTGATGACTCAGAATCCCGGTTATTAATCTGTTTTATAATCATTCATTTAGATCAATAATATGATGAAGAAATATATATATCAGTTGTTATGCTCTCTTTTCATCGGCGGAACCATGGTTGCCTGTGCCGAGGATTATATGGAGACAGATAAAGGACATGATACCCTTACCCTTTCGGTGAATCAGCAGGAGCTGGTGTTGAACGAGAAGAACCATAGTCAGGAAGCGCTTGCCCTTTCGTGGACTACCGGAACGAATTACGGAAGCGATAACCGCATCTCTTATACGCTGGAACTGGCTGAGGCAGGAACAGACTTTGCCAATGCTTACTCAGTAGATTTGGGCACAGGAACGTACCAGTGGACAAAGAAAGTAGAAGAACTTAACCAGTTTCTGAATACGCAGCTTGGTATCGGCTATGCAGTGAAAGCAGAGCTGGAAGCACGTATCACAGCTGTCGTTGCCGGAATGGAAGATCAGAAGCAGAGTGCAACGGCTGCCTTCACGGTGACTACTTACCAGCCGGTTACTACCACACTTTACTTGATTGGCGACGCTACTCCGAAAGGATGGAGTGCCGACGAAGCGACGGCAATGGAGCGTACGGACAACGGACAGTTTACGTGGACCGGAAAACTGACAGCCGGATCGTTTAAGTTTATAACGACTTTGGGAGACTTCCTGCCGTCATACAACCGTGACGCCAGTGCCGGAGAAGCGCTCAAACTAACCTACCGCACATCAGGCGACCAGCCGGACGAACCGTTCACAATGAGTGAAGAAGGAACGTACATTGTAAAAGTAGACCTGCTCGACTTGTCGCTGACTCTTACCGAAACGGAAGCCATCGGCTGGAGATTTGAAGAATTTTTCATTGTCGGCTCGTTTACCGGTGACAATGGCTGGGGATTTGAAGCACTGTCCAAAGATGCCGTTCAGATGGATTTGTTCCATTATGGAGCTGTCATCCCCTGGAAAGCAGACGGAGAATTTAAATTCGCTTCTGTGGCAGACTTCGGCCAGTCGGATGCCTTCTTTCATCCTGCTACAGCAAATGCTCCGTACACTTCGACATCCGTAGTACTCGGAGGCGAGGATAATAAATGGCAAATGAAGGAAACCGAATGCGGCAAACCTTATAAAGTACTGTTCTACACAGGCAAAGGAAAAGAAAAGATGCTGATGCGTCCGTTCACTCCTTACGAAGGACTGTATCTGGTAGGTGAGGCAACTCCGAACGGATGGAGCCTGGACAATGCTACCCCGATGACGAAGAGTGCCGACAGTCCTTACGTCTTCACATGGAGCGGTACGCTGAAAGCCGGTGAGATGAAGATTTCATGCGATAAGCAGTCCGACTGGGGCGGAGACTGGTTTATGGCGGATAAGAATGGCAAGACTCCGACGGGTGAGGTGGAAACAGCCTTGTTCGTCACCAAGTCTGACGCAGAGTTGAGCAGCATGTATCCGGATGCGGACTTGGGTGGTCTGGATAATAAGTGGAATATTCAGGAAGCTGGTTCTTATCGGATTACGATTGACCAGTTGAAAGAGACGATCTCGATTGTGAAACAATAAAACAAGAATTCAAGATGAAGAAAATAATATACTTGGCAGCTGCTTTCCTGTGCATGGCTTGCAGTGATGATCATGAGTCGGACCAGCAGCATGGAGGAGCTTCGGGAAGTGTGACCGAAGTGACTCCGGTAACATCGGACTTAAGTGTCGGCCTGTCGACGGATAAGGCTTTCTATAAACCGGGAGAAAAGGTGGTATTTACAGCAGACAACGCTCTGCCTGCCGGAACCAAAGTACGTTATCGCCTTTCGGGTGAAACGGTCGGAGAGGAGTCGGTAAACGGTACCGGCTGGACGTGGCAGCCGCCTGCCACCGATTTCAAAGGATACATGGCAGAGGTTTACCGTCAGGAAAATGGCACGGATGTGATAGTCGGCACGATTGCGGTAGATGTATCCAGTGACCCGGCACGTTTCCCGCGCTACGGTTTTGTCGCTGATTTCAGTCAGGAGAAGACAACTGCGAAGACGCAGGAAGAGATGGCATATCTGAACCGTCACCATATCAACTGGGTGCAGTTTCAGGACTGGCACAATAAGCACCACTGGCCGTTGGGCGGCACACGCACGCAGTTGGACGAGGTATATATGGACATTGCTAACCGTGAGGTTTATACAAGTTCGGTGAAGAACTACATTGAAGCACAACACCGTTTCGGTATGAAATCCATGTTCTACAATCTTTGTTTCGGAGCCTTGAAAGATGCTGCCGCGGATGGAGTAAAGGAAGAATGGTACTTGTTTAAGGATGCTTCTCATACCACTAAGGACAGTCACGACCTGCCGGGCGGATGGAAAAGTAATATCTATCTGGTAGACCCTTCCAACAAGGAATGGCAGGAATATCTTGCCGAAAGGAATGACGATGTGTATGCTAATTTCGCCTTCGACGGTTATCAGATAGACCAGTTGGGAAGACGCGGTACTCTTTACGATTACAGCGGTACTCCTGTCAACCTGCGCGAGGGATACGCCTCTTTTATAGAAGCGATGAAGCAGGTTCATCCGGACAAGAGTCTGGTGATGAACGCAGTCAGCCGTTACGGTGCCCGCCAGATAGGGGAGAGCGGCAAAGTCGATTTCTTCTATAATGAAGTATGGGCGGATGAGGCCGACTTTACCAATCTGAAAGCTATTCTTTATGAGAATGGAGTATATGGTAACTACCGGTTGAATACGGTTTTTGCAGCCTACATGAATTATAACAAGGCAGATAACCGGGGAGAGTTTAATACGCCGGGTATCTTGCTGACGGATGCCGTAATGTTTGCTTTGGGTGGTTCGCACCTCGAACTAGGAGGCGATCATATGCTGTGCAAGGAATATTTCCCGAATGAGAACCTGACCATGAGCGAAGAGCTGAAAACGGCGATGGTTCATTACTACGACTTCCTGACGTCGTATCAGAATCTGCTTCGCGACGGAGGAACAGAGAACAGCATCACCATGAACTGTACCAACGGCGAAATGAAGTTGAATGTATGGCCTCCCCAACAAGGGTCGGTCACTACCTATGCCAAACAGGTGGGCGACAAGCAGGTGATACATCTCCTTAACTTCTCGCAAGCGAACAGCCTGAGCTGGAGAGACGTGGACGGCACTATGCCGGAACCGGCTTTGATTACGAAAGCGGCTTTGCAGATGAATCTGCCGGCAAAGGTGAACAAGCTGTGGGTAGCATCGCCGGATGTACACGGGGGAGCTTTGCAGGAGCTGGCTTTTACACAAGAGAACGGAGTCGTTTCTTTCACTTTGCCTTCTCTGAAATATTGGACCATGATTGTAGCTGAATAAGGTGGCTGAGACAGAATGAATAAAATGACAGGTATGAAGATTAGATACAGGTTTTGGGTGTGGGCACTGTGCCTGATGTTTCCAACGCTGGTATGGGCGGAAAATGCGGTACGTACATGCACCTCTTTTACACAGCAAGGGCGCCGGGTGACTTTTCACCTGGCGGACAGCGCTGCGTTGCAGTTGCAGCTTTGCAGCCCTTCGGTAGTCAAGGTCTGGTTTTCGCCGGACGGAACACTGCAACGGAAAAATGCTTCCTTCGCAGTGATCAACGAAGAGCTGGAAGACGTGGGAACAGTACATGTGGATGAGCAGGCAGCCTGCTACGAGATTTTCACGGCGAAATTGCGTATCCGCGTGAATAAGTCTCCGTTGAGTTTGCAGATATTCGATAAGTATCAGAAGCTTTTGTTCAGCGACTATGCTGACAAAGGACACGTGAACGAGGGGACAAAGAAAGTGGAATATAAGGTACTCCGCCGAGACGAGCACTTCTTCGGACTCGGAGAGAAAACGGGGAAGATGGACCGCAGAGGTGAGTCTTATAAGATGTGGAACAGCGACAAGCCCTGCTACAGTGTAGTGGAAGACCCGCTCTACAAAAGTATTCCTTTCTTTATGAGTAGCTACCGGTATGGTATTTTTCTGGATAATACGTATAAGACAGAGTTCAAGTTCGGTACCGAGAGCCGTGACTACTATAGCTTCGAAGCACCGGATGGCGAAATGATTTATTATTTCATCTTCGGAAAAGATTATAAAGAAATCATCGGTCAGTATGCCGGCTTGACGGGCAAACCCATTATGCCTCCGAAATGGGCACTGGGCTTTGCTCAGTGCCGGGGACTGCTTACCAGCGAGAAACTGAGCCGTGAGATAGCCGAAGGATACCGTCAGCGCGGAATCCCTTGCGATATCATCTATCAGGACATCGGCTGGACAGAACATCTGCAGGACTTCGAGTGGCGGAAAGGAAACTACACGGACCCGAAGAAAATGCTGTCCGACCTGAAAGAAATGGGATTTAAAGTCGTGGTATCACAAGACCCGGTCATTTCACAAGCCAACAAGAAGCAGTGGGAAGAAGCCGACCGTCTGGGTTACTTTGTGAAAGACAGTACCGACGGCAAGAGTTACGACATGCCCTGGCCCTGGGGAGGCAACTGCGGAGTAGTGGACTTTACCTTGCCCGCCGTAGCCGACTGGTGGGGAGCATATCAGCAGAAGCCTATTGATGACGGCATCTCCGGCTTCTGGACGGATATGGGCGAACCGGCATGGAGCAATGAGGAGCAGACCGAACGCCTTGTGATGAAACATCATCTGGGCATGCACGATGAAATCCATAACGTCTACGGACTGACCTGGGACAAGGTAGTGAAAGAACAATTTGAAAAGCGTAACCCCGACCGTCGTGTTTTTCAGATGACCCGTGCCGCTTATGCGGGCTTGCAGCGCTATACGTTTGGCTGGACAGGCGATTGCGGCAATGGTGACGATGTTTCGCAGGGATGGGGGCAACTGGCCAATCAGATTCCGGTGATTCTTTCTGCCGGACTGGGATTAATTCCGTTTACCACCTGTGACATTACCGGGTATTGCGGAGACATTGAAGACTATCCCGCTATGGCGGAACTTTATACCCGCTGGATACAGTTCGGCGCATTCAATCCTCTGAGCCGCATTCATCATGAGGGCGACAACCCGGTAGAACCCTGGCTCTTCGGACCGGAAGCGGAAAAGAACGCAAAGGCAGCCATCGAACTGAAATACCGCTTGCTGCCTTATATTTATACGTATGCCCGCGAAGCTCACGACACAGGTTTACCGATCATGCGTCCGCTCTTCATGGAGTATCCGATGGACATGGAGACTTTCTCTACCGATGCCCAGTTCCTTTTTGGACAGGAACTGCTGGTGGCTCCCGTAGTGAAGAAAGGGGCGCGTACAAAGAACGTCTACTTGCCCGAAGGTACCTGGATTGATTATAACAACCGGAAGACGACTTACATCGGAGAGCAGTGGACTACCGTAGAGGCTCCGTTGTCCAGCATTCCGATGTTTGTAAAGCAAGGTTCTGTTATCCCGACTATGCCGGTGATGAACTATACGCATGAGAAGCCTGTCTATCCTTTAATCTTTGAAGTTTTTCCGGCGGCAAAGGGAGAAGAGGCTTCGTTTACTTTGTACGAAGATGAAGGAGAGAATCTCGGTTACCAGCGGGATGAGTTTGCCAAAACTCCCGTTCGCTTCCGGACGGATGAGGACGGTTATCATCTTTCGGTTGGTGCCCGTGAAGGGAAAGGATATACAGTGCCCGGTCCCCGGAACTTTGTTTTCCGCATCTATCTGAAGACAGCTCCCAAAGGAGTGACTGTTCAGGGTACGAAAGTAAAGAAAGTGAAGCCGGAACGTTTGGAAGAGAATATGGATAGTGATACCGAAAGCTTAGTGTGGAGCTGGGATAAGGAGACCGGCATTTGCAGTCTTCGCATGCCGGATCGGGGGGAAGAGAGTCAGATTTCCCTGCATATATAGTCTGGATTCGGCTCACTTCTTGTAAGTGTAAAAGTAAAAAGTATCTGCTGTCTGTACCAGAACGCTCATAAGTAGTTAGCTTATAGTGATTGGTTGCAGGACGGCAGATACTCTTGTTTTTGTTTCCCGGCTTGAAACATTTAGTTTCATTGCTTGAAACACTTTGTTCCAAGCAATGAAACTAAGTGTTTCAACGGTTGAAACTAATCATGAAATTACTAGCTTGTTTCTTTGCGATAGTTTGCTTCAGTGGACCTGACTTCAGTAGACCGTAGCTTTTATCTTAGTTGATAAATTCGTAGCCTTTGAGTTGGTATCTCTTGATCTTGCAACCTTTCGTTCTCGTCAGCTTTACCTTTCCTTTAGCCGCATTCAAGGTGACTTGATTGAACTGTCCTTTTTGGAAATCATAGCTTATACCGTCATCCTCGAAAAGCTGGCAGGTAGCGGTCGGAGTACCATACACTTTGCAGTTCAGGTTGAATACGGTTTGTGCATCTACATAGGGAACAGGCTCGGCAAGAGGCAACAGTGTTCCCTGACGTACGTAGAGTGGCAATTGATTGAGTTCGGTTGTAATCTCATATTCACGGTTGCCTTCATACTTTTCGTTGGTATTGAAGTTATACCAGGTTCCTTCCGGGAAGTAGACTTTCCGTGCTTTCTTATTCTCATACAGGGGAGCCGCCATCAGTCCGTCGCCGATCATGTATTGGTCGCTGATCGTGCGCAGGCGTTCATCCTTCGGGAAATCCATCAGCAGCGGGCGGAAAGGAGGCGTTCCTTCTTGCTGGTATGTGTGGAAAGCTGCATAAAGATAAGGAATCAACTCCATGCGCAGGTTGATCAGCGTGCGGGCATATTCCTCATATTGCTTTGCTTCCGGCAGGAACTCGCCCCGTTCGTTCTTTCCACGGTCGAATTGCAGCCAGGGGGCATATTGCAGATACCATGCGTTCACCATTGCTTGTGGAGAAAGAATCACCGTTTGCAGGCGATGGAAGAAATCTTCGGCAGAGTGAGCTTCGCGTACTTCGGGACACCACAACAGCCCTCCGAATGCGGAGTTGCAGAGTGCCTGAATGTATTCTTTGGGATCGTATGTGTCACTGTAGAGCACGGCGCTGCGTGAAGACATAAACATGCCGGACGAACGGTAATCCTGATAAGTACGGGTGTTCTTGGCACGGTAGATGCTGTCCATCGCGTTTACGTAGAGAGAACCGAATACCTGGTGCATCTGTTCACCGTCGATACCCGAAGGGAATTGCGCCAAATCCGGGAAGCACCATGTGGCAGAGGCGAATGAGATATTCGAGTTGTCACATTCGTCCAGTTTGAAGCCGGAGATACCTTCATCTATCAGTGTGCGGTGGTAGTCGGTGAATATCTTGTGTGCCTCCGGTTTGATAAAGTCAGGTACCAGTCCGTTCCATACGAGGAAGTCGCCTGAGTAAGGTTCCAGTGCCTTCCGGATGGGGGAGCTGGGGTGTACGTAGGCGTGTTCCCACAGGTTGACCTTGTATCCTTTCTCTTGGAGCCGGGTCAGCATTTCTTTGTGCTGCGGGAATCGGTCTTTGCTCCAGATGTAAGAGCAGGAATAAGTGGCTGTCTGCCATCCCGGTTCGAGTCCTAATACGTCACACGGGATATTGTTGTTGCGGAAGTAATCGGCAAAACGCATCACGGAGTCCTGCGTAGCATCTCCTTTCACACGGTATTTGAATCCGAGTCCCCACATCGGAGGGAGACATCCTCCGCCGGAGAGAAGATTGTATCTCTTCACTACGTCCAGCACTTCCGGTCCGGTGATGACGAATACTTCGATACCTTTTGCACCGGGGACATCGATAAATATTTTGTTTCCGTTGCTCCTGTTCTTATACAGGTCTTCCGTAGTGGTAGCGATATGCTTTCTTTCTTCTATTCTTTGCTGACGACTGTGTTCGGTTTTCTGGTTGGAACCGCACAGAAAAGTAGTATACCGTGCTGTGTTGACCAGAATGCCGTATCCTTTGGTAGAGACATAAAATGTCTGCGGGGCATGCGTGTATCCGAGTCCGTTCAGTGGATTGTCATTTACTATCGGACGTTTGCGCAGACCGCGCTGACCGAAAGTTTCGAATTGAAGTCCGAAACCGTAGATTTGTTCATTGTCTTCCAGGGGAACTTCAATCAGGCATCCCCGGTCGGTTATCTTTATCTGCACGTCTTCGGCATCAAAAGGCAACTTGGCTGCAGGAAGTGCCTTCATTGCTTCTATGACAGGCTTGCCACCAAACAGGGAATAGGGGGTGAAAGTATCAATCTCTCCCTTTTGCAGTTTGATAACTCCCGGAGCAATCTCTTTCTGGGCGGACACTTGTACGGTGGAGATGAGCCCTGCTGTAATCAGGAAAAGGTAAAGTAATAGTTTTTTCATTGCAGTTTATTTTTATCATGGTTACATTTATATAAGACTCTCAAGAGATTCTTTACCACTAAAAAGCTATGTGGAAATATTGCAAATATAAGAATAAAGTATCTTTGAACCTGCGTTTTTCATCTGCAATAGACGGGTTGTCAGGCGTTAATACTTGATGTTGTCAGCTGTTAACGTCTGACATGACAGGTATTAATATCTGAAGCGACAAACATTAATACCTGAGACGACGGATATTAATGCCTCAAATTACCGTTGTTAATGTATTGAGAATCAGTTACGTATATTTGGGGCGAGATCTGTTTCCGTTTGAAGTGAGTATTTCTTTTTCTATTCTTATCAAAAATTCGTAATATTGCATTCCATAAAGGAACATCTGGTGCAGTGCATTTGCCGGATATCACCTATTGGAAAAGAATACTGAAACACTGAAATAAATAAAACCATGAAAAAGAATTGTTTTCTCCTTCTCTTCTTACTTTGTGCTTGCTTTGTTCAGGCGCAGAATACTTATCGTACCGACAAGGACATTGCTTATGTATCTGGTTCCGAAACGGATGCTTACCGTCTGGAACGTTGCAAACTGGACATCTATTATCCCGAAAATAAGAAGGATTTTTCAACCATCGTATGGTTTCACGGTGGTGGTATGGAAGGCGGAAGCAAGTTTGTGCCCAAAGAATTGACAGATCAGGGCTTCGCGGTAGTAGCGGTCAATTATCGTCTGAGTCCGAGAGCTAAGAATCCGGCTTATATAGAAGATGCTGCCGAAGCTGTGGCGTGGACATTTAAGAATATCGAGAAGTACGGAGGCCGCAAGGACCGTATCTTTGTTTCCGGTCATTCGGCGGGAGGTTATCTTACGCTGATTCTGGCAATGGATAAGAAATATATGGCTGCATACGGAGCAGATGCGGACAGTGTAGCCGCTTATCTTCCGGTGAGCGGGCAGACAGTCACTCATTTTACAATCCGTAAAGAGCGCGGACTGCCGAATGGAATCCCGATTATTGATGAATTTGCACCGGTAAATAAAGCCCGTAAAGATACGGCTCCGGTTGTGCTGATAACGGGAGACAAGAATCTGGAAATGGCAGACCGGTACGAAGAGAATGCACTGCTGGCATCCGTACTGAAGAATATAGGCAATCAGAAAGTCACCCTGTACGAGCTTCAGGGATTCGACCACGGACAGGTACTCGGCCCTGCCTGCTATCTGATCGTTAATTATGTGAAGAGGTTTAAATAAGATGCCTCCGGTTATGCAAAGAGCAGGTCATAGAAGGAAAATATCCGGTACATGTTACATTTTTCATAGGCTATGAATCATTTATTATATTCAGAATAGGAGGGATTGCCTACATTTACTCCGATTTTATAAACTACTAACTACTAATAATAAATGATTATTGCTATGAAGACATTAAACAGCAGAATCACACTGACTCTTTTTATTCTTGTTTCTTCTCATCTGCTGGCAATGGCAGGAGATGTATCTTTTAAAGTAACGAAGAAGTATCTGAACTTCCCTGTTTCTCATGCCGAAAATAGGGCGAAAATGATTTTTGAAGTAAACGGCAAGCCGGATTTGTCCGTCGTTATTCGTCTGGCGCCGGATAAAGCCGAGTATTGGGTATTCAAAGATGTATCGGCCTTCAAAGGAAAAACAATCAAGATAACCTACGAGGGCAATGAAAAAGGACTCAGCCAGATATACCAGTCGGATGAAATCGCAGGACAGGATAGTCTGTATAAGGAAAAGAATCGTCCGCAGTTCCACTTTACTACCCGGAGAGGTTGGATCAATGACCCTAATGGACTGATTTATTATGAAGGTGAGTATCACTTGTTCTACCAGCATAATCCTTTCGAAAGAGACTGGGAGAACATGCACTGGGGCCATGCAGTCAGCAAGGACCTGATACATTGGACCGAATTGCCGGACGCTTTGTATCCCGACCATTTGGGAACAATGTTCTCCGGTTCGGCAGTAATCGACTATGATAATACCGCAGGATTCAATAAAGGCAAGACTCCCGCCATGGTTGCTGCCTTCACGGCTGCCAGCAGTGACAGACAAGTGCAGGGAATAGCATACAGTCTGGACAAAGGACGTACATTCACGAAGTACGATAAGAATCCGGTAATTAACTCCAAGGAGAAATGGAACTCTCAGGATACACGTGACCCTAAAGTGTTCTGGTATGCTCCTTCCAAACATTGGGTGATGGTGCTGAACGAACGTGACGGACACTCTATTTATACATCTGCCAATCTTAAAGACTGGAAATATGAAAGTCATGTTACAGGTTTCTGGGAATGCCCCGAGTTGTTCGAATTGCCGGTTGATGGTGACAAGAACCACACGAAGTGGGTGATGTACGGTGCCACCGGTACTTATATGCTGGGTTCTTTCGACGGTAAAGTATTTACGCCCGAAGCAGGAAAATACTGCTATACCACCGGAAGCATCTATGCAGCCCAAACCTATAACAATATTCCGGCAAGCGACGGCAGACGCATTCAGATAGGCTGGGGAAGAGTTTCTCATCCGGGAATGCCTTTCAATGGAATGATGATGCTTCCCACGGAATTGACTTTACGTACCACTAAAGACGGTATCCGCCTTGTCAGTGTGCCGGTAAGAGAAACCGAATCTTTATTCACTCCTGTCCATTCATGGAAATCTCTGACTTCGGACGAGGCAAACCGCAACCTGAAAGAATTTTATGATGCCGATTGTCTTCGCATCAAGACAACTATCAAGCTGTCTCACGCCACCGATGCGGGCTTTAACTTGTTCGGACAGCGAATGATTGGCTACGACATGAACTCCAATACGCTGAACGGCCATTTCTACTCTCCGCAAGACCCGACCAGCATGGAACTGACTGCCGATATTTACATAGACCGTACCACAATCGAAGTCTTTATAGACGGCGGACTGTATTCTTATTCTATGGAACGCCGTCCGGACAGGAACAATAAAGAAGGTTTCCATTTCTGGGGAAATCGTATCGAAGTCAAGAACCTCGAAGTATTCTCGGTGAAATCTATCTGGTAAATAGTGAACGGGCAAAGCTTGTAATTAAAGAGACAAAAGCTATCTTTGCTTCTCAGTAATAAACAATAATAGATTGGAACATGAGAACACGTAGCGAAGCTTTCCAGTTTGAGAAAGAACTGGAATGGGAAAATCCGGCTCCGGGCATCCGCCGCCAGATGATGGGATATGACGGACAGTTGATGATGGTGAAGGTGGAGTTTGAGAAAGGTGCCGTTGGCGCTATGCACCAACATTATCATAGTCAGGCTACTTATGTGGCAAGCGGCAAGTTCGAACTGACCATTGGCGACCGGAAAGAAATTCTCTCCACAGGCGATGGCTATTATGTGGAACCCGACCAGCCTCATGGATGCGTCTGCTTGGAAGCAGGTGTGCTGATTGATACATTCAGCCCTATGAGATCCGATTTCTTATCCTGATATCTTGGCAGAGAGTCAGACATGTGTGGTACGAAATTACCACATATGTGGTATTTTCTCTGAACAGAATCTCCCTTATCTTTGTAATATCTTAAAACAAAGGAATTTAAAAGCAGATATATATGGAAAAGATTGCAAAGAAATTGACGGATTTAGTAGGTAACACTCCGTTGCTGGAACTAAGTAATTATAATAAGAGTAATGATCTGAAAGCTCGCCTGATAGTGAAGATTGAATCATTCAACCCTGCGGGAAGCGTGAAAGACCGTATCGCCCTGGCTATGGTAGAGGATGCGGAAACCAAAGGAGTATTGCAGCCGGGATCTACCATTATCGAGCCGACAAGTGGAAATACCGGAGTGGGATTGGCATTTGTTGCAGCCGTAAAAGGGTATAAGCTGATCTTGACTATGCCCGATACCATGAGTGTGGAGCGTCGTAACCTTTTGAAAGCTCTGGGAGCGGAACTGGTTCTTACTCCCGGTGCCGACGGCATGAAGGGGGCGATTGCCAAAGCTGAGGAATTGAAAGCTGCCACCTCCGGATCTGTCATCCTGCAACAATTTGAGAATCCCGCTAACCCCGCTATGCATCTACGCACTACCGGACTGGAAATATGGAGAGATACCGAGGGGAAAGTCGATATCTTCGTAGCCGGTGTAGGTACAGGCGGGACCGTTAGTGGTGTGGGTGAAGCATTGAAGATGCGTGATCCCAGTGTGAAGATTGTAGCCGTTGAGCCTGCAGACTCTCCGGTACTGTCCGGTGGGAAGCCCGGTCCTCATAAGATTCAGGGTATCGGAGCCGGATTCGTCCCGAAGACGTACAAGGCTTCTGTAGTAGATGAAATTATCCAGATACAGAATGACGATGCCATTCGTACCAGCCGCGAACTGGCAAAGAAAGAAGGCTTACTGGTCGGAATATCTTCGGGAGCCGCCGTATATGCCGCTACTCAGGTGGCGAAGCGTCCGGAGAATGAGGGGAAGATGATTGTAGTATTGCTGCCCGATACAGGCGAACGCTATTTATCTACTATCCTGTACGCTTTCGAGGAGTATCCTCTGTAATAAAAAGATTTTTTTATTTTTGTTGTAACAACTTTCTCGTTGTTCCCGTCTATTTAATTGAAGCGCTTCAATAACGACTTTAATTTAAATAATAAAGAAGGAACAATGAGAAAGTTTTTATTTACCCTATTGCTGCTTTTAGTTTGCCATATTGGATATGGGCAAAGCATAGACAGTCTTTTCGATGAGTTTGAATGCGAACAGAATGTCGACTATGTGAAAGTATCTCCTTTTATGATGTCTCTCGGAAAGATGTTCTGCAAACATGAAGAGGGAAGTGAAATCATAAGAAAAGTGAAATCGATGAAAGTCATGGACTTGGGAGATTGTTCGGCAAGCGTGAAAAAGCGTTTCAGCAGTAAAGTAAGCAAGCTGAACCGGAAAGGCTATGAAGAACTGATGCGCATCAACGATGGAGGAGAGAAGGTGCACATACTGATGAAAATCAGGAAGGATGCTATTCGCGAATTATTAGTTGTCTGCTCCGGAAACGATAGTTGTACATTGATACAGATAAATGGTAAATTTGTCAAAGATGATATTGATAAACTGGTAAGTATGGAAACTGGAAAGAAGAATGGACGTCACTGATTTTAAACAACAATTTCTGCCCTGCCACCGGAAGCTCTTTCGGGTAGCTTTTCAGCTAATGGGGAACGCCCAGGATGCTGAGGATATGGTGCAGGAAGCATATCTGAAATTGTGGAATAAGCGCGGTCAACTGAACGGTGTCCTGAATGCCGAAGCTTACAGCGTTACTCTTATCAAGAATTTGTGCTACGATGCACTGCGTCGTAACCAGCTGGATGAGGACGGACGTGCCCCCGAAGAACTGAATATCTCGGCAGACTTCAATATTATCAGCGAAATGGAATGGCGGGATGAAGTAAATCAGGTACAGCGTCTTATCAGTCAGCTCCCCCGGCAGCAAAAGCATGTGATGATACTGCGGGATGTGAATGACTGTTCCTTCGAAGAAATAGAACAAGCCACGGGACTGAATGCTGTCAATATACGAGTATTGTTGAGTCGGGCCCGCAAAAAGATACGTGAACAATTTAACGCAATAGTTGAGTATGAAACCAGATGATATAGAAGATTTGCTGACACGGTATTACGAGGGTGTAACTAGTGAGGCTGAAGAAAAGGAACTCAAACGTTTCTTTATGGAAGAGGAAGTTTCTGAAGATTTGCTTGCCGAGAAGGAACTTTTCCTGCAGTTGGCTGCCTGTCCTGAACCCGAAATTCCTGTCGGGCTGGAAGAAAGGCTGAATGACATGATAGATGCGTGGGATATGAGTGAGAAGCGAGCGTTGAAAGTAAAAAAGCGTACACGTATCATCCGCCTGCAATGGTTAGGAAGCATAGCTGCCAGTCTGCTTCTTTTGTTTTCAGTAGGAATGTATCTGTACAAGCCTTCTGCTCCGAAGGATACGTGCGCTACTCCCGAAGAAGCCTATATGCAGGCACAAAAGGCGTTGGTTATGTTGTCTTCACGGTTGAACAAAGGGATGGAGGAAGTGGAAACGGTACAGGAAGCCACTGGCAAGATCAGAGAGAATGTTTATGAACAATTAAACCGAATAAATAATACAAAACAATGAAACGTACGTATATTATTACCCTGTTATTTTCTTTGTGCTCACTATTTATGTATGCGCAGGACAGTCGCTTTGATAAGTTTGCAGACATGGAAGAAGTTACTTCAGTTTATATCTCCAAAGCGATGCTCAGCCTGATGCCCGATATGCAGACGGAAGGCGTGAATATTGGCAGTATAGCTTCAAAACTGGATAACATACGAATTCTGAGTTGTGACAAGCCTGCTATCATTGACAAGATGAAGAAAGAGTTCGCATTTATTAATTCTAAGAACGGTTATGAAGAACTGATGCGTATCAAAGATAAAGGAGAAAAGACTACGATTTATCTGAAGCAGGATAAAAACAAGAAGAAAGAATTTGTTCTGATGACTGGTGAGAAGAATGAATTTACAGTAATTATCATTACCGGAAATCTTACTCTGAAGGAGATACAAGGTATTGTAAACAAGGAATAATATTTTATCCGCAGGTTATACTATCTTCCTAATATAGGGAGCGGCATAATCTGCGGATAAAAATTTATAGAGATGCTCGGTCATGTTTGCTTCACAAACCATTATCACTGCTCATGGCTGTTCTTTACGCTACCATTTCTTCTTATGGTTTTTCATCTGCCCGCAGACCGAAAACTTTTCCTGTCATCTGGTCTACAGGTACTTTCCATACTTTGACATTCCGTACGGCAGGATCGGAGTAGCCGAACTGATCCTTCGTGTAATGGCGCATGATAATGTCCAGTGCACGGCGTTTCTCTTCCATATCCTCTATGAATTCTACTTTGCCACGACACATGGCACTTTCAGAGCGCATGCTATAGCTGCAGGCTACTTGTTTATGCTGATAAACGAGTTTATGGCCGAGGCTGAACGTGATACACACGTTGTTATTGCGTTGCAGCATTTCTATTTTCCCGCCTTCGGGACCGGAATGGAGGTAAAGGATATCGTTTTCATAGCCGAAGTTCATGGGAACTACGTATGGATTGCCTTCTAAGTCTACCATGCCTACAAAGCAGGCATCCGCCTGAAGAATAATGGATTCGATTCGTTGCTTGTCTTCGATAACGATTGTTTTCATTTTCAATGTCGGTTTTCTAAAGTTAAGTGTGTCTCCCTGATTTATAGCACTATAATGGGATGATAGGGAGAGAATCAGTTCTTTGTTTGTGCCACCCTACTGGCACGGTTGTGCCAAAGGCATGGCACAGTTGTGCCAATGCGGTGGCACAACCGTGCCAATAGGGTGGCATAAGATGAGTAATACTATCAATCAGTTTTAAGTATATACTTATTGCATTTACTTCTATTTCTCAATAAGCGCAAAGTCTAACTGCTTCTTTTCCAGATTGGCACGTGCCACACGGATCGTGATAGCATCTCCTAAACTGTATATCTTGTTTTTGCGGCGTCCGCGGAGACAATAGTTCTTTTCGTCAAATTCATAATAGTCGTCATCCAGGTCACGGATCGGAACCATACCTTCGCATTTGTTTTCATTGAGTTCAACGTAAAGCCCCCATTCCGTCACACCCGAGATTACTCCGTCATAAATCTGTCCGAGTCGCTCGCTCATGAATTCTACCTGTTTGTATTTGATGGAAGCACGTTCGGCATTGGCGGCAATTTGCTCCATGTTCGAACTGTGGTCGCAGAGATCCTCATATTTTGTTTCGGATACGCTTCGCCCTCCGTCCATGTACTTCGTTACCAGACGATGTACCATCATATCCGGAAAACGACGGATCGGTGAAGTAAAGTGGGTATAATAATCGAATGCCAGTCCGTAGTGTCCGATGTTGTGCGTAGAATAACGCGCTTTCTGCATGGCACGGATGGATACGGTTTCAATGAGATTCTCTTCCTTCTTTCCGTGAATATCATCCAGCAAATGGTTGATAGACTTTGATATGTCTGTTTTTGTTCCGCTTGTACGCACTTTGTAGCCGAAGCGGGCGATGAACTGTGACAAGTTCTCCAGTTTCTCCGGATCGGGCAGATCGTGGATACGGTAAGGAAGTACTTTCGGTTTCTTATTCTTAGGTACGCGTCCCACCTTTTCCGCCACCGTCCTGTTAGCGAGCAGCATGAATTCTTCTACCAGCTTATTGGCGTCTTTGGACTCTTTAAAGTAAACGCTGATAGGTTTTCCCTTCTCGTCAATTTCAAACTTCACTTCATAGCGGTCGAAGTTGATGGCTCCTGCTGCAAAACGTTTCTCACGCAGTGCTTTGGCTATCGTATCCAGCATCAGTACTTCTTCCTTGAAGTCACCGGCTTTGGTTTCGATAATCTGTTGCGCTTCTTCGTAGGTGAAACGGCGGTCGGAGTTGATGACAGTGTGTACGATACGTGAATCTCTGACTTCTCCTTTCTCCGTGATGTCGAAGATGACGGAGAATGCCAGTTTTTCTTCATTCGGACGCAAGGAACAGATGAAGTTACATAGCCGTTCGGGAAGCATGGGGATGGTCCGGTCTACCAGATAAACGGAAGTCGCCCGCTTCTCTGCTTCCTTGTCGATGATGCCTCCTTCTTTTACGTAATGTGTCACGTCGGCGATGTGTACACCCACTTCCCACAAACCGTCTTTTATGGGGCGGATAGAAAGTGCGTCATCAAAATCTTTGGCATCTTTCGGGTCAATGGTGAAAGTCGTTACCTTACGGAAGTCTTCGCGTCTGGCTATTTCTTCCGGAGTAATTTCTGCAGGAATTTTATCGGCGGCAGTCTCTACCGCTTTCGGGTATACATAGGGCAAGCCGAATTCGGCAAGGATAGCGTGCATCTCTGTCGTATTATCTCCTGCTTTACCCAGAATATCGATCACTTGTCCGATAGGATTCTTTGCCTTATCCGGCCATTCGGTCACTTTTACGATTGCCTTGTCTCCGGTTTTTCCGCCTTTCAGCTTTTCTTTCGGGATGAAGATGTCGTTGGCAAGCGTACGGTTCTCTGTGACTAAGAAGGCGTATGATTTGGCTACTTCCAGAGTACCGACAAATGTATCATTGGCACGTTCCAGTATTTCTATTACTTCTCCTTCTGCGTCTTTATTTTTTCTTTTGGCATAGAAGGTGATTTTTACTTTGTCATTGTTCATCGCATGTGCCGAATTTCGTTCGGCAACAAAGATCGGCTCGCCTCCACCTTCGGGAATGAAGGAGTTCTTCCCATTGCTCTTGCGCTGGAAAGTACCCGTCATTTCCGTTCCGTGATTGTTCAGCCGGAACTTTCCTTTTTCAATTTCAGAAATATAGTCGTCATCTAAAAGGTCATGTAATATATCAACGCATAGCATTTTCTGCGGATGAGTAGTGAGATGCAATTCCGAGAAAATGTATTTCATACTAAGCGTCTCGCTTGGTTTGGCATGGAAAAAGTTAATCAATAACGCTGCCAGCTCTTTCTTATTCATTCTTTTGCCGGCCTTTTTCTCTTTCTTTTCTTTCTTTTTCGCCATAATGTAGTCATTTAAAATATGTTGATACAAAGATATAAGATTATTTTCCTTGTAGAAACTTTGAGGCGAGAAAAAATAAACCACCCTTGATACTTTATCTCTATAAAGGAGGTCAAGGGTGGCAGGGGTAACTTAAAAGAGAGATGATTATGGTAGTGTTGTCGTAATGTTCAGACACTTGTCTTTTTCGCGGTAGAAGAAGTATCCGTATCCGGAGTCTTTTAATGCGATATTCATTTCTTGGGCTGCTTCCTCAAGGCTGGCTTGACTGGAATCCTGCATCTTAAATACATCCGATTCTCCTATTACGCCGGAATGTCCTTTTATTGCATCGGAAGCACTCCACCAGTACGTGGAGTTCATGTTTGTATAGGCATTACTCATACCAACAATGCCTCCGGCAAATACTGTTTCTCCATTACCGGTCAGACTGCCTTCAATGAGAGAGTAGCATCCGGTTAGTATTTTACGTGCCCTCATAGTACCACTGGCAGCTCCGGCAATACCACCTATATTTATGCTGTTTCTTCCACTTGCCGTTTCGGATGTTGCCTGCATTGTTCCTCTGCAGACTGTGTAGCAGCCATAAATACCTCCGCTCAGTAAATTTGCCGTTATACCTCCACAAGAAGCTCCTGCTGTACCTCCTTTTACTGATAAGAGGGCATTCGTGTCAATGTTTGTCCAGCAACGGGTTAAGGTGGATGTACTGCCTGCAATGCCACCTGCCATCGCTATTTGGGGATGTTCTGCCGTAATTTTACCTTTGAGAGTTACGTCAGAGTCTGAGATTCCTCCCATTTGGAAACTCCCCGTACCATATACACCTCCTACATACGTTGCATCCGAACTAGATCCGCTGCTGCTACATGTTCCTGCTATTTCACCCAAAATAGTTACATGTAATGCACTGCATCCGTAGCCTGCTCTGACTTGTGAACCAATGGCCCCGCCGACATCTACCGAATTGTCGGCTTCTGCTTTTAAGCTTCCTTTAATGAGAATGTTGCAATTGCCGAACATATCGGCTGCATAACTACCGGAAACTCCTCCCACAGCAGCCGATGTACTGATGGAGCCTTCTTCGGATGACTTTTTACTTTTGGCATGTATACTTCCGTTGATTGTGACATCGCAGGCACCTATGCTTGAGCCGCTTGAAGCACCACATATACCTCCGGCATGTGCTCTTGCACTTCCATATTCACGTGAGTCATCAATTGGTTTAGATTCTGCCAGGATCGAACCGTCAACTACTGCCTTACAATACGTAATATAACCGCTGTTTCCATATCCGGCAATGGCACCTACTTGAGGAGTGGCCCCGTTGACTATAAATTCCGACGAAGCCGGAATATTCACCGTACATTGATTGATTGTACCTAGTATCGTACCGCATATCCCTCCAACGATGGATGTGCCGTCTGTATCGGTGGTGAATGAAGCACGGATACTACCTTTAAAGGTACAATTAGTAATGACTGCCTGATAACCGTAAGCCAATATGCCTCCTATAACTAAATAATTGGCTGTTTCTTGGGTTCCTGTATGCACAGCTGTGATATCCCCTTCTACGTTTAAGTTAGAGATGGTGCAACCGGATTTGGACAAACCGAACAAACCACACATGGCACTTGTATTATTGCTGGAGTAATTGATGGTAAAGTTGTGTATAGTATGGTTTTTTCCATCAAAACTACCACTGAACATATTCTTTTCGGGCATAGCAATGTTTTCGTTGTCAAGTCCTGTACCTATCGGAGTCCAGTCGTTTACTCCACTCATATCGATATCGTTTCCCAGTTCATAATAAGCTTTTGTATAGTCAATAGTTGGGTCCATTTCTATTTCAATCTCATCCTGATCTGTAGCAAGTATTGCCTGAGTGTTTTTAATTTCATTGGTTTTGTTAACTAGATAAGCCATCAGTTTTAACTGTCCTGCAGTTTTGATGATAAATGGATATTGTTCGGTTCCCTCACCGGAGGCAAAAGTTCTGGCAACAGAACCTTCCGGCATTTTGACGGCTATCCATTTGCTGAAAGGAGAGGCTGAGGAAGCATTTGCTGTTGTTGAACAGACTGCTACCCAATATTTATTTTCTGATTCCAATCCGGTGAAAGTAGCGCTGGGTTCGGATACGGTCTGAGTTTTGTCTGTCAATTCTCTCCATTCGTCTTTGATTTTTACAATGTAACTTGTAGCATTGGGATCAGCTGTCCATGTTACTTTAAATGAGTTGCTGGATATATCGCTGTATTTGATATCTCCTGGGGCTGATAACGAAGTTACGTCATCATCGTCTGAGCATGATGCGATAGTAAGTGTGAAACCGCATATGATACTAAGAATAACCCAATAGAATATTGTTTTCATATAATTGATATTTTAATGTATCTGGGTAATATGAACTAATTATCTGAATAATTTAAGATTGTAAATGTCCATGGTAAGGGATGGCACAAAAGTATTTTGTGATATATTGTCTTTTTCCAGGAAGAATCCTAGCAGTAAGTCGGCAATAGTATCTCCTTCGGCACTTCCATTATCTTGTAAAGTCAATACAATTTCTCCGTTTATCATAGTCGGAGCAAGGTTGACGCTTTGCTCAGGAAACCAATAACTATAATAACCGGAGGCTATTCCCGAATAAATATATAACGTAGTTGTCATTGTACCGTCTTCATTTTCTACCTTTGTTTCTCCTTGGTATTGTCCGGATGCAATCTTGAAACCATGGTCGGTATAGGTTGCTTCCAGAGTCATCGGGAAGAGGCTGGAATTAGGAAGAGAAATAACATAAGTTCCATTCTCTTCGCTTTCTTTTATACTGGCCGGACCTTTACCTGTAGCCGAATCTTTTTGCCAGATACGATTGAAACTAGCTACCCAGCTTCCCAGTAAGTTTTCGGCATCATATTGCATAAGCACATATACGGCAGTACGTACCCCATTTGTAATTTCTACAGATGTTCCGCGTACAGTATTGGTGGTGTTTTTCTCGAAGTTAAATTGGATACCCTCATCTACTAATTCGTAAGATAACCATTCTTTGGCATCTTCGGGAATGTTTATTTTAAATGGAAATGAACCTTTCAGCGCAATAATCAACGAACTCTTTTCGTTTCCTGTAGCCTGTTGCAAATCATTTTCGTTATAAATGATGATGGCGCCTTGCTGTGTAACGGTTACTCTCTGTGTATTTGCTTCATTACGAATGATAATTTGTGCAGATCGTCCCGGAAAGTCGTAATTCTCCTTTACGTCAAATGTAACCATCTCATGGCTTGTTTCTTTTATTGTACACCAGTCTGCGTCTGCAACTGCCGTCACGTCACCGGTTGCTTCTATGCGGATAGAACCTGTTCCACCGGCGGCTTTGAACGTTACGTCTGATTGGATGACCTTCAATACGGATACGCTTGAGTCATCATTGTCGCATCCTGCAATCAACATACATAACGTCAGTATGAATATATTTAGTAACTTTTTCATTCTTGATACTTTTTAAAATGTTCAGCATTCAGGTTATTATTGCTTTTCAATTGTATAGTCGTCATACCAGCCTACCCATCCGCCAAGAGTACTTTGGCTATATGCGGGTGAAGTATAACCTTGGAATACAAGTGCAGTAGGTTCCGCTCCGGTCAACTGGCTAAAAGTTCCTTCGTCTTTGAAACTTATTGTTAGTGGAGAAGTGCTTTCTGTCTTGCTTACCACAGAGAAGTAATAGCCTGTTTCCGTACTCATGAAATAAGGAATGTACGACATGCCGTTGCCAAATGACAATGCACCGTAATAGCCGTTTATTGAGCCTAATGCCTGAACCGGTATAATCATCTTGCCACTGGAACGGTCATAGGTGATGCTGATAGGTACATTGAGACCTGATAAGTTAAAGCTTTTGTTCTCTACATTTTGTGAAATGGTGATGTCGAACTCTTTACTTTCGAACGTCTGCTCTTTACCACTTTCCGGCTGTGTCAATGCTTTACATTTGAACTTGTAACTACCAAGAAGATCATGATAATAAAGATAACCTTCCGGATAAAGGGATACTAATTTTACTCCTTGAGCACTTTCATCCGTACAAGTGAATGTCATGAACGCATTGTCCCAGGCAAAATATTGCATTTTTTTGCCATTGATAATAACAGGTTCGCGGAAGTGAAGTCCGTTGGGAGTAAAGACAAAGGGGATCGTTGTGGAAGAGGTCTCTGTTTTTCCACTAAATGACAGCGTATAGTTATCACGTTTTAAATAACCGATTTTTTCTCCTCCTGCCATTATATCGAATTGATATAAATAAGCATTCTCTTCTATTTCATTCACTCCCCTGATATACTCTTTCCATTTAGTTGTTACCGGCATTCGTGTCATGGTCATTGTATTACCATATTTCTTTCCTAGTAGAGTGATCTGGTTATCCGAAGCATCCATGATAATAAACTCATAGTCTCCCCCCATGTTGGCATTTGCATCGTTTCCACTGCCTGCCGGAGCTGCAAAAGCATGAATCAGCTCATTATAGCTGTCAAATGTGAGCATGGTGGATTGTTCGGAAACCACCTGATAGAGAGATTCTATAAAAACTCCTGATGGTACATTAGGGGTACTTAGTGTAGAAGCCATCGTCACTTTTTTGTCATCAAACTTACAAAGGAGAGTGATACCTCCCATAGCATAGCCGGAGCCAATATAATATTCCAGCAGCCAACCGTTTGGAGAGCTTTTTAATAGTTCGCTACATTTAATAACATCTGCAGCGGCACGTTCGGCAGAGGACTTATCGAAATAATCATCCTGTTGAAATAAACAGGAATGAAGACCGATGCAGGCTGTAACCAATATAAAGTAGGTTAATATTTTTTGCTTCATAATCAGTGTCTTTTTAGTTGTTGGTAGAGTTGATGTCGTCTTCAATATCGATAGTGTTCAGATCTAAAGAATAAATTTCATCCTGACGCCGTAGTACGACAGAACGCAGATCATCTAAATCTATTCCCCAGGTATCTCTCATATAATTATAGACAATATTGAATTTTTTGTTGATTATTGCTTCACCGCTTTCTCCTGCGGCAGCTAACATGGATTTCCAATAATACTCATCGTGGGTGACATATATAGCGATGTTTTCAACAAAATCTTCTCGGGCCTCGCTCATTGCATAGGGGCTGACAAAACCTGCTTGCCAGGCTTGCTGGTCGGTGCGTGAACTTTGTTTTCCGGTTTCCGGATCGGTATACACATACCAGTTGCTTCCGATATATGCATTTTCGGTGATGCGGTCGAAGGCAGGATCGTAATTTTTTGTCTGATGCAGAATATGAGCGAACTCATGATGCATTGTTTTGAAATAGAATTTGTTTAATTGTTCTATATTAATGTTTTCCACATTCAGGCTATTTACATTGTAAAGGGTAATTTTCATTCCCCCTTCTGCTGTTCCAAGTACCATTGTCCCGCTTTTATCGTAAGCCGGAGAACCTATCAGATGTATCGTTTTGGGAATGTAAACCCGCAGGAAGTTAATGCCGCACAGCTCATCATATGCTTCCATCCAGACATGCTTTACAATTTTGGCTAATACCACCGACTTATTATAATCGGCAGGGATCAAATTCTTGGATTGATCGCTTTCGATATCTTCCATACGGTATTTGAAGGTGACGTTGTAGGTATTCATGTAATTTCTGAATAACCAATGATCGAATGCATTGCCGGTAGTTTCTTCCATCGGGAAGATGCTGTTTGCAGTATCGATATCCTCATCATTGTTACATGCGCCCAAGCAGATTGCTGTGGCGATGAATAATGCGTATAATAAGATGTATTGTTTCATATTCTTTTCTCCTTTCTCTTTTTATCTTGGATTTGCTTCTATACCTGCTGCTATTACATTTGCCGGAATCTGGACGACCCTGCGCAAGTCGTTTTTGTCCATGGTATCAGTAATGTCCATTAATTCTTCGTTTTCAAAGTAACGGCGTTGTACAGTAATGCCGTATCGTCTTATATCTTGCCAGCGTAGGCCTTCTCCCAGTGTGGTGATTCTGCGCAGATGCAGGATACAATGAATGAAGTTAGTCTGTCTGCCGGGTTCAAGCGTAAAGTCCGGAGACAAGGTCTTTTTAGGAGTGATAACTCCTTCATTAAGATTATAGTATTTCATACTTCCGTAAAACTGGTCAACCATTTCCGGAGTTATCGTTTGCGTATGGGTAGTAAAGGACTTCTGCCAGGAAGTGATGTCGGCGGCAGCTTTATCATATTGTTTCAGATAGGTGTATGCTTCTGCACGAGTGATCAGAGTTTCATCAGTAGTGAATGCAGGAACCATGGCGTAAGGATAAAACCCACCGCCTGATACGGCTATTTTTGCCATTAGAGTGATCCGGCGGAAAGAGATTTTAGGTGATCGCGAAGGTTCAAATGGTTGTTGGCGGAATCTGGTGTAGGCACCCCATAGTCCGGTTGAATAACAATCTTCCAGCCCGGTTACAGCATTGTGTGAGTAGCGCATGCAGAGTCCGTAACCGGCATCTATTACTCCGCCAAGCGTAGAGCTGGTACTGAGAAGGAGTAGGTTGGCGGGCTCACTTGCATCGATATAAGCATTAGGCTGGACGTCTCCATTGGGGCTGAGGGTCCCGAGATATTTCCAGTCCCGCAGTACTTCATCGGCATTTGCTCCTAATACAAGATTAGCGTATTCTACTACTTTTTTGCAATTAGAGAAATCCGGTTGCATATAATAGAGGTAGAAACGTGCGGCAAAAGCATATGCCGCTTTCTTGTTGAAATGATATTTGGGAATAGAATAGGCATCATCGTTAATTAGAGGGATGCCTTCTTCTAGATCAGCTGCAATTTTTCGATATACACTGGCGAGCGTACCACGTTCGTAATGGGGGGCTACAGTAGTCTGAAGTGTTTCCATGTAGGGAATGCCTAATTCCTGTTCGGCTGTATTACTGTTATATGCTTGGCAAAATGTAGTTGCCAGCATAAAATGAGCATAGGCACGGCATACCAGAGCTTCCCCTTTCTGGGGATTTAACGATGTCGGATTTCCCAGGTTCTTGATTCCTTGCAGTGCATGGTTGGATGAGGCGATTGCCGCATAGCAGGCATCCCATAAGGCTTGTGGAGTATCTTGTCCTTCTTCGTAGGTATCTTTCCAGTTGTACAAGTCCTCTTCTACCTTTTGCCAGTAACCATATGCACGACTATTCTCGTCTGTGTTATCGCTGTATAATTCCCCTATTTCGCAATTTGTACTTTGCGGATAGGCAGATACCAGGATATTGGCGATACTTTGTTCGGTATCCAACTCTGTCCGGTTGTCCGGAAGTTCATCCAGAAAACTGCTGCAAGCTGTATAGCATGGAGCTAGTAGCAATATCAGTCCTATATGTATTATATTTTTTCTCATATCTAATTTTATTTATAAACTTATTAGTTAATTTATAATCCTAATCTCAATGTCAAAGTAAACTGACGGGGTACCGGAGAGGCTACGCCTCCGGTGTTAAAGAACTCCGGGTCTTGTCCGTTCAATTTCTTATCTGCATAAAGCAGGAAGAGGTTAGTAGCTTGTAATTTGAGTGATAAGTTGGATATCTTTAACGGGTTCAACCAAGTGCGTGGAAACTCATAGGCGAGTGATATTTCTTTCATTCGGATGAAGTCTCCCTTCGCGATGCGGGCCGTTGAGTAATTATAAGCATTGTAGGCATAAGACAGATTCAGATTATGGCTATACTGCGGATAGCTGATTATTGCCGGAATATCTGTTTGGCTTTCATCGCCGGGTAGTGTCCATCGGTTCTTAAATTCACGCGGCATAGCTGTCAGGTCGGAGTAGCTGGCTTTGAATACCGGGTCCAGACGGACTACATTGCCGAATGAATAAGTAAGGAAAACATTTAGCTTGAAGCCTTTATATGTGAAGACGTTTCCAAGACTACCGGTGATAGTCGGGTCTGTCGGTCCTTCATATTTCAGATAATCGATATTGTCACGTGCCTGGAATTCAATCTCTGTGCTTGTAATTTTACCATTGATATCGAATAGGGGAAGACCATTCTTGTCCAGGCCTACAAATGGGATAGAGAACAAACCACGAACCGGATAGCCTTCACGGGCAAATCCGTTACCGGAAATTAAATCCATCACATTTGCCAGTGATTTAAGGTCGGTAACTTTATTTTTGGTATGTGAGAAGATAAAGTCTGTGCTCCAGCTGAAGTTCTTTTTCTTTATATTCTGTGTAGAAAGAGTGAACTCGATACCGTGACTTTCCATTGAAGCTACATTAGCATACGTATAAGTTCCTCCTCCGCCAACTCCCGGGGTGATTGCCGCTCCGATGAGGTCATAATTGTTACGTTTATACCAATCGAGTGCCAGATTGATCCGGTTATCAAGGAAACCAATATCCCCACCGATATTCAATTCATGTTTCTTTTCATAGGTCAGTTCGCTGTTCTCACTGTCTGCCATAAAGATTCCCGGTTCTTGGATATCTGTAAAAGGGCGGTAGGGAGAATAAGCTCTGAAAATAGCCTGTGAGTTTGTTACATTGGCGGGACCGCGGTCGGCTGTCAGTGAATAAGAAACTTTCAGAGTGAGGTGTGAAAGAGTTGGTTCCAGCTTTTTGAAAAAGTTTTCTTCATGAGCATTCCATGCTCCTGACAGGTTCCAGGTGGGGAGCCAACGTGCAGAGTGACTTCTGCCCATGCGGTTGGTTCCTTCATAACGGAATGTCCCGTTCATGGTATAACGCCCGTCGTACGAATAGGTCACGTTGGCAAATGTGGCCACACTGCGTGCCAAACTGTGTTCCAGCGCATAATATTTATCGTCTGCTTCCAATCCTTTCTTGAAAAACTGATATACATAGGATGGAGTTTCACCCATTGAGTATTGCATCCCCCAACCATTGAACATGGTGTATGAACGGCGGAGATCATTGACTTCCATTCCTCCGAAAGCATTGGTGATATGCTTCTCGGCAAATAGATGATTCCATGAAGCGGTCGCACGGAAATCCAATCCTAACATTTTGTAATCTTTACGTTGATAGATGCCTCCTCGTGGCAGAATGCTGATAGGTAATGAGTAAATATCATCCGGATCGCTGTAAAGCAGCCCATTGTTGTTACGAATGGTTGCGTCATCCATACCTGTGCGATATGCTGTTGCCTGATTAGAGTTATCCAGGATATTGTGCTCTTGAGAACTGGCCTGATATTTTAATGATCCTAATGCGCTAAACTCCAGTTCGGGAAGGGCTTTCCATTTTATCTCTCCCTGAAATTTCACATCTACTACATTCAGTTCAATGTAGTTATTGTCTAGTTCATGTAAAATATTGAATGGAGCATAATTGGAAGTATAATAAGCGTTCGGGTCCATTGCTCGAGAAGTGTTGATGGCATAAGAATATGGGTTGATATCAAAACTGCGACTGACTTCTCCATTTGCGGCGTTGACGGTAGAGCTAATGGTTCCGGGTGCTTTTTGCTTACGGTAGGATGCGCTTGAAATCAGGTTGACGGATAGATTTTTGAGTACGTTATAAGTTGTGTTTACATTTGCTGTATAGCGTTTCACTTCACTTTGTTTGTACCATCCCGGATCGAGCATTGCACTCAATGATGCATAGAAAGAAGACTTTTCAGTTCCGGAAGTAATGCTGACCGAGTGGTTCTGTGAAATATTATTAGAGAATAAAGCATCAAACCAATCGGTATTTCTCATTTCTGCTTCGCGTAGATAAGCGTTCATTTCTTCAGTACTGGATATGGCATATTGTCCGGTGACAGGGTCGAAAGTATTGATAAGCTTATACATACGACCATATACACCACTATTGGCAGCGCGATAGATGTCACTGTAATTTAACCATCCTTTTTGTTCCATTTCTTTATAAACTCCCATTTGCTCCTGTGAATTCATAATGTTGAATTCGTTATAGGTGGGGATCATACGAGTGGTAAATTCACCTGTATAACTAATCTTGTTAATACCGGCTTTTCCTTTTTTGGTGGTAACGACAATTACACCTGCCATAGCACGTGCTCCATAAATAGAAGTTGCAGAGCCATCTTTCAATATCTGAAAGCTTTCAATGTCGTCCGCATTCAGACCGGCAATAGCAGAACTGATCAATGTTTCTGCGTCTCCCGAAGAGAGATCGTCTGCACCGACTTCAATTGCGTCTTCCATAATAACTCCATCCACCACCCACAGAGGTTTGGAACTACCATATATAGAGGTAGCACCACGAACCCGGATTTTAGGAGCAGTACCAAATGTTCCCGATACATTTTGAACTGATACACCGGCGGCACGTCCTTCCAGCGCACGACTGATTTCGGGCATACCGTCGAGTTTTACTTCTTCAGCGGATAGCTGTGCAGTAGCACCGGTAAACAATCGTTTATCCATTTTCTGCATACCTGTGACTACGACTTCCGACAGCGTTTGCACATCGGTATTTAGTGTAACACTCATCGTTGGAGTGGCAGTTAGCTCCTGTGGATGCATGCCAATATAAGAGAACTGTAAAATAGAGTTGCTGGCTACTTTCTCGATAAAGAATTTACCATTCAGGTCTGTCAGTACTCCGGATTTGCTGCCTTTAATCTGTACGGTGGCTCCGATGAGCGGTTGCCCGTCATCTCCGGATATGACTACTCCGTTAACATCGAATATTTTAGCCTGTTTGGATGGGCCGGTAGGAGTGATTGTGATAAACTGGCCATCTATATGGTATTCTAATGGCTTGTCGATGAGTATGATGTCTAGTGCTTGCTTTATGCTCTTGTCTTTTACGGACCCCGAGACTGTGAATTTCTTGACATCATCATACGTAAACAGGATTTTGTATCCTGATACTTTCTCCAGACGTTTCAACACAGAAGGCAAGCGTTCATTGTTGAATTCCAACGTGATTTTCTTTTCGTTTTGTGTCTGAGCTTCTGCCGGTCGTGGCAGTAAGCATACGCATAGGAGGCACACGATAAATAAATACCAGTTTCTTTTCATACGTTTGATTTTAAATAACACTATTTTGAACTTGTTTTATATTAATAGTGCGTATGAAAGGAAATTTAAGACACCCCTTTTGCGAATTATTTTCTTTAAAAGATAATATTTTGTTGTTTTCTTTGTGCTTTTGTATACTTTTTGTATGAAAATACTAATCGATAGTAAGAGTATTGCCGTTTAAAGTTACGGTTACTTTTTTCATCCGATTAAGTAATTGAATGGTGTGTTCAAGCCCAAGCCGGCGATCAGCTACAAAGTGCATTTTGTAGTTCATAGCTTCTTTATTGCGGAATTCTATACTTACATTGTACCAGCGTCCGAGATTTTGCATAATTTCCCGAAGAGTGACATCGTCAAAGTAGAAGTAGCCGTCTTTCCAGTAAATGTAAGAGTCCAAATCTACTTCCGTCAGGATAAAATTGCCGTCAGCTTGCAGATGTGCATCTTCTCCCGGAGTAATGGCAGTGTAGGCGCCCCCTTGGGTGTTACTGACTTCTACCTTTCCATTGATAAGTACTACGTGAGAGTCTTCCGGGTTGTAGCTGCGTATATTGAATTCTGTACCTAGTACACGTGTTTGTATACTTGGAGTCTTTACAATAAATGGTTGCTGTTTATTAGGGGTTACTTTGAAGTATGCTTCACCTTCCAGATATACGGTACGTTCTTTTTCTACAAATGCCGTGGGATAAATTAATCGGGTATTTGCATTGAGCCATACTTCTGTTCCGTCACAAAGGATCACTTTAAAGTTCTGCCCTCTGGGGATGGTCAGTGTATGAGTTTGAATCGTATTTTGTGCATTAGGGACATTGGCTACTGTCTTTTTAGTACGGCTGTAATCCAGATATTCTTTGGTTTTGGCAGCTACTTTCGGATCTTTTTGTGATTCACCTAATATCATTTTCTCTCCGTCTTCAGCTTGCAGGGTAATTTCTTGGGGAGTATTATCTGCTGTAAAGACGGTGATTGGGTCAGGAGTCGGGAATATATCCAGAGTATTGGATATGATGAATACAAGACCTGTGAGGATAGCCGCCGCTGAGACCAGACTGATGGCGAGTTTCAGTCCGGCAAAAGGTTTTCGCTTAGTGTGTTTCGCTTTGAAACGAACTAATTCAGCTTCTACGTCTATCGATCCGGGAGTTTGCTGTTGTTGTAACGCTACATTCATATCCATGATGTCACGGCATGTTTGCAGGCATTCATCATCTTCAAGAGCGCCGGACGTTTCTTTCTCATTGAGCTCTGAGGGGGATTCCATGATATCTAATGCTTTTTTGATGGAATCATTTATATCGTTGTAACCTTTGTCCTTATCCATAAATAACTTTTCAGTTCTTGGTTGTTTTTATTTCTATTACTTATTTTAATACGTTTGTTTAAGATAGTTAGATACCCTCTTTATTCTTTTTTAGCAAACTCTTTACGGAGTACAGAGAGTGCTTTTACAATGTGTTTTCGGACAGCGCTTACGCTTATATTCAGTTCATCAGCCACTTCCTGATATTTTTTTCTTCGTACATAACATTCTTCAAGGATATGCCGGGTGTGGGCAGTAAGCGTTGAAATAGCTTTGTGGATGCGCATCATCCTTTCGTCATATTCTTTGTATTCTGTTTCTGTGTATGATTCGGTCAGTTTTATATATAATTGAACATATTGTTCGTGTACGTTCTGATGACGCAAGTAATCGATGCATTTGTTACGGACGTAAACATAGAGATAAGATTTGGCTGTGGTTTTATCAATCTTGGCATAGTTAGTCCAAATAAATTCGAAAGCATCACTTGCGATATCTTTACTAGCCTCCATATTATTGATCAGATGGAATGCATAATAATAAAGTTGGGGGTAGTACTCTTTAAAAAGATAGTCGAAATCTGCTTTGTCTTCCACGTGCTTTAAAGTGTTGAATAGTAAATAAATTGCGTTGCAAATAAACAAATAATAATTGAGAAAAGCAAAATGGCTTTTGTTTTATATTTATTGTATCTTTGTAGCGTCATTCTTTTCTTATATATTAGGACTATATTAATGGAGAGTATTCTAATTACAGGTGCAAGTGGATTCATTGGAAGTTTTATTGTCGAAGAGGCACTGAAACGAAAGTTTGGTGTGTGGGCGGGAATCCGTTCTAGCAGCAGCAAGCAGTATTTGAAGAACCGGAAGATTCATTTTCTGGAACTGGACTTTGCTCATCCCAACGAATTGCGTGCCCAACTCTCCGGGCATAAAGGGACGTATAACAAATTTGATTACATTATTCATTGTGCGGGAGTCACCAAGTGTTCGGACAAGAAAACATTTGATTATGTAAATTATCTTCAGACTAAATATTTTGTTGATACGTTGAAGGCACTCAATATGGTTCCGAAGCAGTTTATCTATATCAGCACATTGAGCGTATTCGGACCGGTGCATGAAAAAGATTACTCGCCCATTTCGGCAGATGATTCTCCGATGCCTAATACGGCTTATGGATTTAGTAAACTCAAAGCCGAACTTTATATACAGAGCATTCCCGGTTTCCCTTATGTCATTTATCGTCCTACAGGAGTTTACGGTCCCCGTGAAATGGATTATTTCCTGATGGCAAAGTCCATCCGTCAGCATGTGGACTTCTCGGTGGGTTTCCGGAGACAGGATCTGACTTTTATTTATGTAAAGGATATTGTGCAGGCCATCTTCCTTGGAATAGAGAAAAGAGTAGCGAGAAAAGCGTATTTCCTGTCGGATGGAAACGTATATAAAAGCCGCACATTTTCGGACTTAATACAAAAAGAACTGGGCAATCCGTTTGTTATTCATATGAAATGTCCATTAATTGTGCTAAAAGTTATATCTTTGCTCGCTGAATTTATTGCTACGCGTTCCGGGAAGAGCAGTACGCTGAATTCTGACAAGTATAAAATAATGAAACAACGTAACTGGCAATGTGATATAACCCCTGCAATGACAGAGTTAGGGTATGCTCCCGAATATGATCTGGAGAAGGGAGTTCGTGAAACGATTGCCTGGTATAAAAACGAAGGATGGCTTTAGACTTATTTAAGCGAGTGGAAACCCGGAAGGGGTTGTTTGCTGTGGAGAAGATTACATTGATTTATAATCTGTTGACCTCCATCTTGATACTGTTCCTGTTTCAGCGAATGGATCATCCATGGCACATGTTGCTGGATAGGGCGATGATTGCTGCAATGACTTTCCTGTTGATGTATCTTTATCGGCTGGCACCTTGTAAGTTCTCGGCATTTGTGCGGGTTGTCATTCAGATGAGCCTGCTTTCGTACTGGTATCCCGATACGTTTGAGTTTAACCGGTTCTTCCCCAATCTTGATCATGTATTTGCTGTTGCCGAACAATTTATCTTCAATGGGCAGCCTGCTATCTGGTTCTGCCACACATTTCCGCATCTGATAGTCAGCGAAGCATTCAATTTGGGATATTTCTTCTATTATCCGATGATGCTGATTGTGACGTTATTCTACTTTATCTATAAGTTTGAATGGTTTGAGAAGATGTCATTTGTACTGGTAACTTCTTTCTTTATTTATTATCTCATTTATATCTTTGTTCCGGTGGCGGGACCGCAATTCTATTTTCCGGCTATCGGGTTCGATAATGTGTCGAAAGGTATCTTCCCGGCTATTGGCGATTATTTCAATCATCATCAGGAACTATTGCCCGGTCCCGGCTATCAGCATGGGTTCTTCTATAATCTGGTAGAGGGCTCGCAGCAGGTAGGCGAACGACCTACTGCGGCATTCCCCAGTTCTCATGTCGGCATTTCCACTATCTTGATGATTATGGCGTGGCGTGGCAGCAAAAAGCTCTTTGCCTGCCTGATTCCTTTCTATATGCTACTTTGTGGTGCTACCGTGTATATTCAGGCGCATTATGTTATTGACGCTATTGTAGGCTTCTTCTCAGCGTTCGTTTTATATGTTGTAGCAACGTGGATGTTCAAGAAGTGGTTTGCGCAGCCGATGTTTAAGTAAACCAATCTGGTATATCATCGATCTACAGATGCTAGATTGGCAGTTATCTCATCAAATATCCGGAACAATTCTTCCTTTGTTTCCGCCCGAAGCATAGCGATACGGGTATTACGAAAATTAGGAATGCCTTTGAACAACGGACTGGCAGCCAGATGACGGCGTACATGCAGAATACCTCTGCGTTCGTCAAGCAGATTCACACTGTCTACTACCTCCTGTCGTAATACCTCCATGCACCATTCAAAACTGAGTGGGGGAAGCGCTTCTCCTGTTTCCAGATAATGCTTCACTTCCTTGAATATCCAGGGGCGTCCGAAGCTTGCACGACCGATCATGACAGCGTCTACTCCATAACGGTCGAAACACTCCTTACAGCGTTGAGGCGTAGTCACATCTCCGTTGCCGATGATAGGAATATGCATGCGGGGATTGTTTTTTACTTCCCCTATCAGTGTCCAGTCTGCTTCTCCGGTGTACATTTGCGCACGGGTCCTACCGTGGATAGTCAATGCGGCAATACCGCAATCCTGCAATTGTTCTGCCAAATCTACAATGATTTTATTATTGGCATCCCATCCCAGACGAGTTTTTACAGTTACCGGTATTTTCACGGCATCTACTACCGCACGGGTAATCTCCAGCATCTTCGGAATATTCTGTAACATTCCTGCTCCGGCACCTTTTCCCGCTACTCTTTTCACCGGGCAACCGAAGTTGATATCGAGAATATCAGGCTGTGCCTGTTCCACTATTTTGGCGGCTTCCACCATTGTTTCCGTATCCTTCCCATAAATCTGAATGGCAACAGGACGCTCTTCGTCACTGATGCTCAACTTCTGCGCGGTCTTGTTGACGGCACGTATCAATGCATCACTCGATACAAATTCAGTATATACCATGTCGGCACCGAACTTTTTGCACATCAGGCGGAAAGCCGGGTCTGTCACGTCCTCCATGGGGGCGAGTAGTATAGGATGTTCTCCCAGGTCTATATGGTTTATCTTCATAATTGATACTTCTTTTTTGCCGTGCAAAGGTACGGATAAAAACTGAAAGAACTATTTGTTGAGGTAAGTTTCACGGATGCGGATTAATTCGTACCTTTGCATACTCCTATCACATTTTAATGATTATCGAACAGTAAAATGAATATAAAAGACTTTGAAATAATGGCGCCTGTCGGTTCGCGCGAATCTCTTGCGGCAGCCATTCAGGCTGGAGCCGATTCTATCTATTTTGGTATAGAAAACCTTAACATGCGTGCCCGTTCTGCCAATACGTTTACCGTTGATGATTTGCGTGAGATAGCCCGGACGTGCGACGAACACGGGATGAAAAGCTATCTGACAGTCAATACGATTATCTATGATAAGGATATTCCTTTGATGCGTACTATTGTCGATGCGGCCAAAGCAGCCGGAATATCTGCAGTGATTGCTGCTGACGTGGCAGTGATGAATTATGCCCACCGGATCGGGCAGGAAGTGCATTTGTCTACTCAGCTTAATATATCGAATGCGGAAGCCTTGAAATTTTATGCCCAGTTTGCCGATGTTGTGGTGCTTGCACGCGAACTGAATCTGGAGCAGGTTGCAGAGATTTATCGTCAGATCCGGGAAGAAAATATCTGTGGACCGAGTGGTGAACAGATTCGTATTGAGATGTTCTGTCACGGTGCTCTGTGTATGGCAGTCTCCGGAAAGTGCTACCTCTCTTTGCATGAAATGAATCACTCCGCCAACCGGGGGGCTTGTATGCAAGTATGCCGTCGTTCTTATACCGTTCGTGATAAGGAGACAGATGTGGAACTGGATATCGACAACGAATATATCATGTCGCCGAAAGACCTGAAGACTATTCATTTTATGAATAAGATGATGGATGCAGGTGTGCGTGTATTCAAAATCGAAGGTCGTGCCCGTGGCCCTGAGTATGTGCGTACAGTGGTAGAATGTTATAAAGAGGCGATTCAGTCTTATTTGGACGATACCTTTACAGACGAAAAAATCGCAGCTTGGGACGAACGTCTGAAAGCTGTTTTCAACCGTGGATTCTGGGATGGCTATTACCTCGGACAACGGCTTGGCGAATGGACACGGAATTACGGTTCGGCAGCTACGGAGCGTAAAATCTATGTGGGTAAAGGTATCAAATACTTCTCCAATATCGGCGTTTCCGAATTTCTGGTGGAGGCGTCCGAAGTCAGTGTAGGCGATAAATTGCTGATTACGGGACCAACCACCGGTGCAGTCTTCATGACGCTGGACGAAGCCCGCGTCGATCTGAAACCGGTAGAAACAGTCAAGAAGGGACAGCGCTTCTCGATGAAATCAGACAAGATACGTCCCAGCGACAAATTATATAAATTGGTATCTACCGAAGAACTGAAGAAGTTCAAAGGACTTGATGTAGAACAGAAAAGAGGATAAACAGATGAGTCAGTACATTTACGAGCTGGAGATGAAGGTACGCGATTATGAATGCGACCTGCAAGGTATTGTCAACAATGCCAATTATCAACATTATCTGGAGCATACCCGCCATGAGTTTCTGATCTCGGTAGGTATTAGCTTTGCAGCGCTTCATGAGCAGGGAGTCGATCCGGTAGTGGCGCGCATCAATATGGCTTTCAAGACTCCGTTGAAGAGTGGAGATGAATTTGTCTCCAAGCTATATATGAAAAAAGAGGGTATCAAGTATGTATTCTATCAGGATATCTTCCGCAAAAGTGATCAAAAAGTAGTAGTGAAATCCACTGTTGAAACGGTATGTGTGGTAAACGGACGTTTGAGTAGCAGCGAATTATTCGACAACGTCTTTGCTCCATACCTGAAATGACCGATAACGAAGAAGAACAGATTTATAGCATCGCTCTGACCATGGTGCCCGGTATCGGGCACATTGGAGCGAAGCGTCTGGTAGAGGGCATGAAAAGTGCCACTGATGTCTTCCGCTACCGGAAAGAGCTTTCCGAACGTATTCCCGGAGTTAACGAACGGATATCTGCCGCACTGGATTGTCCGTCACTCATTGCCCGTGCAGAGCAGGAACTCGGATTTCTGCAGAAGAACCGCATTCAATGCCTGACTTATTATGATGAAGCTTATCCTTCCCGCTTGCGGGAGTGTGAGGATGCTCCTGTCGTGCTTTTCTTCAAGGGAAATGCGGATTTGAATGCTCTCCATATTCTAAATATGGTGGGTACCCGCCACGCTACCGATTATGGAACGCAACTTTGCGCTACTTTCCTTCGTGACTTGAAAGCGTTATGTCCTGATGTGTTAGTGGTCAGCGGCCTTGCCTATGGCATTGATATCAATGCCCACCGGAGCGCTTTGAATAATGGACTGGCTACGGTAGGCGTATTGGCTCATGGATTAGACCGTATCTATCCCTCTCTCCATCGTAAAACGGCTGTTGATATGCTCGACAGAGGTGGTCTGCTGACTGAATTTCTTGTCGGCACAACACCGGACAAGCATAATTTTGTTAGCCGAAACCGCATTGTAGCAGGTATGTGCGACGCTACGATTGTGATAGAATCTGCCGCAAAAGGCGGTTCCCTGATTACTGCCGAACTTGCGGAGAGTTATCACCGTGACTGTTTCGCTTTTCCCGGTCGCGCTACTGACGAATATTCCAAGGGATGCAATCAACTGATCCGCGACAATAAAGCTTCTCTGCTTTTATCTGCCGAAGACTTTGTGCAGGCAATGGGCTGGAGTGCTGCTTCCTGCGTGGAAAAAACAGCCAATGTACAGCGTGACCTGTTTCCCGATTTGTCCGGAGAAGAACAACGGATCGTTGATATTCTGGCACAACGCGGAAATCTGCAGATTAACACGCTGGTGGTGGAAACTGACATTCCCGTTCATAAAATGAATGCTATTCTTTTTGAACTTGAAATGAAAGGAGTTGTACGGGTATTGGCCGGAGGAATGTATCAATTACTGATTTAATTGTCTGGATATTGTTTGTTTTTTCATTATATTAGCAGCCTAATTAAAAATAATACCCCCATGAGCAAAACACATTCTTTCTTCATCTTATCTATTCTTTCTTTTTTTGTAGTAAACGTATCTTTGTTTGCCGGAGATAAACCTCAAACAAACATCAATCAAATTTTTTTTGAAGGAGCACCGAGCATTCATCCTCCCCGGGTGATAGCCAATTATACGGCAACTCCTTTCATGTTTTATATTCCTACTACCGGCCAGCGACCGATGGAATGGAGTGCTGAGAAGTTGCCGAAAGGCTTGAAACTGGATTCGAAAACAGGAATTATCACAGGAACAGTCGCTTCGGAAGGTGAATATATAGTCACTCTCAAAGCTAAGAATTCGCAGGGAACCTGTACGCAAAAGCTCGAGATTCATATCGGTGACGATTTGCTGCTGACTCCTCCTATGGGGTGGAACAGCTGGAATACTTTCGGGCAACATCTCACGGAAGAACTGGTATTGCAGACTGCGGATGCACTGGTGGCAAACGGAATGCGTGATCTGGGTTATTCCTATATTAATATCGATGACTTCTGGCAGCTGCCGGAGCGAGGGGCTGACGGACATATACAGATTGATAAAGCGAAGTTTCCTCGTGGAATAAAATATGTTGCTGACTATCTGCATGAACGGGGCTTTAAACTCGGGATCTATTCTGACGCAGCCGATAAAACCTGTGGCGGTGTTTGTGGCAGTTATGGGTACGAAGAAATGGATGCGAAAGATTTTGCTTCCTGGGGAGTCGATTTGTTGAAGTATGATTATTGCAATGCTCCTGCCGGCAGGGTGGAGGCTATGGAGCGATATGCTAAGATGGGTAAGGCTTTGCGTGCTACCGGTCGTTCTATTGTGTTCTCTGTTTGCGAGTGGGGACAGCGTGAACCTTGGAAATGGGCAAAGCAAGTAGGAGGACATTTGTGGCGGGTTTCGGGAGATATAGGAGATGTATGGGACCGTGAGGCCAATCGGATGGGTGGACTGCGCGGTATTCTGAATATTCTGGAAATCAACGCTCCTTTGAATGAATATGCCGGACCTTCCGGGTGGAATGATCCGGATATGCTGGTTGTCGGTATTGGCGGGAAGAGCATGAGCATCGGCTCGGAATCGAAAGGATGTACTCAGGAGCAATATAAGTCTCATTTTGCCTTATGGTGTATGATGGCTTCTCCTTTGCTTTGTGGAAATGATGTACGGAACATGGATGATAGCACTTTACAGGTTTTGTTGGACAAGGATTTGATTGCTATCAATCAGGATGTGCTCGGTAAGCAGGCAGAACGCAGCATTCGTGCGGATTATTATGATATTTGGGTGAAACCGTTGGCTGATGGTCGTAAAGCTGTCGCTTGTTTCAACCGGATGGATACTCCGCAAAATATAGAACTGAACGCGAAAACGGTGGAAGGTTTATCTTTGGAACAGGTATATAGTCTCGATAGCCGTTCTACGGAAAATGCTGCGGATGGTATGATTGTAAAGCTGGCTCCTTATCAATGCAAAGTTTATATTTGTGGTAAGCCGAAATAGGAACAGGGATGAGGTTGGGGCATAAAAAAAGGAGCAACGCCTTGCTCCAACCTTTGTTAACCTTAAATCTAATACTATGAAAAAAATCACATGACAAATGTAAGCCTTCTTGCCATTTCTTCCAAATTAAGTTTCTTGTATTTGGGTCTCTTTTGATTTCTTTCACGGATTTTCACTGTTATCGCACACAATGCTCTTGAAAGAGAGATGTGCAGTTTACTTTTCTGATGAAAAAAAAGTAAACTGCACATCTAAACAAACTTATTTGCTTTTATTATGATCAATGGGTTGACTGTTCAATTGAATGTTTCAATATAGATCCTGGTTTTCCATCATAAATAGTTTCTATACTGATAGTGATAGGTGTGGTTTTATCTGCATTATAGCATTCTATTACAACACATCCATTTTTGTCGGTTTGTACATTTGGGTTCCAATATAAAGTGCGGCGATGATCATTGTTTTTAGGTAAAGCTCCGTCCGTATAGGCTGGTGAGTAAAATTCTAATGGACGAGTATAGCCTTGTATACGGGTTGTACGGATTCCACGAGCCGAACGAAAGTCTCTGTTTGCATTCCAGCCGTCAGCAGAGACGATATAAGCAATAGCTGTAGGTTCTTCTGTTAGGCTTTTACCATACTGTTTATCAGTTGCTTTTTTCTCGCTTGCTTTTGTAATCTCCATCTCTTCCTCTAATTCTTCAAAATCTTCTTTGATTGGTGTAAGGGCTTCCTCAAAGTCTAATTTTCCTATTTCGTCTTTAGCTCCGCTTCCGCTACTGATTACTAATGTTTTAATAGCGTCAATGTCTTCTTCAATGAGAAAGCGCTGATGATTTCTCATAATTTTGCCATCGACTGCTAATGGGAGTGACTTTCCACGATATATTATCTGTTTTCCTTCTTGAAGCCGTATTTCGGGGTTTACTTTATTGAGGAAATCATATAAAGTGAATATTTCTTTACCTTCATCTCGCATCTGGTCTATCATTGCTTGAACATCGTAATAGGCATCTATACTTTGTTCAAATAATAATGTACGCTTTTGAGGATAACGTGCTTTGATTGTTACTTCTGCTAAAAAATATGGATTAGTTTTACGAATGGAATCCATATAGACTGAATCTTTATGTTTTGTGGTTTTTCTTAACTCATTGATGTCTTTCCAATCTGGATGTATCTCATAAAAACTGTATTTGCGAAGTTTTGGAGAGAAATTTCGAAATAGTAAGACTGAGCAGAGTTGCTTTCGATCGCTGTTGAGTTTACGTGTTTGTATGTTAGTAGGTATAATTCCTTCAAAGTCTTCTACAGGTATTTGGAAACGTCCCAGAGAATCGGAGATTGATTTTCCTGCCATGAATATACCTTCTTTTTTGGATAGAATGGAGACTTCAAGATTCTCTTTATTTTTCTTGAGTATATATGATTTCAGCTGTCCGTGTATAGTAAGCTTGTCTTCTGGGAGATAACGCGGCTGTATGGGTGGATTACTGATCATATCTTCCAAATTATACTTTTTCCATCCGTGTACTAGCATTAGTATATCTAGTTCTTGTTTCCGTTGCCTGCTATTTTCAGCAAAATAATAACCAGGTTGATGTATATAACCTTTTAATTCGGAAGTTAAAAGTAAATCAGTAAATATGGTGTTATCATATTCTAGGTAATCAGATTGTAAGGTGCTCCGGACAGAAACGGAAAGATTAGTTTCTATTGGTTGTCCATTTGAATCTTTCGCTTCTATTTTGCAATGGATAGGAGTGAAGGGATAATAATATGAATTATTAGTCTGGGCTGTTAATTGTAGGAAACTGTTAGGCATAATGTAGCAATATCGTTCTGCTAATACATTGGCCTTCCGGTTCATTAACGAAAATTGAATAATTCCGGCAGGCAGTTTATCTGTTGGAATACGAATAAGTTCAGCCTGTTTCTTTTCGAAAGTGAGAGCATGCCAGACCAGAGGTATATTTTGATGAGATATAAATAGAGCTAAAGTATCAGAATCCGTAATTCCATTGCATAGTATCCGGATATCAAAAGTTTTCTCACGATTGGTTACGTTTAATACATAACCTTGTGGCAGGGCCTTAGGCAACGAGTATTTGTATTTCTCGCCGTTGTATTCCACTTCTGCTTCTACTTCTATGCCCGTTTGTGGAGTGTAAGACAAGCATCCCATGCCATCATGGACTGTCCTAAATTCTGTTAGCTTTTCACCTTTTTTAGTACGTAGTATGCCGGATACATTAACTGCTCCCTCTTTTTTACTTTCAGCTTTGAAAGCTACTATAGAAGTGACACCCTCTATTAGCTGCCCTCCTTCAGGGAAGAAACGTACTGACAATTTTTTAACGTTACTTTTTGGTCGTTGTTTCATAGACGGGCTCATATCATATGTAGCTATGAAACGTTCTTCATCATTAATGCCTATTCGGGGACGGTAGACAGGAAATGTACGTGAAAAATAGTATTCGTCTCCGAAAGCCAGCATCCATTTTGTAAATGCCCGGATCTCATAATAGCCGGATAAACCGGATTTTTCTAAAATGAATTGTCCTTGTCCCTCTCCTTTTTGTGTTTTTATGATTTGTTTGTCGATAATATGTCCTAACTGATCAAGTAACTCCACATAAAGTGGTTGACTAAGAGTAGTCGGTCGATTTTCTGTCCCTTGAGTTACATATGCTTTGAACCAGATAGTATCTCCTGCATAATAACTGGTATTATCAAAATGAAGATGCACTTTCTCTTGCGGATAAGCAGAGGAGAAGATTTTTGCCTGTTGAAAATATCTCTGAAAAATATCTTCTGCATTTGGAGATGATTGCTGTGCACTTATGGCAGAGGCAATAATTATCAATAAGGATAAGGTTGTGAATTTCATAAGCGAATTCATATTTAGTGTATTGTAGAATGCTCATAATGCCGTTCCCTTATCCGCCATAATAGTTCATGCAGAGAGATGTTTTTCACTTGCGGTGATAATAGTTGATCTGAGATTTTGCTTGCATTATAACCTTTTATGGGCAAATCAGTAGAATGTGCTGTTTTACTGAAATCCGACCAGGCATGTATGATTGTCCAAGACAATGGATTCTTTTTTTCTTTTAATTTGGCCGCTTTTGCCGCATCCCGGTTAATGAGAGCTGCGATATAGTCTGGACCACCACACAATGGATTATCGAATAATCCGGACCAAATAGAAAATTTGGCGGTCACTATTGGAATCTCAATATTTTTATTGTTCTTCACCCATATAATGTCTCCTCCCATATTATATGGACTGTATTGAATAGCCACCATTCCCGTTAATCCTTCTATCTCGCGGGCATAGATTTCATAGGCTTGCCGGGCCTCTTTACTAAATACATCTTTGCAGATAAACCCGAATATCTTAATATTTAATTTTTTGAAATGCCAGTTCATACGTCGTGCAAATTCAATGAGAAGTTCCTCCCGGTTAGGACGGTTTTTTGCAAATTCATCGGGATATTGATATCCTCCTCCATATTCAATCACACTTGAGTTGTCTTTTTTCATAGTAACAAAACGATTCCAGGTGGAAGTGCTTACTACTGATAGGTTAATTGGGCAGAGAGTCCATGAAACCGGAGAGCGATTTTCGTCTTTATTGCCATAGTATAGTGGACTATCAAGAAATTCTCCCATTGTCCATTGCATATTGTCACCGTCACTGATAACGAAAGAATGGAATGCAGAATTATCATTGAAATCTATATCTTCTTTTTTTACTTCATGTATAGGTAATGGGGGCATTTTATCGGAAGCTGCCATAATGATAGGAAGGTTACGACACCAGTTTGAAGCCGTATTGTAGTGTCCCCATCTTGTGATAGCTCCTGTATATTCGTCTTCATTTCCATAATTCCAACCCAATATAGGTGAAAGTGGAGTAACCCATTCCAGTATTTGCTCCGAAAAATGCCCTGTTCCATAATATAGCATAAGTTTCTGAGCTATAGCAATATCTCTGCAGTTGCTAACTTTGGGATCAATGCTAAGTGCTGCCCCTCTATTAAGTTGGTTTTTGCAGCGTTCGAAACACGTTTCCGGTGATTCGTTACGTGCATCTTTTAGTTTCTTTAATCCGGATTGTTTGATTCGTTTCTCTAAAGATTCCTCTACCAGTATACCTTTCAGGAGGCTGGCATATACCGTTGCTACATTAGCTGAATAATTGATTCCTTCTCTTCGTGAGTAATTTTCTCCTATTGAGTTGTCGTTTTTATAGAGTATATAGCCTTCTATGATCTTTTTTTTCTTGAGATGCTCTAAGAGATCCCATACATCCATTCGGGTTGTTTTGGTGATATTTAGGTTTTCCTGTGAGCTTCTTAAAATTTCACGATAGGAACTGTTATCTATTTCTATCCAGACCATTTCATCAAAAGAGTCTTCGTTTACTGCTTGTCCACATAAGCCGGATAATGACTCTAAAAGCATACTTTCTGCCCTACTGAGTCCTTCACCGTTACATAAAATTAGTTGTTGAGGTGCTTTTTGTATAAACCAACCATGCCTACCATCGTAAGCGGATGCTATAATGGGAGGCAATAAACAAATGATGAGCGTAGATAATAACTTGATTTTCATGATTGTAATGTTTAGGGTTAAAAAGAGCTTTTTCCCCAATCTATTTCGGGAAAAGCTCTTTTTAATGTTGAAGTTTTATAGTGTTGTTATCCTATTATTTAGAGACTTCTAATGGCAATGTCCGCATTTCATTAGCCGCACTAATATTGTCGATGTAGTTGTCGGATAAAGTGATAGCGAATACAGCAATATTCTCGTCTTTAGGAAGTACCAGTGTATGTGCTTCTTTGGGAAGTTCGATGCCGAATTTATACATATATGTGTAGATATACGTGTCATTCCCTTTTTTTGTATGACGATGAGAACCGATGTATGCAAGCGAAGCATTGCGAATATAACCGTCACTGACACCCTTATGCCCCCACTGTCCATAGAAGCCGGAGTAATAAGGTATTTCAAATTCGTGTGATTTACTATTAACAATGAATTTTGCTTTGCGATCCTTGTCTGTAGAAGTTGCGAGGATATATAGTTTCTTGCCCGCTGCTTCCTTGGGTAGTTGGATTGTATCTCCCTTACATTTGATAACATTTTTATTTTCATAGTTAGCTATGCTGAAAGTGATATCATCACAAGTAACTTTATCACCAATTAGTTCAGCTGCGAAACTATTTCCTTTTTTATCGAAAGAAACAGTATAGCCAAAGTTTTCAGGAGTGAAAGCCTTACTGTTAAATGGTAATTGAAGTGGTATGTTCTTTATTGGATCTGCTTTTACTTTTCCTTTTTTCAATCGGATAGCGAAGGTTCTTGGTTGATAAGATGCCATGTCGAAACATAATTTATTGTCCTGTATAGTAGCTTCGCCTATTTTCTCTTCGATGCCATTGGCCTCATAGCCCGATTCTATGGGAGCAGGGAATGTAATTTCTACATTTTGTGCAGATTTACCTTGCATCTCGTATAAACGGATGATGTATAAATCACTTTCTTCCGCTTTTTTTAAGGAACGAATAGCCACTTGCGGGGTATTTACTTTTACGAAAGAATATTCACGTCCTAATGCACCTTTATGTTTGGGCGTGTTGAATACAGCCAGCTGACTATTCAGGGATTCGGCCAAATGGCTGATTCCGGCTTGTAATGCTCCGTCCTGATGGCCCACGATTGAATAAGTGAAGGTGTGATGTCCGAAGTCTTGCTGTTCCTGATATTTATATCTGTCTTTGGTACTGGGAGCATGGAGTAGTGTCAGTCGCAAAGTGTTATCATTGGGTTTATCCCATCCATACTTACAATCATTCAGGATTGAGATTCCGTAACTTTTATCGGAAGACGTAATGTCTGCCCATTGTTGTGCATATACTTCATAAGCAGTATCTGTATTGTTCTTACGCTTTACAGTTCCGATACCCAGATCATAAACAGCTTCCCGATTTTTTACATTCATTGGAAACTCTGCTTTTAATACGGCGTCTTTTGTTGACCAGTCTATTTCATTAATGATATCGATTCGTTCATCGTTTGCCCCTTCACTCATGCGGATGTATTGTATGAATTTAGAAGATTTATAGGTGCGTTCAATGCGAAGAGCTGCATAACAGGGACCTTGTTCTTCGATACTGATACGAACATTTTCTGAGATTGGAGTTCCGGGCTTATCTATAGTCTTTTTTTGAATCTCCCATGCAGGCCATTCTTTCGATTCATTGCCTAGGAGTAAAACCAGACGGAATGCCTTGCCCTGTTCTACCAGTTCCTTATTACTACGCTTGTCAATAATAGAAACAATATCGCCATTAGTATCTAAAGTCAGTTTATAGATGCTATTTTCCAAAGAATTCTGAGTTGCTTTCAAGAAGGAACTCTTATTGTTTTTTCCAAAACGGACATCATATACGGAGCAGCTTAATGGAGCTACAGAAGCACTAAAGGCAATGTGTGCTTTCCCGTTTTCCCAATTAAGTAATTGTGCCGGAATTTCTTTATCGTTAGCGTCAAATACTTGCACTCCAGCAGGCTCCTTTGAGATATTTATATAGGCTTCTGCTAGTTCTTTCCGTTGGGCGGCCATTGCATTATAAACGATGAGTGCAGTTCCTTTTACTCTTGTATCCAAGCAAGAAGCGAGAGAACCGACTCCGGTACGGATGATATCATTAAACTGCGTTTGAGAGATCAGTTCATCATTCCAGGAATAGGTATAGGCCTGAGGAAGACTCGTCCCTGTGAGGTCATCGTGGAATTGATGCCAGATAAACCGACGCCACGCATCTGTCAGCGTATTTGCCGGATAGCTTGCTCCGTCAATATAATCAGCCATTACTGAAATTCGTTCGGCTGCATCGCCTAATTGTTCGTTCCGACGATTATATAATTTCATGGCTGCCTGCGAAGTATAACAGCCGGTAGCATGGATGTCCATCAGTAACTCGCCATCGTATACAGGAAGTTCAGGATGATTATCGAATGGCAGATAGTCTTTGTATAACTGATCGGAAGTAGCACTGATAATTTCAACTTCTCCACTGCCTTTAACACCTTTTTCTATGGAAACAACCGAATTTATATTAGCAGAACCACCTCGGTCTCCTGCACCATAGTAACGGTATGCAGTGTTATTGGCTCCATTTTTTGCCGTATTTTTTAGGTCGTTATCTTGGCTGATATCTCCACCATTCCATTCGTGAACATAGTTTTTGCCATTTAAAGCTGCCATGATGCGTGAGCCGTCTACCCCTTGCCATAGACCGATATTGAATGGCATCTTGGATTTTCCGTGCATATTATGGTGTCTCCATTGTAATTTTTGCGTTGAGAAACCAATTAAGCCACAATGTGCTGCAATAGTGGGCAATGTATAACTGAATCCAAAACAGTCCGGCAAGAAGATATCTGTAGATTTAACTCCAAACTCTTGTTTATAGAATTGTTGTCCCAACAGAATATTGCGGAAGAAAGATTCGGGTGAAGGTACGTTAGTATCATTGGCATCCCACGAGCTGCCTGAGATATGCCAACGACCTTCTTTGATATATTTTTTCACCAGTTCATACTCAAGCGGGTAATACTCTTTTATCCAGTTATATTTTACTCCACCTTCAAAGTTAAATACATAATTGGGATAATGCTGAAACAGATAGAAGTTTCTGACCAGCGTATGCTTGAGGTATTCGTCAATGGTTGTCTGTACATCCCAGTTCCACTGAGTATCCAAATGCGAGTTCGAGACTATATAAGCTTTGTACTTCTTTTGTGCTTGCAGCGGACTGAGTCCTGTTGTAGCAAATAGTAAGGCTAATAAAATGGTTCTTTTTTTCATTCTTGATAATTCCTTTATTTCTATATTAATACCTATTTATTGATTATGAACTTACCTTCAAGCCTGATATCCTTTGAAGAAGCTCCGATCATTACTTTGAATGTACCCGGTTCTACTTGAAATTTCATATTTTTGTCCCAGATGGCAAGGTCTTGTGGGCTCAGTGTAAAGGTCACTTTTTTTTCTTCGTTCGGTTGTAAGGTAATTCGTTCAAAGCCGCGTAGTATTTTTACGTATGTTGTGACGCTACTGATTTCATCTCTGAGATAAAGTTGTACTACTTCATCACCGGGTCTTTTACCTGTATTTTTAACCGTACAGCTCACTTTCACTTCCCCTAGTACTCCTTGTTGTTCAGGAGATATTTTCAGATTATTGTATTCGAATGTCGTGTAGCTCAATCCATGTCCAAAAGGGAAAAGAGCGCCGGTAACTGAAGTGCCGCAGCCGCTGTCAGACCCTGGTTTGAATGGAAAGGCAAAAGGTATTTGTCCTACAGACTTTGGAAAAGTGACTGCTAACTTACCCCCGGGATTATTATCTCCAAAGATTGTTTCTGCAACTGCCTGTCCGCAAAACTCTCCCGGGAACCATGCATGGAGAATAGCAGGTACATATTTTTTTGCATAATTAATGCTGGAAGCACGACCGTCAATCATTACCAGAATGGTGGGTTTCCCCAGCTTGCATACAGCTTTCAGTAATTCTTCCTGTCTGCCCGGTAAGTCAAGACTTGTGCGTGAACGCTCTTCACGTACAGTAACTTCACTACCTCCTAATACCATAATTACAACTTCGGCAGATTTTGCAGCTTCAATTGCTTCATCCATTATCTGCTGCTCTTTGGGCGTTATATCAAAAGGTAGAACTTCACTTTCAGGAAAATGTGGATCCACTATTTCACATCCCTTTTTATATACCACCTTAGCTCCCGGCAGGGCTTCTTTAATACCTTTGTACACAGTCTTTATTGGGGCATTGGAAGGACCGTAACGGCAGATGAGTTCTTTTTGCTCATCTGCGTTCGGACCTATTACAGCTACAGACTTCAATGTCTTTTGAAGGGGCAATAGGTTATCTTGATTCTTCAAAAGAACAATTGACTGACGGGCGGCCTCCAATGCTACTGCCTGATGTTCTTTGCAGTGCACTATTTTATCCGCTAATTTTCCGTCACCACGGTAAGGATTATCAAATAAACCTAACCAAAATTTGACATACAAAATCTCACTTACGCGTTGGTCGATAGTAGCTTGTGATACCTTGCCTTTGGCAATGGCACTTCGTAACGGCTTTATAAAGCCTGCCGGAGAGCTGAAGTTAGTGCGTACATTTAGGCCTGCATTGACCGATTGTACTACTGCTTCTTCATTATTATCAGCAACTTTGTGTTTGCTTGAGATGAATTCGACAGCATCGCTGTCTGATACAACGTATCCTTTAAATCCCCATTCCTGACGTAAAATCTGGGTGAGGAACCGATAGCTTCCGGTAATAGGTTCACCGTCATAATCATTGTATGAGCTCATAACTCCCAATGCTCCCGCTTCCTGAAATGCAACGCGGAAGGGCTCGAGGTAGAGAGTACGCATTTCACGCGGAGCTACGTGCGGGTCTGTACGCGTACCTCCGTCACGTCCGCCTACTGGAATGCTATATACGGCAAAATGCTTCGGAGTGGCTACCAGCTTGTGTTTCTGCAAACTTTGAATCATCTGCTTTCCTAACTGTCCTACTAGGTATGGATCTTCGCCATAGCATTCTACCGCACGTCCCCAACGAGGGTCCTGTGCTATGTCCAGAATAGGAGAGTAGATATTTGTATATCCCAAAGCAACAGCTTCTTTAGCTTCTACTTCACCAATCCGGGCAATCAGCTCTTTGTTCCAGGTACTTCCCTGCCCGCATTGGGCAGGGAAAAAAGTAGCCTTCTCATGACAAACCCCACGAATTCCCTCATTGGTAAAGTCTACCGGAATTCCTAATCGTGTTTCTTCAACAAACCAGCGTTGGATATCGTGTATAGCTTTAACGTGTTTAGCATAAGGAAATGCATACTCAGAGCCGAATTTCCCCAGTCCGTTATGCTCTTCGTCAATGTTTCCTATACCGTCTTTCCATATTTCCGACTTCCATTTTTCAGTCGGTAATGCGTCGGCTAGAACACGACCGGAACCGTAGAGAGTCGCCATTTGACAAGTCTTTTCATCCATGTTCATTTGACTTAACAGGTCTTTGACGCGCTCCTCTATCGGGGCAGATGGGTCTTCATATATGTCCATCTTGCCATTTTTATTGAAATCAATCCATCCTTTTCGATAGATATCGTCTTTAGGACCTGCCTGAGTGATTGCCGGGATAGACAACAAGCAGCTTAGCAATGTTAGTTTTAGTTGTTTTTTCATCTAAAAGGTTTTATATATTGTATAGTTATTGTTCCAGTTACTCTTCTTCTACTTTAACATTAGGATAGTCACTTATTAATACATTTTTTATTTGAGTATGTGTGCCTTCATACACGATTGTGCGTCGTTCTCCTTCTGTCAAATCTTTGTATTTATATTTTAAATACAAAACACTGGTCTGTACATAATATCGGGTATCAGTATCGTGTAATACATACTTTCTTGTAAGAGTATTAGTAATTGGTTCTAGCTCTAATTCAACATTTCTGGCAGTTAGAGTTATATGTTCTTTTTCATCAAAGCTAAGATTAATAGCATAATCTTTATAATTAGGATCTGTGTCCTGATTGGTATTACCGGCATACATATAGCACGTATTAATTGATGAGGCATATAATTTGGCACTGCCAACAGAAGTACTCTGACTTGTTCCGTCAATTGTAATCTTACCAGACCCTGAGAATGTTCCGGAAAACCTGTTCGTAGGTAAAATGTAAGCTAATAATTTGCTATATTTGCTTGGTCCAACCGATTCTCCGGTGGAAGATTCTATTTTCAAGGGTAATACATAGTCGTTGTAGATATTTTGAATCTTATCCAATTCTATCTGAATTTTGGCTGTCGTTTTGTATTTTCCTTTAGGAATGGTATATACTTCCTGGTCGAAGCTATAACAATTGGTTGGAAGTTCTATATAATAGGAACTTATTTGATTTTTAAATTTGTCGAAGTTATAATCGGCTAAGGTATCTGGGTCATTAGTAATCTTAAGAGTTATATCTTTATCATTCTCAGAAGTTCCGTTAATACCGAAGTCAATTAATAATTCGGTAATATTTCCATCTTTAATCTCCACTTCACAGGTTTGCCATCCATTTTCTACCAAATAGGAAAATTTGTGGAACAGTTCGTTGTTTAGTTCATCTTGACAAGCTGTGAAGATGAATATTCCTAAAGTAATGGATATTATGTTTATTATTCTTTTCATATTCTTCTTTGTTTTAATTACCATTCTGGGTTTTGTGTCAGATTGACGTTACGTTTTAATTCAGCAGTCGGAAAAGGCCAAAGGTACATTTTCTTCAAAAAGACTTTGGGAATAGCAGTCACTGCAGTTGTAATATAGAATCCCTGCCTTGACTCGTCGTCCTTTGTAATATTGATGTTACATCCCATTAATGCCTGATTTTCCTCTTCTTCTGCATCTTTCCATCTTCTTAAATCAAAATAGCGGAAACAATTTTCTGCAAATAATTCTATGTGACGTTCTCTTTTTAATACTTCTTTAAAATTTCTATAAGTATTGTAAGTATTATCATCAAAATCAGGTAAGCCGGCACGCATTCTTATGGGCTTCATCGCTTCCCTCATTTTGATGGGATCACGTTTGATTTCCACTTCTTGGTCATTGAACGTTTGCATAGTATATGTGTTTCCACTAGTTAACTCATTGAGAGCCTCTGCATAAATGAGTAAAACTTCTGCATACCGTATAGTCGGCTCTGTTTTATTTGTTCGATATCCACCCTCAGAATAAGAGTCTTCTTTGTTGTAGTACTTTTTAAATCCTATACCGGTCAGTGGACAGTTCTCTGTAAATCCTTGTTTACCATTTACTTCATCTCTGTAATACCAACACTGGAAATTTTTCTCGCTAGACAGCGAGGAACTTTCACATTCCCATGTAGCACCATTAAAACCAACACAAGCGTAGAAACGTGCTTCACGTTTTGCATACATCAGTGATACACCTACTCCCATGAAGGGAGCTCCATTCATGGTTTGCGGGTCATTAGCTGTTTCTGTGAATCCTTCTCTTACATAATATCCTGTTGTCTCTGCCTCTTCTATAGTTTGTCCATTGTTCATATAATAAGTATCGATCATTTTTTGAGTAATAGCGACTTTGTTATCTCCATGGGCAGTTCTGGGCATACTTTTCTTATTAAAGAAATCTTCGATTCCACAATTTCCTGTTGCTTTGGTTTTAGTGAATATTAATTCAGGATTTTTAGAGCCACGAATTGTTCCATCAAACATTTCTTTATAGGAAGCATAAGGATCTATATTGCTCCATCCATTAGGAAATTCTTCATTAGAATAAGTTTCATGATAGGGAGGGCGTTCATATTCAGGCACATTATTTTGGGGCTCTACTGTATATAAGCTGTATTGCTGTAGATTAATCACATCTTCTGCGGCAGCAGCGGCCCGTGCCCATTTTGATTCATCATATTCTTGATTATATAGTTGTGTTCCGTCCAGGTTTTTAATATTAAAGAAATCAGTATTTCCATTATTCATAGGACTGGCCGCATATAATAATATTCTAGCTCTTAATGCTAGAGCAGCACCTTTGGTAGGGCGTCCTAAATTATTAATGGTACGTGTTCTTGGCATAACACGAGCAGCGAGCTTTAGATCATTGTCGATGAAATCGATGATTTCATCAAATTTAGCGCGGGGCAGAGATAATTCTTCATATGAAAGACTAACATCTAATCCATGTTCAGGAATTAAAGGCACAGGACCGAAAGTTCTTATTAAACTCCAATAGGCAAATGCTCGTAAAAAACGGGCTTGTCCCTGCATATCCGAAATGTCCTCATAAGTAAGTTCCGGACACTCTACTACTTTGTCAATAAATGTAGAGGATTTACGAATACATTCATAGGTTCTATTTAAATGGTTTTCGTAAATAGGGAAATTACTGGCACTATAATTACAGTTCTGCAGAGCTTTTCCGTCCGGGTGGACTAAATCATCACTAGCCCACATCAATTTGGAACCGAACTCTGTTAGATTGTCTTGTTTTAAATAGTCGTATGTATTGGATAACCATCCTTCTACATATACTCGTTTGGAGAAAGCGGAATCTACCGATAGCATATCATAGAAATATTTATCTACGTCCAGGAAATCTGCACATGAGTGAAAGGATAATGAAGCGCAGAAAATAGTAATGAATAATATTATCTTTTTCATATGGTATTTTATTTAGAAACTTAATTTAATATAGCAAGAGTAGGTCCTGTTTATAGGATAAGCATTTCCACTTCGAACTCCACTATTTTTTTCATCAGTTGTTGCATTCTCAGGATCCCATAGTTTGAATGGGCTCCAAGTATGTAGATTTTCGCCAATAAATCCGATTTGCATATTGCTAACAAAGAACTTACGAGTAAAAGTTGTAGGAACATTATAGCGTAGTTCAATGTTTTTAAGGCGAATATAGCGTCCGTCCCTTAACCAGAAAGTTGATTTCTGATTGTTGTTGTCATTATTCCCCCAGGTTAAACGCGGCCAGTTAGCATTCGGATTTTCGGTAGAAATATCTCCGGAGATTTCACTTGGGATCCATCGGTTGTCATCCACCATAGTCTGCAGAATATTACCGGTTTGTCCATTTCGGAATGCGTGTGGCCCATTTCCACCGATGAAGAAGTCACATTTTCCTGAACCTTGGAACAGGATATTGAATTCAAAATTCTTCCAGCTTGTACTTAATCCCATGCCATACTGGACTCCCGGAACAGTTCTATAGCCTATTGGAACGATATCATCATTGTTGACCACTCCATCACCGTTTACGTCTTTATATTTGATATCTCCGGGGAGTACTTCTTTCCCGCCGAAGTCTTGTCTTGGACTACTGCGAACATCTTCCTCATCTTTGAATAACCCCATAGCTATTAAGCCACGTGTCTGATTCATTCGGAATCCTTTTTCCATTTTGTACCATAATTCGTTGGCTGCCTCATCTTTATCCAGAATTTCAGTGTTCTGATAAGTCATATTTGCACGAATAGTGAATTTTACTTGTCCAATTTGATCGGAATATGCTGCATTCCAGTCGAATCCGTAACTCTTCATTTTACCTACATTAGCCATTGGAGCTTTATCTGCCAGTCCTGTTGTTTCAGGCATATGACTGCGCGTCATAAAAATATCATCTCGTTTATCCAGGAAAATATCAGCGACTCCTGTGAATTTACCGTGGAATAAACTTAAGTCAAATCCCAAGTTATATTTTTTAGCAACCTCCCAAGTCAGATTAGGAGTGCCAATAGTACCATTTCTGTAACCTTGTATTTTGTTTGTTCCAAATTCACCAAATGAGTAGTCACCATCCGGATGCGAATTTACCAATCCAATGTATGGAAAACGACGTCCACCGATAATATCATTTCCTACCTCACCATAAGAAGCCCGGATTTTAAGCATTTCTACCCATGGAGCAATCTTCTTCATAAACGGTTCCTCAGAAATAACCCAACCGGCAGAGAAAGCTGGAAAGAAGCCAAATTGCTTCCCTTTTTCAAAGTTTTCCGAACCGGTGTATCCCCAGTTCGTTTCTACAAGATAACGATCTTTGTATGCGTAAGTGAATCGGCCTGAATACGCCAGATTCCGCTTCGGAATAGATTCGATAATGTCTGTGCCTAAATTAGTATCAGATTTTTCTTGTAAATAGACCATAGCAAATGCGCCAAAACGGTGCTTTTGATTAAATAGCCTGGAATAGCTGAGAGAGGCTTCCGTATAATATCGTTTATCTCCTTTCGTAGTCGATTCCTGTCCCATTAACTGTGCTGTCTGCACTCGTTTTAAAATAAGATTTCCGTCCGGATCACGATATTTTTCTGCTTCCCATAATTCAGGAGTTTTAATTCGTTTAATTTCATTCTCATTATATGTATCAAATGCAAATGTTCCTACAAATTTCAATCCTTGAGTAATGAAATCCAAGTCTTGTTCCAGTCTGATATTAGTTTCCATTTTATTCTGCCAGATAGTCTTATAGCCTGTTTTGGTCATATAATATTCTGGTGTTTTCACTCCATCTACGGATGGTTCTTCACCGGTCGAGTATTTACGGGGAATACTCAGTGGAGTCAATCTGGAGAAAGATCCCCAGATATCATTTGTGCTGCTACCCGGTTGAGTGCGATTAATTAGGTAGCCGCCGATTCCCACTTTAACAAGTGTTGTTTTAGTGACATTCATATTTACGTTGGCACGATAATTGAATCGTTCGTAAGTTGTGTTGGTATTGTATTTATTTTCGACACTCTTACTCTTATAAATACCTGCCTGACTGTTATATCCTAATGAAACATAGTATGTTACATTTGTTCCACCTCCACTTAGGTTAATGTTTGCTATGTATTTGGGAGATACTTTTTTCAGCATCAGATCACGCCAATTTACATTTGGGAATAAATCCGGATCGAGATTATTCTGTATAATATCTAACTCTTCACGAGTATAGCGAGGAGATTCGTATCTGCCTATACGGGCTTCATTTGCCAAGCTGGCATAAGTAAAAGCATTAGCATATTCGGGCATCGGGCCTCTGGCGTCTAATCCTGCTAATACTTTTGCATTAATTTTTACTTTTCCGGCAACTCCCTGTTTGGTGGTTACCAATACCACACCATTTGCACCACGTTGCCCGTAGATGGCTGTCGCAGAAGCATCTTTCAGTACAGAAAAGCTTTCAATATCTTCAATTGGAATTTCATTAAAGCTTCTTTCTACTCCGTCTACTAAAACTAATGCTCCCTGATTTGCGCCGAATGTGCTGATTCCACGAATCCAGAACTCGGACATATCTTCACCCGGTTCGCCAGAACTTTGTACTGCGATGATTCCCGGTACTACTCCCGCCAGAGAGTTGGTGATATTGGAACTTGGTGCTGTTAATTGGGCTATATCTACTGTAGTATAAGCTCCTGTCAGAGTCTTCTTTTGCTGATGTCCACTGGCTGTTACGACTACTTCATCGATAGTCTGATTATCTTCTTGCAGGGTGACTATTGCTTCCTTTTTATTTTTAATTCTTATAACAGGAATTTCCTGAGTAGTATATCCAATATAAGAAATAACCAATATGTCGTATTCCCCTACTTTGATTTTAAACTTTCCGTCCATATCTGAAGTAACACCGAGTCCCGGCTGGTTTTTAGCTATAACTGTTGCTCCGATAATTGGATTACCTGTTATATCTTTTATGATTCCCTGCACTTCTGGTGTATTATTCTCTTTTCGTAATTGCTGTGCGGAGATATTATCTTGTACTCCCCATAGTGTTGTGATAAGGAGCAGAATGAATATTCGTTTCATGTTATTCATGGATAATTTATAGATTTATATGTTATTCGATAACTACATTTCTGACACAATGATTTCCTCTGTCCGCAACGATTAAAGCGTTACCTGAGAATGTTACGGCTTCAGGTTCATAGAATTTAGCTTTATCGGGCAGTCCGTCTGTATGACCTGATGTTTGAGGTTGTCCGGCGTATAGGGTTACTTCACCTTCCGGTGTTATTTTCCGAATACAGTGATTCATTTTATCGGGAATAAGCAGGTTACCTTCTGGATCCAGGCAAGGAGTACTTGGCTGGTTAAAACGCGCACCTGTTCCTTTACCGGAAGCATATCCTGATTCTCCGTAATCACCGGCAAATAGCTCCGGAATACCAAATGTATGTGTTGCCGCATTATAAGCAACTTTATATATACAGTGCTTTTTACGGGCTATAATATAAAGAATATCACCTGTCTTATTGAAAAGCAAGCGCATTTCCATATCGTTATAACCTTCACGGACAACTAACATTTTCTCATAATTACCATTCCCGGTATGACGATAAACGGCTCCTTCTGAATTGTGGTCAAAAAAGACCTCTCCGGTTTTAGGATGTACAGCGACTGAATTGGTTCCAGCTTTAGGGATAGTAACCAATGCTTTGGTATTCACAAAATTAGCATCACGTGTAGAGAATACTATATTTACATCAGTCTTTACATCACTACCTGTCCAGCGGTTGGGTATAAAGAGGGTATCCTCATTTAAACTGAAAACAACTCCGTTAGGTGACTGGAATACTCCGTTATTATCATAAACTAGTGTTTCCACATTCCCATTGGAAGCTTTTCTGAGCGCACCATTTTTGCTTTGACCCCGTCCTTCGTCTACAAAATAAATGGTACCATCATTATCAGTAACAATTTGCCATGGTCGGCGTAATAAAGCTTCTGCATATGGACCGTCTAGGCGATTATCTTCTGCAGCCTTTCCCGGTACACCAAATAAAGTGCTCACATTACTTTTGAATAGATACCTGAATTCTGTTTCAGAAGTAAATTCTTCGAATTCTTCTCCTTTTTTAAGATATAAGCGAACATAGCCGGTATCTGCTCTTGAAGGAACTATCGCATAAATAATATTATCGTTCGCTCTGATTACCTTAGCTTTTTTATCGTTGACTGTTACTTTGATATAATTAGTATCTGTGCCAAAGTTGTAGCCTTTCAATATCAGTTTCGTACCGAAGCCACCACTATCAGGATAAAAAATATCAAATCTGGATTCTTTATCTGCTTTAGGAGGAAAAAAAGTCTCTTTATCGACCTTTAGATCATCATTACAACAAATAGTAAGAAGCGATAGTAGCACAACGCATAGCGGAAATACTAGCCTCGTCTTACGACTTTTGATTTTTAAATTTTTCATGGTTCTTAGATTTATAAATTATGATTGAGATTAATACTGGTTCAACTGATTGTATCTATATAATAATTATAAGATACCACTTCTAAGAGTTGGTGGAGATTTACTGTGCTTTTTCATATTCTAAATATTATTTTGAGCAAAATAAACTAGTTAGTCTTAATTGGATAATTAAATTGGGGTTAATTAATCGGATAAATTTATTAATTACTGATATTATCATGTATCTATTTTACTTTTCATTAAATGTTAATTGTTTATATAACAAGTGATTAATTATAGTCCCCATTTTTTATTAGCTTTATTATCCGCTTTATATTCAATAAAGCCACCATTAACTATTTCTGCCCAGTCAATCCATGTTTTATTGCTTTTTACTTCGTTTATTTTCATACCATTGATATAAGATTTGGAAAAATCTCCTCCTTTTATTTTCAGCTTTCCTTTAGGAAAGTGTAAAGTGATGTCATTAAAATATGGCAGACTAACGCTAAATCCGGCTATTCCGGGAATCATAGGATACAACCCGATGGAAGCAAATACATACCATGATCCCATTGAACCGCAATCATCATTTCCCGGCATACCATCTGCTTTGGAAGTGTACATCTCATTTAATATCCGGTGTACTGTTTCCGATGTTTTATAAGGGCGGTCTGTCCAGTTATATATCCAAGGAACCTGGAAGTCAGGCTCATTACCTGCAGCAAAGTAATGATCATCGTAGCCGGCATCCAGACGTACAAACAGACTGTCCAGTCGATTAGATGCAGCTTTTTTACCTCCGATGGTATCAATCAGTGTTTCCAGGTTATGGGGTACCATCCAAAAATAGTTTTCTTTGGTTGCTTCGCGCCAGTCATGATCGGGATGTTTCCAGTTTAAGTCATGATTGTGGCGTGAGCGTAGCCATCTGGTGGACGGATCATATAAATTCTTCCAATTTAATGAGCGTTTCATAAAGAAAGAAGCCTCCTTTTTATTTTTCATGGCTTGAAGAGCAAACTGCCCTATAGCATAGTCTGAGGATACATATTCAAGACATAAGGAGGCGTTCTCTATCCCCTTTTCTATATAATTAGATAGTCCGGGACGTACTTCTACATTCTGTGAGTAAGTCCCTGGAGTACAGGCGCCACGTTTCATGTGCTTATAAGCCGTTTGAATATCGAAGTTCTGTGCGCCAAATGCATACGTATTGGCAATGATGATAGGCATCGGGTCGCCATGCATTACGCCGGTTTCTATATTAGCGGCGATCCATCGTCCATAGCCTCCGGCTTGCTCGGCAAAATCTATGGCAGATTGCATCATGTCGGAGGCTTCTTGAGGATAGAACATGGCCAACAGCTGACATTGGGTACGATACGTATCCCATCCGCTGAAAGTAGTATAGTATTCTCTTCCGAATGTCACCTTATGAACAGCAAAATCGGCTCCTATATATTCTCCATTTATATCATTGAATATATTGGGATGGATGAGTGTATGATACCAGTGAGTGTAGAATTGGGTTAGCTTATCAGGATTATCCGAATGAACTTCTATTTTTCCCAGTTGCTTGTTCCACTCGTGTCGTGTATCCGAAAGTACTTGTTGGTAATTACGGTTCTCGTTATCCATCCGCAGATTTTCTTTGGCATTCTCAACCGAAACGTACGATATGGCGATTTTATATTCAACCGAAGCACTCTGTTCCGTATCAAAGGTAAAATATCCACCGGACTGGACTCCTCCGATTTGTTTTCTGTCTTCTCTGATGCTATTTCCTTTCCAGGTTCCATATTCTTTTGCCTTGTGATTAAACTCAGCGGCAAAAAATATCCGGTAATCAGTTTTATAACCGCAGAAATCTCCGCCTTCCGCATATCCTTCACAGGAAGAAGGTGAAGTTATTTTGATATAGGCGTTAGAAAGGGTTGTGGAACTGACTCCTGCACCAATCAATATGGTACCTTCTTTTTTATCAACAGGAAATATGAACCGGGCAATTCCGCTACGTTTTGAAACAGTAACGTCGCAGATAACATCATCTTTCATTTGTAGAGATAAACATCCGGCTGTTGCTTCTCTTATTCCTTTATAGGTCGGAAAATCTTCCATATTTTTAGGAGACTTTGTCACTTTCCCACTGATGGGCAGTACCGGAAAATTGCCCATATGCGGACATCCGGAACCGGACATCTGATTGACTACGATGCCTTTTTGCGGTGAAAAGAAAGAAGGTGTGAATTGCATCATTCCAAACGGATAGCTGGCACCAATATAGGTAAATCCGCAGCTTAATCCATTTCCTTTGCTTCCTATGCGTGTATCAACCATTTGAGCATAGTTCGTTTGGGGGGCTTGCCCGGCATTTTGAGCAATGTTTGTACTTGGGATAAATAAAATGAAGGATAAACTAATCATCCATTTTATACGATTGTTGGTCTTCATGAGGTATTTTATCTTTTAAGATTAATTGCATGCAAATTAAATAAAGCATTATTAATTGCAGAATTAAAATCGGGTTAATTAACCGGACCTTTTTTTTAATCCTACTATTTATTTCTGGTGGCAAAACGATGGCATTATGATTTTAAGCAGTATCTTTACCACCGTGAACGTAAGTCTTAATAGTATGATTGATAGTGCAAAATATAAATATCTAATTATCGAATTGATAGCTATACTAATTGCAACACCTCATTTAAGCGCTCAAGGTCTGCAGTTTTTTGGAAATAAAGTACCGATTGAACAACGGACTTCCTATACTATTTTCTCGAAAAAACAAACTCCGGTTTTCTCTAATTTTATTGATATAGAGTTTGAACTAAGAATATCTCAGAGTGAAACTTTCGGGTATCTGTTTCATATGCTCAATCCGATAAGTGATGAGGCATACAGTTTGACATATACCTATGTAAGTGAAAAGAATAGTGTTTTTAAATTTAATACCGAAGGAAAGGTCAATCATATTTCAGTCACTGTGCCTAATGACTCTGTTATCTCACAATGGTTGCCTGTAAAATTAAGAATTGATCTTCTGAAGGGTGAAAGTCTGTTGATGATTGCCGGCAAGAGAGAATATGGAGCAAATTCTGTTACCCCGTCCAATCAAACGTCTCCTGTACTTATTTTCGGACGTAGGGAACATCTGGTGGATTTGCCGGCATTTGCTATCCGTAATCTGAAAGTATCCGGTGAAAGGCAGAACTATTCTTTTGATTTGAATGAGAGCCAAGGACATGAGGTGCACAGTAGTGACGGTAAAATACTGGGATGGGTAGAGAACCCTTATTGGTTAATAGGAGATTCTTATCATTGGAGGAAAGATATCTCTTTCATTGTTTCTCAATGTGTGGGATCAAAGTTTAACTGTAAAGAGCAGGAAATACAATTTATCAGTCCCGATTCGTTATTTACCTATCAGACTGCAAAAAAGCGAATGCTGCGAAGACCATATGCGAGTAGGATGCCGGTAAAAATGCTCTTGGGAACTAATTTTATTAATGAATCGGCAAATCGAATGTATGCTTATGAGATAAACAACCTGCCTGTTGACAGTATCACCATATCGTCTCTGGATTTGTCCACGCTGCAATGGGAGCCTATAGGAAGAGCATATTCTAAAGTCCAGTTACATCATCATAATGGTTTTTGGGACAATAAGAATCATCGTTATATAGTATTTGGAGGATTCGGAAATAGATTATATAGTAATAAGTTTTTGGTCTACAATGAAGGAGTAGACCGGTGGGATACTTTGCAATTTAAAGGAGACAATATAACTCCCCGCTTTTTCTCTTCAATGACCTCTTCTGCACAAGGTAACTATTTGTATATATATGGAGGGGTAGGCAATGAATCCGGCGACCAGAGCATTGGGCATAATTATTATAATGATTTGTATGGTATTGATTTGGAACGTCGTACCATAAAACGGTACTGGAGCCATCCTGTGGAAGAGAAGCGTGTACCTTCCGAGCAGATGGTTTTATCCGAAGACGGAAAGTATCTTTATGTGATTCGCTATGCAGAGTACATAAAAACGTCTAGTTTGCAGTTGTACAGAATATCCATAGAGGATGGCAGTATGGAAGCATTGGGAGATTCTATTCCGTTTGTTTCCGGATCGATTATTTCTACCGTATCTTTATATTATAATCCGACATTGAAAGAGTACTATTGTGTAGCGCAAGAATGCAATGAGCAGGCTAAACAGGTAAGAGCTACCATTTATACTTTATCTGCACCTCCTGTGAGTAAGGCAGAGATGGAATATTATGTTTCGGGTGAGAAAAGCATTGGATGGTCAAAATTGATATTGCTATTTGCAGTTCTGTGTATAGCGGCATTGAGTATTTGGATTTTTGGCTTTCGTAAGAGGAAGAAGACTCAAAAGGAAGTTGTTCAAAGTCGTCCTGTCACATTTTCGTCCGGTGGTTATTCTGCAACGGGCCCTATGAACTCACTACTCACTTTGGAAACGAAGATTCGTACGAATGATAAAAAAGAAGCCAACCGGATCTATATATATGGTATGTTTACTGTTTATAACCGGGACGGGCGTGATGTAACTCATTTATTCAGTAAGAAGCTGAAGTATATCTTTCTATATATTCTGTTGAATAGTATTAAAGAAAGGGAGGGGGTAAGTTCATCCTCTTTGAATGAGATATTCTGGCCGGACAAGGAAGAAGATAAAGCCAAAAATCTGAAGGGAGTTACTATCAGTAATTTGCGTAAGACACTATTGGAACTCGATGGTATTAGATTGGTCTATGACAAAGGTATTTTTAAAATAGAAATAGAAGATACTCTTTGTTTTTGCGATTATTTCAATTTGCATATACATTTAGCTACGCACCCTCAGTCGTGTGAATACTTCCTGCCAATATGGGAAAGAGGAAAGTTGCTGGAGAATATCGAGCATTCATTGTTCGATAAGTATAAGCAACGTTCGGAAGACACCATTCTTTCATTGCTTCCTAAGGATTTGCCGGTTTATTATCAGCATAATGAGTATCGTTATGTGTTGCGCATCTGTTTCATTATTCTGAATAGAGATCCGTTGAATGAGAGAGCGTTGATGTATAGTGTCAGATGCTATAAAAAGATGAATGACTTTGAGAATCTTTCCAAAATATATTCGGCTTTCATTATTGAATATCGTAAAAGTATGGGAGAAGACTATACCCAAACGATAGAAGATTTGCTCCAGGAAGAGAGTTAATCAATCATTTGTTTTTTATATCAGCACGATATTTCTTTTTATTTAGTAATTAGATTGTACACGATATGACGTATCCGTTTTATACAAGAAATCATTGAAGAGCTAATGGGCATTCTCTTTATATCGCCAGGTATAACCCCTCAATATGATACCTCTGAATATTTAGGGTATTCACGAAAGACCTTCTATATAGCGGATATAAGATCAGCTTAAATGACCGCGAACGTTTTTATTATTAACGCGTTTATGAAGAAAAAAGATTAATGTGTATAACTTTTTATAGATTAATGTACTATCTGTAGATATCAACCACTCTAAAGCAACTGAAAGGGGACACAAAGGAGACAAGAGAGGACTGGATGCTTTGTGCCCTGTGATATCTTTGCAGAGTCATTCAGAGACAAAGAGAATGGCAAACAAATAACCTTTATTTTTTTAACCATTTAAACCTTAACAATTATGGCTTTAGAGTATGTAGTAACAAAAGGAGTGTTCGGTTTTGACAAGGACAAAAACGAAAAGTATGTAGCAAAGTCGGTTTGTTCCGGCAGAGTAAGTTCTTCCAAGATGTGTGGTAAGGTAAGCCACCTTTGCGGAGTTCATCGTAAAGTGGTAGATTTGTTCGTCAGCGGGTTGGTCGATATGAGCATCACTCGCCATACAGAACTGGAAACAGATTATACGAATGGAGGTGGCAGTGGAAAGCCCGCTACCGGCGGAGATGGTGGTAAAGACGATGGAGAGGAGGTACCGGTACCGGACTCTACAGTATAAATCTCTAGTGTGATGCTTGTCTCATAAGAGTAGTAGTAAATGCACAGATGATCGATGAACCTCGATTTTCTGTGCATTTTTTCAGTAGTTGGCGTCTTAGTCTATTAGGAATTTCGTGATTATTGAACTTCAAACTTGCAAATTCGTTCCAATCGTTTCACATAACCTTTCATGCCCTGTTTTTTGTTTCATAAGTATGATTTTGTTTGCATATTAACTTCTATATTTGTTCATAGAAACGAACAACTATGAAGTATGGAATCTATATATTAGCTATTTTCATGGCATTTTCTGCCTCATTGAAAAGTGGATATGCGATGGTTTCGTCTTTCACAGTAACGCAAGATACGACCAGACAAGTCGTGGTATATTTTGATAGAGAGGATACTACAGTTGATCTTAGTTATAAGAATAATAATCAGTATATTAACGTGTTGGATTCTTTGCTCGGCAATAAAGAGAATATCCGATATATCACAGCGGTCAATGTCATTACTTTTGTTTCGCCCGATGGTGATTCGGTTTATAATACTGTTTTATCTGCCAGGAGAAACAATTCGGTGAGAGAGTTCTTACAACAACGTTATCCGGCTGTTGATATGAAAAAGATTCAACTTTTCTCAGGAGGAGAAGATTGGTCTGAATTTCGTAAGGTAGTGGAAGAAGATTCGGACTTTCCGGAACGTGAAGAGGTAATGATGTTGATGGACTATCATCGGAATGATATTGGGAAGAGAAAGCAATTGTTGCGTAAACTCAATAAGGGAATGGCATACCAGTATATGCTTCGCAATGTGCTTCCTCAGTTAAGGAGATCGGTAATCACAATCGTCCGGGAAATTCCGGAAATAGATAGGGAGAGTTTTGAGCCGGTATCTTCTGCCTCCGGGTTGTTTGTTTCAGAACAGGAAGAGGCGCTTCCGAATCATCGACCGGATAAGCCTGTGGGAGAAAGTAAGAAAAAACAGGTCTATGAGGTAACGATATCGGAGGCAGGGGGACCGGCAAAAAATGAAACGATACTGGCGGTGAAGAATAACCTGCTGTATGATTTGGCGTTAGCACCGAATATAGAGGTGGAAATTCCGATGGGCAGGAGATGGTCTTTGAATACTGAATACAAATGTCCGTGGTGGCTGAACAGTAAGCATAATTTCTGCTATCAGCTTCTTTCGGGAGGTGTGGAAGGACGTTGCTGGCTGGGTGACCGGCGGAAACACAAGCGATTGACTGGTCATTTTGTCGGGCTTTATGCCGAAGGCGGAATATATGACTTTCAGTTGCAGAGCGATGGCTATCAGGGCAAATATTATGGAGCTGCGGGAGTGGTTTACGGATATGCACGGCAACTGGCACGACACTTTTCGATTGAGTTTAGTCTCGGCATCGGATATTTGACAACGGAATATAAGAAATATACTCCATACGAAGGAGATATAATATGGGCAAATAGTGGACGTTACAATTTTATAGGTCCTACCAAGGCGAAAGTTTCTCTGGTATGGCTGATAACAAAGAGAAGGAGGTAGGACCGTTATGCGAGATACAAGAGATATGCTTCTTGTGCTTCTGTCCTCACTGCTGATGCTAACCGGATGTAGCCGTCGCGATATATTGGATGATTATCCCGTAAGTGGGGTTGAAATTTCGCTGGATTGGAACGGTGTTACCAATAAATTGCCGGAAGGGGTTCGGGTGATCTTTTATCCGAAGAATGCGGAAGGCAGAAAGATTGATACCTACCTTTCAGTAAAAGGAGGAAAAGTAAAAGTGCCGCCGGGACGTTACTCGGTAGTGGTTTACAACTATGATACTGAAACGGTACAAATCCGGGGAGAAGAAGCCTATGAGACGATTGAAGCCTTTACGGGACATTGCAATGGGTTAGGCATTGCAGGAACGGAGCAACTGGTCTGGGGACCTGATCCGTTGTATGTTGTGCGGATAGATGACTTAAAGATAGAAAACAGTGAAGAGGAGCTTCAATTGAACTGGAAACCAAAATTAGTGGTAAAGACCTATTCTTTTAAATTGAAGGTACAAGGACTCGAATATGTTTCTTCAATCGTTGGAAGTATAGAGGGTATGTCAAGTTGCTACGATTTGGGGTTGGGATGTGGAAAAGCAGGTGATTCACCCATCTATTTTGCAGCTAGAGGAAGTGCAGGCGAAGTGACGGGTAGTTTTACTGTTTTTGGAACATCGGAAGGTGTAATAAGCCGGGCAGGTAACGCAATAAAGTTGACGCTGGCATTTGTCAAAACAGATAATAAAGTGCAAAAGATGGAAGTTGATATAACGGAGGTGATTGCTAATTCGGAAAGTGGTGGCAGCGGTGGTGATGATGACGGTGATGAGCCTTTCAAAGAAATAGAGTTACCGGTTGAGGACGAGGTGAAGGTTGATAAACCGGATTCTAGTGGTGGCGGAGATGGTGGTTTCGATGGAAATGTTGATGGCTGGGGAGATGATGAAGAAGTGATTTTACCCGTAAATTAAATTTGAGCATAAACAAAATATAACAATATTATAAACTTAAAAAATACGATTATGAAGAAGGTTTTATTGGCAATTGCAGCAGTTGCAACGATTACTAGCTGCTCACAGAATGAAGAGTTTGAGAATCCGGCACAAAGTAATGAGATTAATTTTACTTCGGTAGTAGGAAAAGCCACGAGGGCTACAGTAGCAGTTACTGAGACTCTACAAGATAATGGTTATAAATTATATGCTTATAACACTGGTGATAAGAATATAGCTGATGCAACAAGCCTTGGAGAAGCATTTATTAATGATGAAGGAAAGTACGAAAATTCTACTTGGAAACTTAAGACTGGTGGTTATTATTGGCCATTAAATGAAAAGATACATTTTTTCGCATATTCTCCAACTACTGCTAATATTGGATCTGATAGTTGGAATGCTACAGGGAAGTATCCTAGTTTTTCTTATACTGTTCAAGCAGAGGCAACACAAGAAGATTTGTTAGCTGTAGCTGTAGCTGATAAGTGTAAGACTGGTGTAACTTCCATGGGTTCTGTAAATTTGATATTTAAACATATACTAACTCAGATTAATTTCAAATTAGTGGGTAAAGATGCTGGTTTTACATATTCAGTAACGGGTATAAAATTGACAAATGTAGCCAATGAAGGTACTTATACTTATTCTAGTAGTACAGGAGCTTGGAGTGATTTGAAAGGAGCAGCAGAGTATTCTTATGTATTTACAAATCCAACCAGTGTTACAGGAACAGGAACTGTTGTAATAGCCAAAGACGGTAATGCGTTGATATTGATGCCTAACACTAATGTAGCTGCAGTTAAGGTCCTTGTTGCATACTCTACGACTAAGGATAGTAAAACATACTTTACTGGTACGAAAGAAGTTGTTCTAAGTGGTAGTTGGGGAATTGGTCAGAGTATTCTTTATACATTGACTTTGCCATCTGGTGCTGAAGAAATTACAGTATCTCCAAGTGTTGATGAGAATGGATGGGGTACTGACAATGAAGGTTCTACTAGTGAATGGAATAATACTGAGAACACACCTTCAAATTAGTTGTAATATAACTAGTTTTAAATAACTGAGTAGATTTGAAGGAGTAAGATTTTATATCCTCTAAATATATTTTGAATCCTGGCTTTGTCAAAAGCTAGGATTCTTTTACTATAAAATAGATTTTCGCCTATGAGGGCTGGTCTACAAAATTCTGAGAGAGTGTAATAAATATCACCCTTTTATAGTTTTAATGAAATGAATTTCATGCATATTTTACTTTTCTTTTCCTTTTTTATGGCTATATAAAAGATTTCATATATTTTTGTTGGAAACATAAATAGATACAAACACCAACAACAATATATGGCATCTATCTGTCAAGGCACTTGGGATTGTCAGGATTGTCCGAAGGCCGTAGGCAATACAATTATTCACATTATATACCAGCGAGGTTTTCATAAACCTGCCCAGAAATGTGAGGAGAACTTCATCCTTTTTTTGATAAAGGGAGAGATGTTAGTCAATAGTCAGGAGTATGCGGGTACGATGCTCAAAGAAGGAGAATTTATCCTTCAGGCTATCGGTTCAAAATTTGAGATGCTTGCTATGACTGATTGTGAGTGTATCTATTATGGTTTCATTCAACCGGAGATGTTTTGTGATTCTCGTTTCAACCATATCATGAAAGATGTGCCTTCTCCGCTTATCTATTCCCCTTTAAAAATAATTCCTGAGTTACAATATCTATTAAGTGGGTCTATTGCTTATCTGAGAGATAATAAAATCTGCCGGGAACTGCTGTCATTAAAGCGCAAAGAACTGGCTTTCGTTTTGGGTTACTATTATTCCGATTATGACCTTGCGACCTTAGTACACCCTCTCGCTAAATATACCAATAGCTTTCAATGCTTTGTGCTTCAGAACTATAAGAAAGTAAAGACAGTGGAAGAGCTTGCCCAACTGGGTGGGTACACACTCAGCACATTGCGCCGTATTTTTACCAGTGTATTTCATGAGCCGGTATACGAATGGATGCAGGCACGGCGTAAAGAAGGTATTTTAGATGATTTGCATAATTCCAACTATAGTATATCTGAAATATGTTATAAATATGGCTTTGAATCCCTGCCTCATTTCTCCAACTTCTGCAAGAAGTTTTTCGGAGCTTCTCCACGCAATTTACGAAAGAACGAGTACGAGAATAAAAACAAACTATCTGATACGAAAGAGATTGAATACTCATCCGGTGGTTTATTATAACAGAATTGCTTCAGAGATTAACAATATGTTTTTTAATGTTGTATATTTGTAAGTCCCAATATCCGGGATAATAATTAAATATCTAAATAAATATATGAAACCTATGTATTACATGACAAAAAGAAATTTGCTGACTACTATCGGTATGTTGGCTGTAGTATCGGCTTTTGCCCAGAAAGAATATCCCTCTCGTGCGCCAATGACCCCTGCCATGTCAGAGTATTGGACACCTCAGCCTCCCATCGTTACTCCGGGAAAAGCACCGGCAGAAGCAATCGGTGCACCGTCTGATGCTATTATCCTATTTGATGGTAAAGACCTGTCTCAATGGGAAAACTCTAAAGGACAAGCTGCGGGATGGACTGTTCATGATGGAGTATTCACAGTAAAGAAGGGTACAGGTGATATCCGTACCAAACAGAAATTCAATGATTTTCAGTTACATCTGGAATGGTGTATCCCGGAAGGTATTGAAGGTACAAATCAGGCAAGAGGTAATAGCGGAGTATTTCTACAAGGTATCTATGAGATACAGATCTTGGACAACTACGAGAACGAAACGTATGTCAATGGTCAGGCCGGAAGTATCTATAAGCAGACTCCTCCTTTGGTCAATGCCATGAATAAACCCGGTGTATGGAATACATTCGATATAATTTATACTGCTCCTACTTTCAAAAAAGACGGTACTTACCGCACACCTCCACGTGTCACTGTCTTGCAGAATGGAGTACTGTTGCAGAACAATACGACCATTTTGGGAACAACTCCCTATGTCGGTTTTCCAGAAGTGGTTCAGCACGGCGATGGTCCTATCGCATTGCAGGATCATGGGGACCCGAGTGCTCCGATTAGTTTCCGTAATATCTGGATCAGAGAATTATAATTTCTGATTAGATGTATGCTGAAAATTAACTCATGGAAAACATCTGATCCCTATTGCTGAAATTACTAAGTGAGTTCATATAAAAAGAAAGTGAGTGTACAAACTCTCATAAACTAAAAGCCACCCTTGCTACAACTGTCTGGACTGCACCCCAAAAGTTGAACACAAAACTTTCGGATTGCAGTTCAGTCTGTGGCGGGGATGGTTTCGTTAAAATGAGAATTTTGACATATTCTCATTTCCATGAACCGATATGCTGCGGCTGGATGTGAGCCGATGTAAAAAAGGAGCTTTTGGAAAATTGCTCCGTATCCGTATGCCAGGAACTGTAACAAGCCTATTCTGTAATTTTTCAGAGAGTATGTCAAAGTTTCTTTTTTTCTTTGCACATATAGCGCTATTATCGTATATTTCTACCCATTTTCCTTAAAACCAGTCTAATACATCTTTATTACAGAGTTGTGCACTTCAAATAAAGCCATACTAAGGCGGAATAGGAATCTTGTTTTTTATCTCAATGATTTTTGAATTTATTATACCTACATACAATAACCTGAGTGTAAATGAAAAACCATGTAATGAAAACAAATCGAGCTTTTAAAGAATTCTGTGTATTAGGAGGCTTAGCTTATTCCGTTTGCGGAGTAGCTCAGGAACGTCCGAATATAATTGTCTTTCTGGTAGATGATATGGGACTTATGGATACTTCAGTCCCTTTTCTGGCGGATGAGAGCGGGCAACCGGTACGCCACCCTCTAAATGACTGGTACCATACTCCGAATATGGAGAGACTGGCCAAACAAGGCATTTGCTTTTCTACTTTTTATGCACAAAGTGTAAGTTCCCCTTCCAGAGCTTCGATCATGACCGGACAAAATGCGACCCGGCATGGAGTCACTAACTGGATTAACGCTGAAAGTAATAACCGGACTCCTTTCGGACCACCCGAATGGAACTGGAAAGGTCTCAGAAAGGATATGCCTACTATGCCCAGAGTCCTGCAACAAGCCGGATATAAGACGATTCATGTAGGAAAGGCACATTTCGGCTGTATGGGAAGCGAAGGAGAAAATCCATTGAATATTGGGTTTGATGTAAATATCGCAGGTTCCGGTATAGGCCATCCCGGCAGTTATTATGGCGAATGGGGATATGGCTCTATCAAAGGAGAAAAGGCAAGAGCGGTTCCGGACCTGGAGAAATATCATGGTACAGACACTTTTTTGAGTGAAGCTCTGACTGTAGAAGCCAATCGGGAGATCGCTGCCGCTGTGAAGGAGAAACGTCCTTTTTACCTGAATATGGCTCATTATGCTGTTCATTCACCTTTTCAGGCAGATAAGCGTTTCCTGTCACGGTATACTGATCCGGATAAGAGCGACCAGGCAAAGGCCTTTGCTACTTTGATAGAAGGAATGGATAAATCTTTGGGCGACGTGATGGACCAGCTCGAGAAGCTGGGGATAGCCGAAAATACTTTAATATTCTTTTTGGGAGATAATGGCGGTGATGCTCCTCTGGGAGATGAACGCGGATATGGTTCTTCTGCTCCTTTGAGAGGGAAAAAAGGTACGGAGTTTGAAGGTGGTATGCGGGTTCCTTTTATAGTGGGCTGGGCAAAACCGGAAAAGAAGAGTGCAGTACAAAAACATTTGCCAATTGAGGCCGGAGGCATACAGATGCAGCTAGGTACAATCATGGATATTTATCCGACAGTTTTGTCTGTGGCAGGCTGTGAAGTTCCCCAAAACTATGTGATAGACGGGTTCGACCTGAAAAGGCAACTGAGCGGTAAGGCGGACCGGAAACGTCCCGAATCTTTCCTGATGCATTTCCCTCATGCCCATCGTGGCAGCTACTTCACTACCTACCGTCTGGGCGATTGGAAACTGATTTATTACTATTCTCCTGAAACTCCGAAGCAACCCAAAGCTTTGCTTTACAACCTGAAAGATGATCCGGAAGAAAGAAAGGAACTCTCTTCTACGCATCCGGATAAATGCAGAGAGATGATTCAGGAGATGGCGGCTCAGTTGGAAAAGGAAGGAGCTCTTTATCCGGTTGATAAACAAGGAAATGAGTTGAAACCTTTTGTCTGCTTCTGAGATAAGGATGAAACCGGAGGATTGGAAAGGATGAACAACGGATAACATCCATACACAATCCATCAGCATCTGCCTGCAAAAAGAAAATCCCCCACCGGCAATGCCGGCGGGGGATTTATGCTATTAATCAAATCAAGCTCACGCTTAGTCTTTCAGCTTGGCGATGATAAAGTCGCGGTTCAGGCGGGCGATGTTGCTGATAGAGATATTCTTCGGACATTCAGCCTCGCAAGCGCGAGTGTTGGTACAGTTACCGAAGCCCAGTTCGTCCATCTTGGACAACATAGCCTTTGCACGGCGCAAAGCTTCCGGTTTACCTTGCGGAAGCAAGTTCAACTGGCTAACCTTTGCAGAAACGAACAACATGGCAGAACCATTCTTACATGCAGCTACACAAGCACCACAACCGATACAAGAAGCGGCATCCATAGCTTCGTCAGCGATTGGCTTCGGAATCAGGATTGCGTTGGCATCCTGCGGAGCACCTGTACGAACGCTTACGTAACCACCTGCCTGCATGATCTTGTCATAAGCAGTACGGTCCACCATCAAGTCTTTGATTACAGGGAAACCAGCCGAACGCCAAGGCTCAACAGTGATGGTGTCACCATCGTTGAAACGACGCATATAAATCTGGCAGGTAGTAGCACCTGTTGCAGGACCGTGCGGATGTCCGTTGATGTAAAGAGAACACATACCGCAGATACCTTCGCGGCAGTCGTGATCGAATACTACCGGTTCTTTTCTTTCGCTGATGAGCTGTTCGTTCAGAATATCCAGCATTTCGAGGAAGGAAGTATCACCGGGAATATCTTTCATTTGGTAGGTTTCAAAAGCGCCTTTAGCCTTCGGGCCTGCTTGACGCCATACCTTCAGTGTAAATGATATATTTTTATCCATTTTCGTCTAATTCTTTTAAATGTTTAACTTCACCGATTAGCTCTTGTAGTTACGGGTCTGAACCTTGATAGCTTCGTATACCAGCGGTTCTTTGATCAATACAGGAGCTTTTTCATCGTCACCCTGATATTCCCAGCATGCTACGTAGAAGAAGTTTTCGTCATCACGTTTTGCTTCTCCTTCTTCAGTCTGGTATTCTTCACGGAAGTGACCACCACAACTTTCGTTACGGTTCAATGCATCGTAAGCAACAAGCTCACCCATAGTGATGAAGTCGTACAGACGGATAGCCTTGTCGAGCTCTACGTTCATACCTTCTTTAGAACCGGGGATAAACAGATTTGTTTCGAATTCCTTGCGGACTGCTTTCAGTTCGGCGATACCTTTCTTCAAGCCTTCTGCCGTACGTCCCATACCTACATATTCCCACATGATGTGACCCAGTTTCTTGTGGATAGAATCAACTGATTCATTACCCTGGATGCTCATGAACTTGTCGATCTTGGCTTGAACAGCTTTTTCTGCTTCAGCAAATTCAGGAAGATCGGTAGAGAAACGAGGAACAGTAATCTGATCTGCCAGATAATTCTGGATTGTGTAAGGCAATACGAAGTAACCGTCTGCCAGACCTTGCATCAATGCAGAAGCACCGAGGCGGTTTGCACCGTGGTCAGAGAAGTTACATTCACCGATAGCGAACAGACCCTTGATAGTAGTCTGCAATTCGTAGTCTACCCAGATACCACCCATTGTGTAGTGGATAGCCGGATAAATCATCATCGGATTATAATATTTCACACCACTGATTTCTTTGGCCAGTTCACCCGGATTAACGTCAGTGATTTCTTCATACATATCGAAGAGGTTGCCATAACGCTGGAGAACTACATCGATACCCAGGCGGTTGATAGCTTCAGAGAAATCGAGGAATACAGCCAGACCTGTGTTGTTTACACCGAAGCCTGCGTCGCAACGTTCTTTAGCTGCACGGCTGGCAACGTCACGCGGAACCAGGTTACCGAATGCCGGATAACGGCGTTCCAAGTAGTAGTCGCGGTCTTCTTCAGGAATATCGCTTCCTTTGATTTCGCCTTTCTGTAATTTGATGGCATCTTCTTTCTTTTTCGGAACCCAGATACGACCGTCGTTACGCAGAGATTCAGACATCAGAGTCAGTTTGGACTGCTTGTCACCGTGTACCGGGATACAAGTCGGGTGAATCTGAACATATGCGGGGTTGGCGAATACAGCACCCTTGCGGTAGCAAGAGATAGCAGCTGTACAGTTACAACCCATAGCGTTGGTAGACAGGAAGTAAGCGTTACCGTAACCACCGGTAGCGATTACTACGGCGTGAGCGGCGAAACGTTCCAGTTCACCTGTGATTAAGTTTTTGGCAATGATACCGCGGGCACGTCCGTCGATGATAACAACGTCCTGCATTTCGTAACGGGTGAACAGTTTCACTGTACCTACGTTTACCTGGCGGCTCAGTGCAGAGTAAGCACCCAGCAACAGCTGCTGGCCGGTCTGGCCTTTAGCGTAGAATGTACGTGATACCTGTGCGCCACCGAAAGAACGGTTGTCCAGTGTACCACCGTATTCGCGTGCAAAAGGAACACCCTGAGCTACACATTGGTCGATGATAGCGTTGGATACTTCAGCCAGACGGTATACGTTAGCTTCGCGTGCACGGTAGTCACCACCTTTTACTGTATCGTAGAACAGACGGTAAACAGAGTCACCATCATTCTGATAGTTTTTAGCAGCATTGATACCACCCTGTGCAGCGATAGAGTGTGCACGGCGCGGAGAGTCCTGAATACAGAAGTTGAATACTCTGAAACCCATTTCACCGAGGGATGCAGCAGCAGAAGCACCTGCCAGACCCGTACCCACAACGATGATATCCAAACGGCGTTTATTAGCGGGGTTCACCAATTTCTGGTGAGCTTTATAGTTGGTCCATTTCTCAGCCACCGGGCCTTCTGGAATTTTTGAATCTATCTTGATCATAATATTATTTACAATTTAATCATTTACAATTTACTATTTAGCAAGCACCGCCACAAAGAAGTGATTTCACGAAGAATACCACTACTACCAGTGCGAAACCGAGTACTACAATCGTAGAGTAGATGTTAGAAATACATTTCCAACGATTGATCCATACTTTGTTGTTCCATCCCAGTGATTGCATGGAGCTCCAGAAGCCGTGAGTCAGGTGGAACCACAAAGCAAACAGCCAAATGAGGTAGAGCACTACATAAACCGGACAAGAGAATGTCTGCTGGATGTGATAGGCACCGTTTGCTGCATAAGCCAGCGTCAGTGTGTCAGCATGCATGTCCAGATTGTGCATCAGTTCAGGCAACTGCATTTTTGCCCAGAAGTTGAAGAGGTGCAAACCGAGACCTACGATAACGATAAGGCCCAACACCAACATGTTTTGAGAAGCCCACTCTACAGTTTTCGGTTTGTCAACCACCGCATAGCGTTCGCTGCCGCGCGCTGTGCGATTCTGCATTGTCAGCCAGAACGCGTAGATGATGTGAATGATGAAAAGAGCAGCCAGTGCTGCGGTAGCTACCAGCGCATACCAGTTTGCTCCCAAAAACTCACAAATCATGTTGTAACCATCAGCCGAGATGATTGCAACCAAGTTCATCGCCATGTGAAATGTTAGAAACAGGACAAGGGCGATACCGGTAACGCTCATCACCACTTTCCTTCCTACAGATGAATTACTTAACCACATAAATGATTGAATTTAAATTATTTAATTGTTAGAACTAAAATTTCGACGTTTTACACCTCTTACAGACTGCAAAAATAGGGGAAATAGATTGATTGACCAAAGAATTAAAGAAATAATTCCTTAATCGGTGATCTTTCCGATTTTTTCGCCATTGGCTGCTTTCTTGCGTAAGGCGCGCGGAGTGTCTCCGAAAGAATCTTTGCAGAAGTGTGCAAGGTGGGAGAGGGAGTCGAAACCGTACCGGTTGCAGATCTCCGTAATTCGTAATTTAGAGTGCTGGAGGTCTTCCAGGATGCCTTCCCGTTTTTTCTCCAGTATCCATTCGTACACCGGAATGCCGTAGAAGTTTCTGAAGAGGCGGCGGAAAGTGGTAGTGGTATATCCGCCCAGATGTGCAAATTCTTCCACGTTCTTCACTTTGGTGTAGTTCTGCATGACAAAGTAATGGAAACTTTCCGTGTAGGAGCTGATCGGGTGGAAGAACGATTTCAGCTGGGGCAGGGGATAGTAATTGGTTATTAAGTAAACCAGTTCCTGGCATTTCAGGTTGATGAATTTGTTGCAGGGAGGAACAGGCTCGTCAAGATAAGCCGCCATATCGGTGACGAGGTTGAGCAGTCGGTGGTCCATCACCAGAGGGGTATAGGCTAGCGGAGCTTCCGCCTGGTCGATGATTTCGCGGTAGCGGTCTTCGCAAAGCAGCGGCAGTTCGTTGAACCAGAAGACAATGTATTCGGTATCTGTAAGTGCCAGTGCTTCGTGCTTCGAGCCGATGGCTTGCAGGATGAATTGCTTGTCGTGCAGGGTAGTTCCGGGATACTCGTCGCTGTTGACCAATAATTCACCTTTTATGATAAAGAGCATACAATTTTGCGTACACTTATCTTTCGGAATATGCTGACCCCTGAGCATATGTCTGTGGATAAGAATACCTTCTGTTGCTTTAGGACATCCTGCGCAATCTTTCTGTTGTATGCAAAGTGAGTCTTTGGACATGAGTTCTATCATGTGAATTATTGTCTTCAGGGACAAAGATAATCGTTTTTTTGTGATTTTTAGATTCTTTCTTCCATTTATGTTCTAGCATAAACCCGCACATAATTGTCTTTATGGAGATGTGATGATGGAGCTGGACTGGAGTGTCAACTTTCATAACACGGGTTTATGGGTAGGATATTATACTTCTGATATGGTTGCAGTGATTGACCTTGGCTCTTTGCAGCACATTTCTTCCGTAGAGGTTTCGGCATTGACCGATTTGAGTGCATGGATTATGGGACCGCAGGCTATTTCCATATTTCTCTCTTCGGATGGAAAGAGCTACAAACGGGTATCCCGGCAAACTTATCAGGCACCCACAGATGCCATGGGCGAGAAACGAAGTGAGTTGAACAGACTCTCATTCAATAAAAAATCTGCGAGATATGTAAAAGTGCTCGTAGAACCTTTTAAGGGATTGCCCAAAGGACATTCCGGCGAAGGCGAACCCCCTTTCTTATTTGTAGATGAAATACGGGTAGATTGATTTCTTCTCAACGAGTTTAAATATGAGTTTTGCTCTCATGCTCTCACAGTCTGCCTGTATCCCTTTATTCATCGGAGTTGCAGTGATGGTAGCAACTGTGGTGGCAAGTATGAGGGCAAGCGTTTGCTCTCACTTTGTTTTTGTTCTGTAGTATATTGTTTTCCTGATGTTATTTGTTGATCTCTAGTGTGTTAATACTTGATGTGTCAACTATTAATGATTGACGTCCCGGCTGTTAATAACTGATAAATCAGACGTTAATAGCTGAGACGTCATACATTATTAGCCGATAAATGGTTCAAGCCTTCTGAAAGAACAGGTGAATTGGAGCAACAGATCCGGTCAACCTGACCGGATGGTGCGGTTCATTCAGCTCTATCGACAGGTGTTTCAAAAAGTTTCAAGCGCTTGAAACACTTTGTTCCACCGCTTGAAACACTTTGTTCCACCGCTTGAAACACTTTGTTTCATTACTTGAAACAGTTTGTTTCATTGCTTGAAACACTTTGTTCCAAGGCATGAAACACGCTGTTTCAACGGTTGGAACTGAATTTGGAACTATTTGCTTGGGCTGACCGGCCTTGTTGTTCCCTATTTATAATAGTATTTCTCTAATAATTCCTGCATTTCCGGGTACTTTTCATCCGTATCTCCTACTTCTTTGCGAAGGTTCAGCATGTCCTTTTTCATCTGCTTGATGACAGGTGCATATTTAGGATCATTGTATGCGTTGTGATTCTCGTGCGGATCATTTTGCAAGTCGTAGAAATCCCATGACGGAGTGAAGTCGAAGTTTTCCGTGTCCGTCATATCCAGATTGCGGGCATAGTAGAAGATGAGTTTGTAACGGTCTGACCGGATAGCGAAGTGTGCCGGACGAATCGCGTGGTTAGTCCAGTAGCGATAGTAGATTTCTTGGTCGGAAACGTAGACAACAATGGTGTTATCTGCGATGCCCATTTCGTCCAATGTTTTCAGCAACTTGCCGATATTGTCGTCGACAGTGGCTCCGCAACGCATGTAGTCGCGGATAAACTTCTGGTATGCGGCTTTTCTGGCAGCGGTCCGTTGCATGCCTTCGGTGCTGAATGGCAGTCCGGGATAACGGCACCACCATTTGTCGGGGTCTTGCGAGGCAATGCGCCAGCGGCGTTCCAGTTCTTCGAGTGTCTGGCCGACGAAAGAACGCCCGTTGGTTTCCGGCCCCCAGTCGAGAAGGTTTTCCGGTTCGGGGAAGGTGACTCCGTCGTAGAGGTGCTCCATGCGTATCGGATAATCGTAAGGCTCGTGGGTCGCCTTGAAGTGGCAGCACATCATGAAAGGCTGCTTGCCGTCCTGCTGTTTGATCCACTTGATGGCTTTTTCTGTCACCAGATCGGTAGAGAAGCCCGGCACCCGTTCGCCGAAACGCCGGTTGCCCGGCCAGGGATCGGTGCTCTCGATGAATGTAGGATCGCGGTATTCGCCCTGGTCGAAGAAGATAGAGTAATAGTCAAACCCTTGCGGTTGCGACTGGATATGCCATTTGCCGACCAGTCCGGTGTTGTATCCGTTGGCTTGCAGGGCGGTTGCCCAGGGCGTGTATGGAGGTGGCCTGCATGTCATCCGTCAGAATAAATAAGACATTGGGAGGCGGCACTTCGCCGGCTGTTTTCGACTGGCACCCGATGGCGAGGGGCGTGAACGCCAGCGGCAGATATCGGGATATAAAAGAGTATCGGATAGCTGATTTCATATGAAGGGGGTATGTTATATAAACGATGTGTTATTAAAGTTTTAGACGCGAATCAAGCAGACAGAACGAATTACAAATAAATTCGCGGGACTACTTAATTCACGCCTAAAGATAGTGAATGTGATTTACATTATACTGTTTTCCCTACAAAAAATGTTGGTTGTCCAGTATATATCGCCCTTGGGCTAACCAACCGTTAGTTGTTGCTCTTCGTTTTGGTGAAGCATTGCTCAGGTCTCCATTCAATGATTTTTCCGGTCACCACGGTAGCGTCATTGCCATTGCCGGAGCTGTCGTGTACCACATCCCCTTCACCTTCGTCCATCTTCCAATAACCGGTAAGGTTGGAGCTGACAGCTACGGGGCCTCCCATGTTACTCTGAATTTCCGCTTGCGTCAGTGCTTTGTTCCATAAGCGTACCTGTCCCATCATATGTTCGTTCTTCGTGTTGGCATTGAAGAAGGTGATGGAAGTCATATCGGCGGGTACACCGGTAGCATCTACATCCTGCACCTTCTTGCCGTTGGCGTAAAAATGACATTTAGTCTGGTCGTATACCATAGCTACGTGTGGAAACAGCATGGCGAAGTTGAACAACCTGTCGTAATAGTGCATATACAACGTACGAAAAGCCTGCGAATCGCCTTCGGATACTGATCTTAGTATCTGCTACCCGTTTTCTATACGTTGATTTTTATTCATAGGTTCTCTTTTCTTAATATAGTAGAAGATGGTGATTTTGGCTGCAAAGAAACATACTTTATTTTGTTTTTCCTGGCATTTTTGGGGGGATGTTCTGTTTTTCATATTCTAAGGATAAACTATCTGTTGATTTTTGGAAGTATAATAGTGATTTTTGAACATCTGTTTGGGTGAGGTATGCGTATTTTTGCGACCTGAACCGATTAATTATCAATCATTATGCTAGTACCGAGAAAAATTGTATTCTTTCTTTTTTTGTTAGTAGGATTATCGTTGTATGCGCAACAAGACTATTTTGTCAGCTCCTATGTACGGGGTAATTTTTATAACCGTGGTCGTATTGCTGCTGAAAGTTTGAGGGCAAGCGATGACTTGATCTTTTTGAATGTCCGTCCCCATAAAGACGGTTCTCTTTCTTTTGAGAATCCCCGTGTTTTTCAGGAAAAAGGAGTGACGACCTGGGAGGAACTGATAAAGTCGGTCCGTGCCGATGTGAAGGGGACGAAAGCGAAACTTCGGTTGGGTGCCGCCGGTGGCGAATGGAAAGCAATGGTAGCGGATGAGGCTGCCCGGACAACATTTGCAAAAAATATAAAGAAGGTATTGGGAGAAAATAAACTGGACGGCATCGACCTGGATTTTGAGTGGGCAGAGACTGAGAAGGAGTATAAGGATTACAGTCTGGCTATCCTGAAAATGAGAGAAGTGTTGGGAGACAAGTATCTTTTCAGTGTGTCTTTGCATCCTGTTTCCTATAAAATCAGTAAAGAAGCGATAGCTGCCGTTGATTTTATCTCTCTGCAATGTTATGGTCCTTCTCCGGTCCGTTTTCCTATGGAGAAATATGCTTCGGATATACAGATGGTACTGGCTTACGGCATTCCCAAAGAGAAACTGGTGGCCGGCGTTCCCTTTTATGGAGTGACGAAAAATGGCTCGAAGAAAACGGAAGCATATTTCAGCTTTGTACAGGATGGATTGATTACCACGCCTGCACAGAATGAAGCGACCTATAAGGGAGAAGTATATGTTTTTGACGGGCAGGATCATATCCGTACTAAAACGCGCTATGCAATGGAACAGCAGCTGAAAGGGATGATGAGCTGGGACTTGGCGACGGATATGCCGCTGAAAGACAGCAGATCATTGTTCAGAACGATGCTTGAGGAGTTGGGAAGATAGTTTAAAAGCCCGATAACAGGGCAAAACACACCTCGGACACTTTCTGGACTTAACGGCTTATTGACTGACTTTGTTTCTTTATTCCTGTTTTATCAACTTCAGATAATCCGAAGGAGAAACACCAAATTCATCTTTAAAACATTGACGGAAATAGCCTGTACTATTCATCCCTACTTTATAGGCTATTTCTGAGATATTATATTTTCCTTCGAGGAGCAAACGTTCCGCATTCTGCATTTTTACTTTACGGATATATTCGTTTGTGGAAAGTCCGGTTAGTGCTTTCATTTTTCGGTAGAGTGTAGAACCGCTCATACACATTTTGTCAGATAAATAGGTGATATCAATCTTCTCTGATGAGAGGTTGTCTTCAACCAATTGTGTAATTTTCTCAATGAATTCATTGTCCAGCTTGCTGAGAGCTTCAGTGATGATGGAATGTTTCTCGTCCAAATGGACGCTGGAGGCATGAGTTGTTCCGGACTGTTGGAATTGAGCGATCAATTTCTTTCTCGAATCGAGCAGATTGTTGATGCGGCTACGCAGTAGAGAAGCACTGAAGGGTTTGGTCAGATAGGAATCTGCTCCGACCTGATATCCCTCTTCTTTATCTTGTAGTGAGTCTTTGGCAGTCAGCAGGATGACGGGAATATGACTGGTACGTACATCTTCTTTTAAGTGCCGGCATAGTGTGATACCGTCCATCACCGGCATCATGATATCACTGACTATAATATCGGGAATGCGGTTGAGTGCCTGCTCTTTTCCTTCTTCACCATTGCTTCCTGCGATCACTTCAAAAGAGTCGGAAAAGGATTCGGCGATATAATTCTGTATTTCTTCATTATCCTCAACAATTAGCAGGATAGGTTTGCTGTTCTCTGTTGTTGCTGTTTGAGAATCATCCGTGATTGTTTCCTGATATTCCGGTTTTGGAGTCATTTCTGTGGAGTCGGCATGTAAGGCATTCGGATAGGTGTTATCCGTCAGTAAACTGATATAGAAAGTACTTCCTTCATTCAGTGTACTCTCTACACGTATATCACCTTCATGCAGTTTGACAAGATTTCTGACTAATGACAGTCCGATGCCGGTACCTGATGCCTGATGTTTGCCGCTTTCCTGATAGTAACGGTCGAAAATATGCGGTAGGGCTTTCGCTGAAATACCGTATCCTGTATCACTGACCTTTATCTCTGTATAGGAAACTTCATTTCTTATAGTTTGATACAAACTAAGAGTTACACGTCCCTGCTCTGTGTATTTGATGGCATTGGATATCAGGTTGTCCAATATAATGGTAATGATTTCTTTATCAAAGAAAAGCAGTATCTCTTCTTTTTCTGTTTGAATCTGGAAATCAATCTTAGGCTTTTGATTCAGTTCTTTGTATTTAAGTCCTATTTCATAAATGAGCGGGGTGAGATTACCTTTACAGATACATAGCTTCTTGTTCTGCGTTTCCGTTTTCCTGAATTCCAGAATTTGGTTGATCAGATTGAGTAAACGAAGGGCACTCTGATGAATGACAGAAAGTTTTTGTATTTGTTTTGTCGGCAGAGATGTATCTTTTTGCATATCCTCCAGAGGACCGAGAATCAGTGTGAGAGGTGTACGCAACTCATGTGTGATATTGGTGTAAAAACGCAGGCGTTCCTGGTTCAGTTCTTGGTCCTGCTCATGATTTTTCTTTTCCAGTGTATAGAGGCTTTCCAAATCTATTTTCTTTTTGTAAGCATGTAGAATGAGATAAATGATGCTGATAGATGTCAGGATATAGATAAGCTTTGCCCACCATGTCAGCCAAATAGGGGGATTGACCCGGATGATAAGGGAAGTGGCTTCTTCCGGCCACTCCTGATTGTGTATGCGTGCTTTGATAAGGAACTCATATTTGCCGGGTGGAATATTTCGGAAGGTTACGCTGTTGTTCTCATTAACGGTATACCAGGAATTCTCAAGTCCTTTCAGCATATAGGTATAATCCATCTGATTCACAAAAGAATAGTTTTGTACATTGAATGTCAGACTGAATGTGTTCTGCTCATGTGTCAACTCTACTTCCTGTTTATCGGATAGTGAAACAAATACTTCGCTGTTTTTTTGATTCCCCAATCTTTCAAATATTCTCATCTCGGTAATGATGACAGGTGGTATCTTGAAATTGCTCATCGCAATATTGGGAGCAAAGCAGCAGAGTCCGTTGATAGATCCGAAATAAATGGAGCCATCGGTGTTTTTTGCTACACTACCTCTCATAAAGTTTCCGGCAGGAACATCGTCAGAGTGTCCATAGTGATAGAACCGTTTTTTCTTTGTCACGTAACATCCGATCCCCTTGTTGGTACTGAACCAGATATTTCCTTGCTGGTCTTCGGTAATTGCCTGAATGAAGGTGTTGGCAAAACCGTCTTTACGCTGATAGGTTTTGTAATCCGTATCTTCCGGTGAACGGAAACATACCAGCCCGTCACCGGTAGCCACCCACATCCTTTTCTCCTTATCCTTGTATATTTGATTGACGGTGTTGGAGCAAAATCCTTCTCTTTGTATATAATGCTTGATTAGGTGAAAGTCCGGACTATATACTCCCATTCCATCACCGAATGTTCCGATCCAGAAACGTCCTTTCTCATCTTGTTCAATTGTACGGATCAGATTACCGTGTAATTCGCTGTTGCCGGAATGATAATGCTGTATCACTTCCATCTTTTCCGGATCGTAAATGTATATGCCTTCACTACATCCTATCCAGATACGATGATGATTGTCTTCGCAGAAAGCACGTACATCTAAATTGGTTCTGCCCATTGGAGTGATTGAGCGGAATGTCTTTGTTTGGGAATTATAGAAGCTGACACTTCCCAGAAAGGTTCCAAACCATAAATTTCCTTTAGAATCCCGGAAAGCAGTCTGTACGGAATTGGACAGCAGTTCTCCTGTTTCTTTTTTGTAGATGGCTACACGCTTGTTGTTTTCAAAAACATTGATTCCTCCGCCATCTGTACCAATCCATAGACGTCCTTGTTGATCTGTACATATACTGCTTACAATCTTGTTATTCAAACTGTTGCTGTTGGTGGGAATAGGAGAATAATCGATCGTTGTGAACAAAGCAGGTTCACTGCTGATGAAGTTGATTCCTCCTCCCCATGTTCCGAGCCATACGTTGTCAAAAGAGTCCTGATAGATATAGCGTACGCTGGCATTGGAAAGGCTGCGGCTGTCGTCTCCTTCCCGGAGAAACTCAAAGGTGATTTGCTCGGGTGACAGGAACTGGCTTTGTTTTAAATCCAGTATTGCGATACCGCTTAGCTCGGAGGCAATCCAAAGTTTATTATTCTTTAGTTGTTTGATGCAGAAAATACGGGTGGAAAGTGTACCATATTTGTCGTTCCGATTTTGCTTGAAAGTGACAAAGCTTTGGGTAGTTGAGTTGTAAAGAGCCAACCCTCCATCTGTCCCCAGCCATATATTTCCATAACTGTCTTTTAAGATGGTACTTACTTCATCTCCCGGCAGACTGTTAGGATCATTGGGATCATGACGGAAGTTTTTTGTACTTCGGTCTTTTAATGAAAGGATGCTGAAACCGCTGTTGACATGACCGATATAGAGATTTTCATCTCCTCCGTCAAGTACTGTCCAGGTCTGTTCACTTTCTAATGTAGGGACAGTTTTTTTGTTATAGTGTGTGAACTTACCTGTAGCGATATCAAGATATTCTATACCTCTATAATAGGTACAAATCCATAAACCATCTGTGTTTTGGGCTGAGACGATGTCAGTAACATCATTCGTTATCAGGCTGTTTGGATTCTGCGGATCGTTCTGATAGGCAGTGAAGGTTTGTGAATGATAGTTGTAAGCGTTAAGCCCGTCACGCTGGGTGGCAATCCAGATAATAGGACGTTTCGGATCAGCATATACTTGGTTTAGTTCATTACCGGTGATACTTTGGGTATTGTTGGACGGATCATTCTTATAATAGGTAATAAAACGGGTACCATCAAACTTGTTCAGCCCTTCTTCTGTGGCAAACCATAGGAAACCTTGCTTGTCTTGTGTAATGCCTACTACATAATTATTGGAGAGTCCCTGCTCTATACCTAATCGCTTGATAATATAGGGTTGAGCCATCAACCAACAGGAGGATGTCAGAAGCAAAATCACAAGAATGATGTATCGTTTCATGATTTGTGTTTATTTGTTTTATATTCAATTCCAAAAATAGAAATAAATATTTTATTTTGGCTATGTAAATCGTGCATTGCATGATTTACATAGCCTCTCTGCATGATTTTTGTCTGTTATCTCTATGTTATTGGTCTATATTTGTGCAGTAAAACAGAAGAAATACTGTTTGGTTTCACTGCGAACTTGAGTTTTCTGAAATATCTATATTAACAATTAATACTATGATGAAAAGTTTATGTTGTAACTCTAAACAAAAGTTGTTAGTGGCATTATGTCTGCTATTTTGTTTGTCGGGAAATGCACAACAGGCGAACACTGTTAATCGTGCAGCTGCAAAGGAAAAGACTGTAGGAAAGCGTACTTTGATTGGTACTGTAATAGATGCAAGTACTGGAGATGCGCTGATTGGAGTCAATGTTAAGGTGAAAGGAACGGGAGAAGGTACTATTACCGATTTGGATGGTAAATTCTCTATCGGGGTAACGAGCCAGACGCAACTGGAAATCTCTTATATCGGTTATAAGACACAGACGTTAATGGTAGGAGACTTGGGGGTGATGACTGTTAAAATGGAATCTGATAATGAGATGTTGGATGAAGTGGTAGTTATCGGCGCCGGTACTCAGAAAAAGGTGTCTGTAACAGGTTCTATCGCTACAGTCAAGGGTGCTACACTGAAACTACCATCTTCTTCACTGACCAGTTCACTTGCCGGAAAGTTATCGGGTATCGTTTCTGTTACTAATAGCGGTGAACCGGGTTCTACTTCTGATTTTTATATTCGCGGTATCAATACTTTCGGCGGACGTTCTACACCGTTGATTTTGTTGGATGGGGTAGAAATCTCTTCTAATGACCTGAATCGAATTCCGGCAGAATCTATTGAAAGTTTTTCTTTACTGAAAGATGCCTCTGCTACAGCTATTTATGGTAATCGTGGAGCTAATGGTGTTATGTTGGTAACTACCAAAAGTGGTACTGAAAACACAAAAGCGACTGTAAATGTGTCTTTGGAAGCTTCTTATTTTCGCCCGATGAATCGGGTGAAATTTGCTGATGGAGCAACTTATATGCAGACCTATAATGAAGCTGCCCAAGCCAGAAGTGCAACGCAGATTACTTCTCCGAAGTATACGGAAGAGCAAATCACCAATACTGCAAATGGGGTAAATCCTTATGTATATCCGGATGTCGACTGGTATGACCTTATTTTCAGAGAAGGCAATTTCAACCAGCGTGCCAATGTAAATGTGCAGGGAGGGGGATCACGTGTGACTTACTATATGAGTTTGCAGGCAAATCACGATACCGGACTGTTAGATGCTCCTGATTATTACTATAGCCCTAATATAAACAACTGGGAATATAATTTTCAGAACAACATATCGTATAAGTTGACTAATACGACGACCGTTGACTTGCGTATGATGGCACAGATTGGTAACAAAAAAGGGCCTAATTATTCTACCTCCGATTTATATAAGATCGTCATGCAGGCTAATCCTGTAGCATTTCCTGCTTATTTCCCCAGTGAAGATGGTGATGAGCATATACGCTTCGGTAATGCAGAAATAAAATCCGGTGTTTACGGACAGAACCCGTACGCATATATGATGAGTTCTTTTAAAGAAGGCAACTATAATACGCTGAATACCTCACTGAATATTACTCAGGATTTGAGTTTTCTTACCAAAGGATTGAGCGTGAAAGCATTAGTTAACTTTAAAAACTGGTCGGAATCTACTTATAACCGTTCCATTACACCTTATTATTATAAAGTGAAAGATGGGTCTTATGATTTTGGAACGAATCAGTATGAACTTCAGACATTACAGACAGGATCGGACTATGTTAGCCAGTCGGATATCAGTAAAAGTGCCGATCAAACCTTCTACTTTGATTTTCGTGCTGACTGGAAGCGTAGCTTTGGTGATCATAATCTGACTGCGATGCTTATGTATATGATGCGTGAATATCGTAGTAGTGTATTACCTAACCGTAATCAAGGTTACTCAGGGCGTTTGACTTACGATTACTCCAGCCGCTATTTATTTGAATTTAACTTTGGCTATAACGGTTCTGAACGTTTGGCATCCGGTGAACGTTTTGAATTTTTCCCTGCTGCTTCCGTTGGTTGGGTGGTAAGTTCTGAGAAGTTCTGGGAACCGATGAGTAAGTATGTCGACCACTTAAAACTTAGAGCTTCTTATGGTTTGGTCGGTAGTGATGAGTTTAACGGCAGTGCTCCGCACTTCTTGTATCAAAATAATATCAGTATTGGTGCGGGACACAGTTTCTGGACCGGTCTTCCTTCCAATGAAATTAACAGAAAAGGTCCTGCTTTCTATGTATTAGCTGTTGAAAATGCAGGTTGGGAGCATGTGAAGAAGTTTGATGTCGGTTTTGATATGTCTCTGTTCAATCAGTTGAATATTACTTTTGATTATTTCCGCGATCATCGTGACCGTATTTTGATGGCACGTTCATCTTGGCCGAATATGTTAGGATACTGGGGATCTCTGCCTTGGAGCAATATTGGTGAGGTAATCAACCGTGGTGTCGAATTGAGCGTGAACTGGAATAAGCGGTTTGGCAAAGATTGGATTGTAGATTTCCGTGGTAACTTTACTTATAATCAGAATGAATATAAGTATGTCGATGAGCCGGAGTATCCTTATGTATGGCAGACTAAAACAGGGAAGCCATTGAATACCTTGACCGGTTATGTAGCTGAAGGATTATTTACCAGCGAGGAAGAAATAGCTAACTGGCCGGATCAGTCACAACTGGGAGCCAACATTATGCCGGGCGATATTAAGTATCGTGATATCAATGGCGACGGAGCCATTACAACGGAAGATCAGGTGATGCTGTCTCCCTATAATAGTGTTCCCCGTATTCAATATGGTTTCGGCTTGAATCTAACCTATAAGAAGTTTGATTTGGGTGTATTCTTCAATGGTTCAGCAAAACGCAAGATCATGATCAACAGCGGATATGCTCCTTTCCTTTCCGGCGGTGGCGATGGTATGACTACTGAAAGTCTGGAACGCAACCTGATGCAATGGATTGCTGATGATCATTGGTCGGTAGATAACCCGAATCCGAATGCGGCTTATCCTCGTTTGGGTATAACCAGTGCCGATACTTCCAATAATACTCAGCCTAGTTCTTACTGGATGCGCAATGGAAATTTCTTGCGTTTTAAGAGTCTGGAAGTAGGTTATCGTTTTCCATATTGCCGTGTTTACTTTAGCGGTGACAACCTGGCGGTGTTTAGTCCGTTCAAGTTATGGGACCCGGAACTTTCTTGGAATGCTTATCCTTTGCAACGAACCTTTAACTTAGGCGTTCAATTTACTTTCTAAAAGCACAGTTTAACTTATAACAGAAAAGAAGTATGAAACTAATACAAAAAATAATCCAAATATCACGGACCTTGCTGATCTCTTGCTGCCTGTTGACTTCTTGTAATTATCTGGACGTCATTCCGCCTGCACAAGCTGACTTTGATGATACCATGAAAGATGAAGCTGCTACGCTGAATTTCCTGTTTACTTGTTACGGCTATATTCCCCGTGTACATCCGTTCGAATTTAAAGCATTCGAACAATCTGCTGATGAACTTATATCACCTAAGATGTGGGATGATTATCAACAACAAGTAGCGTGGGGAACGATTTCGCCTTCTTATTACAACAGTTGGGGTGGTGATGACATGAATATCTGGACACCCAGCTACAACTGGCTGGGTTATGTGCATCATTTCCTGAGTCTGATAGATGAGCTACAGCCTACTGGAGTAACCGAAGATGACAAGGCACAATACAAAGCTGAATGTTATTTCCTGGAAGCATACTATCATTTTCGTGTGTTGCAGGCTTTTGGACCGTGTCCGCTCATTACAGAGAAAGTGGATCCGAATATAACAAACGATCAGATTCCCGGACGTTCACATTTTGACTACTGCGTGGATTACATTGTAGGTAAACTGGATGATGCAGCCAATGTTCTTCCGGCTACGAGAGCGACGGAAGACCTCGGTCGTGCTACTTCTACCATTTGTAAATGTCTTAAAGCTCGTGTACTGCTGTATGCCGCTTCTCCGCTATGGAATGGTTCTTTCTTTAAGCCGGACTGGCAGAATGAGAACTATGAAACACCGGATTATGGCAAAGAGCTGGTTAGCAGCTCTTACGACCGTGAAAAATGGAACCGTGCATTGACTGCGTGTCAGGAAGCTCTGACAGCTGCTAAAGCAGCTGGTCATGCCCTGTTCGATATTGATACAGCTAACAAGAAAGCGGAACGTGACGGAGTAGAATTACCTTTTATCCCAGGTAAGGAAGAAGACACACCGGAAAATGAGGAATTCAAAGAGCGTGTCCGTATGTTCCAGTATCTGATTACTGCCAATGAAGGGGACAATAACAAAGAAATTATCTGGGGACAGCGTATTGACTCAGATGTGAATAATGGTGGAGAAGCTACCGACTCTCGTTTGCCGAACCGTGTAGTGAAGAAAAGTGATGGAAGTTGGGCAGGCGGTTGGGCAGGTCTGGCACCTACCTTGTACGCTGTGCAACACTTTTATACAGAGAATGGAGAACTTCCGGAACAGGACAGTGATTTTTATCCGAAGTCAGAATGGTATACCCGTTTTTATGAAGGAACTTCGAGTCCCGAACTCGCAACTAACGGGCTGGATAGTGAAGATGTGAAGAATGATATCATCAAACTGAATGCCAAGCGTGAAGCTCGTTTCTATGCATGGATTGCTTTTGATGGTTGCGAGTATGCAAAGAAAATCAATAATGGTAATCCACTTTGGCTGAATTTCAAAAACACCAATACCAATGGATGGCGTTCTTCCGATTCACGCAATATAGCAGGTACCGGTTATTTGTCGAAGAAGTTTATTGATCCGAATATACGTTTCAGTGCAAGTGGAACCCGTAGCCATACTCCTTCAAGACGTCCGTTTATCCGTATGGCGGAACTTTATCTGAATCTGGCAGAATGTTACGCAGCATTGGACGATACACCGAATGCTATTGAGAATCTGAACGTAATCCGCAAACGTGCCGGAGTCAGAGACCTGGAAACAGCTGACCTGACAGATATGAATATAACGGAATGGGTACGCAATGAACGCTTTATTGAGTTGTACGAAGAAGGACACCGCTATTATGACTTACGTCGTTGGGCAATTGCTCCACAAATGCTTAAAGCAGGACTCCGCTATGGTTTGAACGGACTAGCTCTAAACCCGAATTTCGAGGAATTCAACACACCAACTCAGATTGACCAGCCTTTTAAATGGGACGATCGGTTGTATCTGCTTCCGGTATGGTCGAGAAGTGATATGGATGAACTTTACAGTAATCCGCAGATGGTGCAGGCACCCGGTTATTAATCATCTAAAAACAATGCATTATGAAAATAAGAAATACATTATTGTTGGCGGGAAGCCTGCTTTTATTGGGTGCCTGCGATGAATCAAAATATGATCTGGACAGCTTGGTCCCGGAACAGTATCATAAGATATTGTATGTGAATAATAGTGGTAAACAGGAAGTGACTTTGTATGATACGGGGGAGAGCTATGCATACACTTTTTCAATATTCAAATCGGGAAGTGAACCCAGTCTGACTGCCAGCGCAGATATTTATGTGTTGACACAGGAAGAACTTGACAACGAGTATAGTGATCCTGAGGCTGTAAACTATAAATTGATAGGTACAGACTGTTATTCGATAGAGTCGACCCATCTGGATTTTTCGGCTACCGACCGTTATAAACCGGTTACGGTGTCATTGGACCCAGAGAATATTAAGTCTATGATAACAGCCAATCCGGATGCGGTATGGGTATTGCCTTTGCAGGTTGTAAGTGAAAATGACTCTGTAAATAGTGAGAAGAATGAGCTGTTTCTGCAAATAACCGGAGTCATCACCCCGTCTTTTGGATTTGAAAGTTCGGCTGTATCTGTGAAGGAGTATAGTTATGGTTCTGCTGTTACCGAAAAAGTCGCTTTGGGGCTTGATACGGAAAATAGCTGGGAGATAAACTGTGAGTTTGCTGTAGACGATGCATATCGCACAGCTTATAATACAAAGAATAAGACTATATTTCAGGCTTTGCCGGATGGCAGTTATTCTTTTCAGGATCAGATGACTCTTTCTCCCGGTACTACGAATACGGAATTGGCTGTCACGATAAACACTGATCAGTTGGAACCGGGTGATTATATGTTACCTATCCGTATTGAATCGGTTTCTATATTTGGTATCTCTTCAACCAATGATGTGTATCCTTTGACTATTCGTATTCTTGGTCCGCTGTTAGATCGTACGAGTTGGACGATAGAGGCCAATACACAAGAACCGAGTGGTGAAGGTTCCGGAAATGGTGTGCCTTCATGTGCATTGGACGGCGATCTTTCGACTTACTGGCATTCGTCCTGGCAGAGTGGTACCCATGCTTTACCTCATGAGTTGATTATTGATACCAAAGAGTCATATACATTTACTCAGTTTGGTCTGGTACAAAGACAACATGATAGTTATATGGATGCGGGTACAGGAGTCTTTTATGTGAGTGATGATAAGGTAAACTGGACAGAAGTCGGAACGTTCACTATGAAGAAAATTCATGCTACTCAGAACTTTACTTTGGAGACTCCGGTACAAGGCCGTTATTTCAAGGTACAGATTACACAAAGTAACAGAGACCTCAATACTTCTTTGGCAGAGATATATGCATATGGGTTGTGATTCAAATCATGAATCTTAAAAGGTTATCAGTTGTTTTAGATTGCTTTTATAAATATGGCAGGCGGAAAATATCCGCCTGCCTATATTGACTATTAAATATTTGATATGATGAAGAATAGACTAAAAGGTTTCGCTTTTATGTTGACGACAGTTGTTTCGTCGCTGACTGCACAGAATGTGGTTGTTAACGGACCTGATGGTAAGTTGCAGGTCACGGTTTCGTGTCCGGAAGAAGGCAAGGCATCCTACTCTCTTGTTTATAACGGAAAGCAGATGCTCGAATCTTCCCCGTTGGGGTTGGAAACGAATTTGGGTAGTTTTGTCAAAAGAATGAAGCTGATCGGACATCAGGAGAAGCAGATTGATACCGTTTATACTCAGTCGCGCATAAAATTTTCCCGCATACACTATCGTGCTAATGAACTGGTTTGCTATTTCTCTAATGATAAGGGGCAGAAAGTGAATGTAACGTTTCGGGTGAGCAACAATGATGTAGCTTTCCGGTATACATTGCCTCGTCAGGGAGAGACAGGAAGTGTTGTAGTGAATAGCGAAGAAACGGGATTCCGTTTTCCTGCCGGAACTACCACCTTTCTTTGTCCGCAGAGTGATCCTATGATTGGCTGGAAACGGACGAAACCTAGTTACGAAGAAGAGTACAAGGCAGATATCCCGATGGATGTGCGTTCACAATATGGACATGGATATACGTTCCCTTGTTTGTTTAAAATCGGGGAAAATGGTTGGGTGCTTGTCAGTGAGACGGGAGTGGACAGCCGCTATTGCGGTTCACGTCTGAGCGATGTCACAGAGGGAAGTCTTTATACAGTTACCTTTCCTATGCCTGAAGAGAACAATGGTAATGGAACGGTAGAACCGGCTTTCTCTTTACCCGGTTCTACTCCTTGGCGTACTATTACTGTGGGGGAAACATTGAAGCCTATTGTGGAAACGACTGTCCCGTGGGATGTAGTCGAACCGCTGTATGAAACGGAACACCAATATCGTATGGGACGGGGAACATGGAGTTGGATAATCTGGCAGGATGGTAGTATTAACTATGATGATCAGGTGCGCTATATCGATCTGGCTGCAACTATGGGTTACGAATATGTACTGATAGATAATTGGTGGAATACGAATATCGGTTATGAGCGTATGGGGCAACTTATTAAATATGCACAGAGTAAGAAGGTGGATATGTTTTTGTGGTATAGTTCCAGCGGCTATTGGAATGATATCGAACAAGGGCCTACGAATTTGATGGATAACCCTATTGCCCGTAAGCGCGAAATGAAATGGTTGCAAAGTCAAGGAGTAAAAGGTATTAAGGTCGATTTCTTCGGCGGTGACAAGCAGGAGACAATGCGTTTGTACGAAGCTATATTGAGTGATGCCGATGATCATGGGCTGATGGTTATCTTCCACGGTTGTACTTTGCCGCGTGGCTGGGAACGGATGTATCCCAATTATGTAGGCAGTGAAGCGGTGCTGGCTTCGGAGAATATGATTTTCAATCAGCATTTCTGTGATGAAGAGGCTTTCAATGCTTGTTTACACCCCTTTATACGTAATTCGGTCGGTTCTATGGAATTTGGCGGCTGTTTCTTCAACAGACGATTGAATAAGGGAAATAACGGGGGAACAACACGCCGGACTACAGATGTATTTCAGTTAGCGACTGCTGTTTTATTCCAAAATCCGGTTCAGAACTTTGCTTTGACTCCTAATAATCTGACAGATGTTTCCCCGGTCTGCATTGACTTTATGAAAGAAGTTCCTACTGAGTGGGATGAGAGTCGTTTTGTTGATGGTTATCCCGGGAAATATGTAGTGCTGGCCCGTCGTCATGGTGATAGTTGGTATCTGGCTGCTGTGAACGCTACTAAAGAACCCTTGAAACTGAAACTGGATTTACCGATGTTTGCCGGAAAATCAGTTTCTTTCTATAGTGATGACAAACAATTGCAACCACAGTTACGGCAGTATAATGTAAAATCTGATGGCAAGTTTCAGTTGACCATTCAACCGCAAGGAGGCGTTGTTTTAAAGAATAACTGATCGTGAGCATATTTTAATAGGTAGTAAGACTAGGTAATGAAAGGTAAAATGTTTTTGGGCGCTTTCGGTTTTTTATATATGGGGATAGTAGGTGGATGTTCTCAGCCTGTCCCTGATCTGTGCTATCAGATTGAAGTGGATAAACCGCTACAGACAATGGACTATTTCGGTGCTTCTGATGCCTGGAGTATGCAGTTCATTGGTTTATGGCCGCAGGAAAAACAAAATCAGATCGCTGACTGGCTGTTCAGCATGGAGAATGATGAGAATGGTAAACCGAAAGGGATTGGTTTGTCTCTCTGGCGTTTCAACGTTGGAGCAGGTAGTACGGAACAAGGTGAAGCAAGCCAGATTGCTTCACCTTGGATGCGTACCGAATGTTTTCTGCAAGCGGACGGAACGTACGACTGGAATAAGCAACAGGGACAGCGTAACTTCTTGAAACTGGCAAAGGAACGGGGTGTTACCAAGTTTCTTGCTTTCCTTAATTCTCCTCCTGTGTATTATACTCAAAACGGTTTGGCTACTAATACCGGTCGTGGAGGGACGGCAAACTTGAAACCGGACTGTTACGAGAAGTATGCACGTTTTCTGGCAGATGTAGTAGAAGGAGTAGAGAGGCAGGATGGAATTAAGTTTGACTATATATGCCCTTTCAATGAACCGGACGGGCATTGGAACTGGGTAGGACCGAAGCAAGAAGGTTCTCCGGCAACCAATCGGGAAGTTGCCCGGACCGTTCGTTTGCTGAGCAAAGAGTTTGTGAACCGGAAAATGGATACGCAGATTATGGTGAATGAATCTTCGGATTATCGTTGTATGCTCCGTACCCATCAAACGGATTGGCAGCGTGGCTATCAGATTCAGTCTTTCTTTTGTCCGGATAGTGTGGATACTTATTTGGGGGATATACCCAATGTTCCCCGATTAATGCTTGGACATAGCTACTGGACAACGACTCCTCTGAGTGAATTGCGTGCCAAGCGCTGCGAACTGCGTGAAGCCTTGGATAAATACAACGTCGGCTTCTGGCAGTCAGAAACCTGCATCATGGGGAATGATGAAGAGATAGGCGGTGGTCACGGCTTCGACCGTACGATGAAGACAGCGCTTTACGTCGCTCGTATCATCCATCATGACATCGTGTATGCGGGAGCGAAGAGCTGGCAGTGGTGGCGTGCCATTGGCGGCGATTATAAAGACGGATTGATTCGGGAATATACCGATGAAGATCTCAGAGATGGACGTGTGGAAGATTCCAAACTTATGTGGGCATTGGGTAATTACAGTCGCTTTATCCGTCCGGGAGCTGTCCGCCTGACTGTTTCTGCTTTCGATAAAATGAAGAATTTAATTCCCGGTGGTGATACGGATCAACAGGGGTTGATGTGCTCTGCTTATAAAAATGCGGATGGTTCGTACGTTATTGTTCTCATTAACTATGCACAGGCGGAGAAAGAATTTGCCATCGACAAAATTGACGGTAACAGAGTTCAATGGCAAGTTTATCGGACTTCTGATATAGAAGGAGAAGACTTAATGCCCGTTGAAAAGGTAAAGAGTGGAAAAACGGTCAGGATTCCGGCACGTTCGATTATAACATTATTGAGTAAACCGCTTTCATAGAAGAGAATTATTTGTTTATTCTTTTGAATAAAAACTGTTTTATACTTTGATTCTTTTTCCTCTGTTTATCAGACCGTACAGTTCTTACTAGAAGTTTATTCGACTATTATCTGTTTATTGTCATACTGAAAGTGTGCAATGTTTAAATCATTCAGTACATTCAGCAAAGTCTTTATCGGGACGTTCCGGCTAAAGCGGAAATGAACTCGTTTGTGTAGCAGGTCCGCCGAATGACAGATGATGCTGATATTATACCAAGTGCCTATATTTTGCAGTACTGTTAGCATCTCGGTATTATCATAATAAAACTCGTCTTTGAGCCACCCTTCATTTTCTGTTTGGGTGGCTTTTGATAACTGAATATCACCGTTTGCCGTTAATGTAGCGCATTGTCCGGGCAATATTCTCTTTTCGGGTAGAGATTTTACTTTGCCTACACTCACATGTCCTTGGTATAGTGTGACGACAGGAGGATTGCCGGGATAAGCGTTTACATCGAATACAGTACCCAGTACCTGTGTTTGCATCTTCCCGGCGGAGACGATAAAGGGATGGTGGTTGTCCTTAGTAACTTCGAAACGTGCTTCTCCGGTAAGACTTACGATACGTTTCTTTTTGGAAGCAAATTCTTTCGGGTATTCCAGACGACTGTTTGCGTTTAGCAGTACTTTGCTTCCGTCCTCCAAAGTGACTTTGGTCGTTGTAGCTGGTGGGGTAGAGATGATGATGATGCCGTTTTCTTCCGTGGTTGTAATCTGCTCCGGTGCATGGAGGGCACTAAAGATTTCGATAAACTGTCTGTTATCCGTTTTCTGCCAGGGCGACCAGAGCAATATGGATAAAGCGAGCATTGCTGCTACGCCGCCGGACAACCAGATGCGGAGATGGAGTTTCCGTTTTTTCTGTTCTTGACGTTGCACGAATATACTCCATTCTTTCCGGGTTTCTTCCGGCAGGGGCATATCACCCAATGCTTCACCGAAGGCGTTCTGCAAGCGGTGTATCTCAGCATCTTCAGAGAATGGACAACGGCTATCTGCTACCGGTCCATAACTGGAATCTTCCGCTTTCATCGTACATTTTTCTTTCTCTTTCATAACCTGTCCTCCTTTTTAATCTTTCATGGCTTCGCGTAGTGTACGCAAAGCTTTAGATATATGTTTTTTTACTGTGTCGGGACTGATACCAAGCTGCCGGGCGACTTCCCGGTAGGTAAGATGTTCGTAGTAGCACAAACGAAGTACCGTGCAAGTTGGTTCAGGCAGACTTCGGGCAATCGCTTCCGCTTTTTGTAGCAGCGCTTCGTGTTCCCGATAGTTATTTTCTACATCAGCCAGTGTTGCTTCGTAGAGAGCTTTTACATTTTCCTGCTCTACTTGGAGATGCTTCAAGCGGTTGAGGCAGTTGTTGCGGACGGCTGTGTATATCCATCCGCCCCGGTCATTCTTGTTCAATTGCTCGAAATGTTTCCAAGCTTGTTCCATTACTTCGCTCACTATATCACGTGCTTCTTCTCTATCCCCCATCAATTGTGTGGCATATCGTACCATTCGCGGATACATTTCCGTAAACATCTGTCCGAAGGCTTCTCGCTTTGTTTGACTTTTATGGAACAGGAACATTCTTTTAAGGATTCTGTGGCTGTAAAAGTAGCTTTTCTCTTTCAAACTACCAGTTTACAAACGTGACTTTTCGCTTGCTCCGGCTCCGGTTCCTTTATATTTGCTCTTCGTGGCGTTGAACTGATAACTCAGTCGGATGCCGAAACGCTGTTGATCAAGGTAATCACGGTTGGAACTAAAGGTCCGGTCACCATAGATGGTGAAGTATCTGTAGCCAGTATGAAAGATGTCTTTTGCAGTTACTGATACTTTCAACGACTGGTCCTTTAGGAACGATTTGGTCAGTTGGGCATCCACTCTTCCTTCGGTTTTCCAGATGGCGTAACTTTGTTTGGCACCGGGTGACAGTATTCCTTTGATGTTGAAGAACCAACCTTTAGGGAAACTGAAGTTGTTGTCGAAATTGAAATGGAATCGTGGTTCATTCCAGTTTTGGGGAATGCCTACGCAGGCAGCATGTGAGTCGTACCAGTTGACACTGGTGGTGAACTGAGGTTGCCAGATGCCGATTTTCGGTGAGAGGGCGATGCCGGCTCCGTATATGTTGGTATGCGGAATGCTTGCCATACCGAATAGCAGTACGCCGGGATGGTTGATGTCGTCATACGGTCGGGTGTAGTTGGTGTACATATTCCAGCAATGGTCGTAGTTGATGTTGAAGTTGACCCATTTCCATCCGACATCGAAGGTGGTTGAACGGTGTATCTGAGGAACGAGAAACGGTTCTCCGCTCTGATAGGAGTATTTGTTCTGATAGGTGATGGCGCTGGTGAGCATGTCATAGCTGGGACTGTATTTCAGAGTGCGGTGAGAAAGGGCGAGAAACCAGTTTCCGGAAGTGTATCTGATGCTGATTACAGGTATCCAGTCGTGGTAGATGGGGCTTTGTCCGTCCTGGTGAATCCCTTTCTCGTAGTAATCTGTTTGTTGAAATTCATAGCGCAGTCCGGCTAAGATATTAAACTTTCCCAATGGCAGGCTGTAGTCGATGAAGCCGGAGAACATCGTTTGTTTGATGCGGTCGTCGGCATCGGCGGAGAAGCCGCTTTGGAGGAAAATGTCGTGGCGGTTGGTGAATGTCTCTTCTGTGCCGAAACTGAGTTTGCCTTTCCAGAGTGGGGCGGTGATCAGCAGTTTGGCGGCATAGAGGTGGTTGCGTACGCGGTTGCTCGAAGTGGCGTCTTCGATTCCGTTGTTTTCGGCATATTGATGGATGCGGTCGCGTCCGTACAGGTAGTCGGCGTTGAAGTCGATGTTCCACTTGCCGAATGTACCGTTGTAGTATCCGTTGGCTGCCTGCCACCAGCCGGTATGGGCATCTGTTTGGCGGAGAGCGTGCAGATGGTCTACTTCTTTGCCGTCTTGCAGAATGCGAGTTATCCCTTCATTGGTAGTATGTGCATTGCCTATGTTCGTGCCGGGCATATAGCGCATGCCGAATGACTGATCTTCGTCGATTTCGTAGTTGAATCCCAGTTCACCGTTGAAGGTACGATAGGTTTGTTTGCTCTTATCCTCTGTCGATTGGTTCCAGTCGGATGAGGCATAAATGTCCTGACTGGAGGTACCTGTTCTGTAATTGTTGATTTCCGCAAAGTCCCCTTTCACGAAAATATCTAGTCCGCCGGTACGGTAGTTCAAGGAGATGCCTTCGTTACCGATCGGTTCGTGTCCTTGCGAGTAGTCAGTGTAGAAACTGCCGCTCATTCCCTGTCCGCGTTTGCGGATGGTGCGCAGACGGATGACCGCGCCCACCGAAGAGCCATATTGTACGCCCGGTGTAGTGATGATTTCTGCCGATAGTATTTCATTTGCTTGCAGGCGGTCCAGTTCAGTCTTGTCTCTGACTTTGCGACCGTTGATATAGATTTCGGGGGTGCCTCTGCCCAGTACGGTATATTCTCCGTCCGAGCCGGTGACAAAAGGGAGGTGGGAGATCATTTCTTTGGCCGATCCCATCAGTGAAAGGGGCGTTCCGGCTATGTTGGCTGTCAGCGTTCCGCCTTTCCGTTCTATCAGGGGGCGGGAGGCAGTGATGACTACTTCTTTCAGTAACTCTGTGTCGGGTTGCAGGCGGATGGTATTTTGTTGGCGGCAGGGGATTATTTGAGGACAGTATCCTATGTAAGTCGCTTTCAGCAAACAGTCTTCTCCCGCTATCGGGGGCAGATGGAAGGAACCGTCTTCTTCGGTCACGCTTCCGGCAAGGAAACTGGAATCAGCGGCAAGGGCGAGAATGTTGACAAAAGGCAGGGGCATCCCTTTTTCGTCATATACTTTGCCTTCTACGGCGATGGCTTTGTCCGATTTCTTGCGCTGTACGACGAAATACTCTTCCCGTTCGATACAGACAAAAGGTTTGCCGGTTAATACAAGGTCAATGGCTTCGTGCTCCGTTTTTTCGTGGATGCTGACGGTTACCCGATAACTTTCTGTTCCGTTGTAGGTGAAGAGAATATTCTTTCCGCCTGCTTTTTCTATTTGTTTCAGCGCTTCGGGCAGACTTTCGTTCTTCAGCTCTAGAGAGAATTTCTTGATGGCGCTCTGCGCTTGCAAAGGGGAAAGGACAAAAAATAAACCGTATCCCATCAGTAACCAGCCGATTGCTGTCCAAGTAAAACTAAACTGTCGTATCATACTTCTGTTTTAATGATTTTACTTATACTACAACAAAGGTGTCCGATCGGGTACGGTTTATCTGTTTTCTTTTGCTATTTATTTCAGCTTCTTTTGATATTCTCCTGAATTAAGTATTTCCAAAGCTTTCTGAACACTTTCATTCGTGGCATTCATCACCCGGAAGTACTCGTTCATATCCCAGAGGTCACGGGCTATCAGTGCTTTGAGTTGTGTTTTGATAAGCGGCAATGATTTTTGATATTGCTCTTCGTTAAACTTCACACCTTCCTTCTCGCCCATTTCACGGAGAGTGGCCAGCATATCGTCATCAATGATGAACTTCTCGTTGAAGTGCTCGAATTTCTTATATTTGTCAGCCAATTCTTTCCGGTGATCCTCTATGAATTTCATCGTGAATTTGATAATGACTCCTTTTCCGACCAGATTCCGGTGATAATCTGTGTAGAGAGTTGTGTCGATTGGAACGAAGTAGTCCGGCATGATGCCGCCTCCACCATAGACAGTACGTTTCAGTTTCTTGGTCTGCACTTTCAGAGAGTCGGGGAAGTGAATACTGTCGGCATTCATCAGTTCTCCGTGATTAAAGCGTTCTATCAGGTCCTTATTGTAATCAGTCGAACTGTCATAAGGCTTTTGGATGCAACGACCGGCAGGAGTATAGTATCGTGCAATGGTCAGTCGGATCATAGAACCATCCGGAAGGTCGATAGGACGTTGTACCAGTCCTTTGCCGAAAGAACGGCGGCCTACGATGATACCTCTGTCCCAGTCTTGTACTGCACCGCTCACAATCTCGCTGGCAGAAGCAGTGTATTCGTCTACCAGTATGATGAGGCGACCGGTACGGAAATCTCCGTTTCCTTTGGCGAAGAATTCGCTGCGCTGTGCAGTTCTGCCTTCGGTGTAAACAATCAGTTCCTTTTGCCCTAAGAATTCATTGGCAAGGTCGATAGCGGCATTCAGATATCCTCCGCCGTTGCCTTGCAGGTCGAGAATCAGGTCTTTCATACCTTGCTTCTGGAGAGCCGTCATAGCTTTCTTGAATTCTTCGGCAGTGGTGGCTCCGAAACGGTTGATACGAATATATCCGGTCTTTGGCTGAATCATGTAAGAAGCGTCGAGACTGAGAATAGGAATCTTATCTCTTTTCACAGTGAATATTAACGGTTCTTGTACGCCACGACGGACAATTGTCAGATCAACTTTTGAGCCTTTCGGTCCACGCAGGCGTTTCATGATATCTTCCGTGCTCATCTTTACTCCTGCGATGGTGGAGTCGTTAACAGCTATGATACGGTCTCCGGCAAGGATACCTACTTTCTCGGAAGGTCCGTTGCTGACAGGTTGTACGACGAGTAGGGTATCTTCAATCATCTGGAACTGTACACCGATACCTTCGAAGTTGCCTTGAAGCGGTTCGTTCATTTTCTTCACTTCTTCGGCATCCGAGTAGGTGGAGTGCGGGTCAAGCTGTGCCAGCATCTTGATGATGGCTTCTTCTACCAGTTTGTCTTCATCTACTTTGTCTACATAAAAGTTGGAAATGGCAAATTCTGCCATCTGTAGTTTTCGCATGGCGGAAGAACCGAAGTTCTGAGCTTGTACACTAATAGCACACAGGCAAATACACAGTATCGTTAGCTTTTTTATCATCTTCTGTATTATTGGGTTAAGTTTGCCTGCTGTTCTCTTTGGGGCAAGTGCTTAACTTGATTATTATTCGCTGATTATCATTCCTTCGGGGATAAACTGGCTGATATCTTTATTGTAGGTCAGCAGTTCACGTACAATGGTTGAACTGACACAGGTCAGTTCCGGTTCCGTGAAGAGCAGGATGGTTTCGACACCCGCCAGTTTACGATTAATATCTGCAATCGTTTCCTCATACTCGAAATCCTTCACTGTGCGGATACCGCGGACGATAAATTGCGCTTCTACCTGTTGCGCAAAGTCTATCGTCAGACAGTCATAAGACATCACTTTGATGCAGGGATTGTCTTTGTAGAGATTCCGGATCATTTCTTCTCTTTTCTCGATGGGGAAATAGGTATTCTTGTTTTCGTTGATACCGATTCCGATAATAACCTCGTCCATAAAGGTGAGTGCACGTTTCACTACCGAATAATGACCGATGGTGAAGGGGTCGAAAGTACCCGGAAATATTGCTCTTCTCATGATGCCAAGTCTTCTTCTATAACCAGATTGTCTATAATAAAGTTCTGTCGTTCCATTGTATTCTTGCCCATGTAGAACTCCAGAAGTTCTTTCACGGCATCAGTCTTACGTAATGTCACTTGTTCCAGACGCATGTCTTTGCCGATAAAGTGCTTGAACTCGTCCGGTGAAATTTCTCCCAAACCTTTGAATCGGGTGATTTCAGGGTTGGGACTTAATTCATTGATAGCATTCACCCGTTCTTCATCGCTGTAGCAATAGATCGTTTTCTTCTTGTTGCGTACGCGGAACAGAGGCGTTTGCAAAATATATACATGCCCCTTCTTTATCAGATCGGGGAAGAATTGCAGGAAGAAAGTAATCAGTAACAAGCGGATGTGCATGCCGTCCACATCGGCATCGGTAGCTACGATTACTTTGTTGTAGCGTAGTCCTTCAATGCCGTCTTCTATATTAAGGGCAGCCTGCAGCAGGTTGAACTCTTCGTTTTCGTAAACTACCTTTTTCGTCAGTCCGAATGAGTTCAGCGGTTTACCACGGAGGCTGAATACTGCCTGTGTGTTTACGTCACGGCTTTTGGTGATGGAGCCGCTCGCTGAGTCTCCCTCGGTGATGAAGATGCAGGAGTCTTCTTCCATTCCTTTCCCTTTCGGGTCGTTGAGGTGAATACGGCAGTCGCGTAGCTTCCGGTTGTGCAGGTTGGCTTTTTTAGCACGTTCGCGAGCCAATTTTGTTACGCCGGCGATCGCTTTGCGTTCTTTTTCCGATTCCTGTATTTTTTGTTGGATCACTTCCGCTACGTCCGCATTCTTGTGCAGGAAGTTGTCTACTTCCAGTTTGATGAAGTCGCCTACGTATTTGTTGACTGTCATACCTCCGGGAGCCATATTGGTAGAGCCCAGTTTGGTTTTAGTCTGGCTTTCGAAGATCGGTTCTTCTACGTTGACGGCGATGGCTGCCACCAGCCCGTTACGAATATCGGTGTAATCCATGTTCTTGTTGAAGAACTCTTTGATGGTGCGGGCGATGTGTTCCTTGAAGGCACTTTGATGAGTACCTCCTTGGGTAGTATGCTGCCCGTTGACGAAGGAGTAATATTCTTCTCCGTACTGTCCGGTATGTGTAAAAGCAATTTCGATGTCTTCTCCTTTCAGGTGGATGATAGGATAGAGTCCGGTTGCCGTCATATTGTCGTTCAGCAGGTCTACCAGACCGTTACGTGACAAGATTCGGTGGCCGTTGTAAATGATGGCAAGTCCCGTATTCAGATACGTGTAGTTGCGTAACATTGTCTCGATGAATTCGGGCTTGAAGCAGTAGTTTACGAACAGTGTGGCATCCGGTTCGAAGAAGATGTATGTTCCGTTATCTTCTTCGGTGTCCTGCGTCATGTCAGTTAGCAGGTTGCCTTTCGAGAAAGTGGCGATGCGTACTTTACCGTCACGGTAACTGCGTACTTCAAAACGAGAGCTCAATGCGTTGACGGCTTTTACACCGACACCGTTCAGACCGACGCTTTTCTTAAATGCCTTGCTGTCGTACTTACCACCTGTATTCAGCATGCTTACGGCTTCAATTAGTTTTCCTTGAGGAATGCCTCGACCGTAGTCGCGAACACTGACACGGAGGTTTTCTTCAACGGTAATTTCGATTTTCTTACCGGCTTGCATCTTGAACTCGTCGATACTGTTGTCAATGACTTCTTTCAGAAGGACATAGATTCCGTCTTCGGCATGCGCACCGTCGCCCAGCCTGCCGATATACATACCGGGGCGTGTGCGTACATGTTCCATGTCGCTTAAGTGGCGGATATTGTCATCTGTGTACTCTACTGTATTGTTGTTGTCTACAGGTATCAATTCGTTCTCTTCCATAGTTGCTTTTTATTTTATCTCTTTGATGAACGCACGGCGGCGCTTATGTTGCTTAGTCTCAAAGTAATCCCATTGTGCCTGAACTTTTCCGTTCAGTTCCAGTTCGGGGTTGCTTTCCGCAAAGATAAAACCTAATTTTTGATAAACTGGAATTAAATCGGAAAATAACAAAGCGTTAACACCTTTATTTTGGTACTCCGGTTTCACTGCTACAAGCAGTAGGTCAAGCATTTTGGCACGACGTTTCATGAATAATGCTTTCAGCAGATAAAACCATCCGAGTGGCAGTAATCGTCCGTGTGATTTTTGCAGGGCTTCGGCCAGTGAAGGCATCGAGATACCTACGCAAACCAGCTTGTCATCGGCATCGGTGATAAGGGTAACCATTCGTAAGTCAAGAATCGGAAGATACATTTTTACGTATTGGTTGATTTGCCGTTGTGTCAGCGGGGAGTAGCCGTAGAGCGGGCTGTATGCTTCGTTCATCAGTTCGAAGATTTCCTGTCCGTAGTCTTTGGCTATTTTTCTTCCGGAGGTGTATTTCTTTATCTTCAGGTTGTATTTTCGTTGAATCAGTTCGGAGATACGCTTGTGCTTGTCGGGGATGGCATCGGGGATGTAGATTTTGTATTCCACCCAGTCGGCGTCTTTCTCGAAACCGAGTTTCTCCATGTGTACGGGATAGTACGGGTGATTATAGATGGTGGCCATCGTACTGAGCTGGTCAAAGCCTTCAATCAGCATTCCTTCAGCATCGAAGTCGGTAAATCCGAGTGGTCCGGCAATATGGGTCATACCTCGTTCTTTTCCCCAGTCTTCTACAGTTTTGATAAGTGCGGATGATACTTCAGGATCATCTATGAAATCTATCCATCCGAAACGGACGTTTTTAGCATCCCATTTTTCGTTGGCACGGTTATTGATAATAGCAGCCACACGGCCTACGATTTTGTCGTCTTGGTATGCCAGAAAATAGTCTGCTTCACAGAACTCGAATGCCGCATTCTTCTTTTTGTTGAATGTGTTGAGCATATCATCGTAGAGATCGGGCACGGAATAGGGGTTGCCCTTATACATCCTGTAATTAAAGCGAATAAACTTCTTAAGTTCTCTCTTTGTAGAGACTTTCTTGATTGTAATAGCCATATCTCGTATTTATGATTGAGGGGCAAAGATACGTGATAATCTTTAAATTACAACGCTGTGGGGCGAGAAAACTGTGTGCCCGGAGAGCTGACCGGGAAAAATAAAAAGTTATAAATCGTTCTCCGGACTGATATTTAGAGAAAAGGGGGTAGTTATGCAATAGACATTCCCGGCGAAGTCACAAACTATCATTTTATTTCCTGACACTGCCACTGTGGAGAAAATGGGTGCCCCGAGATTCAGCTTGTCTTTGATAATTCCCGTTGCTTGGTCGATGGCGTATAAGTATCCGTCGGAAGCTCCGATGTAAACAATTCCTTGTGATAATACAGGGCTTGTTTCTACTCCGGCTTGTGGAGTGGAAGAATAAGGGGCTGTATATACGAGTGAAGGTTTTGTTTCAGCTTTCCATTTGATGAAAAGTGTGGATTTGTCCAGTGCCATGATTCCACGGTCTGCGGTTCCGAATATAATTTCTTGCTCGGTGACAAGCGGTGTAGACGTAACATCCAGATTGGCTGATAACTCTTTTTGTTGGAGTACTTCTCCGGTTTGAGGTTCTATTATGAAAAAGCTCTTGGAAGAAATGATCCACAATTTCCCATCTTTATAGACCGGAGAAGCTCCCCGGTTACCGAGTCCGTTATCAGAGAGTTTCCAAAGTTGTTTGCCTGTACGGATATCGTTGCCGTATAGCCCTCCCCATTGCGTTCCACTGATTAATACATCTCCGGCAACGGTGAGTGTGGTGGTAGAGCCTTCCCGTTGTTTCCAGTCTTTGTTTGTCCATATTACTTTTCCGGTTTTCAAGTCGTAGGCTGAAAGTCCGGTACCGATTCCGGCATAAACGATTCCCTTGTCTATTGTTAGTCCTTCCGTCAGATAAGGATAGCTATTCAGGTGGATGTATTGCTGCCGCAGTAGTTTTCCTGATTCTGCGTCAAGGGCGTAGAGATTGCAGGAGGCATCTTGGGCGATAATGATTCCATCTTCACAGGCAATCGTATTCTTTACTGAGTTTTCCGTGCGGAATTTCCATATTTGTTTGCCGGAATTGAAATCGAATGCACAAATGTATGTATTGAGTGACGTGTTATCGTCGGTAGTGGCAATGAATACTTTTTGTCTGGTGATGATGGGGGACGTCATGAAAATATTACTGCCTGTGTTTGCTGTCCATTGGAGTTGCAGGGGAAGTTTGATCTGAGAGTCATTTATTCCGCCGGAATGACTGGCATTCTGAAGTAAAGTGTTCCAGTCTTTTCCCGGAATGGAAGTCAATTTAAAGTCCTTTTGATAAAGGAATCGGTTTGTGGCAGTCGCTTTCTTTCCGTCGTTGAAGAATGAGGTCACTGTCAGCCCCAGCTTCTTTCCGTCTGTATTAGCTGGAATTTGGATGTTTTCACTCCAGTTCCAGTCACTGCGGGGAGTCAGTTCGCCTTTGGCTATTTCCTGATGATTTTCCAAATCATTCAGGATATAAGAAACACGCGATGTTCTTGCCTGTGAGTTATAGGTGTTGACCGAAACCGGAAGCAGGTTGTTGTCCGGATGTATTGGGGTTGTTTGATTCTCCATCGGAGAAACGATGGCGACTTGCGGTTCAATGAAAGTGTATCGCAGTTGCGTTGTGATATGATCATTTGCATCTACTTTTATATCCCTGAAAGAAGAAGGTGAATGGTCGATGCCCCCTTTATCCAGTGTGCCGGTGCAGATCGTGTAAATACCTTTTTGATTACGGACATAGTTGTAGTGCATGTGTCCATAGAGCTGTGCTTTTGTATTGAAGGTACGGAAGTCGAGGATATGTTCGTTATCGGCTTTGAAAACAAAAGTATCGCCGGGGGTGAACAGATCGTGGTTGAAGAGAATCAATGACTGATCTTTCTTCATCATGGCGAGGTCGTTTTTTAGCCAGTTATATACATCCCTTTGAGTATAATCGGTGGGATTGTCTCCGTGATCGATGGGGGTAACGACATAATGAATGTTGCCTATATCAAACGAATACCAGGTCGGACCATAAATCGATTCATAGAGTTCTTCACCATAGTTGCCTTTTACTAAGTCGTGATTGCCTATGCAATAGTAGACCGGGCAATTCATAGTCTCTGCGTTCACTACTTGATTGTGCATTTTCAATCCCGGTTCATAACAGATATCTCCGGTATGAATCAGAAAGGCAGGCTTTTCGTTCTTTACATATTGTTGTAAGTCAGTTACCCAACGTCCCATTTCTCCGGTTACTTCCGTATCGGTGATTTGAACGAAAGAATGCTCTCTCGGTTGGGTCCGTTCGCTTTCGGTCAGCAGGAAATCATAACTCTTTCTGTTTTCTTTGACAGGGAGGTAGAATTGTTGCGTCTCGAACCTGGCAGGGGTAGTCATGCTGATGAACCGGGTTTTCTCGAACCCTGGCAGGGAGAACCGTCCTTTTTTATTTGTTTTTACTACATTCATTCCATCAGTTACCATCACTCCCGCCAGTGGTTTGTCTCCTTTGTCGAATGTGCCCGATTGATCGGTGTCGATATAGACTGTTCCTCTGAATTGAGCGTATAGCGGAAGGTATAATAAAAATGACAATAGTATTACTGATAGTCTTTTCATGGCCGGTTCTCTGTTTTAGTGTGTTAAGTTAAATCTTCTTTTTGTTCTTTTATTTGTTTCATCTCCTCGTTGTATCTTATTTCTTCTTTGCATAAAGGCTTGTACCACGTCTTTCTCAATATAAGCGTAGTAATCAGCAGCAAAGCGATAGAACTCCAGAGTCCCAGCTGTTCACGAACAACAAGATACATGGGGATGATAGTAAGAGTACATTGCCAGATAATTCCTACAGACACATTAAATGCGTCTCTTTTGAAGTTTTTATTTACCCGGATGTGAGGATAGCGTGCTATTGCTTTTTCCTGAATCGGTTTCCAACAGCCCCACGGACGCACATTGACATAGAAACTGATAAGTGTTTCTTCATCTGTAGCCGGGGCGCTATAAGTTCCAATGATACATCCGATCAGTGAAATGCCGAATAATACAGGGAAGAAGTAGATTACCCATGCATCGGGTACAGTGAATTTCATGACAATAGCGGCTATTACTCCCGCAGTCATTCCCCAGAAATAGCCTTCACCGTTGAATCGCCACCAATGCCACTTTAGTACGTTAGCTGCGATATAGCCTCCGAAAAGTGCGCCTACAATCCACTGGAATATTTCATTGATGTCTTTCAGGAAGAATCCGATGATAGTGCTGACTACTACTACCGCTACAGAAATGACATAGCTGCTGCGTATCTGCGTTTTGACACTTGCTTTCGGGTTGATATATTTCAGATAAATATCGTTCACTATATAGGCGGGAGCTGCGTTGACGGTAGAAGCAAAAGTGGACATGAAAGCTGCCAGCAAACCTGCCAGTAGTAATCCGGCAAGTCCTGACGGAACATATCGGGTTATTAAATGAGGAAGAATTGTCTCAAAGTCTGTGCGTGTAACTTCCATTTGTGACAATCCTCCATCTTCCTTAAAGAAGTAGATAGCCAGTAACGCAAATCCCATAATCATCAGATAACGGGGAATTAATAGCACTACAGATACAGAACCACTCATCATCGCCGCTTCTTTAGGCGACTTGCAGGATAGGATTTTCTGCATATCATAGTTGGGGGCAGGACCGGCCATGCTCATGAAGATACCTTTGAGTAAAGCCATCATGACAAAGATACCTATCAGGCTGTAAGGTTCGTTTGCCATTCGCTCGGTTAACAGGCTCATCCGACTGCTCCAGTCTATATCGAGTGTCCATCCGAAGAAAGGGGAATCCCAGCCTGCTGGTACAAAGGAGTGTATCATATCGGGTGCCACCATCTGCATACCAATCACTACGATGACGATGCCAGCTACTGTCATGATAAGGAACTGAACGACATCAGTCCATACAATGCTCAGCATTCCTCCCAACATTACATAGAAGGTGGCGATAGCTGTAAAGAAAATGCCATATACATGCGGAACATACTCCGGTGAAACAGTGAAAGGAATATAAGGTGAGATGACTTCCCAAGGAATAAAGATTTCCATGAATTTACCTATTCCTATAAATCCGTAACTCAGGAAGCCAAGTACGCTCAATAAAGCAAATACTACCACGATTGTGTGAGAAAGGGTAGCTCCTTTGCCTTTGCCGAAACGGGTTTTGATCCATTCGGCCCCGGTGAGTACATTGGAACGGCGCAGCCACACGGACAGATAAACCATCAGGAATATCTGATTGAATACCGGCCATAACCAGGGAATCCAAAGACTTTTAAAGCCATAAGCGAATGCCCAGTATACCATCAGCATAGTACCTGTAATGTCGAACATGCCGGATGCATTGGATAGCCCCAGCATATAGAAAGGTAGTGATTTGCCTCCTAGGAAATAGGAATCCATATTTTGTGCAGCTCGCTTTTTCAGTATGAGTCCGATGATAATCATGGTAATGAGATAGGCGCAGATGATAAGAAGATCGGCTGTGTGTAATTTCATGTCGTTGTTTTGATTTGGTTTAATATATTAATTATCTATTCGATACAAAAGTAGGGCGAATATAGAGAAGAAACAAATATTATTTTAACCCATGCTGATACTATTTATCTGACTTCCCATATCTTAATATCTGACTCCCCAAGTGTTAATACTTGGCGTGTCAGATATTAACATCCCGCAAATCAGGTATTAACGTTTGAAATGCTGAATAGAGCACCTTGAAAGATACACGATAATACTGCTGTTTTGGAGTGTACTCTATAGTTTTTGCGCCGATATAAAGAAACAAGATTCCTATACATTCGTTGTATAAGAACCTTGTTTGATTAGAAATCGTTTTCCCGGTTAACTAATGATTCCGGAACTATAATGCCACAGCTGTTTCCGACATAACGAGCTTGTTAGCTTCTATTAGATTAGAGATACTATTGACGGAGGTTGCTGAGCGAAGTTTGTCTTCCGGTGTATGCAGGCAATAATCTATTAATCGTTCAATAGTGGAAGTTGCCACATGCATCCGTGTGTCGGAGGAAGCGTAATAAATAAAAACGGTTCCGTCTTCATCTGCAATCCATCCGTTAGAGAATAATACGTTGGATACATCTCCGATTCTTTCTTCTCCTACAGGTGCCATGAAGTAACCTCCCGGCTGGGCTATAACTTTACTTGGGTCATCTAAGGATGTCATATATAAATATAAGACATATCTAAGTCCGGCGGCACAGGCACGGACACCGTGAGCGAGGTGTAACCATCCTTTGGGGGTTTTGATAGGATGAGGACCTTCGCCGTTTTTTACTTCTTTTATAGTGTGATAATGTCGATAATTAATGATTGTTTCTTTTTTTATTTCCGCATGGGTGATATCGTCAATTAACGTCCAGCCGATACCTCCTCCGTTTCCCGCATCAATGAAGCTATCTTGCGGTCGGGTGTACAGGGCATACTTTCCATTTACAAATTCCGGGTGTAGCACTACATTGCGCTGTTGGTTTTTGGAAATCAGATTGGGCAGTCGTTCCCAGTTTTTCAAATCTTTTGTACGCACGATGCCTGCTTTGGCTATGGCAGAAGACAGGTCACCCGGTACAGCGTTCGGATCAAGGCTTTCGCTACAAAATATACCATAAATCCAGCCATCTTCGTGGGCCGTCAGACGCATGTCGTAGACATTTGTTTCATTCGGGTCTGTGTCAGGCAGCTCTATCGGATATTCCCAGAAGCGAAAATTATCGATGCCATTGGGACTTTCGGCGATGGCGAAGAAAGATTTTCGGTCATTTCCTTCTACGCGTACCATCATCAGATACTTTCCATTCCATTGGATGGCTCCCGCATTCATGGTAGCGTTGACTCCGATCCGTTCCATTAGCCATGGATTGGTTTCCGGATTCAGGTCGTAACGCCACTCCAGAGGGGCATGCTCGTTTGTTAAAACCGGGTATTCGTATCTTTCGAAAATCCCATTGCCGGGAAGAATAATCCTGTTCGCGCGGGTTATCAGAGTCTCATGCGCTTCTTGTAGAAGACGCAATCTGTTGTCATAAATTCTACTCATAATACTATTTCTTTAATAAAATAATTCCAGATCCGATAAGGGAATCCGGAATCATTTTATTGACAATACAAAACTTAATTGTTCCTCTTTCAATTTGCCGGATTGTGTTTTATTTGAACCTTCCGGTGATTGTTACTACACTATATTTGGGAACAGTCACAGAACGTTTGCCGGTCGAAGACGGATTCAGCTTTTTGCGCAACCATTTCACGCTGGAACTGGAGGTATATGAAACCATACTGTCGAAATCTTTGCCGTCTATTTCCAGCAAGGCATCGAAGGCTTTGGATTTTGACTTGTTCACTAATACAATGGTATATGTGTCGTCTTTGATGTATGCGGATGCACTCAAATCTTTTGGGATTCTGTTCGCCGTTGTTGATTTCGTTTCTACGTCTACACGCGTTGAACCTCGCTGGATATATCTGGAGAATTGTCCGATAGAGTAGTAGCGGTCTATGCGATAATATGAATTACTGAAATCCCATGCATCTGTTTGAAGAAGGTTTTCTCCGGTCGATGTGCATTGACGTGCGCCTGCCCACCATACGACGGCATTGGTCTGGGCTTTTGTCAGGTAATCATGATAGTTCTTTGCCCATTTCATTGCATCATTCCACGTTTCGTCGCGGGTTTTGTCATCACAAGTCTCTGTTTGCCACACATGGATTCCTTTTTCTTGAGCTGCTGTCATTGGCAGGATATTGGCATCCACTGTAGAATAACCATGTCCTGCTGCAACGATGTTGGCGTCCGCTAAATTCGGGTTGTTTTTCAAAGAAGTTTCCACCCATGTCACGGCATTTGCCCACCAAGGCAACTCACCGTAAATGATTTTTGTGTCCTGTAAGCCTTGCTTATTCAGTTCCGGGCGCAGATAGTCCATCGTGAAATCCGCCATTTGCTGATTTCCCCACATACATCCGTCCCATCCTCCCATTGCTTGGTCGGGTTCGTTCCAGCCGGAGATACCATAGACGTTGATACCGAATTTATCTTCAAGAGCTTTTGCAAAGCCTGTCAGGAACTCGGCATAAACTTGACTGTGTTCGCTATTGAAAGAACCGCTTCCGCCACTGGCTACTTCGCCTTCGCCAAAAGATTTCCATACTACAGGAGGAGTCCATACGGAGAAGAAGTAATAGATATCCATCAGTTTTCTTTTGCACAGGTAGTCAATGATCCATAGTTGGGAATATTCTTTGTATTTCCCGCTATCTGAATTAAAGAGCGTTTTCTGTTCAGAAGAATGTGCTCCCAGATGATAATTTTCATTTGTTTTGAAATTAAAAGTATTACCATCTTCAGAGGCGGATGAGGCGCATACCTCTCCACGATAGATATTAAATTTCAATCCGTTTTCGCCAAACAAGTCGTCCATGATTTGTTCACGTTTCATACATCCGTATACAGCTTCCGCCCATCCGAAGTTACATCCGAAACCGTCAATCTCCTGATGCTTGTTTTCCGGTTGGATTCTGATTACTGATTCTGTAGTCGGTTCGGCTGAAATGCCGTCATCTTCGTCGGATATCACTACCGGGTCCGGAATATTCACTTCATCATGACTCAGGCTGTTGTCGTCACAAGCCGTAACGCCTCCGAGCAACAGGAACAATGATGTGCTTAAAAATAGATATATCTTTTTCATAAACTGTTTCTTAATAGTGTTTCTAATTATTTCCAGAATTTATTCTGTTCTACAGATGAGTTGTTAAGTTCTCCTGCGGGGATAGGGAAGTATTTATGTTTTTCTCTGAAGTTATATGCTCCCTGTTTATCATTTCCTTTTAAGATCATCTGAATTTGAGGGGTTGTATACCAGCGCTTCAAGTCGTCGAAACGATGACCTTCTCCAAAAAATTCAAGCAGGCATTGATGTTCTATTTCTTTCATCAGCTCGGGTTGTTGGAACTCTTTTTCAGGCAGTCCTGCTCTTTGGCGGATTTCGTTCAATGCCCAGTTGGCTCCGTCTTTATCCGCTTCTTTTGTGCACGCTTCGGCGTACAGCAGCAATACTTCCGCAAAACGTATGATGCGGACATTGTTTGCTCTGCCTTCTACATTACCCATGTTATCGGCACTTTTTGATTTTACATAGTGGGCAGTGTATTTCTTTAATAGAAACTTACCGATCTGAGCACCGCTTGCCTGACTTACATTAAAGATAGGAGCACCACCAGCCATTTTGGAAGCATTTCCTGTCCAGAGGTCGTCCATCGTGAAGAGACCACCGTAGAACTTTCCGTCATACCAGCCATTTTCTTCTGTAACCCAGTCACCGTATTCTTCCGGAGTAAAGAACATGCTGGCATAAATTCGCTTGTCATATTTCGAATTTGGTTCTGCTGTTTTATCAGGATTGGCGATTTCTTTCATTTTCTGAGTTCCGTCTTCGTTGTATTGTGGATTTCCGTCTTTATCCAGATCAGGGACTAGAACGGTGGGCTTGCTTCCGCGTGTTTCAGTAGTAAATTCGCTGACAAGGAAGGCTGAGGGCATCAACTTTGCCCATCCCCCTGATTTAGCAGGACCTACAAACTGTGCCAATGAACTGCCCAGGCTAATACCACCTTCATTACCCCATGACATGTCACCGTCGCTGCTGTACTGTAATTCGAATACAGATTCGGCATTGTTTTCATTGGCGGTAGTGAAGTTGTCGACAAAGTTTTCCATCAGACGATAGCGCTTTCCTGAAGTTCCGAATGGACTGTATGAAGAGTCAATCAAACCTTTCAGTGTTTCTTTGGCTTCTTTATACTTGTGCTGTGTTGCATACACCTTGCCAAGTATGGCGATGGCTGCCCCTTGCTCGATACGTCCTTTTTGTTCAGCCGGGCGGGTTTCCGGCAGGTTGCCGTCATTGATTGCGTCGGTCAGGTCCTTTTCAATCTGTTGCCAGATTTCAGCTTCGGGAGATGACGTTTTGTTGGGATCGTCTTCATTCGACGGAACCAGACGCAAAGGCACATCTCCGTAGTTATTTACCAACAGGAAATATTGATAGGCTCTCAACGTGAGAGCTTCGTCTTTAATCATGGCACGGTCGCTTTCCGTGATACCGCTTGCCGGTACCTGGTCGATGTATCTCAGTACGATATTGGCACGTTGTATACCTGCATACAAAGCACCGTACGGGTCATTTCCTGTTGTGGCGGAGTTTTGAAATGTAGCTATATCCCACATACTGGCTTCTTCATTCAGTATCGTAAAGATATCGTCTCCACGGCTGTTGAGGTTGAGCCATCCGTCAAATGCGCCGTAATATCCGTTCATCTGGTATTTGATAGGTGAGTAAGCTGCTGCCAATGCGCTTTCCGCATCTGCCTTATCCTGCCAGAAGTTTTCGTTGGTAAAGTGGTTCGGGTCTTTCAGATCCAGAAAAGAGTCGCTGCATGATGTCAGCGCTCCGGATAGGAGAGCTGATACAAGCATATATGATAACCAATTCTTTTTCATAATTCAATGTTTCAATGTATTAATCTTAGTATGTTATAAACCTAACTGGATTCCAAAGGAAAATGTACGTGGAATAGGGTAACGGCCTTGGTCAATTCCTCTTGAGAAAACATTGTAGCTCACGCCGGTAGAAGAACTTTCGCCCAGGTCGGGAGTATAGCCGGTATACTTGGTCAAGGTCAGCAGGTTTTCCATAGATACGTAAAGACGCAGGTTCTGGATCATAGCTTTTTGTAGCCATTGTTTAGGGAAGGTATAACCGATATCAATCGTTTTCAGTCGTACGTAAGAGCCGTCTTCCAGCCATCTGTCGGTATAAGCCAGTTTATTGTCCGTACCGTCTACCTTTGAGAAACGGGGCATGTCGGTATTCGGGTTATCCGGTCTCCATGAGTTGGCGACGTTCGTGCTTAAGTTACCGTTGAATGCGCCTGATTCGAGGCAATAGCGCGGATAATTATAAATCTTGTTGCCTGCCACACCGTCGATAAAGATGTTGAGGTCGAAGTTGTTCCAGTCGCCGCCTAACCTCAGTCCGAAGGTGAAGTTAGGAAGGGGGCTGCCTACGTCGTGCTGGTCATTCGTGTCGATTTTTCCGTCGCCGTTCCAGTCTTTGTAGCGTACATCGCCTACTTGTGCACCCGGTTGAATCAGTTCACCTTTTCTGTTCTTGTAGTTTTCGATTTCTTCCATGCTGCGGAAGATACCGTCTGTTTCAATCAGGTTGAAGTAAGACATGGAATGTCCTTTCTTAAACATGTTGATACCGCGTCCGCCTGCTCCGTGAGCCGAATAACCGGAGATAGACATATACTTTCCGCCGGCGTTGATTTCAGTCACCTTGTTGTTTGCCGTACTTAGGTTGGCGCCGATGTAGTAGTTTGCTTTGTCACCGATAGAACTGCGCCATGTAGCGGAAATTTCGATACCCTTGTTTTGTACTTGTCCCGCATTCTGGATGGAGAGTCCGTTGATACCGGTAGAAGAGGCGTAAGGAATCGGCAGCAATACATTATTTGTATTTTTGATATAAGCATCTGCGGTTAGTGCCAGTTTCCCGTTCAGTAAAGTTACGTCCAGGCCGATGTTGTAAGTTTCCGTATTTTCCCATGTCAGGTTGTCCGGTGATACGGCATTTACAAAAGGTAGCTTACCAAACCATATCGAGTTGCCTTGCAGGTAGTTCATACCGTCGCTTACCACACTCAATGTAGGATAATAGCTGTCCATTTCCTGATTACCCAGTTTACCGTAGCTTAAACGCAGTTTCACTTGGTCGAAGATGTTTTCCAACGGGCGGAAGAACTTTTCACGGTTGATGTTCCATCCCACAGAGACTGAGGGGAAGCTGCCAAAACGATGTCCGTCTTTGAAGCGTGATGAACCGTCACGACGGATAGAAGCAGAGAACAGATAACGGTCGTCGTATGAATACATCACACGTCCGAAGAGAGAAACCAATGCCTGTTCGTGTATGGAACTGCTGGATTTCATGGTAGTCACGTTGCCGGTCATTGTGTCGATAAATTTCGGAAGGTCGGAGTTGCTTCCGTTCAGTCCGTAGCTTTTATCTTTCTGTGCAGAATAGCCTACCATTCCCGAAACTGTATGCTTGCCGAAGGTGCGGTCATAATTCAACGTATTTTCCAGTACCCATGAGTCGAAGCTTGAAAAACTTTCCGAAAGGTCCGGTGCTTCATTGGTTCCATAAGTCCCCAAGTCATATACGCCTGTATAATTACGGTTTTTCGTGTGATTTCTTCTCATACCCAGGTTCAACTTGTATTTTAATCCGTTGATGATTTCAGCTTGGAGGTATGCGTTCAGAAAGATTTGTGTACTTTCGCTCGTAATATCATTGATTTCAGAGATTGCATAAGGGTTCGGAAGGTTGATGTCTGCAGAGGTACCCCATCCTGTAGCGTTCTCCGGGTCGAAAATAGGAATAACGCTGGGGAAACGCAACAAGCCGTTCATCGTATCCTGATCCGTACCGCCTTTGCCTTCTGCCATGCGAAGGATTAAAGACTCGCCTACAGTGACGCGGTTGTTGAGAAAGCTGAAGTCGCTTTTCAACCGGATGTTATAAGATTCGTGGCTGCTGTTGCGCATGATGCCGTCTTTATTCAGATAGCCACCGGATGCACTGAATGATGCGTTTTTTGAACCGCCTGTGACAGCTACGTTTGCTTTGTACACCATGGCTGTATTCAGTATGACATCTTGCCAGTCCGTACCTTCACCGGTATATGGCACTGCATCGGTTTCTGCACCATAACCATCAGCGGCAAGTCCGTAATAGCGTGCGAAACGGCTGTATTCTTCGCCATTCAGTACGTTCAGTTTTTTAGGGTTCTGCTGAACACCTGTGAAGAAATTAACGTCCACTTTGGTCGGCATTTCCTTGCGACCGCCTTTGGTGGTAATCAATACTACACCGCCTGCTGCACGGGAACCATAGATGGCAGCTGCAGCCGCATCTTTCAATACCTCTATAGACTGGATGTCGTTGGGATCTACCATATTGATATCGCCGAATGCACCGTCAACAATAAATAGTGGAGCATTGTTGGATAAAGAGCTGATACCGCGAACGTTGATCGTAGTTCCGTCATTCGGGTTACCGCTTGAACTCATGACGGACACACCCGCAATTTTTCCTTGTAATGCATTAGCCGCAGAAGTTGCTACATCTCCATTCAGTTCTTTCGTTCCTACGGAACTGACAGCCCCCGAGAGGTGGCTCTTCTTTACCGTACCGTAGCCGATAACGACCACTTGATCCAGCTGAACATTGTCTTCTGACATTGAGATATTGATGGGAGAGTTGGAAGAAACTTTTCTTTCAACTGTTTTCATGCCTATAGTCGAGAAAACGAGTATGTCGTTCATCTTTGTCTGAATGGTGTATTGCCCATCTAAATTTGTGATAGTGCCGTTGGTGGTTCCTTTCACCTGAACTGTAACTCCGGGCATCGGTTCATTGGTCGAAGCCTCCGTTACTACACCCGTAACCTTTATTTCCTGGGCAAATCCGGAAAGGGTTATGAGGCATAATATAAAGAATAAATAAAATCTTTTTTTCATAATACTTAGGGTATTAAACATATATTGTTTTTGGGGAGGTATGAGGTATAGGTACTGCACATTTATCTTCTTGATTGATGGCTCATACTTAATGTATCAGCAATCAATAAATGTAGTTTGAATTGGAGAGAATGCTTTGATTCTCTCCTTTCATTTCTTACTGCAATGAAAATAGATGTGATGTTATCTGAGGGTACCTTATGATCATAAACCTTACATTATTCTTTGACAAATTTTAATCCAAGTTTAACATAAGTACATTCGCCGGATCCAACTCCACTCTTCTCGTCATAGTTCTGATACTTTAAGGCGTTCGGAAGTGTCGACAGTAGCAGTGCTATATTTTCTTTATATGCTCCTAAGCTTTGGCTGTCAAGAAATTCGTTAATAACGGTCTTTGCCGCCGGGTCATTTGCCAGTTCTACTAATTTGGCTAAAATGTCTCTCAATGCAACTCCGTCTATGTTAAGTATTAATTTGTCACCATTAAGTTCATAATCACAAGGGATACCTTTTTCGAGCATCGGAACCAATAATTTAACCAGTTGTTTGGCTATTTCTTTTGTATTTCCATAGTCTATTTCAGCACGGGTCCCGCGTGAGACGGGGGTTATAAATCCTTGGATAATATCAATGAGTAAACCCGAGTTGAGTTCAAGGTGTATTTTTTCATCCGGTTTTTCGGGATCGTAGTAGTAACGCATTGCATTGTGAGGCATGCCGTCTGAGCTGCTCCATTGTGGATGTTCAAGATCACCGCTATATGAATAAATAGCATACATACCGCCATTGGGTTTAGCTGTCACACTCTTCAGTAGGTTTGATATCCATTTTTGAACAGGCAAGTTGATGGGAAGATAATCTGCCATTATGGGATCACCTAATATAACAATAAGATATGTAAATATTCCGTTAGGTTGTTGCTTTAAATTGTCTACTCCTTCAATATAGCCGGGATCAATTGCTACTTGAGAGTCCCAGTTAATCCACAATGGAGAAGTTGTTACGCAATTTATTCCCTCCATCATCGCATTGGTGTTAACCGGTGCAAGATTCCATGTGCCTGCCAGTTTTTGATTTGTCAGTTCGTAATTTATATCGACAGTCAGCTTTTCGTCTTCAATTTTCCCTTCATAGTCCATAGTATATGTTGGCTGGATATAGCTACCTTTGAACATATAATTCATTCCATTTCTGAATAGAGGAACATTCGTAATGGTGATTTCCTTTTCTCCCGGAACCGGGCTATTGCCTGTATATTTAAGACCCAGACCTTGAATCAGGTTAGCACCGGGAATCAAGCCGATTATACTTTCCAAATCAGTTTCTGCGGCAGCAAAGGTGATAGTAGCTGATTCATTTGTTTCATCCACTGCCATAACCACTTTTTTTCCTTCAAGGGGTTCTCCGTTGCAAGTCATAATTAACTCATAATCTCCTTCTATACTATAATCACCATTTAGATCAGGGAGTTCATCACCTTCTTCGTCAGTTCCATTGTTTTCTGTAAACTTCTGCTCAAGATATTCGTCATCGACACCATTGACACAAGAAGTAAATGTACTTGTGTAGCACAATAGACACGCTACTCCAATAAGATAAGATAGTTTGTTTTTCATTGCATGTTATTTTTGTTATTTAATATGTGGCAAAGTTACTTGGCTTTACTCCGTCAGACAAGTAGTATTTTATCATTTACTAATACAATTCTATCGTTTTGTATTTCAAGCTGATTCTGCGAAAGGACAAATGTGCTATCAGTTTTTTTGATGCTGTTTGAATTCGCTGGATTGCCTGTGAAGGATGCTGATAGAGTATATTGGGGGGAAGGCAAATTTTCGGGGTATAATATTCATTTGTCGCTATACATTATATGATGAAAGTTATATTTTGTTTTGTTATCGAGGGCAAAGGTATAAGGATATGTATTTTGATGCAAGTATTATGCTGTAATTAACAGCTATAAAAGAAGGAGTTTTATTACTTATAAGTAATAAAACTGTTATGATTCCCCATTTTATTACTTATAGGAAATAATTTTTGTAGCCTATATAATGATAGTGCCAAGAGTTAAATTGAAAAAGGAGAAACTCGTTATTTCTAGTCTCTTCTTCTTCCTATTAATCATCTTGAATGATTATTTGAAAACAATCTCCATGGGTCTACCTATCCAAACTTGTGGTTGTTCTAAATTAAAGATGCGGGCAATTGTGGAAGCCACATCGTATTGCATCATACTTACATCGTCGAATCGGAGGCCTTTTTTAATATTCTTACCGGATATAATGAAAGCGGTTTCCATCTCTTGCATTGTTTTGCCTCCGTGTCCTTTATCAATGCCTCCGTGGTCGGAAGTTAATATAAAAATAGTATCATCCAGCATTCCTGCATCTTTGACTGCCTGAACGATCTGTCCGACATAACTATCCAGTTCTTTAAGTTTCTCATAATATGCCGGAGTATCATGTCCTTCTGTATGTCCCGTATGGTCGGGACCGTCGAAACAGATGGCTACCAATGCCGGATGTTTTTCCTTTATGTAAGAAGAGGACATATTACCTAATTCTTTGGGTGTTTTATTGCAGTCGGCCACATGGTAGTGGTAATTTAGAGAGAGTGTATCTACCAGATATTTAATACCTTCCCATTCGTACAGACAGCCGATTTCTGCTTCCGGTCGAGCATCGCGCAGCAACTGGAAAACAGTCGGGAAGATACCGTTCTTGTTTAATACGCGTGATGGAAGTTCCGGAGTTTTAGATCCCCATTCGGTATATCCGTGTAGTTCCGGTCCGGCTCCCATAAACATGGATGCCCAGTTGATGGCACTGGAAGAGGGGAGGGCGGAACGCTTTTTCAACGTATAAGAACCGTCTTCCATCAGTTTCTTCACATTGGGCATATCTGCCTTAGGAAGGCTGTAGGCTCCCCAGCCGTCTAAACCGATGAAGACAACGTGTTTGGCTTTATCTTTTCCTTTGGCATTGCAGGAGAAGGTGAAACTGAAGAGAAGGGCGAATGTAGCAAGTAGGGTTAAAAAGGTTTGTTTATTCATGATATTGTTATTTATATGGTTAATGTTTTATTCATTATTTAATGGGGAGGACCCTAACTAATGATAGGCAAAGGTAGGACTATTTTAGGGGGAAGACAAATATAATATTAGCAGATACTAATACTTTTTATACTATTTCTTTGGATGCTCTATATTTTGATTTTGCTTTTCGATATCCTGATTGTAAATTTATGCGCATACGTTTTTTGTATGTAATATTAACTGTCAACATAGTTTTCTTCTCCAAAGATGAATAGACTCTCTTTTTGTTAGAGATAATATCTTTACAGTTTTAGAATAAACGGTCACAATGTTTTTAATAAATAGTTGAAGGGTTTATTATAAACGGTCTCCAAGTTTATTAGACACTATTTTGGAAGAATTTTCGGATTATTGGGGAATTATATAAACAAAATGGGGGTGTGCCAGCATTTTGACACAACTCCATGAATAATAGTTTTCAGTACGAATGGAAACTATAGTATAATATTGATTATCAATTGTTGCAATGATAAGAGTGGTCTTTCGGGAAATCTTCTCCCTCCCATGCTTTTTTCGACGTCCAAGGCAGTGGAGCATCTGTCCAGAATGGAGCATCGGCAGGGAGACCTAACGGCAGGAAGGCGAGAGATGCCATATATAGGCTGCCATTGTTGGTATAATAGTCAGATATATCAGGCTGAGAACCATTGAATCCTAATGTAAGGAAGCCTTTTTCATTGAAATTATGATTGTCTCCAAACATACGTTTGATGACTGCCGTCATAGCAGAACGTACTTGACCGTTTGGTAATTCTTTGGGTAGCCAATGGCGCCAGGCGAGCAGGGCCAAGGTCTGTAAGGAGCCTGTGCGGTAAGTGATAGACCGTCCGACGACAGGTAGTGTACCTTCCGGAGAGATGAGGCGTTCGAGAATGATTCCGAATCGTTGCGCGCGTTTGATCGCTTCATGATAGTTACAGCCGGGCATATTTCCAATCTTTTTATGTTTGCCGGCTTCGGTAATGATCTCCAGTGTTTCTATATACATAGGATGTATGACAAAACTGTTGTAATAGTCGAAAGCGAAATTAGGACCGTCCGAGTACCAGCCGTCTCCTATATACCATTCTTCTATTTTACGCAGAGAAGAACTGATGCGATAGGTATCGCTGGATGCACCTGCTTTCCGGAGAAATGATTCGACAGTGGCGCTGAACAACAGCCAGTTGCTATAAGAAGGGTCTACTCTCCTGAGATCAGTAAATTCAGCGATATATCGTTGTTTGGTGATGCTGTCTAATGGCATCCATAAAGCGTCATAGTTTCTTAAGAAACTCTCTGCAATAAAAGCGGCGTCTACCAATGTCTGATTCTCCTGACGCCATAGCAAATAATCGTTGGAATCCGGATCTACGGCATTGGCATAGCTTTTCAATGCCCATTCACGAAGTTGCCTGCGTCGGACTCCTTCCGGTGTGTCGTCATCCGGCAGTGACAGCCAGGGTGCCAGCCCTGCCATTAAACGTCCGATGCATTCCATGTAGGTGACGTTCTTATTGCGTCCGTCCCATGTCGGACTTAATTCAACCAGCATATTCTGTTTTAGAAGCCCTTCGCTCATATTACTCAATACAGGGGCTGCCATTCGGTACATTATATCACACCAGATTTCTCTGTCACTCTTTTCCGCTTTCTTTTTGGCACTGATACTTTTTATCGGAATCAGCAGAATAATGAATAGTAATAACCAATTGAGATTTTTCATGTATTGCCTTATTTTTAAGATTAATCTTACGATCATGAACTGTCATAACGAATGATACGGCAAAGGTAGGATTATTCCGATAGTGGGACAAATACAATTTTAGCATTCACTAATACTTTTGCGTTATTTATCAGATACTGATACTTTCTTGTGCAAAATGACTGTAGGGTGATGCTTGTCTCCGGATTTGTTATACATTTGTCCGGTAAACAAAAATAAGACTATGAAAAGGAATTGGATATGTAGCAGTATGGTTGTTGCCATGTTTGCTTTGTTGGCGGGCGGGTGCGGTAATTCACAGCGGACTCTGGAGTTTCGTGGAATTTGTGTAGATGATGCGCAGGGAGAACATGGATTGTACAATCCCGGAAGAGGATTCCGGCTGGAAACAGCCGTGGATGTACTGCACGAAAAAGATAGCCCTACCAAAGAACTGGATGAATTGTCCGCTAAATATATCTCCGATAGTGTGTCACTGGCACAGAGTTACTTTTATCTTACCTATTTAATAGGCGAGAAGCTATCTGAAGAAAACTTCCGGACCATGCAGGCTTATTTTGATGAACTGCAAAATCAAGGGAAAAAGGCTGTACTGCGTTTTGCCTATGAACGGGACTTTATGGGGAGATCACCCATCGGTCCTACCGGCGAACAGATACTGGATCATCTGGACCAGTTGAAACCTTTTCTGGAGAAAAATAGAGATCTGATTTTAGTGGTGCAAGCCGGAATGATCGGTGCATGGGGAGAATGGCATAGTTCAGTTCAAGGATTGGAAAACTCGGAAGAAACAAAGGCTGCCGTATTGGAGAAACTGCTTTCTGTAGTACCTGCGGAGAGAAATGTACAAGTAAGACTTCCTGAATTCAAGAATCTGTTAAAGGATAAACCGGAGCTTTATAAGAGACTTTCTTTCCATGATGATTTTATTGTCATACGTCCTGACAGATGGGATGCCGACATGCACGAAGGAACTCCCAAGTTTGATCAGATAGTGGCGGAATCTCCTTATTTAGTGGTTGACGGTGAACTGCCCTGGGGATTTTGGAGTGTAGGAGCCGATCCGGACAGTCCTTCTGCCGGATGGATTATTGACGGTGTGCAGGCGGCAAGACGGTTGTTCCTCCAGCACTATACTTCCTTGAGCGTTATACATAACTATAAAGAACAGCATCCCAACAATCGGTTTGACGAAAATAACCCGCCCGAATACTCTATGGTAGTCTGGAAAAAAACGATGATAACGGAAGACTCTCTTCTCCAGCATCATATGCCTGTGTCCGACAGCTATTTCCGGAAGAAAGACGGAACGAAGGTAAAGCGTAATGTGTTTGATTACATACGAGATCATCTGGGTTATCGGATTGAACTGCAGTCACTTCAGCTTCCCTCAAAATTCGTGGGTGGAGAAGAGAACATGCTGAAGTTAAGTTTGAAGAACAGAGGCTTTGCCACTGTATTTGGTGAGCATCCTGTTTATTTCGTGCTGATAGATAAGGAAGGAGAAGTTACGGAATTTCCAACGGATGCCAATCCTTTGAACTGGCAACCGTTTGAACCGAATGATTCGACCTATACCTCATTGATGCACACGGTAAATTTATCTCTTAAACTCCCGGCTTCGATTCCTGCCGGAACTTATCAGTTAGGGTTATGGATACCGGACGGATCGGACAGGCTCAGATATAATCCTCGTTATGCTATCCATTGCGCTAATGGAGATACGGACTGGTGGATTTCCAGAGATGGAAAGTATGGCGTGAATGTTTTGACTATAGCTGAGGTGGAATAGATTCTTCTTTTTGGATCTAAATATGAAAGGCTTCCGGACATAATTGCCGGAAGCCTTTTGTTTTTTTAATGTGGTTTGCCGGATTACGTATTGTAAATCAGTACCATCGTATATGCCACATAGCAAAGTATCATAATACCTCCTTCTATACGTGTAATCGTTCGCTTGGCAAAGAACAGTCCGAACAGCCAGAGCAGAATGCTGGAACCTACCAGTGTGAACAAATCGAAGTTGGTAATTCCGCTGAGGTGAAGGGGAGTGATGCTGGCACTGCATCCTAATACAAAGAAAATATTGAAAAGATTGCTGCCGATTACGTTTCCGATAGCTATTTCCGGGTTCTTTTTCAGGGCGGCTACAATAGAAGTGGCAAGTTCCGGCAGAGAAGTTCCTCCGGCTACCAGTGTCAGTCCGATGATAGATTCGCTGACGCCCATACTGCGGGCAATGCCCGTAGCTCCGTTAACGAACAGTTGGCCTCCATAGATCAGGGCTGCCAATCCGCCAATGATATAGAGGATTGATTTCCACCACGAAAGCAATTTGATTTCTTCTTCCTGGACTGCCGCATGTTCTGCCGGTTCCGGTGTAGCGGAAGACTTGGGAAAAGCGATGGCAAATGTATATCCCATGAAGATAGCGAAAAAGCAGAGTAAAAGCAAACCGTCTACTCTGTTCAATATATTTTCTGTGGCATTATCCAGAAATATATCATTGGCACATATCAGCAATACGACAGACGAAAGGATACAGAGTGGAATCTCTTTTCGTAAAGTATTCCGGGTGATGACAATCGGAGCAAAGAGTGCCGTGCATCCTACAATCATCAATGTATTGAATATGTTGCTGCCTACTACATTGCCGATGGCGATATCTGCGCTTCCTTTCAGAGCAGATGCGACACTCACCGTCAGTTCCGGGGCGGAAGTACCGAAAGCAACAATCGTGAGTCCGATTACGATAGAAGGTATGCGGAAACGTTTGGCTACGGAAGCAGCACCATCTGTCAGTCCGTTAGCTCCTAGTAAAATGAGAATCAATCCTCCGATAAGTAACAGTATATTCATAATCTATATTATTTTCGGCACAGTCATCCTCTGCCGGGTATTCGGTGCAAAGATATATTTTTCTTCTTACTCTTTGAATAGGATAGATTGAACTTTACCGGAGGAACCGTATTTTTAGCTGTGTTTTTTATTTGCCCCCAAAAGAGGAGGGGACGGGCAAATAATTGATTAAGGAAGTTGCATTCTTTTTATTCAGGCAAATGAATCCGGATCATTATCCGGATTGATGCTCCAGCGGTTCTTCGCCTGTATGTCAGAGAGGTTCAGGCAGAAAAAACATAAGAGAACGATATACAAATTCTTTTTCATAAACATCATCTATATAATTGATCTTTTCTTAGTGTTTGAAACCGGACAGTATTTTTTTATACTCTTTCTCACTGATGCGGACCATTGCTCCGTGGCGTGAATCCGGAATAGTCAGATCCGTACAGTCCCATTTTTCGGCATCCATACTGCCTGCCTGGAAACGGACATACTCATGCGGATACTTCTCAGAGAAGATCATCCACCCGTCATTGTCCGGTTTGGGCATCAGGATAGGAGCTTCATAGTAAGTATAAGGAGTAGTCACCGGCTGGTCGGGATCAGTATATGGACCGGTTAAATTCCGGGAATGGGAGATTCTGACAGTTTTGCCTGTCGGCACTCCGTCTTCAGGCCATCTTTCATCTTTAATAACGGCATAATAACTGCCATTGATTTTTCGGATGATGGCATCAATCGTAGCCATTTCCCGGTCTGCCTCATTCTGGAAGTCAAACAAACGTTCAGGTGTTGTGAAATACTCAAAATCCTTGGTCAATATATAAAAAGTTCTCATGGTTTTCCACTCTTCGTTGCCGGTGGCTCCTGCCTTGCAGGCATGCCAGGTAATCAGATATTGATCTGAATCCTTATCATAAAAAAGTTTGGGAGCGCCAAACCAGGCACGTTCTGTAAAGTAGCCTTCGATATGGATAAATGGTTCGGCAGATAACTCTTTTTCCTGTTTCCATTTTACTAAATCTTTGGAAGTCCAAAGGATGGGATTCTGTGTCTTTTCAGATACGCCGATCATATAGTAGCGTCCATTCCTGCCTTTCATGATGTCGGGATGCCCCCTGTATTCCGGAACCACCCGTTCGTTGTTGTTCAGCTTGGTCCAGTTTTTGGCATCCCTGCTGATGTAGTAATATAGACGTCCGTAATCCTCATGTCTCATGTGTGCGAAAAGATACCCTCCGTTTCCGGCTTTGACGCTGGGGCTGGTTAATACAAAACACACAAATAAGAGTTTCAGTAGTAAATGTTTTCTCATGATAATAATAAGTTGATTAGTTAGTAGCTTTTGATAAATCTTCACTCCATCCGGGACGTGAATAAGTTTGTTGCAGGTCTTTTCCGTAAGACTTTGCCTGTTCTACAAAATAGTTGGGCAGCGGTACATACTGGTGTGTAGGTGATACGCCTTTTACTTTCCGGCATAGCTGGGCATACTTGTTGAACCGGATCAGATCGATTTTCCTCTGTCCTTCGTACAGGAACTCTTTCGCCCTTTCCTCCAGAATCGCATCGAGGAAGGATTCTTTAGAGCTTGTTTGCCGGGCGGACAGGTTATCCAGTCCCGCTCTGTTCCTCACTTCATTGACGGCACTGACAGCCTCCGCAGAAAGGGCCGCATTGGATTTGCGCACTTCCGCTTCCGCCATCATCAGTAAAACATCCGCCCAGCGTGCCAGTGGGAAATCGTTTCCCTGAAAGACCGTGTTTGTCTCTATCGGGAATTTATTGATAATGTATCTGTCCCATCTGACTCCCAGGCCTTCTTTGGTTCTTTTCGTGGTCACTCCTCCCGTGCCATTATCTACCCAATACTCATTTAAAATGACGGCTCTTCGTTTGTCTCTGGAGTCGTAACTGTCATACAGCTTGGGAGATACATTGTAGAATTGTGCCCACCCTTTTCTCTGATAGTAGAATGGGGTAGGATGTCCGTCTATATCTACTTTGGAGGCATCATTCGGAGTGGTCAGCATGGACAGCGGGAAGAAGTTGCCGCTGCTGTCTCCTCCGTCGGCAGACGGATCGCAGCTTAAAGCCATGATAATCTCGCAATTAAAGTCGTTTTTGGCTTTGTACATATCCACATACGGATTGTCCCCTTCTTTAAAGAGGCTGTAACGATGGGTAGCCTCCAGCTCCTGATACATTTCCAGTGCTTTCTTATAGTAATGCGGCATATGCTCTCCTTCGTTGAGGCAATGTTTCATCAGGCAGAATCTGGCATAATCCGATGTATAGCGTCCTCTTTCTTCCACTGTTTCCGGGAGATTCTCTATTGCAAATTCAAAGTCGTTGTAAATCCATGACGTCATTTCTTCCAGTGAAGGTCTGACCAGATTATTCAGTGCTTCCTCGTTGGTAACGTCCTCTCCCTGTGTGATGACGGGTAGCGGACCGTAAATATGCATCAGATAATAGATCATCAGACCTCTGCATAAATGAACTTCGCCCAGCAGTTGCTTTTTGCTGATGGTGTGGAAGATGCTTTCATCCGCTTTTTCCAATGTGGAGATAATCTCCGTGAATCTGGTGATCTGTCCCAGTTTGGGTATGTGGTTGATGTTATCTTCGCTCACCCAGGAACGTTCATAGTAAATACAATTGTTGAAGTCGGCCTGTGAAAATTTCAGCCACTCTCCCCAGCCCGTGCCCCAGACAGCCATATTGTCCGAAGGAGACTCAAACATTCTGAGAATGCCGCCTTCCGGTATATAAAAGCCATGTTGTCTCAGTTCTGTACCGATGTAGTAAGTCCACGTTGTGGTGAACGGCAAGTAACACGCCAGGGCATAGTCTTTATATTCCGTCTCCGTCGAAGGGAAGTTGTCGGGATTTAAAGTTCCGAATATCTTGGGATCGAAATTATCCTCACAACTACATAATACTAACAGGCTTGTTGCAATAAACAGTCTTATCAATCTTATTTTTTTCATTTCTGCAAATCTTCTTAAGTTCATTTAAAAAGTAATATTAGCTCCGAGAGAGAAGGTACGTGTCTGAGGATATTCACCTCTGGAACCTCCGCCGGCTCCGCCTCCTCCGGTATATATCTCCGGATCGAATCCTTGAAACTTGGTCAGTATAAAAGGATTCTGGGCATCCACGTACACTTTGATATTCCGTACATATCTTTGCAGAGAACCGAGTAGGTTTCCGGTCAGGTTATAAGCCAGCGTGATATTTCTCATTCTCATGAATGATGCGTTTTCCATATCTGTATTCACCCATGCATTGCCCGGCAATGCTCCCATTTTGCCAATGGCCAGACTGGGACGGCTTCCGTTGGGATTTGTCTGCGAGTTCCAGAGGCGATAGGTAAACTTGTTTGAATTCTCCGGATAGTCGACTGCCAGTGGACCGGCTTGTGCGGCACTGTAGGCGATATTATACTTCTGTATGCCGAACTGCCCGTACATAAAAAAACTGAATTCAAAGTTCTTGTAAGTAAATGTATTGCCGAAGTCGACATAAACAGCCGGAGAATTATCTTTCATGTAGATATCGTTTTCATCTATCTTACCGTCCTTGTTTTTGTCCTCGATAATCGGACAGCTGGGCCTCTGCCTGTAATGACTTCTGTGATTCCGGCATATTGGAACGGTCGGTGTTGGTGATGCCGGTCACATTGTAATAGTAATAGGCGTTCATCGGCTCATTTTCTCTCTTCTGATAAATCTGGTAGTCATAGTTGGGCAGCCTTTCCTTCTAGAATGAATTTGTTTTGGAGAAAGTAAGCGAGGTGTTCCATGTAAATTCTCCGACGATGTTTTTGGTATCCAGCATCAGCTCCCATCCTCTTCTGTAGTAATGGCCTCCGTTGACCGGTCTGGTTTCGTAGATGGCCAGCGGGGAGGTCGAAGCATATCCCAGCAGGCGGGTAATGTCATTTCTGAAAAAGTCGAAGCTGCCGGAAATGCGGTCGCTCAGCAGATAGAAGTCCAGACCGATATTCTTCATCGTTGTTTTTTGCCAGCTTACATCCGGCTAATTGGCTCTCATAGACACATAAGGAATGTTGATAATACTGTTATCACTGAAATTAACCTTGAAATTGTTGGGTGCATACGATCCGTAGAGAGAACTGCCCAGGTTATCCTGTCCTGTCTTTCCCCAGCTTGCTCTGAGCTTCAGCAGGTTAATCCACGAAATGCTCTTCAGAAAGTTCTCATTCGAAATCTTCCAAGCCCCCGATACGGATGGAAACAAGGCATACTTATTCCCCGGAAAAAACTTGTCCGTGCCATCCCGTCGCAGTGTAGCGGTGATCACATACTTGTCCAGTATGTCAAAGCCCGCTTTAAAGAACTGCGATCTCTTTTCATTCTTTGCGGTGTGCGATGTCGGATAAAACTTGCCCTTTGCGGAACTGATGTCGTGTTCGTTGATGGCATCGTGTACATCTTCATAGGAAATGCCGTATCCTTTGTAACTTTCCAGATACTTGCCGATACCTGCCAAGGCATCTATCTGTACGGTATTGAACATATACTTGGAGAACGTCAGCATGGCTTCCAGCGTCTGTGTCAGCCTTCTTTCCGATTGTATATTTCCTCTTGACTTGTACATTCTGGAGAAATAAACATCCGAAGGTATAAAGATCGAACGTCTCATGCTTTCCTGATTCATTCCGTATACTCCTTTGACGGAAAGAATATCCTTGTACAGTTTCAGATGGGCGGTGAAGTTCAGATTATATTCGTTTTCTTTCGTCTTGTCGGCGATGTCCTCCATTGCTTTGGGATTGGGGATGCTCCGAAAGATGGTATAGGTGCCGTCATCCTGTGTCAGAGGCAGGTAAGGCGGATATAAAAGGGCTGAAGTCAGCGCACTGCCCGCTACATCTCCCCGGTTGCCTGTATCGGTGCCTACCATACAGTTGCTGTAGGTCTTTTGATTGGCATTGAAAGCGGAGGTGAAGTTCAGAAAAGGAAAAAGATCGACTCCGATGTTTCCGCGAAAGGTATATTTGGTCATGCCGGAATTGAGCACGGTTCCTTCCTGATCCAGATAGCTTCCTCCCAGATAATATCTGATCTTGGAGGTTCCTCCGCTGATTGTCAGATTATGCTTGGTGATGTAGCCGCTTTTCAGCACGTAGTCTTTCCAGTTGGTGTCGAGTACGTTCAGACGATCTGTTTCTGAGAATAGCGGACTCCATTTTCCGTCATATGGGGCCGGCCCATAGGGGTATTGTTTCTTGTTGTACAAGTAGTTCTCTTTGTTGAATACATTGGCAAGTTCCATGTATTGTTGTGAGTTGAGTGCATCCAGATACGGGTAGTTTCTTACAAAAGAGTAACTGCCGTCATAGCTGATGCTGGGAGAGCCTTCTTTCCCTTTCTTGGGGGTGATTAAAATGACTCCGTTGGCTGCGCCGATACCATAGATGGCGGCTGAGGCATCTTTCAGTATTTCTACGGACTCGATATCGGCAGGATTCAGGCCGGCAAGTCCGCTGCGGTTGACATTGCTCGGCAGACCTGTTTCTCCGCCATTCGTGCTGATGGCATCGCCCGGCATCACGATGCCGTCTACTACATAGATCGGGTTTTCTCCGCCGCGAATGGATATATTTACCTTGCCGTCCGGCTGGGTGCTGTTGACCACTGTCTGTAATCCGGCGGCACGGCCCATCAATAACTGGCTGATATTACTCGTTGCCGCTTGTGGAATCTTTTCCGGTTTCACCTGTGCAATGGCAGTCGTCAGATTCTTTCTGGATACGGCACCATATCCTACCACCACTACTTCATCGATCACTTTCGTGTCCTCCGACATCCATATCTCCAGTAAGCTGTTCGCCTTTACCGGAACCAGTTGCGTGGCATAGCCCATATAAGAAACGCAAAGCTTCGAATGCTCCGGAGCCTCAATCTCGAAACGGCCGTCGATATCGCTGATAGCACCGGTCTTTTCTCCTTCCACCGTAATGCTCGCCCCGATAATCGGTTCACGGGTTTTACTGTCCATGACGATGCCTTTTGACTTTTCCGGTGCCTTTTTCGTTTCCTTCTTTCTGGCATTCAGGATGATTTGCTTTCCCTTGATGTGATACTGGATGTCCGTGCCCTTCAGAAGTATGTTTAATACTGCTTCTATCGGCTGGTTCCTGACGTGAATCGAACGTTTCTGCCGGACATCGATCACTTGCGTGCTATACTGAAAAGAATAGCTGGTCTTCTTTTCTATTTTATTCAGAATTTCATTCAGAGGCGTATCAGATACGCTGAGTGTCAAGGTGCTGTTGTTCTGTGCTGAGACGGGATTCGGAGATAAAACAGCCATCAGAAAACTTAATAGTAAGAATGTAATTCTCTTCATAATCAGAATTGTTTTTTTAGTATTGATACAGGAATGCACTTAAGTGATTTGTATATAAGACTGCTCAGAAAGAAAATACTACATGGGAAAACGAAAAAAAACAGGTGGTGGAGAGAAAAAAGAGAATGCGGAGAGAACAAAGCGTATACGTGGTCTTTGTCCTTTCCGCAGCGTTTTATATCAGAAACGTCTAATTCTTATATACTTCTATCGTACGGACGCTTACACTGTCATTCCCTTCTTGTTTTGTTTCTGTTGTCCGGAAAGTGATGGGGATGCTCATTCCCATATAATCCAGTATTTCATCCAGCGTCTCACCTTTGAAAGTCGCTCTGTAAGTGAATTGGTTGATCGACGGGTCTTTCAGGATGAAACGTACCCGGTAGACTTGTTCCAGCCTGTCGAATATTGTTTTGAGTGGATCGTCCCTGAATGCGAGGATACCGTCTTTCCAGGAGATGTATTGGTACGTATCGATATCCGTGACCTCCATGCTTTTCGATGCTTTCTGATAATTCAGCTGTTGTCCCGGCAATAGATGCCGGATGTTATTCTCATGAGACACATTGACCTTTCCGGTCACCAACGTGATAACTTCCTCTTTCGCTTTGGCGAAGTTGCATACATTGAAAGCGGTTCCGGTAGCCGTTACTTTCAAGTCTCCCGTACTGACGATGAAAGGATGCTTCTTGTCCGCATGCACCTCAAAGTAGGCTTCTCCGGACATTTCCACTTCCCGGACGTTGCTGGTGAAAGCGGTCGGATATTTCAGCGTACTTCCTGCGTTCAGCCAAACCTTCGAGCTGTCCGGCAGTGTCAGCGTGGATACCGTTCCGTATGGAGCCGTCACTTCGTTGAAGGCGATAAGGGGAGCCTGATGGTCTTTTTTCATCAACAATGCCACTACGGCAATGATTGCCGGCAACAGAAGAATGGCGGCGATTCTCCGGCAGTAAGTGATCAGTCGTGTTCTCTTCATCGGAGCCTGTGGCGTTGTATGGATTCTGTTCTTTACTTTTGCCAGGGCTTTGCTGGTATCTATCTTTTCTGGATCGACGGCGGGAGTGGTCACTTCCCAGATGTTTCTGATTTCCTGAAAGTAGTTTGCATTCTCTTCAGAGAGGGCAATCCATTCACGGAGTTGCCGGATTTCTTCGGGTGAAGCGGTCTTTTCCAAGTATCTTAGGATGACGTCTGTATCTATATTTATATTTTTGTCAGGCATAGTGCTAATTATCTGTATTATAATGACTGTTCAAGTGTAAATTACCTCATTAAATTTATGATAAAAAGTAATATCAGATCATAAAAACCGCTCAGGTGTTTTCTTAGAAATTCCAGCGACTTGCTGATTTTACTTTCTACGGTGCGGACGGATACGTTCAGTTCTTCCGCTATTTCCCGGTATTTCAGGTTTTTGAACCGGTTCATTTCGAAGATGGTTCGCATATCTTCGGGAAGTTTCTTGATAGCTTCCTGCAAGTGATCGTTCAGGTCGGAATATAGCAGGTAGTGTTCTGTATTATAGTCTATCAGGTCTAAGCTTCCCATGACGTAGTTCTGATGGATACGGACTACTTCCCGATGTCTGAGTTCTTCGAAACAGCTGTTTCTGACAGCAGTCAGCAGATAGGCTTTCAGCGAACTTTCAATGGTCAGGTTCTCACGGTTTTCCCATAACCGGAAGAAGATGTCTTGCACAATATCTTCACTGCTGTTCTGCTCTTTCAGGAAAACGCAGCTAAAGAGGACAAGGTCTTTATAGTACTTGTTGAAAAGAAAATCAAAAGACCGGGAATCTCCTTCTTTCAGTCTTTTCAGGTGGATAATATCCTCTAGCATGGACTCGTGTTTGTTTGAGGCTTTATTTTCCATAATGATTCGGTAACATTAATAATGCGTTTGCAGTTCTCCAATCCGGAGAATCAAAATATCAGATCAATAGGCGCTGCAAAGATATAGATTAATTTGAATTTCTTCCTCTCTTTGTTTTTTTTGTTTTTCCCGTGTGGTATTTCCGTTCTGAACAGTCTTATTAACGTTGTTGAGATTTCTAATTTAAATGAATAGATACTATGAATGAGTACGGTAAACTAAAAACTCTTTCCTTATTATTGGTGGCTTTGTGCTGTATACCTTTGGCAGCATCGGGTCAGGGTACGAACATTGCTTATCAGGACAGTCAGGTTCGTTTTACGGTGGTGACCGACGGTACACTCCGGTTGGAGTATGCACCCGACGGGCAGTTTGTTGACGATTTTTCGTTTGTGGCTGTCAACAGGAATTATCCGGCAGTGGATTATAAGTTGAAGAAGGATGGAAGATGGGTGGAGCTGGCTACCTCAAAGTTCCGGATGAAGTACAAGAAAGGCAGCGGGCGGTTTACTTCGGGTAATCTTTCCATTGTATCTGCCAAAGGTGTGTATCCTTTCCGGTGGACGCCCGGTATGAAACAGAAAGGCAATCTGAAGGGAACCTATCGTACCTTGGATGGCTATGATGGAGACAGGCATATGCATACCAATGAGCTTATGCCGCTCGAAGATGGTCTGCTGGCTACCGACGGCTGGACTTTAATCGACGATTCAGATAACTTCTTATTCGATGATGCCGACTGGAACTGGGTAAAACCACGCGAGAAGAAAGGAGGTCAGGACTGGTATTTCATGGCTTACGGACACGATTATAAGTCGGCATTAAGGGACTATACCATGTTTGCTGGCAAGACGCCTCTGCCTCCCCGTTATGCTTTCGGTTATTGGTGGTCGCGCTATTGGAGTTACTCGGACAATGAACTGAGAGAACTGCTGCGTAAATTCCGGATGTATGATATTCCTCTCGATGTGTTGGTGATTGATATGGACTGGCATTATACGGAACCGGGCAAAGGAGGATGGAGCGGATGGACCTGGAACAAACGCCTGTTTCCTGATCCCGGACGTCTTCTTGCTGATCTGAAAAAGGAAGGGGTCAAGCTGACCCTTAATTTGCATCCGGCTGACGGGTTTGCTTTTTATGAGGAACCCTATCGGGCGATAGCCACCGATATAGGCATGAATCCAGAAGGAAAGGATACGATCCCTTGGGTTACTTCGGATAAGAAGTTGATGAAAGCCGTGTTCAAAAATGCTCTTCATCCGATGGAGAAGGAAGGGGTAGACTTCTGGTGGCTCGACTGGCAGCAGTTTCCGTATGATAAGAAAGTGGACAGTCTGAATAATGTATGGTGGATTAATTATGTCTTTTTCACCGAGATGGAAAGAAACCGCACTACCCGTCCGATGCTCTATCATCGTTGGGGCGGACTGGGAAATCATCGTTACCAGATCGGCTTTTCGGGCGACGCTGTTATTTCCTGGAAATCACTTGATTTCCAGCCTTACTTCAATTCTACAGCTTCCAATGTGCTTTACGGTTATTGGAGCCATGACCTGGGAGGACACTTTGAGGCAGACCGGATTGATCCGGAGATGTTCACACGCTGGATGCAGTTTGGTGCGGTCAGCCCTGTGATGCGTACTCATTCTTCTAAGAGCGGAGTGTTGAACAAAGAACCCTGGGTATTCAGTCCTGTCTACTTTAATACGATTCGTAACACCATTTTGCAACGTTATGAGATGGCGCCTTATGTTTATACAATGGCCCGTAAGACGTATGACGAGGGATTGTCTATCTGTCGTCCGCTATACTATGATTATCCTGAAAGCAAGGAAGCATACGATTACCGGAACCAGTATATGTTTGGCGACCAGATGTTGATTGCACCCGTCACCGCTCCCATGAAAGGTGATTATTCCACTTTGAATGTATGGCTACCTGCCGGAACCGACTGGTATGAATGGCATACGGGGACGATGCTGAAAGGTGGTCAGACAGTAACGCGTGCCTTTGCCATTGACGAATATCCTATCTATATCAAGGCTGGTTCGATTCTTCCTTTCTGCGACCGTGTGAAGTCGCTGGCGGATGATGATCTTTCTTATGTGGTCACTGTTTTCCCCGGCGGAGATGGGGCATTCGAACTGTACGAGGATAATGGAAATGATAAAGAGTATGATAGAAAGTATGCTTGTACGTCTTTGCAGTCGAAGCGGGTCGGCAACCGCCTGGAAGTGACGATTGGCAGTCGGAAAGGAGAATATCCGGGCGTACCCGCCGAACGTGGTTTCAGGGTGAAGGTATTGAGTTCTGCCATTCCTCAGTCGGTAACGGTGAATGGGAAGACGGCGGATTATATATATGATGGAAATTCCTTATCCCTTCTGGTCGATATACCCGTAACGGATGCGAAGTGTGAGAAGCAAGTGGTGATTACCTATCCCGAACAGACGGCAGACCTGAACGGACTTGCCGGAAAGTTCAGGAGACTTCAGAAGAGCATCGTTGCGCTGAAATATAAAGATGCCGATATTGTGCTCAATGAGGAATTGGGTACGATGGAGTCAATCGGGAGGAGTATCGAATATACACCGGAGCGGATGAACCGGCTTATTACTGATTTTATCCGAAATTATGGCAAGTTGCCGGAAATTCTGAAACAACATAAGCTGAGTGAAGAAAACGTCCGGTGGTTTTTGGAATCTGTACATTGGGAGGATTAGTCCAATGACGGACTGCGAGCATTTTGACAATTTGTATTTTTAATCCTCCTGGAATCCTGTTTTTCCACCTTGAGTCGGGAAGAAATGAAAATAAACGATTGGAAATTCGTATTTTATTGATTGATAGTGAAATATAAGAATCTATACAACTCTGATATATCGGAACTGTCACCTTTTCGTTGGATATGAACACTTCTTTCCTTGATTATTGCTATCTGATCTGTTGGCTATAGCTACCCAACAGGTCAGATAGTATAGATGACAAGATACTTATGATTATAAACTGCATATTCTGTGCATAAACTGAAAGTTTCGACTGGAATCATTGTATATTAATGCATGTCTTCTTGAGGCCGCCATCTCTTTGAGGGTTTTCCAATCATGCAGGTGTTAGTGATTTCTCAATTATTCTTTTTTTTGATCGCAGAAACGCATTATTTCCGGAATGGCATTCGTTGCATCTCCGTGTAGCTGTTTGTTCTCTCAGTAACTATTGGTTAACGTGTGTTAATACGATGTGGGGTTTTGTTTTAGGCTAGTCTTTTATACAAATGAGCATAAAATAAAATGAGAAAACAATAGAACCAACTATGGGGGCTATTAATGTGATACCAACTTTGGCAATAAATGTGTGCTGTCATTTTAGATGAGTTAATCAATTGATCTATAAGATGTTGATAATATATTTGTCACGATGAACAATGAAGGACAATATGAAAAATAAAGTGACATTATGGGACATTAATGTGACATTTCGCTCATAATTCGGGGGAAATGAGGCTGAATAAAGTGACATTCTATGTTGATAGTATATGATTTAAGCTAATTACAGTAGATAAATCATGCGATAGACTAGGAGATGTAAAAATAATAACATTGCCCGTTTTTGTCACGTGTGACAAATGGAAGAATTGTTAATTGTTGTAATAATATATGATTTAACTATTTCTGATAAAAGGATATATTTTCTTAATTAGATTCAGCTAAAAATTATAAGACTGTTGCAAAAGAAAATGCCCTCATTTTATTTATGTAAAAAAAATATAAAATAAAGTCATAAAAGCCTTCCATCTTTTTTCTTAAAACCTCTAGCACTTTGCTAATTCGATTTTCTATAGTTCGCACTGATACATTTAATTCATTGGCAATTTCGTGATATTTTTTATTCTTGAATCGGTGTATTTCAAAAACTTCTCTCATTTCTTTAGGAAATTTATCCAATTCCTTTTGAAGTTGTTGATTCAATTCTGAATATAGAATGTAATTATCTACGTCATAGTCGAATGAGTTATTATGAGCAATTGCATAATCTTGATAATTTCTAATCACATTCTTATGCTTAAGCTCTTCTAAACTGTTGTTTTTCACTGCCGTCATAAGGTAAGATTTTAAAGAACCCCTGATTTCGAAATGTTCCCGATTTTCCCATAAGCGCACAAAGATATCTTGTACTAAATCTTCGCAGTTTTCTTGATCATTTAAAAAACGTTACAAAAATAAACAAGGTCTTTATAATACTTATTAAAAATAAATTCAAAGGCTTTTATATTTCCTTTTTTAAGTTCTTCTATGTAAAAAGAATCTTCTGACACAAACTTTATCTTATTGATTTGTTCATCTTCCATTCTATGTTCTATATCTCATACATTTATGATTACCCAGTAAATACATAACAAAAAAATGACTGCAAAAAACGGACATTAAAAATATGTTAAAGGTGTGTGGTAATTATGTTGTGAACTGTCTTTTATATGTTATACGTGGAATACTATGACTGCCAAATCTTTGATAGGTGTGAAGATTTCTACATGAATCCATTATACAAAAGTATTATTTGACAGGAATTAACACTGTATGGGGCTTTTGAAAAGCTCTAATTGAAGGGATTAGCCTTGAAATTGCTTTATACATTATTATATGTGTTCCTCTTTGTATCAATAGAAAGTGCATTTCTGTTTAAGAATAAAAACAATTAGAGAAATAAAACTTTCACAAATAGCATTACTGTAAAATAAATATATTAATTAACCTTTTTAATATTAGTCTATGAATAGATGCTTTATTGCTGCGCTGACGTTGTGTACAATGTTTGGATGTAAAGAGGACTTTAAAGACCCTACTATATGGGATTTGAGGCCATGCGATCCGTCAAGACCAATTGAGTTTACGGATTTTACTCCGAAAGAGGGAGGAGTACGTACCCGAATGTATATCATGGGGTCTAATTTTGGTACGGATGAATCCAAAATTCATGTTACTATTGGTGGTAAGAAAGCCCCTGTGATTGCTTCTAATGGTAATAAAATTCATTGTATGCTGCCTTCTCGTGCTTATTCCGGTATTGTAAATGTGGTAATCAAGGACAAAGATGAAAATGTGGTAACTGATTATACTTTTGAAGAAAAAGTTAATTATCAGTCAAGAAAAGTCGTGGGTACTTTGTTAAGAAATGTAGATCCGAATACAGGAGCAGCTCCATTTCAAGATGGTTCCTTTGACGATGGAGCTGGACTACCTTATTCAGATTGGATGATGTTCGATCCAAAATCTGAAAATGGAGATAAAGTTATTTTTACCTCAAATTATGAGGGGGGAAGCGAAGGGCTTCGTGCTGTAAATCTTACCAAGAGAACAATCACCACGCTTTACTCAGGAAGCCGTTCACCTTTTATGCAAACTTTTGAACTTTCAGCTGATGCTGATACCATTTTGATTCCTGACGATAACTGGAATCATACATTCGGTAATGTGGAGAAACCAAACATCTGGTATGCTCTTCGTTCTGAAAACTTTAGCAAGTTGCGCCCATATTGTTATGGTCCGAGCGCTTATTCAGTAGCATATATGCCCGACGGAACGGTCTTTTATACGGTTTGGTCAAACGGTTCCGTTATAAAGATGGACCGAAATGCACAGGCGCCTCCCTATATGGACAGAAGAAATCAGGTGATGTGTTCTATGAACCAAGTGTCCATTGACAAAGAACAACAGATTAAGATAAAAGCACATCCGGAAGGTAGATATGTCTTGATTTTCAGCCGCAATACAGGGGCAATTTACAAATGTGACTATGATGCTGAAACGCGAATGTTAAGCGGATTGCAGCTCTATGCCGGGGATTATTACAGTCTGAACAACGCGAATAATCTTCAAGAGGGACCGGGTGCTCAAGCTCGTTTTGGTCGCCCGTGGGGAGGTGATTTTGCCAAGAATGCTGGGTACGTAAACAGACCGGACGGAGATATGTACGATTTTTGTTTTGTAGACCAGGTGGGACACTGTATGTGGAGAATTACCCCAGACCGCATTTGCTCCATTATCGCCGGACGTAGCAATTATACAGCAGATGGTAAGTATACAGGCTATATTGACGGGGACCCTCTACACGAAGCACGTTTCAACTGGCCGAGAGCCTGTACTTACGATGCAGATGAAGAAACCTTTTATCTGGTAGATAACGGTAACCATTGTATCCGCTATCTAAGAACCGAATAATACTATTAAAAATATACTATTAAAAATGAAAAAAGTAGTCGTCTTATTGTTTTTAGTATTGGGGATCATCAACGTCTCTCATGCTCAAGAACAACAAATAGAAGTTACTGGTATTGTAACTGATGCTAATAAAGAACCTCTTATCGGTGCAAATATCATAGTGAAAAACATGCCGGGATTTGGTGTGATGACTGATATGGAAGGACATTATAAAATAAAAGTCCCTGAATTTTCTACTTTAATTTATTCTTATATTGGATTTAAAAACGAGGAAATACTGGTAAAAGGAAGAAAATTAATCAATGTGGTGATGAAAGAAAACGAAACCACCTCATTGGATGAAGTAACCATCACCGGTACAGGTGTTCAGAAGAAAATTACAGTCACAGGTGCGGTGACTACGGTAGATGTTGCTCAACTGAGAACGCCAAGTGCCAGTATTACCAATGCATTGGCCGGTAATATACCAGGAATTATGGCACGCCAGACTTCCGGACAACCGGGTGAAAACATTTCAGAGTTTTGGATTCGAGGTATTTCAACTTTTGGTGCAGGTTCCGGTGCACTGGTCCTTGTGGACGGATTTGAACGTAGTATGAACGAACTCAATGTGGAAGATATTGAATCGTTTTCCGTATTGAAAGATGCTTCTGCCACTGCCATTTACGGTTCTCGCGGCGCTAACGGTGTAGTATTGATTACTACCAAACGCGGATGCGAAGGTAAGACAAGAGTAAATGCCAAGATAGAAACTTCATACAGCGCACGCACGAAAACACCGAAATTTGTAGATGGTGTCAGATACGTACAAATGGTGAATGAGGCATTTACTACACGTAGTAAACCAGCTCCATACTCAGATGGAGATATTGAGCTGTTTGCCAACGGACTAGACCCTGAATTATTCCCCAATGTTGATTGGATGGATCTTATCCTTAAAAAAGGTGCTCCTATTTATCGGGCTACTGTTGATTTAAGTGGTGGTGGAACCACAGCACGCTATTTTGTTTCCGCCAGCTATGTAGACGAAGGAGGTATGTATAAAACCGATGAAGGTCTCAAAGACTATGATACCAACGCAAACTATCGTCGCTGGAACTATCGTATGAATGTAGACTTAAATCTGACAAAGACAACTTTGCTGAAAGTGGGTATAGGCGGTTCACTAGATAAGCAGAATCAGCCTGGAGGCACTCCTGAACAGATTTGGGCTTCAGTCCTTTCATATAATCCCATTGCAACACCAGTGAAATATAAAGACGGAAAATGGGCTGCACAAGGTAGTAACAATCAAGTGAATCCATGGCTATTAGTCACTCAGATGGGTTATACAGAAAACTGGAACAATAAGATTCAGACGAACATCAATTTAGAACAGGATTTGAAATTTGTCACTCCCGGATTGAAATTCTACGGCCGGTTTGGATATGATACAAATACTCACAATAGTAAAGCTCATCTCAAATGGCCTGACATGTGGAAAGCTCAAAACAAACGCAATAGTTTTGGAGAATTGGAATTCACAAAAGTAGAAAACGAACATTTAATGTCCATCCATCCGATTTCAACAGGTGAACGTAAAGAATATCTGGAAGCTGAACTGCACTATAACAGAACATTTGGCGATCATTTGGTAGGTGGAGTATTGAAATACACACAGGAAAAGATTGTAAATACTTCTGAGAATTTTGAGAAAAATGCAATTCAGGCCATCGATCGCCGTCATCAGGGCTTAGCCGGACGTTTTACTTATGGATGGAAATATCGTTATTTTGTCGATTTCAACTTCGGTTATAACGGTTCTGAAAATTTTGCCAAAGGATATCAGTTCGGTTTCTTCCCTGCTTATTCTGTAGCATGGAATATTGCAGAAGAACCCATTATCAGGAAGAATCTTATCTGGATGAACATGTTCAAGTTACGTTATTCATTCGGTAAGGTAGGTAATGATTTCCTAGCCACTCGTTTCCCTTATTTGTCTACATATAAGACTGAAGATAAATATGGATACCACTACGGAGATATAGGTACAGCGAATTCAAGCGGTGTGTTCTATCCGGGGTTGACTTATAGTAAATTCGCATCGAGAAACATTACATGGGAAGTTTCCGAAAAACATGACCTAGGATTAGATTTCTCTTTATTCAACGACAAATTGAACGGTACAATCGACTATTTCCACGAACAACGTGAAGGAATTTACATGCAACGTTCCTATCTGCCTTTCAGCATTGGATTGTTGGAGTACCAACCTTTTGCCAATGTGGGATCTGTTAAATCAGAAGGATTTGATGGTAACATTGCCTACAATCATAAGTTGGGTGAAGTCGATTTCACATTCCGTGCCAACATGACTTATAGCAAGAATGAAATCAAGGAATATGACGAGGTTTACAGTCGCTATGGCTACACCAGACAAAAAGGTTTTCGTGTGGGACAGTTACGCGGATTGATTGCTGAAGGATTGTTCCGTGATTACGAGGAAATCCGGAACAGCCCAACCCAAACCTTCGGAGATGTAGCACCAGGTGATATCAAATATAAAGATGTTAATGGTGACGGATTGATTACAGACGCTGACGTTGTGCCTATCGGTGCTACAGACAAGCCTAATTTGATTTATGGTTTTGGTTTGTCGGCTATGTGGAAAGGATTTGACTTCAATCTGCATTTCCAGGGAGCAGGAAAATCAACGTTCTCTATTGAAGGTGCTGTAGCTTATCCATTCAGCCAAGGATATTGGGGGAATATTATGACTGATGTTGACGGAAATTATTGGTCATTGGGAAAAAATGAAAACCCGAATGCTAAATACCCACGTCTAAGCTTCGGAGGTAATGCCAATAACTACCGTACATCTACCTATTGGATGCGCGATGGCTCTTACCTACGTTTAAAGAACCTGGAAGTAGGTTATACTTTACCTACGAAATGGACCAATCGGATTCATTTGAATAAAATACGTGTTTACTTTATGGGTACAAACTTATTAACTTTCTCTAAATTCGATCTTTGGGATCCGGAAATGGGAAGTACTACAGGTGAGAAATATCCGTTAAGCAGAACCTTTACACTTGGATTAACCTTGAATTTATAATCCTAAAACATATCAGAGAAATATGAATAGAAAATTATATACTTTAATAGGAATTGCGATTACCTCTTTGGGAATAGGTTTCTCTTCTTGTTCTGATTATTTGAATGTTGAAAAGAACTTCAACGATATGCAATCGGAACAAAAGATTTTCACAGACAGAAATTATACGATGCAATGGCTGTCTTATTGTTATAGCCGTTTATTGGGTGATAATGTTGAAGTAGGACATTCGAAGTTTTGTCCGCAAAACTTTGCAGACGATCAGGTCTTTACTGAAACCTATGACCGCTACAAGGCATACAAGTTAGGAGAAATCGGCTATGGATACGACAATGGTTATGACGGTTATTACCAAAATAGTTGGAAATGGTCATATGCTGCCATATATCAGGCTACCGTGCTGATTAACAAAGTAGATCAGAATACAGCTTTTACAGAAGAAGAGGTTCTTGATATTAAAGGACAGGCTCGTTTCCTTCGCGCTTATTTCTACTGGCTTTTGTTGAAAAGATATGGTCCTATTCCTTTGATGCCAGCTTCTGGCGTGGACTATACAAAGTCTTATGATGAATTAAGCATCTCACGCAACACCTACGAAGAATGTGTGGATTTCATTGCTGAAGAGATGAAACAAGCTGCTAAGGAATTGCCCGAACGACGCGATAACCTAAACATTGCACGCCCCACAAGAGGAGCTGCACTAGCTGTTCGTGCTAAAGCTTATCTGTACGGTGCCAGTCCTCTGGCAAACGGTAATACAGAAATGGCAGACTTTGTGGATAAAACCGGACGTAAGCTGATTCCCCAGAAATATAGTGAAGAAAAATGGGCAAAAGCTGCTGCAGCGGCAAGAGATGTCATAGAAGGAAACTGGTACAAGCTTTATACGGCTAAATTTCGTGAAGAACAAGTAGAAGGTGATTATGCTAATCCGAAGACGATAGTTCCTCCTTATCATCCTGTATATTCAAAAGCAAACTTCCCCGACGGATGGAAAGATATCGATCCACTTGAATCATATCGTTCAGTCTTCAATGGTGAAGTAAATTTCTTCAATAATCCAGAAATGATTTTTAGCCGTGTCATAAACAACGGAGCTGAGCTTCATCCTGACTTAGGTGATTTCAGTGATGTGCTGGACATGGTGAGACACCAGATGCCTGCCTCTTTAGGAGGATGGAATATCCATAGTATGACAATGAAACAATGTGATGCATATGATATGGCTGACGGTACGGCATTCGACCGCAAAAAATGTCTGAAAGGATTTGCAGGACCGGAAAATAAAAAAGACCGTCCTTATGACAATCTAGAAGACGGAGTATGGATGGGATATGCCAACCGAGAACCGCGTTTCTACGCATCTGTAGGTTACAATGGTGCACGTTGGAACTGTACTTCTGCCACAGGCGACGGTTCGGAAGTTGTGAAGAACCAGCAAGTATGGTATTATCGTGGATCAAAAGACGGACGTTCCAACAATAGCGAACGCTGGCTAGCCACAGGAATCGGCATAAAAAAATATATTCATCCAAGTGATTGTTATGTTAACAATGGAACTGCTCTTCCAAAAGTAGAACCGGCACTCCGCTATGCTGACATTTTAATTTCGTATGCCGAAGCGTTGAACAATATTGAAGAAGGAAATAATTATCAGATTGAATCATGGGATGGTAGTACAACCTATACCGTGCGTCGTGATATTAATGAAATGCGAAGAGGTATGAAACCAGTGCGTATGCGTGCAGGAGTACCTGATTTTCCTGATGGCATTTATAACAATCGTAAATTGTTCTTTACACGAGTAGTGCATGAACGTCAAGTGGAATTCTTTAATGAAAGCCAACGATACTATGATGTACGCCGTTGGAAAATAGCTCCAGAGCACGAAGGTGCGCAAATATATGGTTGTAATGTAATGATGGACGAAGCAAATAGAGAAATGTTTTATACTCCTGTAAGAGTGAGTGGAGTTCAAACAGCCTTTTCACGGAAACAGTATTTCTGGCCTGTGAATTATGATGAATTGCAACGGAATAAAAATATGACTCAAGCTCCCGGTTGGCAAGATTATGATTAATGATATAATGTTTTAAAGAATGTATAATATGAAAAACTATATAGTAAGTTCACTGTTGGGGTTATGCGTTTTGTGTAGTTCTTGCAATGATGAATGGAAGGACGAATTGTATACTGAAATGATTTCCTTTAAAGCTACCCCTGGCAGCAATGGTGTACACGATATTTATATGCGTTACCAACCTGATGGTACTGGCAAGTTTAAACTTCCAGTCATTGTCAGTGGGTCGCAAAACAATGCCCGCGATATTGATGTGAAAATCAGTGTAGATAATGATACTATAAATGATTTGAATATTGAGAAATACTCTAACCGCCAGGATTTGTGGTATCATCAACTTCCGGAAAAATATTATTCGTTTCCCACAGGAAATGTTTGTCACATTCCTAGTGGAAAGAATACCGAGACCTATCAAATAGATTTTAATCTGAAAGGAATTGACTTGAATGAAAAGTGGATACTTCCACTAAGTATAGATAGTGATCCTTTGTATGTTCAGAATTTATGGAAAGGGCGTAATAAAGCATTATTGCATATACATCTATTTAATGATTTTTCAGGTGAATATGTTGCCAATGCGATGAACATTTATTTGGGTGATAATAATAATGACCCAGCTACAGTATCTAGTCGTGAGTTGCGCGTAGTAGATGAAAAAAGTGTCTTTTTCTATGCTGGAACTTGGTGGGAGGAAGATGAAAATCGTGACAAATATAAAGTACTTGTTACCTTTGGTGAAGGTACATCAGATGAAAAAGGTGTTGTAACAGGACCAGTTGAGATAAGTGCAATGGATCCGGACAATCCAACTCATATTAAATCCTATGGTAATTGTTATTATCGTAGAAGTATAGAAAATCATCCGACGGAACCATTTATGGAAAAACATGTTACAGTGATATACCTAAATTATTACTATACAGATAATACTTCCGACCCTCTGAATCCGATTCGCTATCGTGCAACTGGAAGTATGGCAATGCAACGTACAATCAATACACTGATTCCGGATGAAGACCAGGCTATTCAGTGGTAATTTTAATATGAATAAACTTATAAGTATATGAAACATTTAGCATGCAAATTTATATTGTTTGTAGGGATGATAATCGCTGTTTCTTGCAGTGATTCTGAAGACGGAATTGTAGATAATTATACCGATGAACAATATGTACCCACTAATAATATCCTTTATGTGAAGGAATATGGGAAACAGGAAATGAATATGAATACAGTAGAGTCTTCTCCGGTATACTGCATTCATGTTGCAAAGGCTGGAATTGACAAGTCTCTACCTGCCCATGCGAAATTGTCTATCATCGATCAGGAAGAGCTAAACAAAACTTATGGGCTGATGGATAATATAGATTATCGTATTATTCCTAAGGAAACCTACTCTTTTTCAGTATCTACTACGGATTTGGAGTTTCAATCACAGGAAGGGAGTAAAGAAGTTAATGTAACTTTCCATTCAGATTTGATTTATGAAGAAATGAAGAAGAATGAAGGAGTCCAATATGTTTTACCAATCAGACTTCATAGTGAGAAGGACTCTGTTGACGTGCTGAAAAACGATATTCTTCTGTTAGTAGATGTAAAACAGCCTCAAATAACATTCAAAAAAGAGGAAGTACATTCCACTATGAAATTCAAAAATGTGGATGTACAGTTAGAGGCAAATCTTCGAAACATTCTGTCAAAATGGGATTTCACTTGTTCATTGAGCGATGATAATAAAGAAGTTTTAGTCAATGAATATAATAAACAGCATGGGACTGGTTATTTACCGATGCCATCAACTGCTTATGAACTCCCAAATTTAGTTTTCAAGAAAGGTATTAACGAAGCTAATTTAACAATACCAGTTTCCCGTACTCCACTTGAAAGTGACAGGAATTATCTGTTGCCTTTGAAAATTCAAAGCATATCTTTGACAGGATTTGCTGTGAGTGATGAAGTTTGCTATTTGAGTTTGAATAATCCCAAGTATATAGTGGAAGATTGCGACCGTAGCACTTGGAGTGTCGTATTTTGCAATAGTGACCAAAAAAATGCTCCTTGGGGCGGTGGTGGAGATGGCGGTGGCGTTGGTATGTTATTTGACAACAACCTTTATACGTACTGGCATGCCAATTATGAAGCTGCCAATGATGATAATCAAAATCCGCAACAATTTCAGGGTTCACGGGATCTCCCTCATACGATTGTGGTAGATATGAAAAAAACAGTTCTTATTCATAGCTTAGGTTGGGTTCAACGTCAGAATAACGACTATCAAGACGTAAAGAAAATTGAATATTATGTGTCTGATGATGCAGAATTCATACTTGGTGGTAAAGAAGATTACACTCCTGTCGCTTTGAATAATTGGGAATATCTGACGGAACGTTCGTACCAGAAAATCAATGATGTGCAGTGGGAAAAGGTTTCAGATGAATACTTAACAAAAAAAATAAAAGGACATCTGTTGAAAATAAAAATTGTGGAGTCTTATCGTCCACCTCACTTGTCTAGCGGAAGTGAACTATTTGTAAAACAGATAGTAGCTATTGATGGAGAGCCTGTAAAATAATGAGTTTGGAAGACTATAATTGCAGAATGTAACTCATAAAGCTTATGGGTCCATTTGTAATCCTTAAATAAAAATGTGTGTACAAATTACAACAATTTGTTTAATTGAACAATTATAAAAAATGAAGAAAATCGTTTATGTATTATTGCTGTGCTTGTTATTCCCTGCTAAAAAGCTTCAAGCATGGAATGACAAAGTGCTAATTTCAACTCCCCGTTCATCCATACTATTGAACACGTGGGGAGAAGGTCAACAATTGCAATTCGCTTACTTTGGTGACAGAATTAATGAGGATCAAATTAATCAGGTCTTTGATTCATGGAACGGATTAAGTCGTCCGGTTTATCCCGTATTTGGTACTTCAGCTTATGAAAGTTCGGCATTACAAGTAGTTCATGCTGATAGCAACTTGACATTGGATTTAATCGTAGATAAAGTGGAAACTTTTGATGAAGAAAATGCCAAACTTACCGTTATCTATTTAAAAGACAGAGTTTATCCTTTTTATGTGACTTTGAATTATCGTGCTTTTAAAACTATAGATATTATTGAAACATGGGCCGAATATTCTCACAACGAAAAGAAAGCGGTAATACTTAAGCGCTTCGATTCAGGTCATTTTATGATTCGTAGAGGTAATGTATGGCTTTCTTCTCTACCTGGGCACTGGGGAGCTGAAACCCAAATTACTACAGAACCGCTAACTTCGGGAATGAAAGTGATCAAAAATATGGATGGAGTACGTAACGGATTGGGTGAACATTCAGAGGTTATGTTTTCATTAGATGGTAAACCTCAAGAAAATAGCGGACGTGTAATTGGAGCTATTTTATGTTGGGGGGGACGTACGAAAATCAGAATTGATTCTGATGACACGTATGGTAGCCATGTGCATCACGTATTTGCCGGAATGAATGAAGAAGCTTCTGAATACAAACTTGAACCTCGTGAAAAATTCACCACTCCCAAACTTGCCCTTACCTACTCTTGTGAAGGATTAGGCGGAGCTAGCCGAAACTTCCACCGTTGGGCTCGCATGGGAATGGTGCATAACTGTGATAAACCGAGAGACATTCTGTTGAACAGCTGGGAAGGAGTATACCTTAACATCAAAGAACAGGAAATGGATCAGATGATGAAGGATTTCGCAGCAATGGGTGGTGAGCTATTTGTAATGGATGACGGATGGTTTGGAAATAAATATCGTCGTGTGCAAGACAATTCATCATTGGGTGATTGGGTTGTAGATACCCAAAAATTACCTCATGGCATTAAAGGTCTTACAGATATTGCCAAAAAATATGGTATTAAATTTGGTATTTGGATTGAACCAGAATTTACTAATACTAAAAGTGAATTGATTGAAAAGCACCCTGATTGGGTACTGCGTCCTACAAATAGAGAATTAATGTGTGGCCGTGGCGGTACACAAATAGTACTGGATTTATGCAATCCTAAAGTACAGGATTTTGTTTTCAATGTGGTGGATGAGTTGTTGAGTAAAAATCCAGAAATTGCTTATATCAAATGGGATGCTAATGGAGAAGTTATGAACTATGGTTCAAGTTATCTGCCAAAAGATAAACAATCACATATTTATATTGACTATCATCGTGGCTTAATAAATGTATTGGAAAGAATCCGTGCTAAATATCCAGATGTAGTTATGCAAGCTTGTGGTAGTGGTGGCGGACGTGCCAGCTACGGAGTAATGCCTTATTTCAATGAGTTTTGGGTAAGTGATAATACAGATGCTTTGCAACGTCTGTTTATCCAATGGGGGACTTCTTACTTCTATCCATCTATAGCAATGGCGCAGCATGTCAGTGCATCACCTAATCATCAGACAGGTCGCATCGTTCCGTTGAAATTCCGCTTTGATATCGCTATGACAGGTCGTTTGGGTATGGAAATTCAACCAAAGAACATGAACGCTGATGAAAAGGAATTCTCAAAAAAAGCCATTGACACTTATAAAGGAATTCGTCCGGTTATTCAAAATGGAGATCAATATCGTTTGATTTCTCCATATGAAAAGAGAGGAGTAGCGTCTATGATGTATGTTGCTGAGAATAAAGAACGTGCGGTGTTCTTTGCTTTCAAAATGGAACACTATGTCAACCAACAATTACCGCATGTTCGTCTTGTTGGTTTGGATAAAAACAAGAAGTACAAAATCAGAGAATTAAATTTGGCTGCAGATGACAAACTTTGTTACTTGAATAATCGGGTATTCTCTGGCGACCTTTTAATGAACGCAGGTTTTGCTCTTGATTTGAATAAGGAATATGACAGTTGGGTATTGGAATTGATTGAGGTAAAATAAATTATAATATATAATTAAATGTATGGATGCAGTCGTATTTACTGCATCCATATTTCTTTTAAACATATTATATATGTTAAATATAAATTACAAGTTGTTAGTGTTTTATGTATTGTTAAGTGGGCAATTTTTTTCATCGTGTTCTCTAAGCAAAACGCAAGAAGTTCAAGAAAGTGGTAATCCAGTATTTGATGGATGGTACGCCGATCCTGAAGGTGTAGTATTTGACAATCGTTACTGGATTTTTCCTACTTATTCAGCTCCATTCGAGCAGCAACTTTTTCTAGATGCTTTTTCTTCATCTGACCTTGTGAGTTGGAAAAAACACTCCAAAATTCTTTCAGTAGAAAATGTTTCTTGGTTAAAAAAGGCTCTATGGGCACCCTCTATCATTTATGCAAATAAAAAATATTATCTATATTTTTCAGCTAATGACGTACATGAAGGTGAAATTGGTGGTATAGGTGTTGCTGTTGCTGATAGTCCGGAAGGGCCGTTCAAGGATGCGTTGGGTAAACCATTAATCAATGAGATTATAAATGGAGCACAGCCTATTGATCAGTTTGTATTCAAGGATGACGATGGCAGTTATTACATGTACTATGGAGGTTGGGGACATTGCAATATGATGAAATTAGGTGATGATTTTCTGCATATTGTACCTTTTGAGGACGGCTCTTTTTGCAAGGAAGTAACTCCTGAAAATTATGTTGAAGGACCTTTTATGCTAAAACATAGAGGAAAGTACTATTTTATGTGGTCAGAAGGTGATTGGACCGGCCCTGGCTATTGCGTAGCTTATGCCATTGCAGATTCACCATTCGGACCTTTTAAACGTATAGGTAAAATATTGGAACAGGACAAAAGCATTGCTACTGGTGCCGGACACCATTCTGTGATAAAAGGATTGAAAGATGATGAATGGTATATTGTATATCATCGACATCCATTAAATGAAAAAGATGGAAATGCTCGTGTTGTTTGCATTGAACGGATGTTTTTTGATGATGAAGGTTATATAAAACCTGTAAAAATGACATTTAGAGGCGTTAAAACCAGTCGTTTAACATTGTCAAGGTAAAGTATTGTTTTTTTTGTAATCAATTATTTATCAACCGTTGACGAAATTTAAATTATAAGTAATTTATAATTAAACGAAATAATGCAAAAAGACATAGAAAGATTGTTTACTTTGTAGCATTATCAGAAAACTTGTGAATTGATAACTTTTGTATGTGTAATTGCAAAAAGCAGAGGGTATTGACAGAACTAATTATTCGTTAACTCGATTTTGCCAACGGGGTAATCATTGTTGTATTTTGCTATAAAACAGTATAGTATGTATGAATTATACTTTAAGGTATGGTTAACATATCTTGTTTCCTTTCAAAATAACACATAGACATTTATTAATATTAAAATCACTAAATATGAAAAGAAAAACACTGAAAGTTATTATATTTTGCGCCTTTTTATTTTGTGGAATGTCAGTTTCACCGCAAACTCCAATCTATTTGGATAAAAGCCAACCAATTGAACAACGCATAGAAGATGCTCTTTCTCGTATGACTTTGCAGGAAAAAATTAATATTATTCATGCACAATCCAAATTCAGTGCTCCTGGTGTACCTAGATTGGGTATTCCAGAACTATGGTGCACTGATGGTCCAATGGGGGTACGCCCTGAAGTCATGTGGGATGAATGGGATCAAGCAGCTTGGACCAATGATTCTTGTATGGCTTTCCCTGCACTTTCTTGTCTAGCAGCTACGTGGAATCCAAGAATGGCTTCATTATATGGGAAAAGCATTGGTGAAGAAGCCCGATTCCGCAACAAAAGTGTATTGCTTGGCCCAGGTATAAATGTTTATAGGACTCCTCTTTGTGGACGTAACTTTGAGTATATGGGAGAAGATCCATATCTAATTAGTCACATGGTTGTACCATATGTTCAGGGAGTGCAAAGCAATGGAGTCTCAGCCTGTGTTAAGCATTTTGCTTTAAATAATAATGAAATTAACCGTCACACTTCAAACCCTATAGTTGACGACCGTACACTTTATGAAATCTATCTTCCCGGCTTTAAGGCAGCTGCTGTAGAGGGAAAAGCCTGGAGTTTTATGGGAGGCTATAATTTATTTCGAGGCGAACATGCTAGTTATAATCCAATTCTGATGAATCAGATTTTAAAAGAAGAATGGCAATGGGATGGTGTGGTCATATCGGATTGGGGAGCTGTTCATGATACACATACCGCTATAATTGGAGGATTGGATATGGAGTTCGGAAGTTGGACAGATGGTTTAACGGAAGGTACTAGCAATGCCTATGATAATTATTGGCTTGCAAACCCGTACTTGAAAGGAATAAAAGAAGGGATTTACACTGATAAAGAATTAAACGAAAAGGTGCGTCGAGTATTAAGACTTACATTCCGTACTGCCATGAATAATGATCGGCCGTGGGGATCGATGGTATCAGATGCACACAAGACCGCTTGCCGGAAGATAGGAGAAGAAGGTATTGTGCTGTTACAAAATAATGCAAATTTACTTCCAATTAATCTGTCAAAGGTAAAACGCATAGCTGTTATTGGTGAAAATGCCATTAAAATGATGACCGTTGGAGGTGGTTCCTCTTCTTTGAAAGTCAAATATGAAGTCACTCCTTTGGAGGGACTGAAAAAACGTATCGGAAAACAAGCTGAAATCATATATGCACGCGGATACGTAGGAGATCCTACCGGAGAATATAATGGAGTGAAAACTGGTCAAAATTTAAAGGATGACCGTAGTCCAAAAGAACTGAGGACAGAAGCTTTTCAAGTAGCTAGTAATGCTGATATCGTTCTTTTTATAGGAGGACTAAACAAAAGCGAATATCAGGATTGTGAAGGTACAGATAGAAAAACAATGGATTTGCCTTATAATCAAAATGAATTGATTATGGATTTGCTGCAAGTTAATAAAAAACTAGTTGTAATCAATATCAGTGGAACAGGTGTAGCTATGCCATGGAAAAATCATGTATCTACTATACTTCAAGCGTGGTATTTGGGAAGTGAAACAGGCAATGCTTTGGCTTCTATACTAATGGGAGATGTTAATCCTAGCGGTAAACTCCCATATACTTATTATGCTTGTCCTGATCAATGTGGTGCTCACAAATTAGGCGAATATCCAGGACATAAAGGAATGGATGTATTAGGGAATGAGGTCTATGATATACCCTATAACGAAGGATTATTTGTTGGCTACCGTTTCATTGATAAAAACAAGTTAAAACCTAATTTCCCTTTTGGTCATGGTTTAAGCTATACTACATTTGAGTATGGAAAAGCCAAAGTGAATAGTAAGGCTATAGAAAAGAGTGAAAAGTTATATATTACTATTCCAATTACAAATACAGGAAATCGTGCTGGAGCTGAAGTTGTACAGCTATATATTAAATGCTTGAACTCTTCTGTGATTCGACCAATTAAAGAATTGAAGGGATTTTGTAAAGTAGAACTTCAGCCCAATGAGACCAAAGAGATTTCGTTTACTATCACTGCTGAAGAACTTTCATTCTTTGACGAAAAACAGCATAAATGGATAGCTGAGTCTGGCAAATTCGAGGCATTGATGGCTTCTTCATCTGCTGATATTCGTTCTAAAGTTTGCTTCGAACTGAAATAATCAATATCATCTATTATAGTATTTAGTTTTATTATTAAACCTCTATAGGTTGCAGTATCAATATTTCGGTCTTTTACCGAACTATTGATACTGCAATAGTTTTACTATATTTAAGTATTACAAAGCGTTTATGTCTCCGTGGATAATAAGCTTTTTTCATAAAAAAAAGAAAAAACTCTTACAACTTAGCTATACTTAAATAATCATTTCCCGAAGTTTTGAATGTTTACAGTTTTTGCTGCTTATATTATATTTGTTTTAATCTTATTATATTATAATACTGACCTTTTAATTTTTAGTTGACTGTATGAAGAAATTTTTCCATTTTTTTCATGTATTTTTATGTGGTATTTTCTTTTTAAACAGTCTTGAATATAAAACAAGATTGGTTAAAACCAGTAAAGCAATAGAGACAAAACATAATTATCAAAAATATAAAACTATGAAAAATAAAAAGTATGCATTTTTATTTTTTTTAATTGTGCTATTATCAACAGGAATAGGTTGGGCACAAAATGAAAAAATAACGCTTCATTTGAACAATGTGTCTTTGGAGCATGTACTAAACAAGATTGAAGAGAAAACAGTGTATTCTTTTCAGTACAGCAAACAGGTGATTGATGTTCGTCAAAAGCGAACCATACATGTTGACAAACAAACAATAGATTCTGTATTGAACATTTTGTTGAAAGGAACGTCTATTCAGTATCAAATCAAGAAAAAACAAATTATTCTGAACGCTAAAAAAGAGGTTAAAACAAATAATAAAAAGCTGAAAGGTATAATTAAAGATAGTAAAACCGGAGAACCAATAATTGGAGCAAGCATTGCGGTGGAAAGGGAAGAAATTGGTGCAATCAGTGATATCAATGGTCATTTTGAAATGAACGTTTCACCTGATAAAAAGATTATTATTTCTTATATCGGTTACGTGTCTCAAGTTCTTGATGTACAAAACAAATCGTTTTTAGAAATATATTTGAATGAAGATATAAAACTCATTGATGAAGTTGTGGTCGTAGGTTACGGTTCGGTATCGAAGAAAAATCTTACAACTGCTATTGCACAAGTGAAAACAGATAAAATTTCACAAGCAGGAGTCAGTCATGTAAACCAGTTGCTGATGGGACGAGCGGCTGGATTACAAGCTACAGTGAACAGCATGCAGCCTGATGGGAGAGTGAATATTTCAATTCGTGGAGGAGGAAATCCGATCTATGTTATAGATGGTATTGTTATGCCGAATAATGCCATCAGTGGAAATTGTGGTCAAGTGGGACTTCCGAATAATATCGACCGTAATGGCCTTGCCAATTTGAATCCGGCAGATGTGGAGTCTGTGGAGATTCTTAAAGATGCTTCTGCTGCTATCTATGGCATTGGAGCTGATAATGGAGTAATATTGATTACTACCAAAAAAGGTAAAGAAGGGGTACCGAGTATCGTGTATGATGGCAGCTATTCTTTTGTACGCAACTATCCTTATTTAGATGTGCTCAATTCGAAAGAATATATGGAGTTAGCTAATGTTTTCAATAGGGAAAATTATCTATATAACAACAAGCAATATCCTTATGGAACAACTCCTTATGATGGAAAATGGGAACCTCAATTTTCTGAAGCGGATATACAAAATGCGACCAATACGGATTGGAAGGATTTAGTACTGCGCCATGGTTTCCTTACCAAACATAATCTGACTATTAGTGGAGGATACTCTAAATTTAAGTATTATCTAGGAGGAAGTTACATGAAGCAGCAAGGTACTGTATCGAAATCAGATATGAGTAAATATATTGTTCATGGAAATTTAAGTTTGGATTTGTTCCCTTTCCTGAATTTGACGTCAGTTTTTAATGCAAATCAGAATTCATATAATAATGGTATAATTGGTACCGATACTGGAAATCAAGGAGATGTCGCCCCCAGTGTTTTGACTTCAGCGCTCTTGTATCCATCTTATTTGCCAGTAAAACAGGATGATGGGAATTACACTATTTTCCGGAATATACCTAATCCAAAAGCGATGGAAGATATAGTGGACTATAGCAGAGAAAATGGATACAGTTTAAATTTTTCTGTCAACATGAAACTGTATAAAGATATTCTTGTATTTAAAGGAGTGTATGGCATGAATCAGGAAAATGTCAGAAGATCAACATTTATTCCATCCGATGTGTATTTTGCCCGCATGTATAAGTCAAGGGGAAATATTTTCTCGCAACGCAGGCAAACACAGACAATAGAAGCTATGTTGTCATTTTCGAAATACATGTTCAATATCGTACAAGTGGATGTAATGGCTGGAATGGGTAAATATCTAGAGAGTAATGAAGGATATGGAATCTCTTACGAAGATACACATGACATGATTAATGAGCATGATATCAGTTCAGCTAAAGGAAAGATATATCCAACTTCTCACACATTGAAAAACGAGAAAAGATCTCAGTTTTTTAAAATCAGTTTTGATGTTTTGGATAGGTATGTCGTTTCGGCAACCCTTCGCCGGGATGGAACTGATAAGTTTTTCCCCGGGAAAAAATATGCCCTGTTTCCATCTGTATCTGCAGCGTGGAAGATTTCAAATGAGAACTTTCTCAAGAATGTTTCTTGGGTTAACTTGTTAAAATTGAGAGCTAGCTATGGTAAAACCGGGCAGGATAACTTAGGCAGTTCACTTTACGGTGTGTATGAGCCTAGCGGATTTAAAGTGGGATTCAGTGACAATAGTATTTTTTATGTACCTTGTGTGTCAATGGGAACAAATTATCCTGACGTTAGTTGGCAAAAAACAATTATGAAGAACATCGGATTAGATTTCTTTTTGGCGAAAAACCGGTTAAGTGGTAGCATAGATTTGTTCCGTAATGATGTAACTAGTTTGTTGGGCTATGCATCAACATCTCCTCTCGCAATTTATCCTACTCGCCCCATAAACGGAGGTCATTACTTTCGTCAAGGATGGGAAATCATGCTTGATACTAAAAATATTGTAGGGGAACTTACCTGGAATACGCAGATAACCTTCTCGAAAAACAATTCGTTCTGGAAAGCAAGATTACCGAATTATGATTATCGCTGTTATCAAAAAAGAGAAAAGGAACCTATGAATGCCTACTATTACTATAAGATGAATGGTATTATCAATGCTGATCGCAGCAATATGCCGGAATCACAAAAATCATTGCAGGCAGAAGCACAACTTCCGGGTTGTCCAATTATTGATGATAAAAACAAGGACGGAAAAATCGACGAAAGCGATATATATCTAAAAGATAATACTCCAGATGTCTATATCGGTTTCGGAAATACATTTAACTATAAGAATTGGGAGTTCAGTTTCTTTATGTACGGACAATTTGGAATCCTCAAATCTAATATTGCTTATAGAGCAGCATTACCTGGTCCATTGGCAGTAGATTATCCGGAAAACACCAACAAATATGCATATCTGCTTTGGAACTCTCAAACCAATCCCAATGGTACTCGTCCCGGATTGGCTATTGATCGCATGGGTGCGTTGCCAGGAGGTGCCGGTGTCAATATAGACATGGAAAATGCCTCATTTGTGAGAATGAGAAACATGACATTATCATACAATTTCAGGGATAAACTTTTGGGAAAACTAAAAAAATATGTAAGAGGCATCAAGCTTTATGTGGATGTCCAAAATCCATTTATCATCAGCAAATTCAAAGGATTTGACCCAGAAATATATACCGGTGGTGGAGCAAACAATGCTTCCAGAGGTGAATATCCCCAGGCCCGTACATTCTCACTTGGAACAAACATTACGTTCTAATCAACATTAATAACTATGAATATGAAAAATATAAAATCCTTCATACTGTTTTTTATTACATCAATAGCTGTATACGGCTGTGAAGATAATTTTGACCCCAAACTTTACGGGACGTTGAATCCGGAAAACTATCCTACGACAGAGAGTGAATATGAAGATTACACTATGACGTGTTATATTCCTTTTACGACAACATGGCAGTACCAAATAGCAAACGATCCTGGACAACATAGTTTTTATATTCCCGAAGGGGGAATCCTAAGGGTATTTGAAGCTCCGTCTGATAATATGGCTGCCTGGAACTTAGGTTGGGGATCATGGATGAAACTATCACAGGCTGATTACAGAGATTGTGTCTACGCAGAGCGTTCATGGGTAGGTGAGCATAATATAAACCACATTCCTAAGCTAGCCCAAATTACTCGTTTTACAGAGATTATTGCTACTTTGGAGAAGGCTGACGATCAAATCTTCAAAACTGTCAGCAAGAAAAGACTATTAGGAGAGGCGCATTTATGCAGAGGTCTTATGCTTTATTACCTCATGCACATTTATGGACCATTACCTGCAATTGTTGACAAAGATGATATTAACAATGAAAATGCTTTGAAAAATTTAGTCAGACCTTCACTGGATGATATGACTACCTGGATTTACAATGATTTCCAATATGCCATGGAAAATCTGCCTGATGCAGTAAAGGAACACGGCCGTTATACGTCAGATTATGCTAAATTCTGTATGATGAAGCATTGTCTTAATGAAGGTGCACACATGAAAGGCTATTATGAAAAAGCGATGCAGATGTATCGTGAACTTAGCAAAGATAATCGATATAGCTTGTTTACAAAGGGAGATAATTCTTATGTAGATATGTTTAAGGCTATAAATGATTTCAACTCCGAAATCATTATGGCTGTAAGCTGTGATCCTTCGGCAAACGGAGACGTTAGTAGTGGTAATTTTTTCCCTCTATCTATGCTTGCTACACCAAACGATGCCTCCAAGGTGGATGACAAAGGAAATCCTACTCCTTTCAACTATCAAGGAGGTGGATGGATGCAAGCATACAATGTTTCACCGAAACTTTATGACAGTTATGAAGCGAAGGATAAACGCCGTGCAGTGATATTAGATGAGTATTGGGTAAATAATCAAGGTATAGTTACTGAAAAGGTAACCAGAGAAGATTTGAACAAGAGATGGAGCGGATATATTATTTATAAATACCCAATCGAGACCAACACGACTTTTCAAGGGAACGATTTTCCATTGGCTCGCTGGGCTGATGTGTTGCTGATGATGGCAGAGGTAGAAGTGAGACAATCTAACGCTGCACCTTCTCCACAGGCAGTAGAAGCGGTTAATCAAGTGAGAAGAAGGAGCGGACTAGATGATTTGTCTGTTCAACAAACTGCAACTAAGGAGGCTTTTCTAGATGTCATATTAGATGAAAGATCAAAGGAATTTCTATATGAGGGACATCGAAAAATAGATTTAATACGCTTCAATAAATATTCACAAGCATGTTTCAAAGCAAAAGGGACATTGCCTACACACCAGTACATACCACTACCCAATTACTTGGTGGAACAAGCTAAATCGTACGGAAAACAATTGAGTCAAACCTACAACCGTCCTCAATGGGAAGATGATATTGCATTGGCTAACTAAAATAAACTTACATGAAAATTAGAAACTTACTTATTAGCTCTTTATATGTTTGTCTTGTATGCATTTGTATTTCGAATGTTCGAGGACAGCCTCATAGTACCCAACTTCAAGGAGGATACCTTTTTATCCATATGCGACATGAAGACTATGGACGTATGTACTATTACATAAGTAGAGATGCACGTACATGGACAAAATTGAATAATAATCAACGGGGCAATGCTGAATATAGAGGATATCCCGATATTATAAAAGGTCATGATAACAGATATTATATGATTGGTGTTTCGGAAAAGACTCAAAAGCCATTGCTTTGGACCTCAAGGGATCTTGTAGCGTGGAGTATTGAAAAGGAACTTCCAGTATCCCCTTTTGTCCTTACCGATAATTATTATACCGGAGGAAATAGGTTTGGCGCACCTAAATTGTATTATGACGAAGATCCCAAGCAGTATATTGTTACGTGGTATGCGGCCAAAAAAGGAGTCAAAGGAAATGATGAATGGAAAAGTATGCGTACATATTATGTGCTGACAGAAGATTTTAGTTCTTTTTCATCACCAAAACGTTTGTTCGATTTTCCAAGTAAAGCTGATTCTGAAATGGCTACCATTGATGTCATAATCCGAAAAATTGGTAAAAATTACTATGCGGTTATCAAGGACGAACGGTGGCCGGAAGATGGTATTTCCGACGGGGAAATCTATTCGGTTGGCTAAATCGTCATATTTGACGGGTCCTTATTCTTTGGTAAATCCTAAGCATCCTGTTACCACTCCCTATACTTATTTCGAAGCTCCTATCCTCATGCCCAAACCTGGCAATAAGGGATGGATGATTTTCTCTGAAAGATATCCGCACGAATATGTACGCTTTGATGCGGAGCATATAGAGGCAGAAAAATGGGAAGTTTGTGATTGTAATATTCCCGACTCCCGACACGGAGCTATGGTGCGTTTGAGTGAAGAGGAGTATAATCACGTTTTATCATCATTCTCACAAAAATAAAAAATATGCGTATGAAAAATTTTTATTTGTTATTATTAATAGGATTATTTGCTACCACAGTATATGCCAAGAAAAAAATGAGTCTGTTCTCACCAGACAAGACTATAAAAGTGGAGTTTTGTCTGTCTGATAAGATTTACTACGATATTTATTACAACGATGAAATTCTATTAAAGGACAATTATCTCCGTTTGTTTTTGAATAACGAAATCCTGGGAGATAATCCGAAATTACTACGGCAGAAACGTAAAAGTTTCTCGGAAGAACTGAAGCCAGTTGTGCCTCTTAAATTCTCTACTGTTATGAGTCGTTATAACACTCTTATACTTGATTTCAAAGGATATTCCATCGAATTTTGTGCTTTTGATGACGGGGTAGCTTATCGTTTTATTACTCATAAAACTGATAAGGTTGAGGTACTTGGAGAAGATTTTGCTATTTCTTTTCCTAAAGAATATCTGCTCCATTTGCAGCAACCTTCAAGTTTTAAAACACCTTATGAAGAAGAGTATACACATATTTCCAGTCAAGAATGGAAGGATACGGACAAAATGTCTGTGCTTCCCATATTGATTGATACACGCAAGCAATATAAAATATTAGTTGGCGAATCTGATCGTTTCGATTATCCGTGTATGTTTTTAAAAGGAAACGGTAAAAACGGATTGAATGCAATCTTTCCCAAAGTGCCTTTAGAATTTGCAGAAGAGGGAGATTTGAGTATGAAAATTACTAAAGAGGCTGATTATATAGCACAAACTGAAGGAAATCGGAATTATCCATGGCGCTATTTTGTAATTACGAGCGAAGACTCTCAACTCATTGAAAATACGATGAATTACAAATTAGCCACTAAAAGTGTTCTTGAAGACAATTCATGGATTAAGCCAGGTTTGGCAAGTTGGGAATGGTGGCACGATGCAGCTCTTTATGGTCCAGATGTCAATTTTGTATCAGGATGCAATTACGATACTTATAAATATTATATAGATTTTGCTTCATCATTTCATATTCCATATATTGTAATGGATGCAGGATGGGCTGAAACCGTACTTAATCCTAACAAACCCAATTCACAAATGCGCTTACCCGAGTTGATTCAGTATGGAAAAGATAAGAACGTAGGCATAATCTTATGGCTGTCGTGGGTGGCTGTTGAACAAAACTTTGATTTATTCAAGACTTACGAAGAATGGGGTATTAAAGGCATAAAAATCGACTTTATGGACAGAAGCGACCAGTGGATGGTAAATTTTTATGAGCGTGTGGCTAAAGAAGCAGCTAAACATCATCTTTTGGTTGATTTTCATGGCTCTTTTACTCCTGCAGGTTTGGAGTATAAATATCCGAATGTTGTTTCCTATGAAGGAGTGAAAGGTTTGGAACACATGAGGGGATGTTATCCAGATAATAGTATATACCTTCCTTTTATGCGTAATGCTGTAGGTCCAATGGATTATACTCCGGGACCCATGATTAGCATGCAGCCTGAACTTTATAGTGCTCAACGTCCCAATTCTGCAGGTGTAGGAACACGAGCTTTCCAATTAGCTACATTCATTCTTTTTGAGAGTGGATTGCAAATGTTAGCTGACAATCCGGTTAACTATCGAAAAAATGAGAATTGCACCCGTTTTATTTCACAAGTCCCTGTAACATGGGATCAGACCAAATCGCTCAAAGCTAAGGTTGGAGAGTATGTCATTGTAGCAAAACGCAAAGGGAATAAGTGGTTTATTGGCGGTATAACCAATAATGCAGAAATGGAAAGAAAATTTGAAATTTCCCTTGATTTTCTAAATGAAGGGCGTTCTTATCAAATGAGTAGTTTTGAAGACGGCATTAATGCTAATCGTCAAGCAACTGATTATAGACACAAACTGTCTACCGTTACAAAATCTTCTTCCATTACTATTTCAATGAAAAGAAATGGTGGTTTTGCAGCTATTATAGAATAATAATAAATGTTAATCTGATTATGAAAACATGTTGGGATTTTCTTATGATATTCTTTATTGGTATATTGAGAGAAGCATGTACCGCCCATCATATCGATGTGACTGATGAACAAATGAATCAATTTGTCAGTGATTTGATGGATCACATGACATTATGCGAAAAAATAGGTCAGTTGAATCTGCCATCCGGAGGTGATATCACAACAGGAACTGTGAAAAACGGAGAACTTAGCGAAATGATTCGTAAACAGGAAATAGGTGGATTTTTTAATGTGAAAGGAATAGATAAAATCTACGAATTGCAACGCTTGGCTGTAGAAGAGAGCAGGCTGAAAATTCCCTTGCTTGTTGGTGCTGATGTAATTCATGGCTATGAAACAATTTTCCCCATTCCATTGGCTCTCTCGTGCAGTTGGGATACCTTGGCTGTCGAAAAATGGCTCGCATATCTGCTATAGAAGCAAGTGCAGATGGTGTAAATTGGACATTCAGTCCAATGGTAGATATTTGTCGTGATGCTCGTTGGGGACGTATTGCGGAAGGAAGCGGGGAAGATCCTTATCTTGGTTCTTTAATGGCGAAAGCCTATGTACGGGGATATCAGGGAAAGAATTTGCACTTTATGGAGCTTCGGAATCTGGACGTGATTACAATACAGTAGACATGAGCCGCTTACGAATGTATAATGAATATCTTGCTCCTTACAAAGCTGCTGTAGATGCAGGAGTAGGTAGTGTCATGAGTTCATTCAATATTGTCGATGGAATTCCAGCCACTGCGAACAAATGGCTGCTTTCTGATTTGCTCCGAAAAGAATGGGGATTCAAGGGATTGTTGGTTACAGATTATAACTCTATTGCCGAAATGTCTTCGCACGGCATTGCCCCTTTAAAAGAAGCATCTGTACGCTCTCTGCAGGCAGGAACGGATATGGACATGGTATCGTTTGGTTTTCTGAATACATTGGAAGAGTCTCTTCAAAATGGAGAAGTTACCGAAGAACAAATCAATACGGCTTGTCGTCGTGTGTTGGAAGTTAAATATAAATTAGGCCTGTTTGACAACCCTTATAAATATTGCGATACATTACGAGCATCGAAACAACTTTATACTACTGAGCATCGCTCTATTGCACGTAGCATTGCATCTGAAACATTTGTTTTGCTAAAAAATGAGAAGTCATTGTTACCCATTTCCACTAAAGGGAAAATAGCACTGATTGGTCCGATGGCTAATGCACGTAACAATATGTGCGGAATGTGGAGTATGATGTGTAATCCTTCCAAACATCGTACATTACTGGAAGGGATGCGCTCTGCTATTGGCAATAAAGGGGAAGTCCTCTATGCTAAAGGAAGTAATATCTTCTATGATGAAAATCGCGAAAAGACAGCCACAGGCATGCGCCCATTGGAGCGTGGAGATAATCAAACTTTATTGAAAGAGGCTTTGTAGACTGCCGCCCGAGCAGATGTTATTGTAGCTGTCTTAGGTGAATGTTCGGAAATGAGCGGAGAATCTGTTTCACGAATCACACTAGAAATTCCAGATGCTCAGCATGATTTGTTGAAAGCATTGGTGAAAACAGGAAAGCCGGTAGTATTACTTCTGTTCACAGGACGTCCTTTAGTGCTAACTGAGGAAGCAGCTAATATTCCTTCCATTCTAAATGTTTGGTTTGGAGGAAGTGAAGCTGGAGATGCTATTGCTGACGTACTGTTTGGAAAAGTGAATCCAAGCGGAAAATAGACAACATCATTCCCACGTTCTGTTGGTCAACTCCCATTATATTATAATAGTCATAATACAAGTCGCCCTGATCCGGACAGAAACGTGTTTAATCGTTATACAAGTAATTATTTAGAAGATAGTAACGAACTATTATATCCATTTGGCTATGGACTGAGTTATACCCATTTCCAATATGACGATATGGTATTAAGTTCTAATGTTTTGAAGAAAGGGGAAAATTTGATAATTTCTGTTATTGTTACAAATGAAGGTGATTATGATGGCTGTGAAGTCGTACAATTATATTTGCATGATATCTATGCCGATGTAGTTCGTCCTGTAAAGGAACTGAAAAATTTCAAACGCATTTTCTTAAAGAAAGGGGAAAGCCGTGAAGTTAGGTTTGTAATCACAGAAGAGGATTTGAAATTCTATAATTCGAATTTACAATATGTTTATGAACTAGGCGATTTTGAAGTTATGGTAAGAACAAACAGCCGGAATGTACAGTCTAAAACTTTTTTTGCAGAATAGCTTTTACCCGTCCTTCTTGCATAATATTTATGTAGAATATTTGCTCTTAAAATATTTGTTTAATAGCAGTATCGTAAAATATAACAGGAAAATGTTTATTGTTTTCTGTACTTGATTTTTATGCTTGGTATCACGAAGTTTGTATAACATGGATTTATGCTCAAAAAGAATATAAGTTCAATAATGAGAGATTGAAAATATTTGCTTTATTATGAAATTGAGGACAGTGTTTTTTCGTAAACCTGTAGTAATCATTTACAAATGAATGATATATAATGATTTGTTTAGTTTTAATTTATTCTTGAAATAATATAGTTATGGAAAAAATATACTTTTACTTTTGATATGGATAGTCTGTGGATTTACTTATGTACATGCTCATGATTCGCTGTGGAACATAAAGACATCAGACTATCATGATGCTTATTATGGTACTGCTGTAGGAAATGGAGGAATCGGTATTTTACCTTGGAAAGAACCTTTTTCCGTCAAGCAGATTGTACTGAACCATGTATTTGATGCGGAAGCTCCTCATGAGGTCAGTAGACTGATTCGTGGCATCAATCCTTTCAGTATGAATGTGAAAATGGATGGTCAAGTAGTGGATGGAACACATATATCCGGATGGGAGCAGTGTATCCTTTTGAAAGAAGCCTTACATCAGACTCGCTTTGTCTATGCAAATAAACTTGAAGTATCTTATAGTATCTGGGCCTTGCGCAGTATGCCTTATGCTGGTTTGATACAAGTGAAAGCTTTAACACCGGTCGACTTGTCTGTGGAAAATGGGGCTGAAGTTTCCGATGAGTATCTACAGCCTAGAGTGCAACGGAAAAGTATACAGGATTATGGACTTCATCTAAAACTCTTGCGTACTTCAGCTTTAACTAGACACAGAAATTTGCAAGTCTTTGCCACTTCGGCTTTCATTTTTGAGAATGTACTGAGGTGTAAGAGTTTGATAATAAAAGAAATATATTTGCAAAACATTTAAAAACAGGAGAAGAATTTTCCTTTGCTTTGCTGGGTACCGTCTGTTCGCAACGTGATTTTATAGACCCTTGTAATGAATCCGACGCTCTTTGTGGCATAAAAGTTCCTGTCTCTTGGAATGCCGTAGCAAAGGGATCGCGTATACCGAAATTTTCTGATGGCGTGACCCGTGAATACGAGGGATATGATGGTCAGATTATTAAACAGGCAGATGCAAACTTATTGGCATATCCACTGAAAGCTATCACTCGTCCTGAAGAAATAAAGAGAGATTTACTCTACTATGAGCCCCAAATAGACAAAAGTGGACCTGCTATGTCCTATTCTGTATTGGCTCTGCAGTATGCCCGTTTGGGTGATGGGGAGAAGGCCTATGAATTGTTTGTGCGTAGTTTCTGTCCCAATCAACTGCCGCCTTTCGGGGTGATTTCTGAAGGTGCTGGGGAAACAAACCCTTATTTTACTACTGGTGCAGGTGGATTACTTCAAATGGTAATTAATGGCTTTTGTGGTCTAGACTTAACTGACAAAGGTATCAAACAGTTGCCTTCAGCACTCCCTAAGCATTGGAAGAAAATTATTTTAACGTGAGTTCGATATAAGATTAAAATATTCTTTTGATTATAAGGAACATAGCGATAAAAGTATTAAATTTATAGTGCTCACTTATAACATTCAAACGATTACCACTATGTTCACAGAGGCTAAATTTACAGAGATTTATTGTATGGCAGATGATTTCTGCAAGGAATTTACGCTGTAACAGAAAAAATATATGTTCGAAGATACGACTCATACGCATCGGAACAAACCGAACCGTATGAATGATGCTGAAATAATGGTTATCCTTATTCTGTTCCATTCGGGAGGATTCAGATGTTTCAAGCATTATTACAAGGAATATGTCTGCAGACATTTGACACATCTTTTCCCCCGGTGTGTATCTTACAACCGTTTTGTGGAATTGGAAAAAGAAGTTCTTTTGCCGCTGACCATCTTCATCAAGCAAGTGTTCTTAGGTACATGTACCGGTATCAGCTTCGTGGATTCCACCCCGCTTCGTGTATGCCGTAACCAACGGATACTGATACACAAGACTTTTGAAGGGTTGGCTACCCGTGGAAAGTGCTCCATGAGATGGTTCTTCGGATTCAAACTCCATCTAATAATCAATGACAAGGGAGAAATCCTGAATTTCATGTTCACTCCTGCAAACGTGGATGACAGGGAACCATTGAAACAAGGGAATTTCTTGAAGAATATCAAAGGAAAGCTTTGTGCCGACAAAGGATATATCGGTTAGGCACTGTTTGAAAAACTGTTCTTGAATGGTATTCAATTGCTTACCAAAGTGAAAAATAATATGAAAAAATTCATTGATGACTGTAGCAGACAAGATTTTATTGCGCAAACGTGCATTGATTGAAACTGTTAATGACGAATTGAAAAATATTGCACAGATTGAACATTCCAGACACCGTTCATTCAACAACTTTATAGCAAATGCTCTTTCAGCTATTGCTGTGTACTGTTTCTTTGAAAAGAAGCCTGCCATTGATGTGAATTTTATCAAGGACAGGCAACTTACATTGTTTTGAATTATATCGAACTCACGTTATTTCAAGTGCCACAGAGGGGCAGCAACTTCGTTTTTCTTACTTTGGAGAGCGGATTGAAGAAAATCAGATTCACCAGGTGTTTGATTCCTGGGCAGGCTTTCATCGTCCGGCCTATCCGGTGTTCGGTACTTCCACTTATGAAATATCAGCACTCCATGCGGTGCATGCTGATGGTAATCAGACACTGGATTTAGTTGTCGACAAGGTCGAACAGAATCCGGTGAAGGATGCCATACTGACTGTGATTACGATGAAAGACCGTGTATATCCTTTCACTGTAAAAATGTACTATAAGGCTTATCAGCAGATAGATATGATAGAAACATGGGTGGAGGTGTCTCACAACGAGAAAAAGGCGGTGGTACTTAAACGCTTTGACTCCGGTCATTTTCTGATTCGTCGCGCGGATGTATGGATATCTTCTTTGCACGGACATTGGGGAGCTGAGACACAGCTTGAAAGTGAGCCGTTGGTTTCCGGAATGAAAGTGATTAAGAATATGGATGGTATCCGCAACGGGTTGGGTGATCATTCGGAAGTGATGTTTTCTCTTGATGGCAAGCCGCAGGAAAATAGTGGCCGTGTAATTGGTGCAGCACTTTGCTGGAGCGGACGTACTAAGATCAGAGTGGATATGGATGATACGTTCGGCAGATCTGTACACAGTATTTTTGCCGGAATGAATGAAGAAGCTTCCGAGTATAAACTGGAACCGGAAGAAGTATTCACTACTCCGGTACTGGCGCTGACTTATTCGCAGGAAGGTATTGGCGGTGCCAGCCGTAATTTCCATCGGTGGGCACGTGCAGGTATGGTTCACGGTTGCGACAAGCCACGGGATATCCTGCTCAATAGTTGGGAAGGTGTATATCTGAATATTAAAGAACCTGAGATGGACCAGATGATGAACGACATTGCTTCTATGGGAGGTGAGCTTTTTGTGATGGACGATGGCTGGTTTGGCAGGAAATATCGCCGGATAAATGACAACTCTTCGTTGGGCGATTGGGTGGTAGATACGGAAAAGCTGCCTAATGGTATTCAAGGGCTGACCGATACGGCTAAGAAATATGGAATCAAATTCGGTATATGGATCGAACCGGAGTTTACGAATACAAAGAGTGAGCTGATTGACAATCATCCCGACTGGGTATTGCGTGCCGGAAGCCGTGAACTGTCATGTGGTCGTGGCGGTACGCAAGTGGCACTCGATTTATGTAATCCGAAAGTACAGGATTTTGTCTTTCATGTAGTCGATACGCTATTGGCAAACTATCCGGATATTGCTTATATCAAGTGGGACGCAAACGGCGAATTGCTGAACTACGGTTCTTCTTATTTGCCGAAGGACAAGCAATCGCATATCTATATAGATTATCACCGTGGTCTGGTCAGAGTGATGGAACGGATTCGTGCTAAATATCCGGATGTAGTGATTCAGGCATGTGGAAGCGGTGGCGGACGTGTCAGCTATGGAGTAATGCCTTATTTTGATGAGTTCTGGGTCAGCGACAATACTGATGCCTTGCAACGTTTGTTTATCCAGTGGGGTACTTCTTATTTCTATCCTTCTATTGCGATGGCACAACATGTCAGTGCTTCTCCGAATCATCAGACGGGACGTGTGGTGCCGCTTAAATTCCGTTTTGATGTAGCGATGACCGGTCGTTTGGGAATGGAGATCCAGCCAAAGAATATGACCGATGAAGAAAAAGACTTCTCAAAGAAGGCGATTGCCACCTATAAGTCTATCCGTCCTGTGATACAGTATGGTGACCTTTATCGTTTGATATCTCCTTACGACCGCAAGGGGGTGACTTCGATGATGTATGCCACGGAGGATAAGAGCCGTGCTGTATTCTTTGTCTATAAGATGGAGCAATTTGTCAACCAGCTTCTGCCGCGTATTCGTATGGCAGGACTCGACCCGAAAAAGAACTATAAGATTCGTGAGCTGAACGTGGCTCCGGGAGCCAATCCCTGCTTCTTGAATGATCGCGTATTCTCGGGGGCATTGCTTATGAATACCGGTATCGAGCTGCAACTGGAACGTGAATATGCAAGTTGGGTACTTGAGCTGACCGAGATTTAGAAACATGGCAAAATAGTACTTTGGGATAATCTTTCAGAGAAACGGTATGAATCCAAACTCAACAGTATGGATTTATACCGTTTTTTGAATGGATATGTCAAAAACAATCCGTATGTTTGCCATGTTTATTAAAAAGTGAAATTATATTTCATTTACTAACTTGGAATCTTTCTATATGGATATGAAAAAAATAAAACGGTTTGTATTGCTGCTGATAATGGCCTTTCTTGCAGTGAATGTACAGGCGCAACTGGAACAGGCTGTGAAGAATATTTTCGCTGGAGATACAATAGCAACCCATCCGGTAACTTTGCACCGGGATTCGGATTCTGTCCGTGTGGCAAATCTGCAGAAATCGTTGGAAGAGGCACGTCTCAATGAAGCAAACATGCGTCTGGAGATGGAAGAAATGAAACTTCAGATGTTTGCCGCCGATTCGGTGAAGGTATCCCAGCAACGGCAACGGATTGATTCTTTGCGTCAATTCACTAAAGGAGTGCCTGTCATTGCCGAAGGAGATACTTTATTCTATCTTTTTACAAAACGTGGAGGATATACCCCTCAACAGCGTGCCCAAATGACTGGTGCCGCCATAGAGGAACTGGGAAAGCGCTTTAATCTCCGTCCCGATTCCGTATCCATAGACCATTCGGATATTGTGTCCGACTTGATGTACGGCAATAAGGTATTGCTCTCCCTTACCGATCAGGACGCTTTGTGGGAAGGAATTTCCCGTGATTCCCTTGCTAAAGGGAGACAACAGAATGTGATCACCAAACTGCATGAAATGAAGGCTGAGCATAGCGTCTGGCGTATGGTGAAACGTATTCTTTATTTTCTGTTGGTGATAGTAGGGCAATATTTTCTGTTCCGTCTGACGAACTGGTTGTTCCGCAAATTGAAGGTACGCATCCTGCGGCTGAAAGATACAAAAATAAAACCTGTATCCATTCAGGGATACGAATTGCTGGATGCGCAGAAACAAGCTAATCTTTTAGTCTTTCTGGCAGGTATCGGGCGCTATATTCTCATGGGATTGCAGTTGCTGTTTTCCGTACCGTTGGTTTTTATCATTTTCCCGCAGACGGAGGGGCTTGCCTATCGTTTACTCGGTTACATCTGGAATCCGATTAAGGGCATCTTTGTTGGTATTATCGATTATATTCCCAACTTATTTACGATTATTGTTATTTGGTATGCGGTAAAATACCTGGTACGCCTTGTTCTCTATCTGGCACGTGAAATAGAGGCGGGACGTCTGAAGATTAACGGCTTTTATTCGGATTGGGCAATGCCGACTTTTCATATTATCCGTTTTTTGCTTTACGCTTTTATGATCGCGATGATTTACCCTTATTTGCCGAAGTCCAACTCAGGCGTATTTCAGGGAATCTCGGTTTTTGTCGGGTTGATTGTTTCACTTGGTTCAAGCACGGTGATTGGTAACATTATTGCAGGACTGGTGATCACCTATATGCGTCCGTTCAAGATGGGCGATCGGATTAAATTGAATGATACCGTCGGGAATATTATAGAAAAGACTCCTTTGGTGACCCGTATCCGTACACCGAAGAATGAAGTGGTGACGGTTCCCAATTCGTTTGTGATGTCATCGCATACGGTGAACTATAGCACTTCAGCGCGTGAATATGGTCTGATCATTCATGCTGAAGTGTCAATCGGGTATGATGTACCTTGGCGAAAGGTTAATCCGTTATTGATTGATGCGGCATTGAACACTCCCGGAGTGGTGGACGATCCGCGTCCGTTTGTGCTGGAGACTTCGCTGGAAGACTGGTATCCGGTTTATCAGATTAATGCTTATATCAGGGATGCTAATCAGATGTCACAGATTTATTCGGATTTATATCAGAATATCCAGGATAGATTTAATGAAGCGGGAATTGAGATCATGTCTCCGCATTATATGGCTGTTCGTGACGGAAATGCTACGACAATGCCTAAGGATGATTTAAGTAAGAGTAACCCTGCGGATACAGCTAATCAGAGTAACAAACCTGAGTAACATAAGCTTGATTGTGTGATTTTCTTTTCATCTGCTGGAATAAAGGGTTACTATAAATAAGCAGAGCGCCCCCTTCCTCACGAAGGAGACGCTCTTTGTTGTGTGTTTTTTCAGTGAGAGTAGAATTTTCTTTATAAGAGAACTTATTTTTTACGGGTAATTGTATAAAGTACATTTCCCTTTTTATCTATCATACGCAGATTAAGCTCTTTCTTGTCGATAGAGCAGACGGAGAAACCCGGTTCGGGGCTACAGAATCTGGTACCTTCGATGGGTTCTACTTGGCGTGCGAGGGAAGCGGCGGAATTGACTACATAATCGATATCGCTTCCCGGCACACGGATATGCTGAAAGTTGTGGATATGTCCACAGATATACATATCTACTTTGTGCTTGCACAGAATACTGTCTACCCGTTTCTGCATATCAAGACGTTCACTTTCCTCTTTCGGAGTGTAGGCATAGATAGGGTGATGTCCGGCTACGATGATCCAGTCCTCCTTGGCATTTGCCAGTACGGATTCCAACCAGGATAGTTGTTGGCTGATATCTTGCTTGCAGGCATCCGGATATTTATCACTTTCTTCGCGGTATTTATCAATCAGCGGGGTGGTATCTATCCAGACAATGCGGATGGTAGCACCTTTTTCTTCGAATACTTTGGTGTAGTAACGATCGGGCATCGACCAGCGGCGGCTGATGTTCGTGTAGTCCAGTACCGCCTGAGTGCTTCCACGATATTCGTGGTTGCCTAAGAGGGGAAACCAGTCGATCATCAGTTCCGGATGAGCGTAAATGAGCTCGTAGTTAGTCATCCACAAAGGGTCGTTTACACTGCGTACTCCGTCGAAGTGGTGAACATCTCCGGTAGCTAATACAAATTCGGGACCGATCTCTTCACCCATCGTGCCCATTAGTTCTGCGATTGGCTTTTGGTCATAGTAGCCGTTGCGGCCTAAATCATTGGCTATGTAAAAGTTAAACTTCTTGTCAAAGATGGAGTAATCCGTTATCTGTGCATGGATGAATGTAAAGGCGGAAAGGAATAGAAGAATGAATAAGCTTTTTATTTTCATATTAGTTTGATTATTAGTGATTTATAACTATGTCTCTTATCGCTGTGAGATTCTCTGTTTTTTGGGTTTAAAAGGAAGGTGCCGTTGGTTTTAAACCAACGCCCCGTTCCTTTTAAACCAACGGGGTGTTCCTTTTAAAGGAACGGATGCTGTCTTCTTTCCAGTCGTTAGAAGTTGACTTTCACACCGGCGTTAATCTTTACACCATAGTGCTCCGACTGCATGGTACGGTCTTTGGTACCTTGATAATAACGGAGCGGTTGGTTCAACAAATTGGTAGCGTCTGCATAGAACGTTGTTTTTATCTTCTTTCCGAATGTGTAGCTGGCATTCAGGTCCATGTAGCTTACTGCGTCATAGTAGCGGTCGAGGGCTGCTACTTCTCCCATTTTGTCGATGAAACTTGAAGCATAGTTGTAGGAGAGGCGTACGTTGAGGCCTTTCTTTTCGAAGTAGAGGGAAGCATTAGCTGTATGTTCGGGTGATCCCGGCAGAGACAGGTCTTTTTCGTTCTCGCGACCTTCGAAGTTGAAGTTGTTCACTCGGGTGTGAGTGTAGGTGTACGTACCGTAGAAACCGATGCATTTCAGTGCGGGAGCGATGAATCCGAAGTCACGCTGATAGGCCAGTTCTACTCCCAGCAGATCGGCGTCGCCGGCGTTTTTGGGTTGGGTGAACTTCTTGTATTCGTTGTTTTGGTAGGTGTAGTCACCGATTACCTGATCAACGATAAAGTCATTGATCTTCTTATAAAATACACCTGCACTCACCAGACCGACACTTTTGAAATAGTAATCAGCACTAAGGTCGAAGTTGTAGGAGATGGTCGGAGTCAGGTCGGAGTTACCCATAACCAGTTCATTGTCACTGCGGTTGATGTTGACACATGGGATCAGCGCGGAGTATTTCGGTCGGCTCAGTGTCTCGGTAAAGGAAGCGCGGAGCTTTAAGTCATCGTTCACATCGTATTTGAATAAGAGGCTGGGAAGCCAGTTGATGTAGCTGTTTTTATGATTTCCGGTAGGTTCGAGGGTTTCTGTCTCCTCTTTGTCGTCGGCTACATTCCAGTTCCAGCCGTTGTATTTGATGTGAGTGGCTTCCATACGCAGGCCTGCCATCATTTTTATCTTCTTTCCTAAGCTTTGGTCGAAGCGGAAGAAAGCGGAAGTTACGTTTTCTCTGGCGTGGTAGTTGCCGGAGGATTCTTCGAGCACTTGTTGCCCTTCCAGACTGCTGAGGTCGAGTGATCCCAGATATTCTTTGGATACGAAGTCGGTTGCTTTATATTGGTCTCCCGGCATGTATCCGTCGCGAATCTGGCTGGTGAGGTTATTCATATAATCTTTGTCGAAAGCATCCTTGTACGCATCTGCGTAATCATAGCAGAGGGTATTCCGGTCTTTGGTCTTGGAAGCGTATTTGGCTCCGAATCTAAGGCTGTTGCCATAAATGCCGTTTGTCAGCGGAAGTTCGAAGTCAACTTTGAATTTCAGGTCTTTTTCATAGATTTCCTGATTGCTTTCGGTCAGTTCTTTCACTTTCCATTTGCCTCTTTCACCGTCTATTTCTCCATTGTGGAGGTTGACATCCGTTGTTACGTAAGGGAAACGGTCACCGGCATCTACGACAGTAAAGCCGAGGAAGTCTTGTTTCAGGCTGAAATATCTTTCGTTCGGGCGGTCTTCGCTGGCACGGGCATAAGAGGCTCCCCAGTTGACGGACAGCTTTCCAAACTGATGTTCACCGCTCAGACTGAGATCCATTGTTTGCTGTAATTCCAGACGTGCGTTTCTGTTGTTGGGTGTTCCTCCTTTCGTCTCGATCTGGGCGGATTGCTGCATATCTCCTTCATCGTCCAGTCCCGTTTTATCCAAGTCTTTATAGGTGACACGATAGCGGTTTTCCCAGTCGTGGCGACGGTTGTAGATACCTTGCAGGGTCAGTCTGTGATTCGGGTTGATGTCGTAGTCGAAAGCCAGGGAGTAGCTTTGGCGCTCACGGGTCACGTAGTACTGGCGTTTCTGCGCTTCCACCATGACTACTTCACCTTTTTTGTTGACGTCATATTCAAACTCCACATCGTCCGATCCTACTGGTGCGTTCTGATAGGAGACAGCGGCCATCATTCCTAATTTATCATTGAAAAATCGGTCACCGTAAGTGAATCCTAGGTTCAGCTGAGCTTTCTGGCTGATCCAGTTGTAGCCGGTTCCCGCTGTAGCACTGAACATCCGTTTGTAAGGCGTGCTTTTCGTCACCAGATTGATGGAGCCGCCGATAGCGTCTCCGTCCATGTCCGAGGTAACGACTTTGTTCACTTCGATTGTCTGCACCATGTCGGCGGGGATGAGGTCGAGCTGGACGTTACGGGTGTCGCCTTCCGCAGAAGGGAGGCGGTTGCCGTTGATGGTCACGGAACTAAGATCGGCGGAGGTACCGCGAACTTGTCCGAAGCGGGCTTCACCCTGGTCGTATTGTACATTAATGCCATTGATACGTTTGAGTGCGTCGCCGATATTGGAATCGGGAAACTTGCCGACCTGATCGGCTGAAACGACATTGGTGATTCCCATGTTGTTCTTTTGTGAGTTGATGGCGCGGCGTTGCCCCTGAAAAGCACCGCCTACCACTACTTCCTGTAGTTCGAGTCCTTCGTTGAGTACTACGTCTTTTTCGAGTGTTCTTCCTGCCGGAATGGTGATTTTCATTTCGACGGGAGAATAACCTACATAGCTGACTTTTACTGTGTATGTGCCCGGCGTAAGGTTGGCGAATGTATAATAACCGTTGACGTCGCTTGTCACTCCGGTATGTAATTTTTCGATGTAAATGGAGGCTCCCGGAAGGATTTGTTTGGAAGTGTCTACTATGCGTCCGCGGATCGTGCCTTGTTTGGCTGCGTTTACTTTTTCCTCTGCAAAAGTGTTTCCGCTTGTACTCATGATTAAAAGGGTCAAAGAGACTAATCTGAGAAATCGTTTCATAAATGTTGGCGTGCGTTAATTATTTGCTGCAAAAGTAGAGGCTTGACGTTTCTTGCTCTTTACAGTTGATTGAAGAACGCGTAACAAATGTGCTACGATTGTATTACGTATGATTATGATAAACGGAAGGGTGCCCGCTTGCGGACACCCTTCGATACCTAACCCGATAAATAGTTATATTGAATGTATCTGAGATACGATCAATTCATTGGAATCTCTATACGTTCGCCTGTAACAGAAACGGCACTTAGTTTGAATCCCTCTTTCCAGCGAACCGGAATCGTGAATGTGTCTACTGACGAAGGAGTGTTTTCACCGCTACAGATGAGGACAAATTTACCCGTTTCATCTTTCACTTCGTAAGCCACTACATTGGTCCAGTTCTTTATGGTGATCGTCTCACCGTTATAAGTGACGGCATTATCGCCGGAACCTACCGTAAATGTTTTGGGAGAATGAGTAGCATTCTCTCCTTTTATAATGGCGGGTTTCGTTTTATACAGTTCGTACGTATTATCCGAAATGTATTCTAAAGCGACATCCGGCTGGGTACCTCCCAGTGCGTTTACTTTCTGTTTGAGGGCGTCTATCATGTCTTGTGTTACGGTGAGTTGCTTTTTCCCGTAATCATCCAGTTCTTTATCAACCGGAGTGAGAAATCCCCATTTGGTAAAGAAATCAAGTAAGTTCATGCCGGAAATCTTAGAGCAGGCATATACAAAGTCCAGTTGAATCTCTCCGTGACTCATTCCGGTGTAGTCTTTATTCCGGGCGTATTCATATACTTCCGGATAAAAACCTCCTTTGTCTGCTTGTTGTAACGGAGTCCTGCCCAGTACTTTTCCAAAATAGAGTTCTAATTGCCAGAAAGGAACGAGTTTGCAGAATACATCGTTGGCATTATTCCCTACATTCTGGAAATCGGCATGCGGGCTCCCGGCAGCGATAATTCCACTCCAGGCTTTGGAGTATCTGTTTCTGTAGACAAGTCCCATGTCTTCGACCTGTATTCTGGATGGCTGGCCGAAAATGGTCGTTTGTATATACTCGGACATGATGTTGTTCGTCACTTCCGTATTACCGCCCCACAACACTCCCGGACGTGTCTGGTTGCAATGTCCTATCTCATGGGCAGGTCCCCAGCAACCGCTTGTCTTTAGCCTTTCCGGATTGCAGATTTCGTTCATTGTTGTCCGGTTGTAACCTGTGTGATAGGCTGTTGCATACATGTAGGAGTGATACATAACATTCAAGTACATCCGGTTCCTGAACATCTTGTCGTATTTCTCCAATCCCAGTAACTGCTGTTCACTGTATACGATCTTATCATAGAGGTCTATCAGTTCATCTCCTTTGGAGCCTGCGTACGTTTTGAGGTCGCTCGTTTCGAAAGTGAGGTGGGCATATTTCCCCAGTACATCGAAATACCGGTTGGTTGCTTTGTTGAGCAATTCCGACCAACGTCCGGTATGTTCCGGATTTTGTGAGTCGAAGTAGCCGTTTACTTTTCCCGAAGCAAAATGAATTTTGACAGGAGTTACCCCCGGATCGTCCAGAGTATTCGTGACGTACATCACGTATGCCAGCCCTTGCTCGCTGATAGTAAGCTTGTTGATTCCCTGATTCAGTAAGTAGGTCACTCCACCAAAACCGTCATTCCCGGGCGCATCCAGATTCTGTACCCGCAGTCCGATGTCATAGCCGTGTGTGTCTCCCACCAGAACAATCAGGCTTTCACCTGCCCTGACTGATATTCCGGTTGGATTGTCCAGCTGGCTATAAGGGTTTGTCTTATGGGTTGCCGACTGGATATCCGGATTAGGATATGCCTTGAACTCGTTAATACGGAATTCTGCGGGATACTTACCTTTAATCATATAATAAGCTATATTCTTAAAGAATGGGTATTCGCACTTCGCAATGTCGTCTTCCGTAATACCGTTTTTTAGCTCACTGCAACTTGCGTCTGTGAATAGAGTCGAATAATCAAAGTTTACGGGATTCTTTGCGTAGAATTCCATTTCGGCGCATGAAGCAAATCCTTGTCCGTCGCCGGCACCGCTTTTCACGATGAAGCGGAAAGACTTCGCCTGTATCGTTTGGTCGAATGTTACTTTGCTTGCTGTAGCTGAACCTTGAAAATCCTTTTCTAAGAGTTTGGTAAATGTATGACCATCTACTGAATATTGTATTTCTGTTTCTTTGAATCTGCCATTGTTTCCGCTGCTGCGTGGATGGTAGATCAAATAATCGATATCTGTGACTGTTTCAAAATTATAGGTTAGTGTGATGGGGAAATAGTTGCCTGCACCATTACTCCAGCTGGAATGATAAAGTGTCGAGTAATCTCCGTCAAAAGATTTCTCGATGTCACTGCCGGGTTGAAAAGAAGAAGCCGTTCCGCTTACTACTTTAATCTTGATGTCGCCCTTTACATCTTCTCCGTTGCCTTCGGCAAATTCGTTGAGTCCTTTTTGGGTAACAGATACGAATGCGTTCACAGGCTCTGCCTGTTCGGTATTGGTATCAATGGCCGGTAGTACTTCTGTTATTTCGATGTTGCCGTGACGCTGATTGTCAAGTACGGTCGCTTTCACCACATAAGTGTGTGTAGTGGTAACTGTGGCTGGTGCGCGGCTGGCAGGTCTCTCAGTAATCCATTCAGGCAAAGTGAATTTTACTTCTACATTTGTCGTCACGTCAAACTGGATTTCTCCACCGATCACCCCTACCTCAAAGCTGGGCTGGTCAACGAGAATGGCAGGTTCGTATCCCAACTGGCGTACGGTGATTGTCTTCGTCTGGTCGGCAGCTATGACGGTAACAGTTGCTTTGCGCACATACCGTTCCTCGCTTTCATCTACAGATATTTTTAGTGCCTTCCCGTCTGCTGACGGGTGGCACCAATTTTTATCTGATTTGACTGTCCAGGTATCCACATTGGTAGTGATAACTACACTTTGGCTACCGGACTCACAATTGAAGTCAACTGTCTCTTTTCCAACGGTTAAATTGGGGGTTGAAGAGCCGTCATCGTCAGAGCATGCCGTAGACAGGCATGGCAGAAACGATAGTAGAAAGAAAAGCAGTGTATATTTCTTCATTTGTGTTTTTATTCCGGTACGACCATTGAACATTTGTAGATTTCCAATTCTCCCAGTGCAAAATAGGAGGTGCCTTTAGTAGTCTCTGTCACTTCAAACCAAAGATATCGGGAAGGTTTTGACAAAGGGATTATTTCGGAATTATATACTTCACTTGTTCCGTCGGGAAGTTCCGTCAAAGTGGTTTCCTTATGAGTGCCTGCCTGTGAGATATCAACACTGTCTCCATTTATAAATTTCACACCATCAAACCATTGGGCCGGATTGTAATCATCGCTCGTATATAAATTAATCGTTTTCCACGAGCTGTCTGCCGGACGGTTCGTATTGGTTGAACGGAACTTGATAGCACTGACTTCTTCTCCTAAGTCTATCACGAGGTAATGAGGCATTGCCACTGTCGTTTGCCACTGAGAATGGAAGAAGTTTGTAATATCTCCATCTACCAAAGCCGTTACCGGACGGGTAGGGAAGGGGGCATTGGTCCATATCTTCTTACCATCCAGTGTCAGTTTCACAGGAGTGCCGAAAGTGGGGCTGGCTTTTTCAGCCTGAGCCGTTATTTGGTGGCTGGGCCCTGCCGTATTGCCACGATTGAAGACTTGTACGGTGAAGTCAATTTCACCGTATTTTTGTAACAGGTTATCTATCACCAGTTCGCTGGCATATTGGCTGACTTGTTTTCTGTACGATTTACCGGTTGCTTCGATGCTATATTCTACTTGTACATAATAGAGGTTTTCATCGGCAGGCGTCGTCCAGCTCAAAGTAATCTGTCCGGGACCGGGAGTCGCTTTCAGATTGTCGATGTCGCTGGGTGTCGGATACGATGAACTGTCATCGTTACAGGAGAAAAGCATGGCCAACCCTCCGATAAGGTACATCGCCATAAGTATCTTTTTCATAATCAGATTGTTTTTTTATAGTTGTTATTCATCATTGATTAGTAACCCGGGTTCTGCACCATGTTTGGATTTTTGCTGACTTCACCTGCAGGAATAGGCATCAGATACTGACGGGGAGCATCGAATGTACGTTTGTCCTGTATCTCTACAATCTTGGCAAAGTCTTCCAATCTCTCGGCAAGAATGTTCAGGCCACGTGCTTTGACATTGAAATAGGTTTCTCCCATTTTCCAGCGGCGAATATCCCAGAAGTTATGATTTTCCTGATAAAGCTCGATCATACGTTCCTGTCTGACAATTTTCATCACTCTGCCGTCAGGACCGCATTGACCGTCGTAGCTTGTCAAAGGCTGTTTGGCCTTTGCCCAACTTTCCAATACGGGTTTAAGTCCGGCGCGTTTGCGTACCTTGTCCAGATAGGCCATTCCTTTTTCGGGATAACCTTCTTTACCGTATCCTACACAAGCTTCGGCATAATTCAGGTAAAGTTCGGCAAGACGAATGATAGGCCAGGGGTATTCGATGGTCGGTTCTACTTGGTTGATGTTAGCTTCTGTACCCGGATGCACTCCTTTTTTGTTCAGATATCCTGTTTTAGAGTAGTTCTGACTACGGGCAGCAGTAACGACTTTTCCGTCATCGGCTCTGACGCCGCAGTTTTCTGTTGCCAAGAAGCCGGTTATCCATTTGTCATCTGAAGCTTTGGCCCCCCAGAAACTACTATACGCATATCTTTCTTCAGTAGTACGGCATTCATAATAACCGTTTTCAAAAGCAACCCATGCATAAAAGCGGGGCTCGCGATTCATATGCATATACAGCGTTTGTCTTCCCGGTACAGCATAAGTGGTACCATCCGGGATAGTCACGATGTCCAGTTTGTTGTTAATGTTGAACTCCGGATCTTCATCAATCGGCAATCCATTGGCTGTGTAAAACCGGTCGATCATTGTGATAGTGGGGGCGATACCATTCCATGAACCACGGGGGAAGTAGGGAATCGATTTACGTTGGATACTGTAGGTTCCGGCCTTGCGGGTTTCAGCGAAGATCACTTCACCGTAGTCTTCTTTGTCTATGAAGGTCATACGTAAACTACGTTGTGTCAGATCATTTGGCTCCGGATAAGAGGTGCTGACGGAAGTTGATTCATAAAGTTTATAATGAGCAGCATCTGCCAGTTCGATCGCTTCCCATGCTGCATCTGCGGCACGCTTATATTTCTCTTCCGAATAAGTGGTTGACAGTAATTGCTCACCATCGGGATTCTTGAAATTTGCATAGTCAGGGTTTCCGTTGAATAGCGGTGAGGCGGCATAAAGCAGCATACGCGCTTTCAGGCTTTTTGCAGCAACGCTGGTGGCTCGTCCATAATCAGCAGTGCTACGTGTAGCAGGCAGTCTTTGAGCAGCATCATCAAACAAGTTGGCTACCCAATCGATGCATTCATCGTAAGGACGGCGTCCGAGCATGTTGGCTGCTGGTGTATCGAGTGCCGGGAGTTCTTTTACCAAGACAGTCGGCCCGTAGCATTTAATCAATAACAAGTGGAAGTAAGCAATCAGGAAGTCTGCTTCCGCTGTATAAAGGTCTATTTCGTCCTTACTGATGTTAGGAACAGAACTGATATTAGCTTTCAATAGGTAGCATTGACGGATACCTTGGAACAGTGTATTCCAGTAGCTGATAATCGTATTGCTGGAGTCGTAAGAACCTTCTGCAAATTTTACGTAAGTCTCGGCAAACGGACTGATAGTCTCATCTCCGGTGAAGTCCATACATCCCTGAACCATATTAGATTGGGGGAGGTAACCGTAGCATGAGTACAAATATTTTAATGCCGCACGTGGGTTTGCAAAAGCATCTGCTTCTGTGGCTGTCTCATCAGGAACGATGTCCAGGTAGTTACAGGAAGTATTCAATCCCATTACTGACAAGAAGAACAGTAAATATAAAATATGCTTTTTCATGTTTCTCAGGTATTATTTGTTGTTAATAGTCATTTGGAATCCAATGTTGAATACGCGCTGGGTAGGATATGAAAGACCGCTACCGCCACCTTGTTCAGGGTCCCATAGCTTGAAGGGGGCAAACGTTAGCAAGTTGGAGCCACTGATGTATATACGCATATTTTTATGAGTATAGCCGATTTCTGCATTTTTTAATTTTAGGAAAGCTCCGTTACGTTGCCAGTAGGTAGACAACTTTGTATTGTTAGCATTGGTCTTTCTAGATAAACGCGGATAAGTCGCATTGGTATTCTGGTTGTCCGGACTCCAGCGTTCGTCTGCTATCCATGAAAGTACGTTGCGCAATGAGTTATCGCCGAACGGGTGCATATCTTTCACCATGAAAGACGTTTTGGCTACTCCCTGGAAGAAGAAGGAGAAGTCCAGATTCTTCCATTTGATAGATGGACCGAAACCGTATACAATTTCAGGTACACTTGGATATTTTGCCCATACCCAGTCGTCTGTATCAGTTAGATTGTCGTCATATCCGTACCAGTCTCTTGATACATTTACGTATTTGATATCACCCGGAACGATCGTTGAGCCCAGCTGTTGCTGATGGTGTGCAATATCTTCACTGTCAATAAAGAGCCCGTCAGCGATATAGATGGCATTCATATTGGCACTCGCCCCTACTTTTGACTGCCAAGGGTATTTGGGAGACTCATCATATTTGGTGATTTCATTATGTGCATAGGTGAAAGTTCCTTTAAAGCTGACGAACCAGTCTTTGTTGAACTGTTTGTTATAGCTGGCTGCCAGTTCAAATCCTTGGTTGCGCATAGCGGCTAAGTTACCATATACTTTGGTGGATGCCGTACCCATATAAGTTGGTACGGTTTGTTTCTCCTGGAAGATGTCGCGACGATTTTCACGGAAGATGTCGAATGTTAAATCAAGAGAACGGAATAATTGTAGGTCAACTCCGAAATTTATCTTTTCTCCAACTTCCCATGTGATATCTTCGTTGGCATAACGTTGATATACCGGACCGCTGTAGGTTACATTCTGATTGACACCTGTGGTAAATCCTTTTCCGCTTAAATTGATTTGAGACATATAGAGGAAACGTGCATCGCTAATCTGGTCGTTACCCACCAATCCCCATGAAGCACGTAGTTTTAATTTACTGATTGTGTTTTTCAAAGGTTTGAAGAAATTTTCTTCACTGATGTTGTAACCTACGGCAACAGATGGGAAAAGACCGAAACGATGTCCTTTTGCAAAGTTTTCCGAACCATTATAACCAACGTTCACTTCAGCCATATATTTTCCTGCATAAGCATAAGAAGCACGTGCTGCAACTCCTTGTTTGCGTTTGGGTAATGAACCGATGAAGTTTCCGTTGCCCGGTACATTGTTTACATATTCGTCCTGGCTGTAGATAAACATTGCATTGATATCATGTTCGTCAAAAGTGCGGCTATAATTCAGCATTCCTTCTAAATAGAAACGGCGGTCGCCGGAAGTTGAATTGGTTGCAGTCAAGTCTGTCTGGAATTCGTCTCCGATGCGGCTGGTAGTATAGGTATAGCCGCCATTACCGTCCTCTTCGTATCCTGTCAATGCGAATCTGTTCCATTTACCGGCGCGTGCGTTGGTAGAGCTTGACCAGTTCTTGAATGAAGCTAACGCCTTAAGGCTTAATCCTTCTGTCAGAAAGTCTAGTTTCTGATTGAATTCCAAGGCGGCAATCACTGTGCTCTCAAATGACTTATTGTAACCTGTAGCGGCCTGAGCCACCGGGTTTGTCTGGTAGTCGGCATTCACACGCTCTGTTGCTCCCCATTTGATATAAGGAGTTTCACCGTCATCCGGGAAATAGACCGGAAATTCAACAGGCGATGTATTCATGGCATTGCTGAAGATTGCTCCTACTCCTTGATTGGGAGTAGTCATGTTGCGTAACTGTACGTTCAGACGCAATGATAATTTAGAACTATTACTCAATTTGGCATTGATGTTATTCTGAAAGTTGTAGCGCATCACATCAATATTATTATTGTATGAGAAGAAGTCCTTTGAACGATTTTTCAGCATACCCGATTCGTGATTGATAGAGATACTGGAGAAGTAGTCTACCCGTTTTCCACCACCGCGGATGTTGAAGTTGAATTTTTCACTGTAAGAAACGTCTTTGAACAGTTCGTTATACCAGTTTACATTTGGATAAATGTACGGATCTAGTCCGGCACGCGTTCCTGCAATCCTTTCGTTACTGTAGAGTACATCACCGCTGTTATCATTATTGACGGCTTCGTTGAAAAGTTCCATGTATGTAGCACCATCTACGAATTTCGGTGTGCTGGTTGGTTGGGATATTTGTCCTTCCATGCGGAAGTTTATGATTGGCTTATCCAGGTTCATACCCGACTTAGTTGTCACAATCATTACACCATTGGCACCGCGAGTACCATACATAGCTGTTGCTGTGGCATCTTTCAGAATGGAGAAGCTATCGATGATTTCGGGGTCAAGATTGTTCAGGTCACTTGAACTTACCTGTATACCATCCAGAATAATCAGCGGATCAGTAACTCCATTCATCGTAGAGACACCACGAATCCAAAAGTTGGCACCGTCAGCACCTGGCTGACCACTGCGCTGCACTGCGACAACACCCGCCAGACGTCCGGCAAATGCAGTAGACAAGTTGGTGGATGGAACCTTTAATTCTGCCGGTTTGATCGCTTCAACTGAACCGACCATACTGGCTTTCTTTTGTCCGGTACCATAGGCTGTAACAACTACCTCTTCCAGCTGTTTAGCATCCTCAATCAACTCAATTGACAATACTTTATGTGAACCAATCTTGATTTCTTTTGGGGTATAACCCACATAAGAAATGATAATGACATCCGACGGACTAGCCATAATCGTGAATTTTCCGTCAATGTTAGTAATCACTCCTGTTGCAGCTCCTTTAATTTGTACAGAAGCTCCAATAATTGATTCACCCGTGTTAGCATCGATTACTACACCTACGATTTCTGATTTCTTCGCTCCTGGTTTGGGCTGTTGGGTTTCATCTGACTTTGCACTTTTAAGAATAATCTCATTATTCTTTATGACATAGTCGATACCACTGTTACTAAATACTTTTTTTAATACTTCGTTGATATCTCCTTCGCAATCATAATCTTTCTTTTCGTCATTAGTGATGACACCGGACTTAAAAAAGAACGTGTACTGGCTATTTTCTTCAATCAACTGAATAGCCTGTTGCATGGTGATGGACTGACCTTTGAGAATGATCCTCTTTCCTTGCGCACTGTGGGCATGGAGAGCCATTGGAAGGAAGCAAATCAATAGAACGGCATATCTGAGTATGCTGTCACTAAAATGCATGTTTTTCATGTTTCTAAAAAGGTTAAAGTGAATTATAATAAACTATTAGTTTTTCTGATATGTATTAAAATAATATGATGTTGTTATTTTCCTGTTTTTCATTTAAGTCCAGACTGATACATATCTTTTCTATGATATCAGTAAGCGGCTCATTTTTATGTATCGTTCCGTTGAACTTTAATTTCTTCAGTTTTTCTTCTTTGATGATGATGTTTACATGGTAAGAGCGATTGATGAATTCAATGAATTCTTGTAATGGCTTATCAGTAAAACGATATTTGTTTGAACGCCAGTCATATTCATTGATATCTATATTTGTACATACAATTGATTTGGTATGGGCATTGTATACGATGTGTTCAGCTGGTTTCATCGGTAGTTCTTTTCCTCCTTCTTCAGCCTGAAATATAATAGATCCTGTAAATAAGGTTATTTCAGATTCTATATTTTCAGATTTAATGTTGAATTCGGTGCCGGTTACTTCGATATGCGATTCATGAAAATAGACCCTGAAAGGTGTTCCATGAGCTTTCTTCACTTTAAAGAAAGCTTCTCCTTTTTCTAGAAAGATTTCTCTGTTGTTTAGGAATGACTTGTGATAACGGATTTGAGAAGCTGCGTTGAGCCATACTTCTGAACTATCTGGTAGCGTGATTGCTAGTTTATCATCCACAGGAGCACTGATGTTGATGTAAGATGATGAAACATTATTAACTATCCAGAAGCCGACAATGAAGAGAGCGACAGTGGCCGCAATGGAATACCCGATGTGATAGTATTTTCTATTTTTTAATATAGGCTGTTTTTCACTCCGGCATTTAACCATAATCTTATTAAGTATGTTTTGAGAAACCACATTATCTTGTATGTGAGCCTTTGGTGCTTTCTTCCATTGTTGAGATTGGAAGTTTATCATAGGCTTCTCATCGAGAAGTTGTTCTCTTGCAGAAGTCGTCAGGTTATCAGCCAACATCTTTTTTATAATATTAATGAGTTCTATTGAATCCATGTCTTTATAGTTTAATAATAATGGTAATCATTGATTCTGGTTACATACTAAATACTTCTCATTTAGCTTTTACCCCTATCTGTTATAAAAAAAATGTGTTTTATTTTTGCTTCTTTTAAATAATGTGTAGATTTGAAGCCACTAATATATACGCAACTATGAACGAAGTAGAAAGAGTGTTAGCGATTAAAGATGGTGATCATCAGGCATTTATAAATTTGTATAACGAATATTGGAGTCAGGTGTATGACTTTAGTCGGTTGTATATTACTACAATTGCTGATGCAGAGGAAATTGTTCAGGATGTGTTTGTGAAGTTATGGGAATCAAGGCATTTATTGAAAGAAGATGAAAATATTAAGGGCTTTCTCTTTATTGTTACCCGAAACATTGTATTTAATAGGCATAAAAAGAAAGTAAATGAGAATCTTCTTAAAACTTCTGTTTTATCAGCTTTTGGACATGAAAGTTATTATAACTCCACTAGTGTGGAGGAAGATTATTGTGCTTCTCAACTAAAGATTTTCATTGATAAGTTAATCAACTCACTTCCTGAACAACAGAGAAAATGTTTTTTGTTAAGTCGTGAAGAGAATCTGAGTTATAGAGAGATAGCCGAGAGACTTGGTATTAGTCAGAAGACTGTAGAAATACATATGAGCAAGGCTTTGAAGTTTCTGAAAGACAAGGTTAAACGGGGATGGGAAATTCTTTTGTCACTTCTTTCATTTTAGTTGTAATAATAAGGATTGTTTATCAGAACTTTATAGCTAAATCATTTGCTTTTAATATGAATTGTTTGACCATTTAATGAGGTTATCCTTTTGGGATAGACCATTCTTTCTTGTCTTTTTTGATACTATATAAAGGGATACTTATCTTCCTTTTTCGATTATTGATAGGGATATGTTCTATACATGATTTCATGAGTCTCTCTTTTAAGACAGGATGCTCGGAGTCACTAAAAAACAATAATATAATAGAAAGTTGTATACTTATAGCGATAATTAGGTTCTAAAATTTATAGCAATAAACTTTGATTCATATAATTAGTCTGATGATAAAAAAGTTGGGAAAAAGTTTTGTATGATTACTGTTTTTGTGCTAAATTTATGACTAATCTCTATTTCAAGTTATGTATTAATGTTTGAATGGAAACTTCGGTCGCTTTTTGATCATACTTATTGTATTTTGTAGGCAATGGTTTGAATGTCATATATAACAGAGAATTACAGAACTGATAGAATAAATAAAACTTCAACTAATTCGGACAAAATGAAAAGAGTACTATTGACTTTGAGTATGAGTATCGCTACATTGGTGGGTACTTTGGCGCAAAATGAACCTTATAAGAATCACCAGTTGTCTCCAAAAGAACGTGCAGATGACTTGTTGGGGCGGTTGACATTAAAAGAGAAAATTGGCTTGATGCAAAATTCTTCTAATGCGGTGGAGCGTCTGGGGATTGCTCCTTACAATTGGTGGAGCGAGGGATTACATGGTGTTGCCCGCAATGGGCTGGCAACAGTATTTCCGATAACGATGGGAATGGCCTCTACTTTTGATGATGAAGCTATCGAAAAGATATATACAGCCGTGAGTGATGAAGGACGTGCTAAATTCCACGACGCACATCGTCGTAACCGCTATGGGTGTGGAAATGAGGGACTTACTTTCTGGAATCCTAATGTGAATATTTTCCGTGATCCGCGCTGGGGCCGGGGGCAGGAGACTTTTGGAGAAGATCCTTATCTGACTACTCGGATGGGAGTATCTGTAGTAAAGGGCATGCAAGGACCGGCAGATGCTGCATATGATAAGACTCATGCATGTGCTAAGCATTATGCTGTACATAGTGGTCCTGAAGCGAAGCGTCACTCTTTCGACGTAGAGCATCTCTCTCCTCGTGATTTGTGGGAGACTTATTTGCCTGCCTTCAAAGCACTTGTGCAAGAAGCAGATGTAAAGGAAGTAATGTGTGCCTATCAGCGTTTTGAGGGAGAACCTTGTTGTGACAGTAACAGGTTGCTGACGCAAATCCTACGGGATGAATGGGGATATAAGCATCTGGTGGTCAGCGACTGTGGCGCTATCAGCGATTTTTTCTATAAAGACCGTCATGGAACGCATAAAGATGCAGCTGATGCTAGTGCTTCTGCTGTGATTAATGGTACGGATTTGGAATGTGGTGTCGAATATGCTCATCTGGAAGAGGCTGTAAAGAGAGGTTTGATTACGGAGGAACGTATAAATACCAGTTTGCGCCGCTTGCTAGAGGCTCGTTTTGCCTTGGGTGAGATGGACCCAGATTCCATTGTTGCTTGGAGTAAAATCGGTATCGACACTGTAGATTGCGATTTGCACAGACAAATGGCTTTGGACATAACACGCAAATCAATGGTATTGCTTCACAATAACGGTATACTTCCTTTGGCAAAAACATCGACGCGTATTGCCGTAATGGGACCCAATGCCGTAGATTCAGTCATGCAATGGGGGAATTATAAAGGAGTACCTTCGCATACATATACCATTCTGGAGGGAATACGCAATAAAGTTGGTAACGTTCCTTACGAAAAAGGATGTGAATTATTGGAGAATCAGGTTTTTGATTCTTACTTCAATGAGATTTCCAACAAGGGATATCATGGCTTAACCGCTACTTATTGGAATAATATGAACATGAGTGGGGATGTGGCTGCTACGGAGCAATACACTTCTCCGGTTAATCTGAGTAACGGTGGCCATACTGTATTTGCTACAGGAGTCGGATTATACAACTTCACAGCAATATATGAAGGTACTTTCTGTCCGAAGAAGGATGGTAATTATACATTAATTATTGAGGGAGATGATGGTTATCGGGTATATGTGAATGGCAGTAAGGTAATTGATTATTGGGGAGAACATGCCAGTGCAAAAAGAGAATATACATTGAAAGCTACAGCAGGGCAGGACTATAAAATAAAAATAGAGTATATGCAGGCAGGTGCAGAGGCTTTGTTGAAGTTTGATTTAGGTATTTATCGGCAGATCCCTGCTGCAACGGTTGTTGATAAAGTAAAGGACGCGGATATTGTCATTTTTTTGGGTGGTATTTCACCGGATTTGGAAGGAGAAGAAAAACATTTTGTAAATTGTCCCGGCTTCTCTGGTGGCGATCGCACCTCGATTGAACTTCCGCAGGTGCAACGGGATATTCTGAAAGCATTAAAGAAAGCAGGTAAGAAAGTGGTTTTTGTCAACTGTTCCGGTTCGGCAGTAGCATTGGTTCCTGAAATGGAGTCATGTGATGCCATCTTGCAGGCGTGGTATCCTGGACAAGCAGGTGGATTGGCTGTGGCAGACGTTCTGTTTGGAGATTTTAATCCGAGTGGGAAACTGCCTGTTACTTTTTATAAAAGTACGGACCAATTGCCGGATTTTGAAGATTACAGCATGAAAAACCGTACATATAGATATATGGTAGAAGCTCCTTTGTTCCCTTTTGGATATGGATTGAGTTATACTACTTTTGATATATCTAAAGGACGTCTAAATAAGAAATCTATATCTGCCGGAAAGGATTTAAATTTTAAAGTCAATGTGAAGAATACAGGGAAGTGCGATGGTGCTGAAGTCATTCAGGTATATGTCCGTAAGGTGGATGATATGGAGGGACCGGTAAAGAGTTTGCGGGCTTTCCGCCGGGTACCGTTAAAGGCGGGAGAGTCTTGTGTAGTATCCATTGATCTTTTACCAGCTACATTTGAATTCTTTGATCCGGTTACAAATACAATGCGTGTTATGCCCGGAAAATACGAAGTTATGTATGGCAATAGCTCGGATATAGCTTCGGAGAACAAACTAAGTGTTATACTTCGGTAATAAGAATGTATGCGCTTATAAAATAAATATAAATAGCCTCGTGAACTGTTGTTTATGAGGCTATTTTATATTCCGGAATATTCAGTAAAATACTTGAAAAAACAGACTATCCGGAACCTTTCATTGTTTCCACAACAATCTGTTGATGTGTATCATGCTGGAGGAAGTCATGTTATAATGCTTCTATTGCATGACTCAGACTTTCTCACAGAGAACCAGTACTTTCTGTTCATCGTTTAAGGTGCTGGCAAATAGATAAGTGTTCCCACCTTCCATAAGTTTGGTGCGTTTACGGAGTTCGGCAACTGTAGCCGGAAAATTGCGTACTGTAATATTTGCTTTCTTTAGGTCTGCAAGTCCCTTTTTTATTTCTTTTTTGTTAAAACTGCACTGGTTGACGATGTGAAAAATTCTGCCGGGAAAATTTCCGATCAAAGTATCGGAAGTATAAAGATGACTATTAGGATGCAACTTTTTAACAGGAAATGCAGAAGTGATGATGCGGAAAGCTCCGGCTTTCAAGAGCGAGGCATTGGGTTCGTAGAGATAATTCTCCAATGTATTAGTGTAACTGCATTTGCTGCGCTGTTCTTCCTCACGGGTGAAGACAAAGCGTTGTTCCTTCTGCATTCCCTTTGTATAGAGGTTGATGCAATGGATGGGTATTTCATCTGCCGGTGTTTGTCCAAGTATCAATAGTAATTCTTTGCATTCATTGTTGGCGGATATGATATGAACTTCTTGCACACTTTGTAACTCTTTTAATGCCAATGTCAGGTCGAGCATGGGAGAAAGTTTGATCATGACTCGCTTGCCTTTTTTCAATAAGAGTTCTTCCAGTTCGGCTACGTTAGGTTCACAATCGGAGATGGCAACTGTCTTTCCTCCGTGCCCGTTACGACGGGCAGGATCGAGGAAGATACAGTCTACCGGAGACATGGCATTCAGATAATCTACTCCATCCTCATTTCTTACATCAATATGTTTTAAATTCAGAATAGGAAAATTATGTATTGCTATTTCACAGAGATCTTTCTGGCGTTCCACATAAGTAACGGACTGGAATTTGGCAGCAAGGAAAGAACAATCAATCCCGAATCCTCCGGTTAAGTCTGTCAGAGAATTGCCTTTTAAAAGAGTTGCTTTGTAGTGGGCGGTGACTTCTGAGGAACATTGTTCCAGTGACAAATGCTTTGGATACCATATATCGTTTATTTCTTTCCATGATGGAATTTTTTCGGCTGCTACTTGCCTTCCTGCTATCTGTGTGATGGCGGTCGGCATATCTACGTTTGGGTATTTTCTGCCTTGCAGGGCCAGAATGCGTATATCGTCCGTTTGATGTTGGCGGATAAAGAGCTGAGTTTCGGGTGAAATTTGCATCATAGGTTGTTTATATTCGGTGTTATATGGTGGATTTGTTATGGTATTACATTGTATTTTTTGCGAGCTTCCTCGCGGCTACAGAAATTGAAATGCCACCATTCGCTGGGCAATGCACGGAATCCGGCTGTTTTCATCACTTTCCTTAGTAATATTCGGTTCTGACGTTCCGCTTCGGTAATTTTGCCGTTTCGTACCAGTTCGCCTTCCTCTGTGATATGTGCTTCTACACCAAGATGATCTACTTTTGTGCCCATGGATAACGGGTGGCCCAAAGAATCCAGAATACTGATGTCTACCGCCAGGCCGTAGTTGTGAAGTCCGCCTCCACGGTTTGGGTTAGAAATGTATCGGTATTTGGAAGTTCCTTTGACTACATCCCACATTTTTCTTTGTACAGACATCGGACGTGCAGCATCATAAATGATGAGACTGTAGGATGGATACAATTCTTTCAGTGTTTTTTGCGCTTTCATAAGAGCATGTGCCGCATCGACATGCAGGTAGGCTTCTGCCAGACTATCATAAAGAATTTCTCCGGTGAAGTTATCCGCTTGGGTGTACATTAGGCTGATGGCAATACTGCTGTCCAGTTCCGCTATATTTACCAGACCAAGGGAATCCATGTAAAGGGCCATCGGGCTTTTCTCATGTCCCGAGGTCGGTTGGTTGCCGACTTTATTTTTCTGCAAGAGGGTGGCATGAATGGAGTCCGCATGAATAAGGACTGTGTACATAGGATCTGTACACGTTGTTTCGGTTGCTGTAGATGTCCTTTTCTCCTTGTGTCCTGATGTGCAGGAATATCCTGCTAACAGAAAACAAAAGACAGGTAAACTATATTTCAGAATCATGACTACTCCTTTGGATTTAGTGTGCCAAAGATACTTCTTTTTGAATTTAGCGCCAATAAAAAGCCCTTTTTACGTTGTTTGTCGGATATATATGTGTGTTGGATACGCAAGATTATACAGAAACCGTATTTTTAACTTTCGATGTTGGCTATTACTTTTTCAGTTTTGTTGTTTTCTTCCATATTTCGAGTAGAGTGTTTAATGCGGCACCTTTGGTAGATTGCATGCCAAGACGATACAGATTGCATGTAGGCTTTTTACCGGTGAAAAGGCGTTTTTTTGTCCACACATTACTAAATAATAGTCATATTTTCCACTCTTTTGGGGAGTTTGTTGAAAGAGCCGAAGTATCTGTAAACGGTGAAAGGAATAAACTTGTTCGGAGACAGATTGGAATATTGATAAGAAATAGTATCAGTCATAAATAAACTGTATTTGATTCTATATTTCCCCAATATAGATATTTATTTTTAAGGAAGAAGGGGAGAGATGTATTCAGATTGATTTTATGAGTTGTTTACTCATGCCTGGATGTTGAATTAAGAGAAGAGAAAATTTGTTTTTATCCCTCTGTTTTATGATTTGGCAGAAAAAACTTGAACTGTTTTGAGCGTTTGGTGTTTCTTGCCGGAATTGATTATTAAAATTGGTTCATATCTTGGTATAGACTTGTATTACTATGGGTATAGACGAAATATAATATTGTAAAACAGTGGTTTATATTATTCTGCTTTGCACTAAAATAACGTTTTTTATATAGCTGCAGATACAATTCTTAATAACTTGAATACAATTCTTTATATATAAATATATTATTATTAATAACTGATTTAGAATCCTTGTTCCTTATCTAATCTTGAAACTGTATTTTTGCTCAGCAATATCATTGAAATGTGGTATTGTGACTAATAAGTGTTATGAAATATTAGATTAAGGTAGCTGTTTGTGAAAATCGCTCCAATATTGTTTGTTTTGTTTGTGTTATCCCATTTTGAATGCCAAGAGTGGTTTCAAAATGGGATTTTGCATGAATATGGAGCAGACGTTATAAAACAGTATCTCTTGTTGGAAAAAAGATTTGGAGATACTTTTGTAGGTAGTGCAACTGTGTAATTCTGTTTTAGAGAAATTATTGTGGTATTCCGAAAGCTGCGAACTCATAAATTCCGTCAGCCCACATTGCGGAATTGTTTGTATGTACGTTGACAACACCATAAACGCGCAGGCGTAGATATCTGTAGGGTGTCGCGTCCTCAATGGGGAGGATTTGAAAGCCTACTTGCCAGTTCGTTCTACCGTCAATGAGCATCTTATAACTTTTACCGTCCTGACTGCCTTCGACTGTGTATTTATAAGCAGCTTCAGATCCATTGACTAATCTTGTAGAAAGATTTATTTCTGAGATCTTGGCATTCTTCTGCATGTCGACAACGAACAGGTGTGGGGCACCAACAGGAGAATTTGAACTCTTTTGAAAAAAGTCGGAAGAATTCAGATCGGCTCCATCGGTGATGCAATCGGCTTTTACCCCTTTTGCACCGCTAACCTGAGAAGTTACGGGCATATTTAATGTGAGATTTTTCCCATTTTGAACGGGAATGATGCCGTATTTCTCGTCAAACTCCAGATATCTGTAGTAATCCATTGAAGCATATCCTTGGTTGAATGAAGCGACAGAGACTCTTGGAAAGTTACCATCTGGGTCTTTGTGATGGTATTGTGCTCCCCAATGATAGCTCCATACCCCGTAAGTTGATTTATCAGTACCGATTCTTCTGATGTTGTTGAACTGGGCACCGAAGGTAGAGTTGTTTCCGATTTCTCTCAATGAGGTCCATGCTCCTCCTAAATCAGTGGTGGATGCGTACATTGTCTGACTCGGATACCATCCGGAAGCTTTTGAACTAAAGAAGTAGTATTCTCCGTCTTTCTTTATGATAGCAGGAGTTTCTCGATGCTCCCCTTTACAAATCGTGTTGACCAATGAGACTGGTTTTGTCCATGATTCATCCAGTTTGTAGATGTTTATATCACTGTTCGTATTAGTAGCGGAAAGCAGATATGCCGTATTGTCATCGTCTACGAAAAGCGATTGGTCTCTTGAATCATGCCCCAATGGTCTTTCCATCGTACCGACTTCAACCGTTCCCTTTGGAGTTATTTGTACCAGATATATTTTAGCAGCTGTGTATCCCGGACCGTCTTCATAATGTGCTGATAACACTACTTTGTTTGTTTTTTTATTGTAGCGGAAAGCGATACCTTCGAATTTAACATTGGGGTAGAAAGCTAGTTCCCGTGGAGTACTCCAGCTATCCTTAAGCCCTGTCTGAGAGTAACTCTCAAAAATGGCCCATCCCTTTAGTGTTTTCTCATCTACTACCTTGTCGATATTCTCCATTTTGTAGGAGAAATAGAGATTACCTATTTTCATGCCACCGGGCTTGTCTGCAGATCCTTTGGCAATATATTTCCCGTTTATATTATCGTAAACCTCAACTTCACCGGTAGGAGCAAAGGTGGTGGCTGTTTGAGACGCAGTGGTTGCGACTTTATTATTTCCATCTTTGTATGCTTCAATATGATAAGTATATGTTTTCCCCACCGGTAGATCATAATCATCGTAAGTGTCGCCTTTAGCTTCACCTATCAACTTTCCATCTCTGTATATTTTATACAGATTTGCATCTTCCCGCTGCATCCAGTTTATTTTTACGTTCCTGACATCCTTTTCACCTGTAAGTTTAAACTCGGTTGTTGTGATAGCCCAAATGTTGATGCCGGAGTTATCTTCGGCTACAGTTGCAGTATGTGTTATTGCATTTGTGCTTGGGTTATTGTGTTCGGCGGCGATAAGACTGAAAGGGGAAAAACATGGCAAGCTGAAAAACAAAGCGGAGACAAGTAAAAGAGAACTTTTGATTTGCTGATTTTTAAGATTCATCATTGTAATGTAGATTAAGTTTTGAGAATTTTTGTTTTTGGTATTAATTATCGCTCTACAAAAGTCCTTATTTTTAACAAGAAACAGGTCTTCTTTTAGGTCAAAAGAGTCTGTATTTTTTTCGTTTCCGTATTATTGGCACAATAAACATTCAAGAGGGTATACAAATCATTCGTTTATTATAAAATCTCTCAGATGTTTACGGATATCCATAAAATTTTACCGAAAGATGAGAATGAAGGAAACTGAAAGAGACTCTTAATTGATTCAATCAATTAAGAGTCTCTTTCAGTGGGCCATCTTGGGCTTGAACCAAGGACCTCCAGATTATGAGTCTGTTGCTCTAACCAACTGAGCTAAAAGCCCGATGTATCCATTTACTGGATGCGGTGACAAAAGTAGTATATTTTGCTGAATTATGCAAATTCTTTGTGCAAAAAACTACGATTCTTTCTCTGTTCAGAATTTATATTTGCGCTTCGGGTTCTTGGGGAACCATCCCTTTTTCACCCGGTCCTCCTGTTCAAAGACCTCTTTGATGGTCCAGAAGGAAGAAAAGGCAAATACGCCTAACAAAGAAGATAATATCACATTGTCGATGCTTAACGATGCTGCTACACCGGCAATGCCGAGTATCAGGAATATCCACCAGCATTTGGTGCCCCAATAATATTCGGCCTTTACCACAACAGGGTGAAAAAGGCCGATGATCAGAAAGGTACAAATTCCGATAAATAACCCTGCAAGGTGATATTCGTTCAGGAATTCCATTCTGTTATTTTTCTACGCGGATGGGAATTTCTTTTTTGATACTCTGTTCCAAAGAAATCAGCGTTTCTGTGGCAACTACACCCGGTATTTCTTGCATTTTGTTATTCAGCAGATCCATTAGGTGCTCGTTGTCGCATGCATAAAGTTTGGTCAGCATGGTGTAAGGACCGGTAGTGAAATGGCATTCCACGATTTCCGGAATCTTCTGCAATTCAGCTACGACTGATTTGTACATAGAACCTTTTTCCAGTTTGATTCCAACGTATGTACAAGTTCTGTAACCCAGAGATTTCGGGTTTACGTGATAGCCTGAGCCTACGATGACGCCCAAGTCAATCAGTCTTTGTACACGTTGATGGATAGCTGCACGTGACACTCCGCATTCGGCTGCTACGTCTTTGAAAGGGATGCGGGCATTCTGTGAGATAATCTCTAGAATCTGCCTGTCGAGGTTGTCTATTTTTTCCATAATAATAAATTATAATTTCCTGTTGTTATCAAATAGTAAGCAAATATAGAGATTTATTTTAATTATTCTTCTTTTACGGGAAAAAAAATAGGAAAAAGCAAAAAAAAGGAGTGCAAAGACTTTGCACTCCTTTCCTTTTTCTATTTAGAAAGATACTTTCTTATTTCTTATCTTTTTCGATACCTACCAGCTCAACTTCGAAAATCAAAGTAGAGAACGGTTTGATCTGTCCTGATTCTCTTGAACCGTAAGCGAGTTCTTGCGGGATATAAAGTTCCCACTTAGAACCTACAGGCATCATAGTCAGCGCTTCTGTCCAGCCTTTGATCACTTGGTTAGCACGGAAAGTAGCAGGTTCGTTACGTTTGTAAGAGCTGTCGAATTCTGTTCCGTCGATCAAAGTACCTTTATAGTTTACTTTCACTTTGCAAGTGTCAGCAGGAATTTCACCTTTACCTTCAGTGATCACTTTGTACTGCAATCCGCTTTCAGTAGTTTTTACACCCTCTTTCGCTTTGTTTTCAGCAAGGAATTTTTCACCGGCAGCTTTGTTGTCAGCGTATTTTTCTTCCATAGCTTTCGCTTTGATGGTTTCCATAGCTGTGCGAGTATATTCTTGTGCAGCTTCCATAGTCATCACGCCACCTTTTTCCAGCGTTCCTGCGATGAAACCAGCTAAGAAGTTGTCTTTGCTGATAGTCTTGGTAGAGTCACCGGCAAACAATTCCTGATTGATGCCTTTCATCATCTGGTTGCTGATTTGCTGACCGATTTGCAGACCTGCCATGTAAGCGATGTCTTTCTTGCTAGTTTTGTTAGCACCTTCATTCAAACCTTTGATGAATTCTGCCATGTAAGCAGTATCAACATCCAGACGACCAGTCAGATAGCCTTTCAGACCTTGAGTCTGAGCCATACCGATAGAATAAGACAGTGAGTCGATGTCTGTTTTCAGATTTGCTTTAGGAGCTTGAGCTGTACAAGAAGCAAGACTTGCAGCAGCGGCGATTGCCATAAAAATACTAACTTTTTTCATTTTGCTTTGAAATTTTTTATTTATAATACTTCGAGTAATTCTACTTCAAATACCAATGTGCTGTGGGGAGGGATCATTTCTCCGGCGCCTCTGGCGCCATAAGCGAGGTCAGAAGGAATGTAAAGTTTCCATTTGGAACCTTCCGGCATCAGTTGCAATGCTTCTACCCATCCCGGGATCACCTGGTTGACACCAAATACAGCCGGTTCGCCACGTTTGATAGAGCTGTCGAACAGTGTTCCGTCAATCAGCGTACCTTCGTAGTGGCATTTTACCTGGTCAGTAGCTTTTGCCTTTTTGCCTGTACCTTTATTGATCACTTCATATTGGAGTCCGCTTGGAAGCGTAACCACACCTGCTCTTTTTTTGTTTTCTTCGAGGAAGGCTTTGCCTTGTTCGATGGCGACTTCGCCCATCTTGGCTTCCAGTTCTTCGAAATACTTGTTTACTATTTCGCGGGCTTCCTGATGGCTGATAGCCGTCTGATTGCCTTCTAATACGTCTTTGATTGCTTGTGCAAAGTCATCTACTGCGATGCCTTTTGCACCCATACTTAATAAGTTTTGACCGATTCCAAGGCCAATAGCATAACTGAATTTGTCCATATAATGTTTTTGTTGGAGATTGAAACATATCACCTTCATGGTTTTAGCTTTCAATCAATTGCAAATTTATGAATCGCAAAAGTACACGTTTTATTTGAATGATTTAGCATTTAGTATTTAAAAATTCTTATATCCGTGAAAGTTAGTCTTTTTTTCTTGGAGGAATTAATTCCTTCCTTCTTAAGATTTAATTTTAGTACGCTTACTGTGTAAGTTCGTTTATGCAAGAATTTATTCGTCTGACAGCTGTTGAATTTTCGTATATCCGCTACTAAGTCTTCGCATGACTGATAGTAAACTCCTGTATCCGGAGGGTCAGATTATACGTTCGGAAGGTTTCTTTTATTCAATGATTCTGCTTACATTTGTATGTCATTAAAATTAAAGGAGGAGTGATTATGAAGAATATGGTAATATTGACGGGTGCGGGCATGAGTGCCGAGAGTGGAATCAGTACCTTTCGCGATGCGGGTGGTTTGTGGGATAAATATCCTGTGGAGCAGGTGGCTACACCCGAGGGATACCAGCGAGACCCGGCATTGGTGATCAACTTCTATAATGAACGAAGGAAGCAATTGTTGGAAGTGAAACCGAATCGCGGACATGAGTTGCTGGCTGAACTGGAGAAGAGTTTCAATGTGACTGTTATCACGCAGAATGTAGATAACCTTCACGAACGTGCCGGAAGCAGTCACATCATTCATTTGCACGGTGAGTTGACAAAGGTTTGTTCTAGCAGAGACCCGTACAATCCCCATTATATAAAGGAATTGAAGCCGGAAGAGTATGAAGTGAAAATAGGAGATAGAGCCGGTGACGGAACTCAGTTACGTCCTTTCATTGTCTGGTTTGGAGAGGCGGTACCGCAGATTGAGACAGCTATTCAATACGTAGAGAAAGCGGATATCTTTGTCATCATCGGTACTTCTCTCAATGTATATCCTGCGGCAGGTTTGCTACATTATGTACCGAAAGGAGCAGAGGTGTATCTGATTGATCCGAAACCGGTGGATACACATACTTCCCGTTCGATACATGTGATTCAGAAGGGCGCTTCCGAAGGGGTGGCAGAGTTGAAAAAGAAGTTATTACTCTAACTCTGATGCGAAAATATGATTATTCCGGAGAGTTTCCGAAATTTCGAGTGCGGTGATATTGCTGCACTCGATTCTTAAGATTTTCTCCCAGTCTTCAAAATCTACATTCCATTTGCTGATCTGTGGGAATCGCGCCAGGAGGCTTCCGATTAATTTGATGTCCCGTCTTTTGGTGACTGAAGTACGAAAAATTAGAATCTGATTTTCCATGTCTTTTAGGTGTTTAGTCCAGTGAACGAAATTCACGGATAGTGATATTGAAATGTTGCTTAAAGTTGCGGCTGAGAAGCGACAGGCTGCTGAAACCGCAGAGCCGGGCTATCTCCGTCGCAGAAAGTTGCTTTTCGCCTTGCAGTAGCAGGGCTGCTTTTTCGATTCGGGCTCGTTTAATATATTCTGTAGGTGTCTCTCTAATCAGAACAGTGAAAACACGATGAAAATGAAAAAGGGAAAAGCATGCGATTCCGGCCATTTTTTGTAATGATAGCGGCTGATCTATATTCTGATGGATATAGTCTGTGACTTTTTTGATTCGTAACAGATATTCTTGCTTATTTATATCTTTCGTTTCCATATCTTTTGCAAAGTAAAGGATAATAAGCGCCGGAGAGTTATCCTGTCTTGCTAACTTCTCCGGCAGTTGGTTAATTATCTTTTTTGTCCTATATAGAATACGTAGCCATAATATTCTTTATACTTATGATACAGACTCTGTTCATACCGTTGATTGGCAATGAAGTCTTTGACTGCGTTATTCTCTGGGTGTTCCTTCAAAAATGCCTCTTGAAGCGAAACTTGTGGGGCATAGAAGTGTTCCGTCCAGCACTTCTCCGGTAGAATGAAATGGGCGGTCGGGATGTATCCGGCTTTTTCCATCTGAGCTGTTTTTGCGGGAATCGTATTGATTTCGGGATAAGCATCCATCCAGAAATCTTCTATTTCGGCAGGACGTTCCGGAGTGAACCAGGATACTTCCGTGACTGCGATGAAACCGTTCTTTTTCAGAAATCTGTTCCATTCGTTCATGCCACGTTCGAATCCGATGTTGTAGATAGCTCCTTCCGACCAGATAAGATCGAGTTCTTCGTTCTGGAACGGGAGATGATCCATCGACCCGGTGATTCCTTTCACTCTGTCCGAGCAAAGGGCTTTTGCCGCATTTTTATTGAATATTTCAATAAAGTCCGGGAAAAGGTCTATGCCTGTGATTTGTCCTTTGGTGTACTCTGCCAGTGTGATGGTTTGTCCGCCGGTACCACAGCCGATGTCGGCTATCTGTGATTTTTCCGATAGCTCGTTGATAAAACTCAGGGCTTTTTGAGTGGCTTCGGGACTTCCGGGACCTTGACGTTCGAGTGATTTGAAGTAATTACATATAAGTGTAAAATCGAAATCGTGGATAGATGTATGGTTGTTACTCATTGTTTTTAATGTTTTAAGTGTACGTCGAATGGGGGTGTATGATGGTACCTGTAGCCATTAGACCTTACAGTTGTTACTATTTTTAGAGAATAAAAAGTAACTCTGACATGAAGTATGTCGGAGAAAATAAAGGGATAATCTGTAATGAGAGGAAGACTTACAGATTATTTACAGAACGGAATCCTTGCGGAATGTAAATGTGGTAAACATTCAATTATTCTTTATTAGTTCGGGAACAAAGATATGATTTTAGCTGTAATGATTAATAGAATATTTCAAAAAAAATGCTGTTGGACAGTATTTTAGCAAGAATCGTCAAATATGTTTGTTGTTGTGGTGGTATTAAATCTCTTTTATATCTTGATGTAGAATGTGGATTTTGTCAGTCATGACTGTAAATTTGGTGATGTAATTCGGGTCTGTGGACGAAATTCCATCTTTATTGCATGTTTGTCTATGTGTAGATTGGATGATATCACTTACTTTTGCGGGAAGATATGTAAACATCGTATTTGTGTTTGTACGAAGCATGAGTATGAATAAAAAGTGATAACAAAATATTATGAAAAACTGGATGCTATTAGTTGTCCTTTCATTGCTGTTGTGCGGAATGAGTTGGGCTCAGGGAACTGAAAAATTGATATACAATGGTGTGCCTTGGTTTGATGATCGTGGAGAGATTGTAAATGCGCACGGTGCCTGTATTGTAGAGGAGAATGGCAGATACTATCTTTTCGGTGAATGGAAATCGGATGAAAGTAATGCTTTCCCCGGTTTTAGCTGTTATTCTTCCGATGATTTGGTGAACTGGAAATTCGAACGTGTAGTGTTGCCAATGCAGCCAGACGGCATACTTGGTCCTAATAGAGTAGGCGAGCGGGTAAAAGTTATGAAATGCCCTTCGACCGGTGAATATGTGATGTTTATGCATGCAGATAACATGAATTATAAGGATCCTCACATTGGGTATGCTACTTGTAGCACTATTGCCGGAGAGTATAAACTTCATGGTCCGCTTTTATATGAGGGTAAACCTATCCGTCGTTGGGATATGGGAACTTATCAGGATGTAGATGGTACCGGGTACTTACTGTTGCATGGAGGAATTGTTTATCGTTTGAGTAAAGATTACCGTTCGGCAGAGGAGAAAGTGGTGTCGGGAGTTCCCGGTTCTCACGGAGAATCTCCGGCAATGTTCAAAAAAGACGGGACTTATTTCTTTTTGTTTTCTAATCTTACCAGTTGGGAGAAGAATGATAACTTCTACTATACGGCTCCTTCTGTAAAAGGGCCTTGGACGAGCCAAGGACTATTTGCTCCCGAAGGTAGCCTGACATTCAATTCTCAGACGACTTTTGTTTTTCCTTTAAAGCGTGGGAATGATACCATTCCTATGTTTATGGGAGACAGATGGTCTTATCCACATCAGGCTTCAGCGGCTACATACGTCTGGATGCCGATACAGGTGGATGGAACAAAGCTTACCATACCGGAATATTGGCCTGCATGGGATATGGATCAGATCAAACCGGTAGATCCTTTACGTAATGGTAAACTCGTTTCACGTGAGGAGATAAGCCTCAGTAATCCGGCTGAGTGGAAGATGGAAAACGGTCATCTGGCTTCGAATGTGGCAGGAGCCAGTCTAAATGTACCTTTTGATGGTTCCCGGATGGTTGTTGTGGGCGAAACAAATGCTCATAGCGGGTATGCGCAAGTGAATATCTTGAATAAGAGAGGAGAAAAGATCTATTCTTCATTAGTTGACTTTTATAGTAAGGTAAAAGATGAGGCCATACGTTTTATGACTCCTCCGTTAGTAAAGGATGAATATACATTGGTGATGGAAGTTACGGGAAATAAGCCTACCTGGACTGATAAAACGAAAACCATCTATGGCAGCAATAACTCTTATGTAACAATTAAAGATATATATTACGTTCCGACGCAGGTGGTAGAAACGGGTTTTATAGATGGAAACCCGAAAGGATTTATCCGTCATTCGTGGCAAGGAAAGCGAGTAGGGTATTTGGGAGACTCCATTACAGACCCTAATTGTTATGGTGATAAGATAAAGAAATACTGGTCATTTTTGGAAGAATGGCTGGGTATTACTCCGTTTGTCTATGGGGTAAGCGGGCGGCAATGGAATGATGTACCGCGCCAGGCTGAACAACTGAAGAAAGAGCATGGAGAAGAGGTGGATGCTATTCTTGTATTGTTAGGAACGAATGACTTTAATGAAGGTATACCTGTCGGAGAATGGTATACTGAGAAAAAAGAACAAGTTATGGCTGCTCGTGGAAAGACTAAAAAGCTGGAAACTCGTATAAAACGTACGCTTGTAATGGATAACCGGACTTACAAAGGGCGTATTAACATAGGGATAAGCCGTTTGAAAAGTTTGTTCCCCGATAAACAGATTATATTACTGACTCCATTACACCGTTCGTTTGCCGATTTCGGCGAAAAGAATGTGCAGCCGGATGAGAGTTATCAGAACCGTTGTGGCGAATATGTGGATGCTTATGTTCTTGCTGTGAAAGAGGCTGCCAATGTATGGGGAGTTCCGGTCATAGACTTTAATGCAGTAACTGGAATGAATCCGATGGTAGAGGGGCAACTGGAATATTTCTATGATCCGACTTTCGACCGCTTGCATCCGAGTACGAAAGGGCAGGAACGCATGGCCCGTACATTGATGTATCAGTTGCTTGCATTCCCTTGTAATTATTGATAAACTAAGACTTTTATGAGATATAAGACATTATTTTTTTTATTGACTTTCGTTTGGACTGCTTTGTCGGTCACCGGCAAACAGCGGGATTTTGTGCTACAATCCGGCATACCTGTACCGATAGCCTGCAACAGTTCTGAAGAACAGGTAGTGCACACTGCTTTAGAATTACTCCGTCGGGATCTTCAAACGGTGCTATCGGCAACAGCCAAAGTTGAAACGAACACAGGAACTATTCTAATAGGTACAGCCGGCAGGAGTGAACTGATCGATCAGTCGGGAGTGGACACCTCCGTCTTAAAAGGTAAGAAGCAGGCTTTCTTGCTGACTGTTTCGCCCGAAGGAAAACTTATAGTGGCCGGTAGTGACGGGCACGGCACTGCTTACGGCATACTCGAAATATCCCGTTTGCTCGGAGTATCTCCTTGGGAATGGTGGGCGGACGTAACTCCGGAAAAAAAGAAACTTTTTAAACTTTCCTCCAAGTTCCGCAGCGTACAGTCACCTTCCGTAGAATATCGCGGTATCTTTATCAATGACGAAGATTGGGGACTGATGCCATGGAGCAATAAAACCTATGAACCTTCGGACGTGAATGGAGAAATAGGTCCGCGCACGAATGAACGTATCTTCGAACTGCTGCTTCGCTTAAGAGCTAACACCTACTGGCCGGCCATGCACGAATGTACGCTCCCCTTTTTCCTGACTAAAGGCAATCGGGAAGTGGCAAAGAAGTACGGGATCTTTATGGGGGCTTCCCATTGTGAACCGATGGCTTGCAGTGCTGCCGGAGAGTGGAGACGAAGAGGGAATGGAGCGTATGACTATGTAAATAACAGTGCTGCTGTCTATAAATTCTGGGAAGACAGGGTGAAAGAAGTGGCAGATCAGGAAGTACTCTATACGCTTGGTATGCGTGGCGTACATGATGGCAAGATGCAGGGTGCCAAGACGGTAGAAGAGCAGAAAGCTGTGTTGGACCGTGTACTCGCTGACCAGCGTGGCTTGATAAAGAAATATGTGAATAAAGATGTGACTCAGGTTCCTCAGGTTTTTATACCTTATAAAGAAGTACTTGATATTTATAACGCCGGCTTGCAAGTTCCTGATGATGTGACCCTGATGTGGTGTGATGATAACTACGGCTATATCCGTCACTTCCCGACTGCTGAAGAGCGTGCCCGCAAGGGAGGAAACGGTATTTATTACCATGTCTCCTATTGGGGGCGCCCGCACGATCATCTGTGGCTGAGTACGATGAGTCCTTCATTGATTTATCAGCAGATGAAGCAGGCGTACGATCAGGGAATACAGAAAATATGGATTCTGAATGTGGGAGATATCAAACCTGCCGAATATCAGATTGAACTTTTCATGGATATGGCGTGGAATTTGGAAGCGGTTGCCCAAGAAGGAGTCACGGCACACCTGAAGCATTGGCTGGAACGGGAACTGGGTACTTCCCCTGCCAAGGAATTACTGCCTGTTATGCAAGAATATTATCGTCTTGCCCATATCCGCAAGCCGGAATTTATGGGGAATACGAGGGAAGAAGAGAAAGACCCTGCCTACCGCATAGTGAAAGACCTGCCTTGGAGCGAGGAATTTATAAATGAGCGTTTATCGTCTTATGACAGACTGTCGGAAACTGTAGAGAAGGTTACCTCTCGGATTCCTGCCGATAGGCAAAGCGCTTATTTTGAATTGGTGAAATATCCGGTGCAGGCTGCGGGACAAATGAACCGGAAGCTGTTGTTTGCCCAGTTGGCACGCCATGGAAAGGCAGATTGGGAAAAGAGTGACGCTGCTTACGATAGCATTGCCGCACTTACCCAACACTATAATTCATTGGAGAATGGCAAATGGAACCGAATGATGGATTTCAAACCCCGCAAACTTCCTGTATTTAACCGTGTAGAAAGGAAGGAAGCTACTACTCCGATGATACAAGAGCGTTCTGCTATCTATCAATGGAACGGTATGGATGCCTCAAAAGGAAATTTCATTGGTCACGAAGGCTTGGGATACGCAGGTAGGGCAGCAGGGATACTTATGGGCAAAGCGCTGACTTTCTCCTTTAGCGACTGGAAGGCGGATGTAGTAGAGGTGGAAGTCCGATTATTACCTAACCATCCTGTACATGGAACACAACTACGTTTTTCTGTCTCTATTGACGGAGCTGAACCGAAAGTGATATCCTATGAGACAAAAGGACGTAGCGAAGAATGGAAGGAGAATGTTCTTCGTAATCAGGCTATTCGAAAGATTGTACTTCCTGTGTCCGGAAAGAAATCTCATCAACTGGAGATTAAGGCACTGGATGAAGGGGTAGTATTGGATCAGGTGATGCTTTACGTTCCTTCTGTTTCAGAGTGATATATCAGCAGGATAGAAAGCAGGCCATCAGAGCGTAAGCTTTTTCATTATATTATTAATGATCTGGATAAACTCTTCGGGAGAAACGTCCAGTGAATTGGAATAATTGAACCGTTCGGAAACCGGTATCCTTTTTTTGAGTTCCGTGTTTTCGTTTATGTTACGTAATAATCGCTTACGGCAGTCCCGCAGTTTACGCTTATAATGCAAGAGGGAAAAAGAAAGCATTATTATAATTGATAGCGATATGATTAAAAGTATCACTAGTATAAGGTAGGCATCGGTGGTGGTACTATTTAAGTTCGCAGCTACTGTTGTTTCGGCACAGACAGATGTCGGAGAACCGCATACAAAAAATAATAAAATAGAGAACAAGCCAAAAGATTTAAAACATCTAAAGGCTTGTTTTTTTAATATGCCCTTATTACAAACGCATTCGCACTGTGTATTTATAGACATATCCCCAGATATCAAATGATGATAGTCAGGTTTGTTTGTTTCTTTGAGTTCCATTTTAGTCGTACTGTTTGTTTTTTACTAAGTCTGGCTCAAAGGTAACAAGCTTGGGTTTTATATCAAAAAATCCGATTCGGTTGTTGTCTCACTTATTCACTCTCGTTATCTCAATTTTTCACTTTTAGTCGTTATTGCATTCATTTTCAGGTATTTTTAATCCTGATCGGAATTCAGTGGGGGTTACCCCGAACTTTTCAGAAAAAAGACGGTAGAAGGTTTGGACGGTACTCATACCACACTCTTTAGCGATGGCGTCTATCGTATAATATGGATGCTCTTTCAGCATTCCGGCGGCATATTCTAACCGGAGATTGTTGACATACTTTGAGAAACTGGTTCTGGCATATAATTTAAAGAGTTGTGCAAACTTATTTTTGGGGATATAGATTATTTTTATCAGTTCTTCTCTTGAAAAATCGGGTTGTAAGAAAAGCTGGCGATTAATAATCTCGCGTTCTACTCTGTCGAACATACTTTTGTCATATAACATATTTTTGTTATCTTCATCCTTATCTGAAGGCATATTCGCGGAAGCATTTTCTATTGTTATGTCCGTTTCTATAGTGGACACATCTTCGTTTTCTTTGGGGGTGGTTTGTGGTTTATCTTCTGCTTGTAGTTGTGCTTTTAGAATAAAGTTTTCTTCTTTTCTTCGGTAAAGTTCCTCTCTATATGCCAGTAAATCCTCAATGGTACCGACCATTGCTTCATTTTTACGGCGTATAGCCCGGTTGTAGCGTATTGTACTCCACAAGAATACCGCTGACAAAAAGACAATACAGCCTACAAATATCAACAAGGCATTTCGCATGCGTATGTCAGCGGTTTGTTGCTGAATAAACAGGTCTTTCTCGTGGGTTTCATAAATAGTGGCCAGTTCCAGTGCCGAACTTTTTTGTTCTCTGTTCTTAATGCTGTCTTTTAACATTGCAAGCTGCTGAAAATATTCTGCGGCAGTTAGGTAATCACCTTTTCGTTTATATGCTTCTCCGAGAGAACTTTTGATGCTGGTCATGTGGTAGGTAATGGTATCCCCTTGTGCTCTAAGGGATTTTTCACGGGCAGAATTCATTAGAATCACGTCGTCGTACATTTTCCGGTCTAATAAGTAGGGCATAATCAGGTAATTGTCCCGATCGAATACATTACTTAGAGATAGAAACTGTTTGTAATAACCGTCAGCCTCTTTCAATCTTCCCAGCCGGGACAGTACAACTGCATAGTGGGCATACATTGCTTTCTTTTCTTTCTCGCCCAGTTCCTCCATTGGAGTTTCTTCGCCGGTTTCTGCTACGACTACTTTTTGCAATGCTTCAAGGGTTTGAAGGGCTTCATTGTTCCGTCCGTCCCGTTCTTGAAATATGAGCAATGTGTTATAGTCATAGCGCAGGTTGTCATATTTGTATTTGTAGTCTGTTTTTTCCATTAGTTCGACAGCTTGTAGCATAAACTCATAGCCTTTCTCTTTATTTCCTTGATAATAAAGCATCTTTCCCATGTTGAACAGAGCTACGGACTGCATCGCTTCGTTACCGCATTGTTTCGACTTTTTCAATAACATTTCTACATACTGTGCTTTCTTCGTTTCGTTATGAAGGCAATCGTAGCAGGAGATCATGCGGTGTATTTGTTCCATGTTTTGTTGGTCGTCCGCTTGTATCGAATCACTTTGCAGTGCGCGTCCATAGAATTTTAGCGCCTGATAGTATTTGCCGGTGTTGAAGTACAAGTCACTTTCGGTTATATCTAGTTTAAATCCGGGGAGGGAGTTTCGTTTTCTTAGTTTTCCCATGATTTGTAATGCTTTGTCGAAGTCAGAGAATGTATATTCGTATACATAGTCTGCCGTTATCAGGCTGTCAGGTAACGAGTTGTCTTTGGCTTGAATTTTAGTTCCGATAAGATTGATTACGACAATCACCCATGTGAAAATAGTTGTAAGAAGAAGATTCTTCATAATTTTTATAAATTAAGTTTGCCAAAGGCTCTTTCGGTAATTTCCGTAGGTTACTGTCCCGGCTTCGTAATCAACCGCAGTACAAACCACGCGTGATGTGCTGCGGTGCTTATCCATCCATAATGTTTTGCCATAATGCGGAATCGTTCTTTAAGGGACGCTTTCCGGTTTTGTGTAGTCATTCCTTCATCCAGATAGTCAATGATTGTCAGGTGCGTATTGTGTAAAGTACGCGCCTTTTTCATGATACGGATGCACCAGTCGAAATCTGCGGAATACCGGTAATTTAAATCATAAGGCTCCACTAGTGTATGTCTGGGAAAGAATGCCTGATGACAGACTAACATTCCCTGTTTGAAACTTTTCCAGTTAAGCTTTTCGGGTGTGGAAAGCCGGCGCATGTGCAGAAAGTGCCCTTCTTTATCGACAATCGCGGTTTCCCCGTAAATAACGTCGGGAAGTGCGTTGCCATTGATGCTGTGCACTATCTGTTGCAAAGTATCGTCTTCGTGAAAGCAGTCGCCCGCATTCAGAAAACAGAGATAGTCTCCGCCGGCGAGAGAGATTGCCTTGTTCATGGCATCGTACAGTCCTTTGTCCGGTTCGCTGATGACGGTGTGTATCCGTGACCGGTATCTGTCGATGATAGAGAGAGTACCGTCTTTGGAGGCTCCGTCCACAATGATATATTCTACATGGTGATAGGTCTGCGAGATAACACTTTGGATGGTATCTTCCAGCACTTTTTCGGCATTGTAGGTCACCGTGATAATCGAGAACTTGGGAGTAGGATGGACACTATGCATATTTCCCTGTTATTTTGTTATAAACGTCCGTGTACTTCTTGGCTATGATACTTTCCGAATAGTTGCCTATGGCTTTGCGGCAGGCTTGTGCGGAGAGTTCCGCATATTCGGGCTCCGTCAATATCCAGTGGATGCCGTTGGCCAGGTCTTCTGCCGACTTGCGCTGAGCTACATATCCGTTGTGCAGATGATCGATCATTTCCGGTATGCCTCCGGTGTTGAAGCCTACACAAGGCACACCGCAGGACATGGCTTCCATGACCATATTCGGCAGGTTCTCTTCGAGAGAAGGTATCGCAAAGAGGTCTACGGCATTGTATATATCGACCAGTTCGTGTTCATTCTTAATATAAGGAAGCGGATAAACACGGAAAGGAATCAAGTCTTGCAGTTGCTGAGACTGATTGCCGAAAACGACTACGCCCAGTGAGTCTTTCCATTCCGGATGCTTCTCTGCCAACAGCTTGCAAGCTTCTATCAGATAGTCGATTCCCTTTCGTTTATCTGTGATTTTGACAGAACCGAAAAGAATCAGTTTGCCTTCCTGTGGCAGCCTGCATTTCCTGCGGGCTTCCTGCTTGTTATGGGGTTTATACAGGTTGGTGTTGATGGCATTCGGGATATTGATAACGGTTTGTCCGGTGAGCAGCCCGCTGACTTTGGCTTTCTCCGCCAGCCAACGGCTACAGCCTACAAACGTGATAGGTGCCTGACTATAAATCTCTTTCTTTTTCCGGAAGATTCGGGTGGATAGGTCTTTCTTTCCACCTCCCCCGTAGATGTAAGGACAGTGATGGCATTCCTGCTCGTAATTTCTGCATTCGCGTGCATAATGGCAGATGCCGGTACACGGCCACATGTCGTGCATGGTCCATACTACAGGTTTGCCGGATGTCAGAATCTTGCGGATGGTGTTGAGTGACAGCATCCCCTGGTTGATCCAGTGCAGGTGGATGACATCTGCCTGCTGGAATTCGGGAAGCGAAGTGATGTCCGTGCCGGTATTGGCAATATCTACGGCGAAGAGATCATTCTTCTTGAAACGGTTGGCTTTCCAGATGACAATGCGTTCCCACATGAATTTCCATACGTGCAGCCAGCTGCGCTTTAGTCCGACAACGCTGATTTGGTCTGTTTGCTTGTCGCGTACCAACATTTTTGCCTTGATGCCGTTGTTCTTTAGCGATTCCATCAGTCGTCCGGCAGCGACAGCCGCACCACCTATTCGTTCGGAAGTATTGATGATTAGTACCCTCATGCTTTCAAAATGTTTGCACAAAAGTAGTGGTTTTCAGTGAAAATCCGTACAAAGTCACATATTATTTGTACTTTTGCCACACTTATTAATAAGGAGATATTGAACATGAAAAAGGTTGTGTTTTTAGGATTGGGCTATATCGGCCTTCCTACGGCAGCCGTTGCTGCCGCCCATGGTTTCGAAGTCATAGGTGTGGATGTGAATCCTTCTGTGGTAGAAACAATCAACCAGGGAAAGATACATATTGTTGAACCTGAACTGGGTCAGGTAGTCAGGGACGTAGTGCAGAAAGGAAAGTTACGGGCAGTGTGCAAGCCGGAAGCGGCAGATGCTTTCTTTATCGTAGTGCCTACCCCATTCAAGCAAAACCATCGGGCGGACATCACTTATGTGGAAGCGGCAACCCGCTCCGTGATCCCTTATCTGCAAGAGGGCAACTTGTTCGTCATTGAATCCACTTCCCCGGTATATACTACCGAACGTATGGCGGAAGTGATCTATAAAGAACGTCCCGAACTGAAAGGGAAGATACACATCGCTTATTGTCCCGAACGTGTATTGCCGGGAAATACATTATATGAACTGGTACACAACGACCGTGTGATCGGCGGTATCGATCCGGCATCTACCGAAAAAGCCATCGAATTCTATTCCGCTTTCGTACAAGGCAAACTGCACGGCACCAATGCCCGCACGGCAGAAATGTGTAAACTGACGGAGAACTCTTCCCGTGACTCACAGATAGCCTTTGCCAACGAACTTTCCATGATCTGCGACAAAGCCGGAATCAATGTATGGGAATTGATTGAACTGGCAAACAAGCATCCGCGTGTGAATATCCTCCAGCCGGGTTGTGGCGTAGGTGGCCACTGCATTGCAGTAGACCCCTGGTTCATCGTATCCGACTATCCGGAACAGGCGCAGCTGATCAAGCGTGCCCGTGAAACGAACGATTACAAGGCAGACTGGTGTGCGAACAAGGTATTGGAAACCTGCCAGAAGTTTGTAGAACAGAATGAGCGCGAACCCATCGTAGCATGTATGGGACTGGCTTTCAAACCGAACATCGATGATTTGCGGGAGTCTCCCGCTAAATATATAGCTTCCCGTATCATCTCCGAATCGAGAGCGGATGTGTTGATTATCGAACCTAATATCAGTACTCATAAAAGTTTCCATCTGACAGATTACCGGGAAGCATATGAGAAGGCGGATATTATCGTCTGGCTGGTTCGTCACGATGTGTTTGTAGCGCTGCCGAAAGAAGACGGAAAGATCGAACTGGACTTCTGCGGAGTGAGACGATAAAGAGATTGGTAGTTTAATTGCGAAGAGGTTATATAACTCTATAAATAAAGCAGATGAAAAAGATATTGCTCGTTTTCGGTACTCGTCCTGAAGCGATTAAGATGGCTCCGCTTGTAAAAGCGTTCCAGAAAGATACGGAACATTTTGAAACGCGGGTTTGCGTCACGGCACAGCACCGGCAAATGTTGGATCAGGTATTGGAAGTGTTTGGCATCACTCCCGAATATGATTTGAATATCATGGCTCCCAATCAGGACTTGTATGATATTACCGCTAAAGTGTTGATGGGATTGCGGGAAGTGTTGAAAGACTTCCGTCCCGATACTGTATTGGTGCACGGGGATACGACGACTTCGATGGCTGCTTCGCTTGCGGCGTTCTATATGCAGATTCCTGTGGGACACGTAGAGGCCGGGTTGCGTACTTATAATATGCTGTCTCCCTGGCCGGAAGAAATGAACCGTCAGGTGACAGACCGTATCTGTACCTACTACTTTGCACCGACTGAACAGTCCAAAAAGAATCTGCTGCAAGAAAATATAGATGAAAAGAAAATATTCATTACCGGAAATACGGTGATTGATGCTCTGCTGATGGCGGTTGATATTATTTCTTCCACTTCCGGAATGGAAGAGAAGATAGCGAAAGAATTTCAGGAGAAAGGCTACACTGTAGGCAACCGTGAGTATATCCTCGTCACTGGCCATCGCCGTGAGAACTTCGGAGAAGGTTTCCTGCATATCTGCAAAGCGATTAAGGAATTGGCGGCTCTGCATCCGGATATGGATATTGTCTACCCCGTTCACTTGAATCCTAACGTACAGAAGCCTGTGTATGAATTATTGTCGGGAGTGGATAATGTCTATCTGATTTCTCCTTTGGATTATCTGCCTTTTATCTATGCCATGCAACATTCTACTTTGCTACTAACGGATAGCGGCGGTGTGCAGGAGGAAGCTCCTTCACTGGGAAAGCCGGTATTGGTGATGCGTGATACAACGGAACGTCCGGAAGCTGTCGAAGCGGGTACGGTCAAACTGGTCGGTACGGACGCTGAGGCTATTGTAAGTAATGTCACTGCCCTGTTGCAAGATAAAGAAATGTATAAGCGAATGTCTGAAACGCATAACCCTTATGGTGACGGACAGGCTTGTGAAAGAATAATGGCTGCACTCAGATATTAACATCTGAGTGGTCAGGTATTAACGTTTGATATGACAGGTCTTAATATCTGAGGAGTCAGATATTAAGACTTGAGAAGCTGTTTAGCAATGCTTGTTATGACATGTTATAATGCTTGAAACGAGGCATAAGAAGCATTGTTATGAGATACAGAGCCATCACTACAATCCCTATTATTGTTGTTTTTCTTGTTCCCATTTTTCACCTTTCTTTGAAGTACCGATGGATACAATAGTATAGAGTGAACCTTTTCTGCTTTTTCCCATTTTTCAGCATTCATCGTTTTCTCCTTATGGAAATATTTTATTTCACTAGAAACTACTTTATTCATCAGTATTTTGAAAGAAAGGTGAAGGAGATGGAAATAAAAGAGCTATTACGTCATGAGCCATTCATAGATGATAATTGGAATAAAATAGAAGAATTTATTAATAATGCGAATTAGTATTTGATTCCTTAGTTAAAAATTAGAGTAATTAATGCAATGGCAATTTTTCC